>Ga0308010_1002399_pt1 | contig 9855 bp, 10 predicted proteins | sample Neamet129_FD_202368 | JGI IMG/M metagenome (GOLD analysis project Ga0308010, IMG submission 202368) | Marine microbial communities from water near the shore, Antarctic Ocean - #129 | ecosystem: Environmental > Aquatic > Marine > Unclassified | place: Southern Ocean | collected 2014-07-24 | reverse complement strand
ACTTCTATGTTCTTAATTGAATCCTGTGCAGCTTTCATTTTAGCTTGCATCTCTTTAGCTTTTGAAAGCATGTCTGTAAAATCAGGCATCTTCTTCTTCCGTAACATTAATAAGCTTTGCGTCTGGAAAAACTGAAACAAAATCTTTAACTAAATCACTATTTATTTCTTTTTCCAGTTTATTTTTTTTCTCAGCAAGATTTTTTTCATAAACTGTTTTCTCACCTTGATCCTTGCTTAGAGAAATAATCCATCTTTCTCCTGTCCATTTTAATAGCTTCTCTGCTAAAATTTTAATGAAATTTTTGTTAAGTTTTTCGTTAAAAGTTATATTTATTTTTCCTGGTGTGAAACTTACTAAGCTAACATTTCTTTCTAAGTCATATTTTAGCTCAACTTCTTTTTCTTTTGTAGTAGTTTGGATTAGATCTTCGAAAGTTTTTATCTCTGAAGATTTTGGTACTTCAGACTGAAGGACTGGGCTTTTTATGATTTTTTCTTTAATTTGATCAGTACTTTTGAGCTGATTTTTGTAAACACTTGATATTTTTGTGTCGTCCAACTCATTGGCTTCTTTTGGTGCGGTTTTTTTTGACAATAAAAATTCTTTATTTGAGTATGATTCTATTGAAATTTCTTCACTTTGATTAATATTCTTAAGATGCATTAATTGCATAACATACATTTCTAAAGCTAAACTTTCATTTCCCACGATTCTTAGGTCTTCCATTGTTTTAATTGTGAGTTGCCAAAAAATTCCTAAATCCTGTGAGTCCAAGTTTTTTGAGTAGCTGTCAATTAGTTGAAGTTCAGATTCTGAAATCATTAAATCTTTTTCAATAGGACCTAGATTAATTCTTCTATTAAATAAATAAAGTATTTCTAAAACATCATTTAAAAAGTTTTTTGCATCAAGACCATTATCAATCAATTCTTTTAGGTGGCTAACAGACTCTTTTTGATTGCCTGATAAAATTTCTTTAAATAGAAGTATCAATTTACTTCTATCAGCGAGACCTAACATTAGTCTTACATCTTGATCTTGTATTTCTTTATTTTTTATACTTTGACTTACTAAAGCTCGGTCTAGTAAAGAGATAGCGTCACGCACTGACCCTTCAGATGCTCTTGCAATAAGTTGGAGTGCACTATCTGAGATAGTCCCGTTTTCTTTTTTGGAAATTTCTTTGAGATGTAAAAATAGTTTCTCTAAGTTAACTCTTTTTAAATCAAATCTTTGACATCTAGAGAGAATTGTAACTGGAATTTTTCTAACTTCTGTTGTTGCCAAAATGAACTTTAGCCTTGCTGGTGGTTCCTCTAGCGTTTTTAGCAGACCATTAAATGCCTGTTTTGACAGCATGTGTACTTCATCAATAATAAAAATTTTAAATTTAGCACTGGTTGGACTATACTTTGCATTTTCAATTAATTCTCTTACATCATCGATACCAGTTTTTGATGCGGCATCCATTTCTAAAATATCCATATGATTAGAATTAATTATTTCTAAGCAAGAATCACAAAATTTCTCTGAGGAACAATTTATTTCTTTATCTGAATTTTTTAAACAATTTAAAGCTTTAGCAATTAGTCTTGCTGTAGTTGTTTTTCCAACTCCTCTTATTCCGGTTAATAAATAAGCGTTAGGAGTTTTGCCTAGCTTAATAGCATTAGTAATAGTTTGAGCCATTACCTCTTGGCCAATAAGATCTTTAAATTCTTGAGGCCTATATTTAAGTGCTAATATTTTGTTATCTATCATTATAGTTAAAGAGGCAGGCAACAACCTGAAAAAATTTCACTACGGCTGCATCCTTTCAGACCTGACCGGGTTTATGAAACATCCACCTGATGCCAACCTCAGTATGGTTATATCAAGATCAATTTGATTACTGCAAGGCTAGATTAAACATTTTGTGGACTATTTCTGCCTAAATACTGAGGCCTCATAAACACCAAGAATATCTAGGCTCTCCGTATGAAATCCGAGCTCTTCTAAGCTTTTTTGAACTGGTTTTTGCTCAATATGACCTTCAAGATCTAGGTAAAAATTGACTTGTTCAAAACTATTTTTAACAGAAAAACTTTCAAGCTTAGTTAAATTAATCTGATTTGTAGCAAAACCACCTAAGGATTTATACAAAGCGGAAGCTTCACTTTTTAAACGGAATATACATGTCGTTATATATTTCTTATTTTTATCATATTCTAATTGATTGATATTTTTACCCATCACCAAGAAACGTGTAACATTACTAGCTTCATCCTCAATATTTTTTTTTAATATTTTTAATCCATAAATCTTAGCTGCTAGTTCAGATGCAATAGCTGCTATGGAGTTATCACTGCTGGCAGCTAAATCTTTAGCTGATCCAGCTGTGTCTGCAGATATAATACTTTTAAAATTATTTTTTTTTATAATTTCCTGACATTGCCCAATAGCTTGAGCATGACTCCTCACGTATTTAATGTCTTTAAGCTCAGCTTCATTTCTGCTTAATAAACAGTGTTCAACTTTCTGGTAATGTTCTGCGTAAATTTGTAATTTAAACTTGGGTAATAAATAATGAATATCAGCAACTCTTCCAGCTAATGAGTTCTCAATAGGAATAATAGCTTTATAACTCTCATCGTCAAACACTGTTTTAAAAGTTTCTTCAAAAGTTTTACAATTTTTGACTTCTGCTTCTTTAAAAATTTCTCCACAAGCAATATGTGAATAGGCACCTTTCTCTCCTTGAAACGCTAATTTAATTTTTGTCATTTATTTTTCCATTACTTTTCTTATGGCTATTAAGTCTATTTCTGTATCGACACTTAATGGACAGGCGCCAATATAGCCCACATCAATTTTCATTTTATCTTCGAGAGCTCTTAGCTGTTCAAGTTTTCTTTCTATTTCGAGCTTGCTTCTCTCTAAACCTACATATCTTATAAGAGCTTTGTTAGTAAAGGCATAAATACCGACGTGATGATAAGTAAGTTTGCTTAATGGTTCGCTGGAAATTCTAAAAAAATCTACAGCATTCGCAAAAGATCTATTTTTAATATCGTTATCAACAACAACCTTAACAACATTTGGGTCTTTTTCCTCACGACCATTTTCAATATTAGATGCTAAGGTACCAATATCACATAAATTTTTTTTCATATGTTCTGCTAAATCTTTAATTGCTTGAGGATTTAAATTTGGCATATCACCTTGAAAATTAATTATAATTTTAGGTATAGATTTTAATTTTTTCTCAAAAACTTCAAAAACTCTGTCTGTTCCAGTTTCATGTTTATCGCTTGTTAGTGTTGCTAGGCCACTATGACTTTTAATAAGATCAAAAATTTTTTGATCAGGTGTTGCCACTATTACTTCGCCAACATTTGAACTTTTGGCAACGTCATATACATGAAGGATCATCTCTTTTTTATTAATAAGTTTTAAAGGCTTATTGGGAAGCCTTTTAGCGTTTAGTCTTGATGGTATTATTATTGCAATGTTACTCATAATTATGCGTCCCTTAGACGCAAACAAAGGAACTAAATTTTTAAGTTATTTTTAATATAGTCGTGTTATACGTCAAATAGTAATTATCAAATTTATGGATAGTTTTGAATTAAATAAAATTATAGCTGCTGTACTTATGACTGTATTAATAGTCATAGGAATTAACAAAATTGGTGACTCGATTTTTCACGTCGAAAAACCCAAGCAATCGGCCTACAAAGTTGAAGGAGTTGAATTAGTATCTTCAACTGGAACAGCAATTAAGGTCAAGGAAGTTGCTCAACTTGATATTAAAGAAATTTTAGCCTTGGGAGATGCTACTCATGGTGAAAAAGTATTTAAAAAATGTAGCGCCTGTCACATTGTTGCTAAAGGAGGAAAAAATTTAATAGGCCCTGCTCTTTATGGAGTTGTAGGACGAGCTACTGCATCTATACCAGATTATGCTTATTCATCTGCTTTAAAAGCTCACGGAAAGAATTGGAGCTTTGAAGAATTGAATGCTTTTTTATTAAAACCTAGATCTTATATAAAAGGAACCAAAATGGCTTATGCAGGTTTAAGAAAAGATAAAGATAGAGCTTCGGTTATTTTATATTTAAACAATCAGAGTGATAGCCCTCTTCCAAGACCTTAATTCAAACACCAATTAATAATACTTTTTTGTACATGCACTCTATTTAGAGCTTGTGTCCATACCACAGATGATTTGCCATCAATTATTTCATCTGTAACCTCATCACCTCTACTTGCGGGTAGACAGTGCATGAAAATAGCATCTGTCTTTGCAAGTTTCATTAATTTTTTATTTACTTGGTATCCTTTTAAAAGTTTTTTTTTATTATTCTTATCTACTTTGTCATTCATAGAAATCCATTTATCTGTCATGATACAATCTGCATCTTTAGCTGCTTCGGAAGGATTTTTAGTAATATTAATATTAGCTTTGTTTTTTTGAGCCCAGTCTAGAATTTTTTTGTTAGGTTTGTATTTGTTTGGACAGCCAATATTAAGTTTAAAATTAAATTTTGTAGCAGCTTCGATAAAAGAGTTAGACATATTATTATTAGCATCACCTAACCAAGCAATTATTTTTCCTTCTATGCTTCCTTTTATCTCTTCAAAAGTTAAAATGTCTGACATAACTTGGCAGGGATGACTTAGTTCAGACAATCCATTGATTACCGGAATATCGGAATGTTTAGCAATATCTTCTAGATTTTTATGTGATGACGTTCTTATCATTACAATATCTGCATATTCTGAAAAAACTTTAGCAGTATCTTTTGTAGACTCATCACCTTTTCCATAATGAGTCCCATTCGGATTTAAAACGATAGAGGAGCCGCCTAATTGTTTGACCGCAATATCAAAAGAAATTCTTGTTCTTGTTGAGGGTTTTTCAAAAATCATAATCATAGATTTGCCAGCAAAAGGTTGATCAAAATCAGCGGCTGATTTGTTCAATTCTTTTCTTTTTGATTTTCTAGTTTTTGCTTCTTCTATAATTCCCCTTAATTCTTGAGAAGAAAGGTCTGAAATATTTAAAAAATTTTTCATTTAAAAGTTTTGCATACTTTTCTTAAAATTACTATCGCTTGGTCAATATTCTCTTTTTTGACATTTAGTGGTGGTAGTAATCTAACAACATTTTCTGCAGCTCTTATTGTTAGTAGTTTATTATCTAAAAGTTTTTTTATAAATACATTGAGTTCAGGTGATATTTTTATACCTATCAGCAACCCAACACCTCTGACTTCTTTAATTATTTTTGGAAATTCAGACTGTAATTTATGAAGTTCTTTATGAAAATAATGTGCAACTAGTTGAACGCCTTTTAAAAAATTTTTTTTTAAAATTAGATCTAAAACAGCATTACCAACACTCATTGCTAGCGGGTTTCCTCCAAATGTTGATCCATGAGAGCCTGGCGTCATACATGAGGCTACTTTTTTGGTCATAAGACATGCTCCTATAGGAAATCCACCTCCTATCCCCTTTGCAATAGGAACTATATCGGGCGTAATACCTCCGTACTCATAAGCAAAGAATTTTCCTGATCTTCCTATTCCGCATTGAACCTCATCTAGAATAAGTAAAATATTTTTTTTATTACATAGTTTTCTTAACCCTTTTAAGCAGTAATCAGGAATGACTTTGATGCCTCCTTCTCCCATAATTGTTTCCACCATTATAGCTGCAGTTTTTTTTGTAATAGATTTTTCCAGACCCTTGTGATCAGCAAAATCAAAATGATCAAAACCATCTACTTTTGGTCCGAAACCTTCTGTGGACTTTTTATTATTGCTTGCAAAAATTGTAGCTAAAGTTCTACCGTGGAAGCTATCATTCAAACATAAAATTCTATTTTTTTTCGGTTGACCTTTTGAATAAAAATATCTTTTAGCTACTTTAATTGCCAGCTCAGTGGCTTCTGCACCTGAGTTTTGAAAAGCCACATAGTCTGCAAATGTATGCTGTGTAAGTCTTTTTGCTAATCTTTCTTGCTCTAAAATTATAAATGCGTTGGAAACATTCCATAGCTTTTTAGATTGCTTGTTAATAGTTTTAACTAAATGATTGTGGCAATGACCAAATGAATTAACTGCAATACCTTGTACGAAATCTAAATATTTCTTTCCATCAGTTGAATAAAGATAACAACCTTTACCTTTTACAAAAGAAATTTTTTTTCTATTATAGTTTTTTAATAACGCACTCATAATTAAGATTTTATTTTGTAACCTTTTTTATACAATAAATAAGCAGTCATCCACATAATAAAGCTTAATACTGTTAAATAAATTAATCCTACAGTAATTGATCCATCTGACTGTTCAATAAAACTATATCTGAATCCATCTATCATGTAAAAAAATGGGTTAGCTTTACTAATTGTATGAAGATAACCTGGTAATTTGTCGATAGTATAAAAAGTTCCTGATAAAAAAGACAAAGGAATAATAATAAAATTAGTTACAGTTGCCATGTGATCAAATTTTTCAGCCCAAAGACCGGCTATGATACCAAGTGCACCGAGAATAAAAGAAGACAAGAAAGTATATGCAATTAAAGTAAGATAATTTTTAATTTCAAAATCTATAATTAGATGAAAAATACATATTGAGATAAAAGCAATCATTACACTTCTAGTAACAGAAGCAAGTGTTACAGCTGTGGTTACCTCTCCTGCAGATAAAGGAGCATATAAAATATCAACTATATTTCCTTGTATCTTTCCAATCATAAAGGATGAGGCAGAATGTGAGAATGATTGTTGGATAACTTGCATTGCGACTAAGCCCGGTGCTAAAAAATTAATAAAAGGCACGCCCAAAACATTACCTCTATCAGTGCCTATAGCTAGTGACAAAACTAATAGAAAAAGTAACGCAGAAATAAGAGGAGAGAAAATAGTTTGAATCCAAACGTTCAAAAATCTTAAAACTTCTTTTTTGTAAAGTGTCCAAGCACCGATCCAGTTAACAGAACCAAATCTTCTTATTCCTATTTTATACTTTGAACTAATTTCAACCATAGGCAGTGTTATATCTTTTTAAACCTAAAAAACTTGTGCAAAACTAATATTTTAGTCGAATTTACTAGTATTTATCTGCTACGCATACTAGATAGTGAGTTATATTAAGTTAATTCACTATATATAGATAATATTAGTTATATGAGCTGGACAAACAATAAAGTGCTAAAACTTAGAGAACTTTGGACTAAAGGTCATACAGCTAGTGAAATAGCAGGTATGCTAGGTGAGACAACTAGAAACGCTGTTATCGGAAAAGCCCATCGTTTAAATTTGGAAGAACGTGCGCCTTCTAAAGCTAAATCTGAAAAAAGACAAATTAACACTTCTCAACCAAAATTGAAAGGTTCTGTTAGTCGAAAGAGTAAATTTAACTCTATCTTACTTGATAAAAACTTTGAGCCTGAGAACCCAACTTCTTTAGAACATTTAACCGATCAAACGTGCAAATGGCCTTCTGGTCATCCTGATGAAGAAAATTTTTACTTTTGTGGAAGAAAACCAGTAGATGCTTTTCCGTATTGTAAGCTGCATGTTTTATATGCCTTCCAGCCTAAAGGACAAAAAGAAGAAGTTCATAATAAAGATAATAAGCTACCACCATTTATTGAAAAAAAAATTAAGTCTGCTTAATTATTAGATTTCTAGAATCTATGTATTTTATAAAAAAATACTTAAAATGGGTAAGCACATTTTTAGTATTAACTGGAATACTTTTAACCAATCTAAATCACTACCCAATAAATATATTTTTTCATGGAGCTGGTATTGTAGGATGGACTGTTGTTGGCTTTTATTCCAAAGATAAAGCAATTCTTACAAACTTTGGTTTACAAATTCCTTTATTTTTAATTGGGTTTTATCAATTATTATTTTAAAAATAAAAAATTTTGTAGGACATGCTTGTAAAAATTTAAATAAATTATATGTTAACATTAATTTTAAATTGTAGACAAAACTTTTTAATAATATATTTCAAGACAAACGCACCATATCATAAAAAAATAATTAAATTCTCTTCTAGACTAATTTTTTCATACACTATAAATTAAGTGGATAACATATATGAAACTCACATTAAAAAATAACAGTATGAAAATATTATTATGAAACTAACACTAATTTATACAATTATAGGTTTTGGTTTAGCGGGCTACAGCGTTATAGCTAATGACTCTATTCAAACTCTAGGTACATTCATAGCTTCAAAACAAAAATGGTTTAAGTGGTACACGCTTGCTAGTGCTGCATCATTTGTAATGATTCTTGCTATTACTTGGGGTTGGTACAGTTACGATGGTGATATTTCGTATGGAAGATTGAACAGAATACCTTTTCAGGAAATTCAGTGGTATCACGCGGTTGCACCGGCAATACTATTGGTTTTAACAAGAGTAGGTATTCCTGTATCTACAACTTTTTTAGTTCTGTCTGCATTTGCATCAACGATAGTATTAGAAAAAATGCTTGTCAAAAGCATTGTTGGTTATGGTATAGCAGCGGCGGTTGCATACATGTGTTGGATTGTGATCTCTAAATTTATTAATGAAAAATTTGATGAAGTAACCGAAGATAAGTGGATTAGTTTTTGGCGTAATTCTGTGTGGGTTACCTCTGGTTGGTTGTGGTGGGTTTGGTTATCGCACGATGTCGCAAACATTGCTGTATATTTACCAAGACAACTAGATGTTTCTTTGCTGCTTATTGTGCTGGGTTACTTTAGCGTATTAATATTTTACATATTTTATATTCACGGCGGACCAATACAAAAAGTAGTTTTAGATAAAACGGGGACTAGATACGCTCGGTCAGCAACAATTATTAACGTGATTTATGCTGCCGTGTTGTATTATTTCAAGGAACTAAACGATATACCGATGTCTACTACATGGGTGTTCGTTGGCTTACTTTGTGGAAGGGAGTTAGCAATTTCTACGATGAATAAAGACTATAAATTCAAATATGTTTTCCCGTTAATTGGAAAGGATTTTGCTAAGATGATATTTGGCTTAAGTGTTTCGGTAGCGATAGTATTAGCAATTCATTACTACATAATTCCTAAAGGATTGTATTAAAACTATTTTTTTCTTTTTCTCTTAGATGAAGTTTTCGTTCTCTTGAGTTTAGATCTTGCAGCAAGTCCAACGCTTACAGCTCTTAGACCAAGAAAGAGAACTAGTCCCATAATGCAAACTACTAAAGTGTTGTACAAATAAATCATGCTTTGGTTATACCTGAATTCTTAAAAAATTATTATATTACTTTTGCAATAATATAAATTTGAAGAAGTAAAATGATAAAAGGCAAAATTGTTCTAATTAACTCCATTGTATGGTTGTATTCATCTAATTTTCTTTCTAACCAATTTCTGTTGTATTTTTTTTTCATCAAATTTTTTTATAGAAAATTTTACTTTTTTGCAAGTCTTAGAACCAAGAAATATTTCTTGACAGACATATATCTTGTGTTTTTTTGGGGTAATCAGTTATGATTCCGTCAACGCCGTAATCAATCATTCTTACAATATCACTTTCTCTATTAACCGTCCAAACAATCACTGCCAAACCTAATTCGTGAGCAAGATCTATATTTTGTTTTGTAACATCTCTATAAAAAACACTCCAGACATGTCCTTCCAAGGATTTAATTATTTTTGGTAATAAAAAAAGATCATCTAAAGGAAATTTTTTTCCCAGCCAAGGGGAATCTTCAAAAATTGTTTTTTTTTTGGTTGAAAGGTCTTGTTGCAGAGTTAAAAAAGATCTCAAGATTTTAGGATTTAGTTTTTTGAGTTCTGTTAGAATTCTCCAATCAAA
>Ga0308010_1002398_pt1 | contig 9856 bp, 11 predicted proteins | sample Neamet129_FD_202368 | JGI IMG/M metagenome (GOLD analysis project Ga0308010, IMG submission 202368) | Marine microbial communities from water near the shore, Antarctic Ocean - #129 | ecosystem: Environmental > Aquatic > Marine > Unclassified | place: Southern Ocean | collected 2014-07-24 | reverse complement strand
TTGCCGAACCAAGAGTTGCCCCATCATCACTAGCAGGAGTAATTGATGTTCCAACAGTTGCAGTATTAATGACAGGGGCTGTAAGAGTCTTATTTGTTACAGTAGCTGTTGAAACTGTTGATAATAGAACTCCATCATTACCATCTGGTAGTGTAAGAGTATTATCTGCAGCTTGAGAGTGTGGTGCAGCTATAAGTGTTTGGAAGTGTGCGTTACTTGATTCACAATAAAATAATATTTGTGAAGCTGTACCAGCATTTTTAAGGTCAATTTTACCACCAGTTAAAAATAATGCACCAGCAGCAGACATATCTAAAGTCATTGGAGTAATATCTGTACTACCATCCGTACCTTTAAATATAATATCTGTATTACTACCTCTTGCATCAATTGTAATATTACCAGCTGAAGTATTCAACGCAATTGCTGAATCACCAGTGCCAATATCATCTGCTGCAACAGAACCAGCAGTACCACCAATACCTAAATTTGCAGGTGTAATCTTTTTAAGTACACCACCATCATCTACAAGAACAAAATCTGCAGCTGCGTCATCTGTAGTAGTAGTTGCTGAATCACTGTTAGCAGTTGTTATAATTGTTCCTGTTACATTTGGTAGAGATATTGTTCTGTCGGCAGTTGCATCTACGGATGTTAATGTCGTTTCATGAGCATCTGCTGTAGAACCTTCAAATATAACCGCATTATTAGCATCCATAGTAACAGAATTTACAGTACTAAATGTACCACTTACAGAAATATTAGTAGCAGAAAGAGTACCTGTGCTTGGGTTGTATTTTAAATCTCCATCTGATTCTAAACCTAAGTTACCACCATCTAAGTCTCCACCAGCAGTAAATATAATAGCGTTATTTTCATTTGTAGATTCATTATCTGTAATGGTAACTGTTGTTGCAACTGTGGCTGTATCAGCATTACCTGTTACATTACCAGTAAGAGGGCCTGCAAATGCATCAGAGGTGACTGTACCATCAAAAAAAGCATCTTTAAATTCTAAAGATGATGTACCCAAATCTATCTGATTATCAGTTACAGGAAATAATACAGAAGATGTTAGTGTTAATCTAGCAGCATTATCTACTTTAAAATCTATTTCATTAGCTGTACCAAAATCAATTGCCGTTTGAGTATCTTCACCAATTATTAAATCAGTGGCTAATATAGAAGTAATACCTGTTTGGGCAGCAGCAACAGTAGCTGTACCAAACTCTAATGCACTTCCACCAGAGTTAACTTTTAATACTTGACCAACACTACCTATTGATAATGATGCACCAATACCACCATGAGTCAAACCAATAAATTCGCCTGATTGATATTCTGCAAGTCCTGTGGCGGTACTTCCATCAAAAACTGTCCTAATTGGAACTTTTACTGCCATTTTTCTTTCCTATCTAAAATTCAAACAATTCTACTGATTTATCAAGTCTAGCACTACCATTACTTAGTAAGAAAGTATGGCCACTATTTGTATAAACAGATCGGTTTGTTAATGTTCTTGCGAATGTTAATGTTGCTGCGGCTGTAGTTAAACCACTTGCCTGTGTAAATAAAGAAACATTTTTTGTTGCTTGTCCACCCAAAACACCTGAGCTATCTGTTTCAGCAACTCCTACCAACATTTCTTTACCAGAAGTATCTTTAGAGCCAACAGGAAAAATAGCACCATCAGCTGATATTGTAATCTGACCAGAACCATCTGATTTAATTGTTGCACCATCTAAATCAATAGTATCTGCTAACAAGAAAAGGCTACCAAACCGATTTGTTGCAGAACCTAAATCTAAAACACCATTTCTATTTGGTATAATTGATGAGGAAAGCTCTTGTAATACTGAGTAGTCGAAATCTCTTGGCCCGTTAACACCATCTTCTAAAACTACTTCGTCACCAGCATCTGTACTAGAAGCATCAGTACCAGAAAGTTCGATAAAATTTCCAGCATTTGTAGAAGAACCATCTGTACCATCTATTAATAGTCTGAGGTTTGTTGCTGAGGGTTCTTCTGATATATATTGTCCTGATGCCGCATCAAATTTAAGAATAAATCCGTCTGCTCGTCCATCAATACTAACATCTTCAGCATCAGTAATTTTGGCAATACCACCACCACCGCCATTTGAAAAACCTACCTTATGAAGATGTTCATTAATTTTCTTTTTAAATTCACTAAGTTCTTTATTTAATGCTGGTTCTTCTTTGAAAGGTTCTGGGTAATCTTTTATTGTTGGTATAAATTCTTTTGGAAGATATGTATCTATTGCCTGTTCGCGAACATTAGTCATATCTTTTACTTTAGGTCTAAACGCATTTGTAAGAGATTGAGTAACAAACTTATTTCTTTTTGTTGTACTCTGTTCTTTTATAACTCTTTGGTGTTCTTCTTCTACTATTCTCTGTATTCTTGCATCTTCAGAAATCTGTGCAAGTTCCATATCATGTTTATTTTTTTTCTTCTCTGCTACCTCTTTTGCTTCTGCACGTTTAAGAGAGCCAAAAGTAAGTGCTATTCTCTTTGCTTTTTGTTCTGGTTTTTCTGAAGAAGATATAAAATCTTTTAGTTTTTTCATGATACATTACTAATCAATATACATATTCAGTTCAAATCTTTTATTGTCCAGATTGGCAACTTGAACATGCAAATTTTGTTTTTTCTGTGTACCTAAAATATAACTATTAGTTTTACCAGAGGATGGTTTCTTAGGCCCAGATGATACTTTGGAATCAATATCATCAGAGTCCACTATATAACCCATCTTTCTAGCAGCTCGGTATGCGTGTTGCATTGCAGCAGAGAATGTTTTGTGATATAGTTCATATCCAGTTGCAGATTTTGCAGATTTGATATTTGCCATATCTGATGTTGGACGCATAGAGCCCATACTACCAGCACCATAGGACATCTCAGATACAATTGATTCTGTAAACTTATCACGGTCTTTTCTAGACTCTTGCCTCTTTAAACGAGATGCTTCTAATCTATCACGATGATTTCGATATGCTTTAGAACGACCATCAATGAGAGGTTGTTTGCGTTTCTTTTTCTTTGGGTCTACTCCTGGCTCCCCCATAGGGCCAACGCCAAGACCAGCAATACTTCCAGAACCAGCTGAATTTGTAGGAGAATCTTCTCCTATATTTGAGCCAGTAAAAGGAGAAATTTCACTCCATTTTTTCATTTTATGTCCTCCAAACTAACATATATTTTTTCTTTACTTTTCATATGAATAACTGGAAATATCTCTACTCCCAAAATAGTGTCTACTGGTGATTCATCTTCAAATGCTACAACCTTATCACCAGCCTTTGCAGTTAATTCTTCTTCTTCTTTATTTAGGATATCACTGATTAGTGTATACTCACCTTTTGGTAATACCTCTCCAAATCCAATAACTTCTTCACTTATACTATTATCTATTTCACAACCCTGTTCTTTTAGATACTTCATAAATTCTTTTTCAAACATATCTGGATCGTCTACCGATTCCTTAAAAGTATCTTTGAGTAGAAATAGAGCTGCAGCATAAGTACCGACCTTAGTTCTTAGGCCTGGAACTTTAGAGAAAATCTTTTTTATGTTGAATATGAGTTTGTGAAGAATAGTATAAGCATTCTTCTCTGCTGTAGTTCCAAGTGTAGCTGGTTTAGTTTGACGAACACCACCTTTAGGTGGAGGCATAACACGATTACCTTTTTCATCGATGATACCAAGTTTGTATGCATCAGTCTTATCAAAAGGTGTTGTTAACAACTTTATAAATCTGTAAGTTACAAATAAATCAACCGCTCTTCCCATTACAGCTCCTTTAAAACTTTTAAAACTTCTTCACTTGGTATTACATCGGGTAGTTCATCTTCTCTAATAATATTTAAATATAATAAAAAAGACTTGAGTGTCTCCCAATACTCTCTTTGTATTTTAAAGAGTATTAGTGTCACGCAAGCCTCAGGCCCAAATAAATTATTCAAAACAATGATATGGTTTAGTAAAAGTCTCTCTTTAAGAATACCAGAATCTTTATGTTTCCTTAAAAGACGTTTAATATACTTAAACCTCTTCATATCATCATGAAACTCTTTTTCACCTTCACACTGTGGATTATCATAATGCTTGATTGCAAACATCATGACGTTCTCAGTCTTTATATTTTCATACATTTATTTAATACTAGCACGCAACCTACATTGATTAGTGTCAGTTGTTTCATAAGTTATATTAAGGGATAATCCCCCTTCAATTTTATTAGATAATCCATCGTCATTTATAAATTCATCATGTGGAGTATCTATATCTTTACCAAAACGTCCACCAAATAGTGTAAGAGGTAAATCCATAGAACCACTTTGCTCAGACATCATATCATCAGATATTGCTGGAAATGAAAGACCAATGTTCGATAAAGAACCACGAATACGTGTAAGGGCAGACATAGGATCAGTTAAATCCTCTGCTACATATGATCCAATAATTGCATTAACTTTCTTTACAACAGAAGGGCTAAAAGAACCATTTGCTGGGTTTCTTCCAAACACAGCTTGACTTCCACCACCAGGCAGTGGGCCATTTTCTGCTATAACTTCTTTAAATTTTTTCATTTTTTTCTTCCTCTGTATCTGTAGGAACTTGATCTCTAATCTGTTCTTCTAGAAATTGAGGCTCTCTCTTTTTTTCAAATAACTTCTTAATAGGTTTTATAACATTACCTACATTTACTTCCGAAAGAACTTCCATTTTTTTCTCCATTAATAAAAATAGTGGGGGGCACAAGGCCCCCACACCATAATAGATATTAAGTAACATCAATCGTTGTTAAACCAGTATAGTTAGTAACTGTGATGTTAGCAGCAATAGACATAACTGCATATGCAGCACCTGTCCAAAGGATAGTTAATGTTTCACCAACACCTTGGAATGTGAATGTTACACCTTGTCCAAGAGTTGCAGTAAGGTCAAGGTCTACAGTATTCGTAATAGATAATACTGCAAACATTTTGATTTGACCAACAGTAGTTGAGTTAGCAAGTGATGTTAATGCGTCAGCATCTGCACCGTCAAGCAAAGAAATTGCTTCTGTTAAAGCAACTGCACCGTCAGCGTCATAAGTAACAACACTATTAAGTCCCAAGAATGTTGGGATAGCATTGAAAACACTAGCAACAGTGATTTTCTTGTTAATAGGTGTTCCAGCAGGATCATCGATCACATGGAACAAGTCAGTCGATGCAAGCGAACCACTTGCAAGGGCTGTTAGGGCGGTAATTTTCTTATCTGCCATTTTGGCTTCTCCTTATAAAAACCCCTTCATTGGGGCAAATTACTGTAGATATTAACTTTCGTTATTCTCTACATCACTATTTGAGTCAGAAACCAAGTCTGGCTCATCATCATCAATTTCTTTAAGAAAATAATCACATTGTTGTAGAGCACCTGTAAGTGCATTTATCAATGCGATATCTTCTTTTGTCTTAGTTTCGTATTCTGATAGCCTTTCTTTGACTACCAGAATATCGTTATTAATTGCAGTTTTACGTACTTCAATTGCTTCTTTATTAATCATATATTTAACCTCACGTATTTAATGATTCATTGTGTAATGTTATTTATAACACTTTATTAAGTGGTTGTAATACCATTTAGACATCTAGCTGTTCCACTTGTTGATCCGTTAATTATGAAGACAGCAAGATCACTTGAACCATCATCTGCAAGGAAACCGTCACCAACATTTGCAGCAGTATCTTGAACGATTTTATCTTCTCCAAGGTCTTGGTCAGGAGTTCCATCCTCAAGTAAACCAATGTATACTTCTTCATCACCACCTGTCTTAACAACACCAGTGATATCAGAAGTAGTAGCAGCTTCACCCTCAACTGTAAAGTCGATTGCGTCAGCAGTAACTTCTTCACCACCATCTGCTGCAAACAACAAGTCTATGTTGGTTGCAATTGTAACTGCTTCACTAACCGTAAACGATGTCTGTGATGCAACAGCAGTAATAGTAAGTGTATTGTCTGTACTAATTGCTGTCTGACTAAGACCATCTGCTATTGCACCAGAAAGGTCTTTCACTGTAACTGTCATACCAACTGCAATTGCTGTTGAGGCAACCGAAGTAACTCCGTCAACAACAATTGTTGTAGATGCAGTAACCGCACCGTTAGTAGTCATAACACCACCACCAGAAGAATCTAGAATAATTGCGTCTTGACCATCAGATGATGCAGTTCCTTCTTGTTTAATTCCAAGAACAGAAGTTCCATCTTCTCTGTTTAATGCAGAAGTACCAGCAAAAATGATACCTGTACTTGAAGCATCATCACCAACACCATCTCCATTAAAACCAAGGAAACCAGCATTAGCAGCTTGTAATATTCCACGGAATACTATTTTGTTGGTTCCAGAACCAGAGAAGTATTGACAAGCAATTGTATTATCTTCAACCATATCAGTTGCACCGATACGAGACAATAGAATGAATGCTTTATTTGTAACAACCTGATCTTCTGTTGCGGCAGCAGATGTAATATCAACTGGCTCTTCAAAGTTAACAGTGATATCAAATGTAGCACCGTCAGCATATGCACCATCAGTCCAACCGATAGACCTTACGTTAACAGTACCACCGATTACACCACCTTGTAAACCTGATATTGCAATTAAAATTTCTGGATTAGCATCAGTATTATCATTTCCAGATGCAGCAAGGCCTGGGGCAAGGGCCCATCCACCTTCGTTTGTTACTATGTCCGTTATTGCTCCGTTATTTCCAGATGCGTTAACATCTTCGGAGTAGTTTTTAGGGCGACTAGCAGCAGCTGCTGTATTTGACCATAAACCCATTTTTATTCTCCTTTAATCTTAAAGATTATGTTTCTTTCTATTTATAAATCTCTACTACTTGAAACCCAAAGATTTCAATTTGTTTATGGTTTTTCCTACATCTGTATGACGTATTCCAATTCCACCTTTTGCTTCCCACTCTTGAATATTTTTAATGTAATCATCTATTAATATATTTGGTTCACCATTCGTTGTTGCATAAGATTTCTTTTGCGCTCTTTTAACCAATTTTATCTTAGAACTTTTGAAGTTAGTATTCTTTCCTAACCACTTCTTCTTACCATTCTTGGAAGAGGGATCACGACCACTATATGCAGATAATATATAAGTATCATACCTTTCGACAAATTTATATAATCTTTTTGCGTTTGGCATCCAATCCAGATTTTCCCAAAAACCTTTAGTTTGGTTTATCATCTTCCATCGTTCATCTTTATCATAAGTAACGAAAGACCCACCAACAACTGCATCAGCCCCTTTCATGAGGTTAACTATAACTCCATCCATATCTAGATAGATATTGGGGAGGGAATCGTCTGATGCCTCTAACAGGTTTAATAGGTCTTTCATAAATCACTTTTTCTTTTCTTTGATGGTTGGTTTGGTATCAATATTTGCAACTTTTTTACCTGTCATAGTTTTACCACCTTTTACCTCACTTGTCAAGTCTTTTTTTGTATCTTTTTCAAAAACATTCTTACCTTCATCTACTTTCCACATTTTTGCCAAAGTCTCTCTCATAGAAGCAGCTTTCTTAGTTACTGTTTCAGTCCATGCTTTTTGGCCAGGAGTTGTCTCTACAGTATGCTTGAGATACTTTTCAGTACCAATTTCAAAAGACTCAGGAACCATCTTATTATAACCATCCATAAGTGATTTAACAGTTTTGAGGTCTAAACCCATTGCTTTAGCAATTTGAGCAGGAGTTTTCTTGTCCTTAATCATTTGATGCATCTGTGACATTTTACCTTCATCAAGGCCAACTTCTAAACCTTCTCTAAAATCTACCTTGAACTTAAACCCAGCCTTTTTGAGTTTTGCCATAAGGTCTTCAGCATCATCAATATCTTCAAACTCAATGTCTTTGCCACTGGCATCCATACCAGTGAAACCTTGGTTAGCACCCGGCAAGTTTTGATCCATCCACTTTTTAGCCTTTTTTACATCAGCAGGACTGCTGAATGAAAGTCTAATAAAATCAGCTGATTTCTCTTGAAGGCCAAGTTCTTCTTTTACTTCGTATGTTTTACCAGAAACAACAAAAGTCTTTTCACCTTTATCTTTAGCATCTTTTAGTGCTTTTCCAAATGCATTACCTTCTTTCTTTGTTATTGCCTTAGAAACTGCCTTACGGCGTTTGTGCAAGTACTTATCAGAGGAATCTACATCGCCATCGTTGTCAATATCTTTGTCTTTACGATTTGCAAACTTCTTCTTGACTGCTTTAGGTTGAACAGCATCCATACCATCGCCATCATCAGACTTATCATTCTTGTTGGTTTCTTCTATTTTTTCTTCTTGAATTCCGTGTAATATATTAAACACAGACGACTCAAGGCTATTTTCCTTAATATCCAAATATCTTTTACCCATTACTTTTCTCCCTTGAGTTGTTTGTTTATAGTACCAAATTTTGATTCTTTCTTAGGTTTCTCTCCACGTTCTTTTTTTGATATTGCAATTGCAGCTTGTTGTGCTGGAGATACCGCTTCTTTAACTACTTTTAACATATCTTTGTATGACTTTGCAATCTGCATTTGAAATTTCTCTTTATCAGCTGGGCGTCTTAGAGAATTATACTTTGATGCAGCTGCCTGTGCAACTTTTGGATCAACTTTAACTTTCTTCTTATCACCAAATTCTACTGCAAAAGTTCCACGTAGATTTGCAGCCTTTCTCAACTGCATCATGATATTCTTAGATGCAGCTTTTACGTCATCATCTGATGCAGCATCATCTTTATCCAAGTCATCTTTTCTACCAAAATCTCTATCTCTACTCATAGACCGTTTTGCATCACCACGGGCAGATGCTTCATCAAGGTCAGCTTCTTCTCTAAAATCCATCTTAAATTTAAATCCAGCCTTCTTGAGTTTTGACATAAGTCCGTCAGCATCATCTACATCTCCAAAACCTATTTCCTCATCGCCAGGAGAATAATCCAGTTCGGTATATCCTTGATTAGCGCCAGGCAAATTCTTTTCCATCCACTTGATTGCCTTATTAGCATCACGAGAATCTTTAAATGCTAGACGCATAAATTTAGCAGATGATTCATCAAGGTCAGTTTCTTCTTTCTTTTGTTTTAATTGTTTCATTTGTAATTCTTTAGCAAGTTTCTTCAGTTCTGGTAGTTTCTTTTTACCAAGTGCTGTCATTTGTTTATACACTTCAGACGTAGACATACCACCTTGAGACATAGCAATAGCCAACTTGGTTATAATGTTGCCTTTAAGACCTGTTTCTGGACGCATACTTCCCATTGCTTCATCAAGGTCATCTTCTTCATTTAATGCATCGTGGTTCTTAATAGCATATTCTTCAGCATCTTTTTTATCTTTAAATAATTTTACTTCATTACCATCTTTATCAAACACACAGAACATATCTGGATTCTTTTTACTTTTCGCAACGTGTTTAGTTGCAGGCATTAACTCATCAAGTTCAACTTCTTCTTTGACGATATCTGTCATTGCCACTCTGCTTGGCCTGCGAGAAAAATCATGCATAACAATAATGCTGTCTCTTTTATTTCCAGCACCATCTCTGATGCTGTCTTTTTCAATTTTTATAACTTTACCGTCTTGAACAGTTGTACCTCCCGGCCGCCTAAGCTTTACTTTTACTTTATCTCCAACTTTTACTTTTTCATCAAGTTCAATTTCTTCTACCTGTGTGTCTAAGTAATCTGCCATACCATCTAGTTTGTCAACTGCGACTGCAACTTTATTAGTCCACCAACTTGGTAGTGCGTCCTCTGGACTTAACTTAGAG
>Ga0308010_1002397_pt1 | contig 9857 bp, 10 predicted proteins | sample Neamet129_FD_202368 | JGI IMG/M metagenome (GOLD analysis project Ga0308010, IMG submission 202368) | Marine microbial communities from water near the shore, Antarctic Ocean - #129 | ecosystem: Environmental > Aquatic > Marine > Unclassified | place: Southern Ocean | collected 2014-07-24 | reverse complement strand
CGCCACACGCCGCGACGAAGACGACAATCACGATGAACAATGATCCAAGAACAGATTTTTTCGTCATCAGGTCCCGCGTCTAAACAAATAACAAATAACATTACTAACCATACCCCCCTAGGGGGGGTGTAAGATTCATAATAATACACTCAAACCGCCTATAAAATGCGTGAGGGTTAGATGATTCACGAACACCACGATCACCCGCAGCACGAAGTAGCAAAATCCGAGACTAAGTCCGATGCAATCAAGCGTTTGAGCTACATCGAGGGGCATCTTGCCGGCGTGAAAAAAATGGTCAAAGAAGAACGCTACTGTGTCGACATCCTTCGCCAAACATTTGCCGTGCGGCGCGCACTCCAGAAGCTTGAATCTCAGCTTATCGACGGGCACCTACACACTTGCGTCGTCGATGGAGTTAAAGAAGGCAGAGAAGAGCAGGTACTGAGCGAACTAGTGGAGTTGTACGAAATTGCAGACCGCTAATCCCAACCTTGACCATCTGCCGTTCGATGAAGAAGTCGCAGAGAACATTTCGACCCTGACCTTCAGCGTCGGCGGTATGACTTGTGCAGCGTGTGTTCATCACGTCATTAACGCTCTTAGAGAGCTACCGGGTATTACGAACGCTCGAGTGAGCCTCGGCACTGAAACAGCAACAGTCGAGTTCGTCACAAGTTCAGTTGCCAAGCCAGATGTTCGTGATGCTCTATCAGGAGCAGGGTATTCAGTTCGAAGTTTCGCTGACGAGGACACCTCGATATTCGCTGATGGCGATCGAAAGATCCGTGAAGCAGAACTGAAATCCACTAGGGACATGATGATCGTCAGTCTTCTCGTAGCGGCTTTCGTTATGATCGCCATGAACTACACAAAGATCGACTCGCTCTCGAAGCTATCGCCAACCACGGTAAATATTTTCTTCCTGGCGCTGGCGACTCCCGTTCAATTCTGGGCTGGAAGCAGGTTCTATAAATCGGCGTGGGCAGCTACAAGGCTGCGCACGTCAAACATGAACACGCTTGTCGTCATTGGAACTTCGGCTGCCTATTTCTACAGTCTCGCCGTGACGATCATTCGGTCTATGTTCGATGATTCTCTGACGTTCTCAGGAGCAGCAGTTGGTGGAAGCCATTCGACAGGCACCTACTTCGACGTTTCAGCTTCGATCATCGGTCTCGTCTTGCTCGGCAGATGGCTTGAGGCAAGGGCAAGAGGCCGCACTTCGGATGCGATCAAGAAGCTAATGGGCCTGCAGCCATCGGTGGCGGTAGTTATTCGAGACGGTGAGTCAGTCGAAATTGATATTGCCGAAGTTATCGCCGGCGACACTATCGTTTTACGCCCCGGTGAACGTGTTCCGGTTGATGGTGACATCATTGAAGGCAACACGACAATCGATGAATCCATGCTCACTGGCGAGCCAGTTCCGGTAGAAAAGCAATCTGGCGACGGCCTATTCACTGGAACGGTAAACGGCACAGGCACTGTTCGATTCGTTGCCTCTGCCGTCCGACGTGACACCGTTCTCGCCGGAATCGTTCGAATGGTTCAGCAAGCCCAGTCGTCTCGTGCGCCCATCGAGCATTTAGTCGATAAAGTCACAGCGCTATTCGTCCCGGTTGTCTTGACAATTTCGATTCTGACATTTGCGGTCTGGTCACTCGTAGCTCCTGAACCAGCCATGATCAACGCACTTCTCATGACTGTGGCTGTACTGGTAATCGCTTGCCCTTGCGCACTCGGACTCGCCACCCCTACCGCAATCATGGTAGGAATGGGCCGTGGCGCTTCAAGTGGAGTTTTGATTCGAAACGCTGATGCACTCGAACGTGCTCACAGGATCGATACGGTTGTATTCGACAAAACTGGGACTCTCACCGAGGGTAAGCCGTCTATTTCAAGCATCCTGGCATTCGGCATTAGCGAAGGCGAGCTGCTTCAACTAGCAGCTTCTGCTGAAGCAAACTCAGAACATCCACTCGCAAGTGCGGTCATCGCTGAAGCCAACACACGAAATCTTGATATACCTGCTGCAACAGATGTAAACGCTGTTCCGGGTCGAGGCATCACCGCCACTGTCAACGGATCTAAAGTGATCATTGGAAGCGTTACTTTCATCGAGGAAAATTTTCCGGCTGCCTATGAATTCTCCGAAAAAGGATTTGTCGTTGCTGAACGTGGCGAAACCGTTCTGGCCGTAGCAAAAGACGGTGAACCTATCGGGATAATCGGTGTTTCCGATAGTTTGAAACCCGAAGCTGCCGACGCAATACGTGAATTGAAAGCCCGCGGAATCAAAACCGTAATGCTTACCGGCGATAACCGACGAACAGCCGAAAAAGTAGCGGCAGTCATTGGAATCACAAACGTAATTGCAGACGTCATGCCTGAAGGCAAAACCGCAGCAATCATCGACCTCCAGCGAGGCGATCAGGTCGTGGCAATGGTTGGTGACGGCATAAACGACGCGCCTGCGCTTGCTACCGCCGATGTAGGCATAGCGATCGGCTCTGGCACCGATATCGCCATCGAAGCAGCCGATGTAACGATTACTTCGGGTGACCCAGCGATCGTAGCTGAGCTAATTGATCTCAGTCGCAGCACGATGCGTACCATCAAGCAGAATCTGTTTTGGGCATTCTTCTACAACGTACTGCTCATACCCATCGCAGCCGGAATTCTCTATCCAATATTCAACGATGGATCGGCCCCGAGCTTCCTGCAACCGATCATCGGAGAGTTTGGATTTCTGAATCCAATAGTAGCCGCAGGAGCCATGGCATTTAGTTCGGTGACGGTAGTCACAAACTCACTGCGTCTTGGACGTGGAGCACGCATTAAGCGAACGCCAACGCAACTATCTAGCAATCCACTAACGATCAAGATCTCGAAATAAAAGGAGTCCAGTAATGAAAATTCCGTTCCTAACTAGCGGCAAGTCCGAAACCGCAATCGACCCTGTATGCGGCATGACGGTCGAAACCAGCAACCCCGGCGGCGGCGCGTCTACTCACGACGGTAACGTCTACTACTTCTGTGGTCCTGGCTGTAAAGTGGCGTTTGAAAAAGACCCGGAAGGATATCTTTCTGGCGAAAAATCGATCGATATGTAATATCTGAAGTACGTTTATACGGCTTTTTACATCGCATGCTTTGTAAACAGTATTTGATCGAACTAGTCGATGTATCGCAAATAGAAGAATCAGCGCTGTCTAAGACTCGGTATTACGAGTAGCTCAGCAGCGAATCAGGAACAGGAATGCCCAAAACCGAACATCCGCCAGTCGATGGCGTCGCAATCGTTTACACCCATCCGACGTGCGGATACTGCGATCTTCTCAAAGAGGATCTCGTAAAAAGCGATATTTCATACCGTGAGGTCGACGTGTCCAAAGAGCCAGACCAGTGGGTAGAGGTCCAGCGCCTCTCTGGCGGAGACAAAATAACGCCAGTCATGGTCACGTCTTCTGGCGAAGTTGAAATCGGGTACAAAGGCATCGGCTGCAACTACGGTTAAACATCAGGCTGGCTCGGATTTATAGAAACGCCGGTATTAAATCGTCAACTGAAGTGTTGACTGGCATTAGGTACCAGCCGTATTCTCAGTACAAGCGGTTTTTATTAGCCGTTTACGCGGTCCCGTGGTGTAGCGGCCTAACACGCCTCCCTGTCAAGGAGGAGATCGGCAGTTCGAATCTGCTCGGGATCGCCACTAAAGCGAATTAGAAAAAGCCCTCGACAATATGTTGGGGGCTTTTTTTGTGGTGTTCACAACTGATTACGTCATCCGACATCCGGGCGTTTATCTCACATGTGATAGATCAGGCGTAATTTTCGTACTAAAAGGCAAACTTCGTACTTACAACGGCGTTTATGGCCCCAGAACGTGGGTATGGTTCCCTCAGGGTGAAACTATGGAGCACGGCGCAACCGACGAAGGCGACATGGTCGGAATTTTCATCACTGATTGAGCATTCGAAATTCACTATAACGACGAGAAGTAAATTCGATAAATAGCGACTACTATTCGTTTCGCAATCGAGAGCATCACAAAAATGAGGCGTAAACGCCTCGGACAGTATATTCATGACGAACAAGAGCATATTCAAAGCAAAGCGAGTGGCAAACCCCGAGGTTTCAGGCTGGCTAGAAGACCACGCAGTTGTTGTTGAAGACGGTGTTATTACAGCCGTTGAGCCAATCGGTAAACTCTCATCGGCAGATGAATCGTATGAAGTACATGATATCGGTGATGTCTCGCTGCTGCCGGGGCTAGTCGATGCTCACTCGCACATGCATTGCAGTGCTACTCACGATGCTCAAGCGCTTGCCATGAGTGAGAACGATCAGCAGCTTACGATCCGCGCTACGAATAACATGCGCAAAGCAGTGTTGGCGGGAACGACCACCATTCGTGATCTTGGTTCGAAGAACGAAGTTGCATTCGCAGTACGGCAAATGATCAACGATGGACACGTTCCGGGCCCTCGCCTGTTGTTGGCTGGCACACCTATCACTATCACCGCCGGACACTGCTGGTTCTTCGGAACCGAGGCTGATACCGAAGATCAAGTTAGAACTGCCATTAGAACTCAAGTAAAACTCGGTGCCAATGTAATCAAGATGATGGCAACCGGAGGAATGTTCACTCCAACAGCCAATCCACGCACGCCTCAATACTCGGTAGCCGTGTTAAAAGCAGCCGTCGAAGAGGCACACCGTATGAACGTGCCGATTGTCTCTCACACGCTTTCGGCTCAAGGAACTCGTAATGTAGTCGAAGCGGGTGTTGATCAACTGATCCACGCTCGTTGGTACGACTCAGACCCAAATAAAGGACTCGACTACACTGCCGAAACAGTGAAGCAAATGGCCGATCAAGGTCAGTGGGTCGATCCTACGATCGGACACCACCTTCTAGGAGTTGAGGCAAAACAACGCGGCGAAGTTGGGCCTGCTGATCCTCACTGGGCAGTTTCGTACAAGGTTGTTCCAGAAGGTGAGCATCTCGATAGGCTCAACGACATGACTGACGCCGGTGTGAGGTTCACAACCGGACTCGACATGGGAATGGCTTACGGCACTCACGATCGATCGGCAGCAAACGCTTGGGCGCTAGTTGAATTGCTCGGCTGGACGAACTGGAAGGCGATTAACGCTTCGACAACCGGCACGGCAGAAGCGCTAGGGCTTGTTAAGCAAATTGGAAGCCTTCAGGCGGGAATGTCCGCTGATTTGGCTGCATTTGCTGGTGACCCTGCGAAAAACATTCGCGACATGGACCAAGCTTCAACAGTAGTTCTATCGGGTCGCCTGATGAAGCTGAACGATACCGTTCTGGTCTAGTTATAGATCGAACCAATCTTTAATAATCGTCCGCACTAGCCGATCAAACTGCAGACTAAACTCAGATTCAATCGAGGGCGAGCACACCCTGAAGTTAAGTGTTGTTTTTTTCTAACGCCAACAACTCACGCTTTGTTTCTATTCCGCCTGCGAAGCCTGTCAGGTTGCCGTTTACGCCTACGACACGGTGACACGGCAGGACGATAGAAATTGGATTACGACCGTTCGCTGCGCCGATAGCTCGAACTGCTTTCGGCCTACCAATTCGCGCCGCATGCTCGCTGTAGCTAACGGTTTCTCCGTACGGGATCGTCGCTAGACCCACCCATGCTGAACGTTGAAATTCAGTTCCGCGTAGATCTAATGGCAAATCAAACTCAGTAAGCTCGACTCGAAAATACTGTTCAAGTTGAACACGAGTAGCTTCGAGTATCGGATGATCCTGACTAGGTATCATTTCATCCGGCAACGACAGCCGCCCTGCCCGCTCCACGGGCCATTTGATCGCTCGTAGACCGAGATCCGTCGCAACCAAAGTCAACACGCCGAACCGGCTATCCATTGCCGTTGTGTAGTGCTGATCCATGATTACGACCTGACCCTTATCTACGAAAACGTTATCTACCTAAAGCCTTCTTACCGGCTTCGATAGTCTCGACGATTGAGTCGACATCGAACACGCAACCCCCCCACGTTCCACCTGAAGCCGACTGCAAAGCGGCCCACAGCCGGGTGTCATCTGGCAATTGCGGGTGTGGAGAAAGATCATCTGGCTCAGAACGCTTCTCAAGTTCAGCTGTGCCCCAGTCGATTCCCTTGTTCTCGCCGTTCATTCCAACGAGGTTCAATGAGCCTGAAAGATTTTTACGATCGACGATAATCTCGATCATGTCGCCATCTTCAACACGACCAATCGGGCCTCCAGCTAATGCTTCAGGCCCGACGTGTCCGATACATGCACCCGTTGAAACACCAGAGAATCGAGCATCGGTGATCAATGCCACCTGCTTGCCGTATGAAAGGTGCTTCAGGGCAGCTGTTAGCTGGTAAACCTCTTCCATACCGGTTCCGAGAGGACCACCACATGTGACGACCATAATGTCGCCAGCTTTGATCTTCTGATCTTCGTCGCGCGACTTGATAGCCGCCATTGCTCCACGCTCAGAGCGGAACACACGAGCCGGGCCGAGTTTTCGGTACACATTGTCGTCATCAACCACCGAAGGGTCGATTGCGGTGCTCTTGATCACTGAGCCTTCAGGGGCGATGTTGCCCATTGGGAACGTAACCGTGCTCGTAAGATTCTTCTTACTGGCACCCTCTGGCGACATGATCACGTTGTCAGGCTCAACTCCATCAACATCTCTGAGGTATTTCCGAACGTCGTGTCGTCGTTCGGAATCTGCCCACCAGTTGAGGTTTTCATCGAGAGTCTGGCCAGTAGCCGTCATAACGCTCGTGTCGATTAGGTCCAGCTTTCGAAGGTGAAGCATTACTTCAGGAACACCACCTGCAGCGTAAAGCTGAGTGGTTGGGTGACCTACAGGACCGTTTGGAAGAACGTCGACCAAGCGAGGGACTTCAAGGTTGATTCTGTTCCAATCGTCCACAGTCATACGTCGTCGACCAGCAGCGTGTGCGATAGCTGGCATGTGCAGCAGCAGATTGGTCGATCCACCGCAAGCAGCGTGAACAGCCATTGCGTTCTCAAATGCGGCGTCCGTGAGAATATCTCGCGAAGTAACTCCGCGGTGTTCCATCATTACGAGAGCACGAGCGGAGCGTCGTGAAATGTCGTGCCAAGCAGGCGTACCACTTGGTGAAAGCGCAGAGTGAGTGATAGCCATTCCTAGAGCTTCAGAAACGACCTGAGAAGTTCCTGCAGTTCCGAGGAACTGGCAGCCACCGCCCGGTGATGCACATGAACGACATCCGACGTCTTGTGCGTATTCTAGCGTTACTTCGCCCTGTGCAAATCGTGCACCGATCGATTGAATCTGACCAGTGTCTTCACCAATGTTTGGCTTGAGAGTCGTTCCGCCCGGCACGATAACACCCGGCTGGTTATGCAGACCAGCAAGTGCCATCATCATTGCTGGCAGGCCCTTGTCACACGAAGCTATGCCCAACACTCCTCGAACAGTCGGAAGCGAACGAGCGATGCGCCTGAATACTTGTGCTGCATCGTTTCGGTATGGCAGCGAGTCGAGCATTCCAGTCGTGCCCTGAGTTCGGCCATCACAAGGGTCGGAACAAAACGCTGCGAACGGAACCGATTTCAGTTCCTTCAGTTCTTTTGCTGCTGATTTAACCATGTCAATGAGTTCAAAGTGTCCTGTGTGCAGGCCCAGCGCCACTGGCGATCCATCTTCTTCTTTCACGCCACCAACGGTCGAAAGAATGATGAACTGCTTGCGCATCAACTCCGAAGGATTCCAGCCCATACCAGCGTTCTGAGTCATGCCAAAGTGGTTACCACTCGGCTCTTCGATCAGGAATTCAGCAGTGAACGGGACAGTGCCTTTAGGACCGTCAGCGTGAGTTTGAATCTCGCGAGTGGCCGGATCGGATCCGGTTCCGAGCACATCGGCAATCGAAACTTCTGCAGTGTCGTTGCTGGGATTGACACGTGAGGTCATTAACTTTTCCTGTCGATATTTTGTTGATAACGGCGTTCAATCGGCATGCAATCGAGATCAAATCCGTCGATAAATTATAAATGAAACGAACTCTTAGGAGAATAATACCGCTAACTGCGACCATTTTTGGCAGTTCCGTGCTCAAGAGCTCAATCAAGTATTAAAACGGAGACACGATCCATGTCAGTCCGGTGTTTCTTCTCACTGCTCATCAAGCTGCGGTCTGAGTCAAACCGAGACTCTAGTGTTATTTGCGGCTACAATCTGCCTCACTTTAACTAAAACTCGCCGAGTACAAATCCCTTTCCATGAAAATCACCGATATCAAAACTCACGTTGTTATGCCGATTCCGGGTCTCGCATGGCTCTTTGTCGAAGTTGAAACCGACGAAGGTGTGTCTGGTTTAGGCGAATGCACCGATTACGCCGTAAACAGCCATCTAGTCCGCGGAATCGAAGCTATCAAGCCGCTTGTTGTGGGTTCCGATCCCAAGAACATAGAGGAAATCTGGCAGCGCATCTTCCACGTGAACTCCGATCTCAACGGTCGCGGCTATATTTCTCACTTAATCAGCGCGATCGATATCGCACTTTGGGACATCAAAGGCAAAGTGCTTGGTGTACCTGTTTATGATCTTCTCGGTGGCGCAGTTAGGGAGAGCGTGCCGCTCTACACACACGTTCGTGACATCAGTGCCGGTCAAGGCATCGAAACGATGCAAGAAGAAGCACGTCTCACTATGGCAGCCGGCTATCAGGCGATCAAAACTGATCCATTCCCTAACCGCCGCACGATGGGCGAAACCTTCTATGGCGCAAACATGGTCGAACGCATGGAGCCAAAAGCGATCGCGGAGGCAGTCGAGTGGATGGAAGCACTTCGAGAAACCGTTGGCCCCGACTACGAGATTCTTGTCGACGCACACGCCCGAATGGACGTTGCTTCGGCTATCAAAGCAGCCAACGCTATTGAACATATCGATCTCGTTTGGTTTGAAGAGCCAACTCACGTCGAAAACCACAACGCACTTCGCCAGATTCGTGAGAACACGAACGTTCCGCTATGTGTTGGCGAACGACACTTCACTCGCTGGGACTACGACGAAATCCTCCGTGATCGCTTAGTAGATTTCATCATGCCCGATATCGCTTGGTGCGGCGGCATCAGCGAAATTCGTCGGATAGCGTCGATGGCTGAGATTCAGTACATCAATGTCAGCCCGCACGATGCACTTGGACCAGTGGCAATTGCCGCATCGTTCCAAGCTTCTATCGCAATTCCAAACCTCTATCGTGAAGAGTGCCTACATACGTGGTTCGAGACTTTCGAGAAGATCATCACCCCGATGTTTGATGTTCGGGACGGTTCAATATTTCCTAACGGTCGCCCTGGTCTAGGTATCGAACTGATTCCAGAGGCTTTGGAAGAGTTCGCCGTAGATGTCGATTCGCCTGAGGCCCAGCCCGGCTGGTGGAACAATGAGAACAAATCTACTGGAGCCTGGGCCACATCTGACCGGAAGTAATACCAGTCGAACATAATGATCAAAATATGGTGTTAAAGGTCAGGATATGCAAAATGGTCTCAAAACCTCTTAGACCATTTCCTAGCAAACCCGCTGATACCGAAGGCATTTCCGATCCGGCTATGTTTGAGGGGGGCAGTCTAGCCTGTCTATCGCTTATAAGACCCTCACGCCCGCGCCCGCAAGCAAATCCGCCGCACATCGATAACGCACAATGAATGAATGATGATGAGTGGCCTTCAGACGATGACAGCGGTCGTCAGGAGGAGTGTCTCCTGATGGGCGATGCATCGGTGCCGAACAACCACGCCACTTCTTTCACGACGATTTCACATCGTATGGC
>Ga0308010_1002392_pt1 | contig 9865 bp, 7 predicted proteins | sample Neamet129_FD_202368 | JGI IMG/M metagenome (GOLD analysis project Ga0308010, IMG submission 202368) | Marine microbial communities from water near the shore, Antarctic Ocean - #129 | ecosystem: Environmental > Aquatic > Marine > Unclassified | place: Southern Ocean | collected 2014-07-24 | reverse complement strand
CCAGCAGAGGCAGTAGTGATGTTGCCAAAGTCACCTTTATGCAGTTGCATAGAGGAAAGCAGTTCGTTAGCACCTGCAGTTGAAACAGCCTTAGAGCCATTAACTGTAGTGTTAAGTGTATCACCTTTGCTGTGCAAAGAAGACTGCTTGTAGCCTGACATGTATGCAAGTACTTCTTGATCATGGTTGTCAGCCAAACGATAGGCTGCACGATCAGTTGCAAGCTGCATGAAATTGACGTGGCTGTGAGCCTCTTCAATATCGTCCATTTTAAAAGCAAAGTAATTAGCTTTGTCAATGACTAAATTAAAATCGTCATCCTGCAAATCTTGAGCTGTGACATTTGTGCCACGTGCATACTCTGAAACAGAAATTTCTGGTTCTTTGATAATCTTGACGGTATCACCTTGAGCAGAAATCTCACCGAAATAATCTGAATTGGTTACATCGCCAACGATAGTGGACTTGCGAAATGCAAGTTGTACTTTTTTGGAATAGATTACAGGGCTAAAATTACCGTTTGGTAAGTTCCCATAACCTGTTGCTGTTGTAAAAGCCATGAGTATATCCTCCATTGAATGTTTTTGGCTTAGGTTTAATTAAGCTAAAACAGTTAGATTCAAGAGGCTGTACTTTCTAGGGTAGCGTTATAGTAACGGGCCTGTAATTGTTCAGGTAAGTCTTAACTAAAATGTTTTGCTTAGGTCATACTAAAGTAAAAGGTAGCTACTTATAGTAGGGCTTTTATATAGTATTTATAGTGACACCCATAGTTATACTTATTAAACCATGAGTGTCAAGTATTTATTTTAATTATTTATCTTGCGCCACCAGAAAGATCATAGATAAACTTTCCAGTACGCTGAGATTCCATAATTGCATCCATGTTACTTTCAAACTCTTTGTCATTCATCTTCTTGACTTGAGACTCACTAAAGGAACCATCTAGGTCTGCAGTGTCAGGTTTAGTAGCACGTTTGTTAACTACTGCCTTGGCTGCATCCTTAGTAGCCTTCTTGCGAGACTTGGTATCCATGCCCTTGTCAGATTTGTAAAGATCAATAACACGAATAACAGAACGTGGATCATCTTGGTTTTCATATAAAGCATCCTGTACCCACTTAGGCTGTTCCCCTGCCCAATCGTGGAACTCATCACTCTCTTTAAGATCATCAAAGTCACTGTGTGCAGTACGAATACTATCAAGAGACTTGTTACGATCTGCTTCAGCAGTCATCTCATCAATCTGTTGAAGACGATCCTCTGCGTAGCTAAACTTCTCTTGTGCTTTCTTCTCAGCAATAGTCTCAACGATAGCAGCTACATCAGGATACTTATCAGCCCACGCTTGAATGTCTTCATCCGACTTAGGAGGACGCACAGCACCTTGCTCTTTAGCGTTCTCTAGCTGTGACTTAATAGCCTTGAGTTCTTCTGCTTGACGCTGTTGCATCTTTCGTAGATCATCATAGCGTTTCTTATAGGTACGCTCTTCACCTGTATCAGGAGCCTTCTCTTCTTTTGCTTCTACAGGTTCTGCTTTTTCTTCTACCTCTTCTTGCTTGGAATCAAGTTCCTCTAGTTCAGCCTCTGCTTCTGCAATACGCCGTGCGTTGGCGTTACTGTGCTTTGCATCTACAAAACCTGCTACTTTAGGTTTCTCCATTATTGTCATTTCTGCTGGCATTTTTAGTTCCTTGTGTTACGGCCTAGTACCTAAGCCTTTACGTTTCTTCTTCTTCGCTGGTTCGTTTGCAGTTACGTATCCCCCGTTAGCGTAACTTTTCTTTTTGGGTTTATTTATTAAGCCCCCTTTAGCTCTACCAAGATTACCATCATCTCTTCCGCTGTAACCACCCCCACCGCTACTACTACCACTACCAAGATTACCATCATCTCTTCCGCTGTAACCACCCCCGCCGCTACTGCTAGTACTCCCAAGATTACCATCATCTCTTCCGCTGTAACCACCCCCGCCGCTACTGCTAGAACTCCCACTTGTAGAACTACCACTTGTAGAACTCCCACTTGTAGAACCCCCACTTGTAGAACCCCCACTTGTACCGCCGCCGCCGTTTCCACCGCCGCCGTTTCCATCATCTCCCGTTGGACCCCTGTAGGCTCTACTTCGCACCTGTGCAGCTTGTGCTTGTCTTAATTTTTCAGCAGCTTCTGCAGCATCTTTTCTTTCCTGTTCAATACGAGCATCTTTTCTTTCCTTAGCTGCTTTTAATCGTGCAGCTTTATTAAGACTGTTGCTTGAACCAGTAATGTCTGCACTACTTACCTTTGCAGTAATTGTAGGAGTACCGTCTACTTCACCCTCTTTTGCAGCCTTAGCATTCTCTTCTGACTTTTTAGCCAGCTTACCTGCAATCCAGCCTGTTGGTCCTGAACTTGCAATGCCACCTCGTTTTACTAATTCTACAAGTTTTACATATTCAGCACTACTTTTGTCCGTTGATTTTAGTTTTTCTTCAGCAGCCTTACCAATTTGAATACCTCTTGACCTCATAGTAGCTTGAACTGCAATACCTCCTAGTGCACCTACAGGCCCAAGCAAAAATCCTAAATTAGCAAATCTGTTTACCGTGTTGGCACTTTCCATAGCAGCTTTTAGTTCATCAGTAGTCCACTCACTAAAGTTTGGTGGAGGGGTAGGCTCCGTGTCTCCTTTAGGCTCAGGGCCAACCCTAGAGTCATCCCCTGTTCTTCGTTCTTTTTCTTCTACAGGCTGAGAAGCCGTAGGCACTTGGGCAGGATTAACAGCAGCAGGAGGTGTATACAACTCGTAACCTGCTGGTGGTGCAACACCCTCTGCAAGTTCTAAAATACGCCCGTCTGCATTGACGTACTTAATCATCTTTAAGCCTTCTGTGTTATTCGCCAGAAAACTAAACATGTCAGTTGCAGGAGTAAACCCTACAGTTGCCCAATCTTGAAAGTTAAACGTAGAGTTTGGTGCAGCCACAAGTGAACCCGCTTGCGCTAGATATTTAATATCCTCATTGTATACACCCTTGAATTGTGGCAAAGCATCAAAGTCAGCTAAGACCTGTTTCATCTGTGCAGGTGTAACATTATCACCTTCTGCTGCAGATGCACGTGCTTTCTCTTCAAAGTCAAAAGGATCACCTGCAACCATACCGCCTTCAGCCATACCTGCAGTAACCTGCTTCTCATCCATGATAGGCTCTGTTGTTACGTTAGGCTTATTAGCTTTCTCCATATCTTCAGCAGTTTTGTCAGCACCTGTAGTGTTAACCTTAAGACCCTTAGTAGCTAACATCTGTTGTAACTCAGGATTAGTTCTCACTAAACCCATAACACCTTTTAGTGCTTCCGCTACTTTACCTTCTTCGTAACCCCCGTTAGCGTAACGTTTAACAACACCGCCTTCAGCCATGCCTACAGTAACACCTTGAGAGTTTAACACCTTGTTAACTGTAGGGTCTGTCTTAGCTGCATTGATAATCTTATCCATCAAGCCACCGTCAGCCATACCAGAAGACAGCATACCTTTTAGTTTCTCAAGGTCTTCATCTGTAACAACCTCATCGTCATTGTAAACTTCTTCAGGCACAGGCTCACCACCAATGCGCCCATCTTCATCCATAGCAGCAAGACCTCTCTTAGCTTCCATGCGTAGGTCTTCAAAAAGCTTAACACCAAAGAAACGTACAACGTCAGCAGGTACAACATACTCGCCTTCACTTAGTTTAGCGTCAATGTCATCCCGTACCTCTACAGGCAAAGAACCCGGAGGTACATCATTACCCGATACAGGGTCAACCTTTTCATCTGCATCACTCATGAACGCCATACGTGTTTGATCTTCAGCCATCTGCGTTAACCTCTTCTCTCAATGTTTTTAATTTACGTAAGGCACTGGCCTGACCTTGGAACCTAAATAAAGCTTTTTGATCTTCAGCTTGTTCCATGTTAGTATGCACCATATTAATTTTGTTGTCAAGCATAATACAGAAAGAATCCCATAAAGGCTTGTCATTAACTAACTTCTTTAACTTACTCATGCGCTGGGCCTCTGCACTAATCCACCTTTGTTTAGACGTAGTTTAGATTTCTTTGGGTCTAGCTTCAAGTCTTTAATGTTGATAGATGTACCTTGTACTGTTAAATCACTTTCTCTTATTTCTTTAGCAGAACTGTCTGGTCTATAACTTAATTCTTTTTTACCTATCTTTACTTGACTACCCAGTTCGCCCTTTAGTTGCTTAAGAGCTTTTTCAAAGGCAACTACATAAGTATTGTGAAACCCTGAACCCTTAGCTATAGATGCTTTGTACTCCTTTGAACCTATAGGAAATCTTTTTGCTGCAAGTTTTTCAATAGGTGGCAGTACGATCTCATCAATACCCTTAGACTTAGCGTCAGCAATAATAGACTGCAATAGTACCCGTACAGAGTCAGTTAATTTAGGGATAGGTGTATCCTTTTTACTTGTAGTCATTAAGGCTTTACCTATGACATCATTTGCCTCATCCATAACAAGACCTAATATATTATCTTTGCCTGAGAAATTATATACGTTAAGCTTCTTTTGTGCCATTGCCTCAAAGTATTGTTTTATAGCTATCAAGTTAGATTTTGGTCTTGGTATAAACGGTAATAAATCTGCATCCTCAAATATCTTTTTAATAGCTTTATCTGCTTCAGAGTCACTAAGTTTTTTATTAGTTCTTATAGGTAAGTACTTGTTAAACACAAAGTCTTCAAAGTCTTCAAATAGAGTTCCCGGCATATCAAACTCAGGTTTAAAAGCTATGTCTTCCATAGCAGACTTAAACTCTTCTTTGTACTCTTCAGTGGCCTGACTAATAACTTTACTAGGATTATCTGACATATTTTGTATTACGTCAGACTGCAGTTCTTCTATCAAAATGTAATCTGGTCCCTCATCAGGAGTTCTCGCATTGTAAAGACCCTCTGTCTCAGCTTTAGAACCTAACAAGTTTTGCCTTAAACTATAACGAGTGTGTGCTAAGTTAGAACCGCCGTGATGTGTCATTAGACCTAAATCTTCACCTGCAACATCAATGCCCAGTTCTTGATAGCCTACCTCTGGGTCTGTTAAATTACTTTGTCTTTGAGTGTTACGATACAAAGGGTTCTTTTTTAAAGCCTTAATGTTTAAAGACCCAATATCTACAGCCTCGGTATCAATAGAATACTCATCTGCATAATCAAGGACATTATTGTTGCTACCTCTAGTGTACCTTCTCTCAGGCTCTAAACCAAACCCCCTGTATTCCAACTCACCTTTGGTTACTTTAGGTGCACGTTTACGTACAAACGACTCAATGTTTCTTCCTCTAGTACCCTCTTTACTTATAGGAGCATTCTCAATAGCAGACTCCATAGGGCTGTAGAACTCAGCAACAGTATCTGTATCAGGGTCCGATACATCATCAAGCATACCCCCTGTCTCCTTAAACATAGGATTAAACTTAGGGTTATCCGTAGCCCCGAAAGCCTCCTTGAGTTCTTTGGAGATAAACCTTGTTAGCGCACTCATTGCTGTTGTGTCCCTGTAAAGCCTTGCTCACCCGGAGCAGGTGCGGAGCCTGTACCTATGTTCCCCCCTCCACCGCCAGAGGAGTCCTGTGGGCCTGTAGGAGCCTGCCCTTGTGGTGCAGGGGCTTGACCACCCGACTGGGGAACTGCACCTTGTGGTGCCTCTGGTAGAGGCTGTGCGAACTTCTTGAGTATCTCCGCTTGGATTGCTGCGTCTTGTAGACTATTAGTTACCTTATCAGGGTCAAGGTCCATGCTCACAGCAATCTCACGAATGATGTAATCCATCTTAGCAAAAGGTGCTAGTGTTGGGTTCTGTGCTACCTGCAAGAACTGCATCAAACGTTGACTACGTACTTCGTTAGCCATCAAGCTTTCAGTACCTTGTGCGCGTACTTCCAAGTCACCCTTAATGGAAGGATCAAAGTCAAACTGCATGTTAAAGTTAAAGAACGCCTTACCTAAAGGAGCAAGCATGTAATCATCTACGTTCTTAATTACATTCCGTATAGAACCATTAGCAGCAGACATGAGCATACTAATGCCAGAAGCTGTACGTCCGACACCTTGTACTCCTGTCTGACCGTGAGCAAAGCTAGGAAAGCCAGTACTCTCATCTGCTAATACACGTGCCTTGTCGAATAGCTGCATATTCTCGCCAGCAACATTCGGAAACTTGGTGCCAAAAATTGCTTGTCCGGGCGCACCCCCTTGTCTTCTAAAGACTTTTCCGGGATACAGAGATAAATCTTGGCCGGGAACTAAGTTAGTTTCATCAATCTCTATCAAAAGGTTACCTGACATAACCGCATTGTCTACAGCCATACGCATGAACCCATTCATAAGAGTCTGTGTATCATCCATATTCTCAGCTATACCTACACCAAAGAAGCTATAAGGGTTAAGCTCATAGGGTACAGCATAGTAAGGAATGAGTGCAGGTTTAAATGGATTCATAACTAAACGAATAACGTGGTTATTACACACCCAAATGTTAACACTCAACTGCTCTGAATCTTTTAGTTCTTTAGGAATATCAACATCATGCTCTTTAAGGATTTCAGTATCTACGTAACCCCAGAACTCAAACAACTCATAACGTTCTGCTTTTGACTCTTGAGAGTCATCCTCCATAGCTTGTTCCCACCACTTCTTCTCATAGGACTCACCCATGTTAAGAGACTTCTCAATGGCGTTATCACGAAAGAAAGGCCGACCCTTAAGTGCACGTACCTGTGAGCGTGACAACTTGTGACGTTCAACAATGTACTCAGCTTCATCCATGTTAGCTGCATCAGGGTCAGGGTAGAAGTTCCATATGGATACATGGCTAGTAGAAGGCACAGTCTTGATTGTAGGTTGGTACTCACCTTCCTCATTCCAATTAGGATACTCTTTGTTGACAGCAAATGGACCCTTCATGATACCTGTGCCAAACAATGCCAACTCAAAAGAACTCAAGCGTAACTGCTTGTTAGCACCTGACTCTTCTAATTGATCGTGTATTTTCTTCTGCATCTTCTTAGCTGCAATCATAGCAGGACTAAACGTTACTGCAGTAGGGCTTGTTCCGGGGCCATCTATTAGTTTGTCTTCAATAGGTTGCATCTTCTTAAACATGCCACCAACGCGCTCTCGTAAGGATACAACAGTATCTCCCGGCTCAAGGGCAGTATCAGTATTAAACAAAGGCGCAGGGCTAAAGGTTTCTTTTAATTCACCCATACCCTGCTCTGCTTTAGGATTAGTTTCAAAGTGCACTGACTCTTGAATGCCCTCTGGTAGTGTAGTAGGATCAATAGCAAGAGGAAACTTCTTGTTGCCAAACAGTACATCTACTACTTGACCGTAAGCAGCCAGCGTTTTAGTCTTAGTAACTTTTACAAATACTCTTGACTTCTCCGCTTCAGTAAATTGTACTTCAGTGTTGTATATACCCCTGTAGTTACGATAGGCATCCATCCAACGCTGCTCATCAACAAACCTTGCATCTTCAGCCTTATTAAACTTACTCATAACTAAGTCAATAATGTGTCCTGCTTTAGGATCAGACATAGATTCAGTGGTCACATCTTTAATGTGTGCTGATTCTGCAGATTCTAAGTTCTGTTCAAAGTCGGTTGTAAAATCTTCAGGGTCCATACTTAATATCCAAATGTAGGATCAGCAGCTTGGAAGCCGCTTCTCTGTGTTGCAGGATTAAAATCCCATAGGGAACTTCTAGGTCTTGTCATTATACCATATCGTATAGCGTCATACAAGTGATCTTCTGCATTTGTATCAACGTCTTCTGGATTGCGCTTGTCTAAGGGTAGACTAGGTAGTTGCGCTATACAGTTGGTGCAGGTAGAAAAGAATACGAGTTGGGGTTCCTCAGTAAACTCATCTACCTGCAAACGGCGGTGTATCTCATTTTTACCTGAAACCCTAGACCCTTTTGAACGATCTGAAGGTCTCCAGCGACAGCCCCTCATAATCATTTGTTCAGCTAGGCTAGGCCCAGTGTCACCTCTTTTATGCCAGAGAGACGAGTCCAACACGCCGTATCTTATAGTCCCATCCTGTGCTTCTTCTTCTAGGATCATATCAGCTAAGTCAGTGGCTGTAACCCTTGTTACATACATCTCTCTATATATTACCAGTTGCTCTGAGGGAGACACAGCAAACCACACAACACCTGTCCAACTGCCGTAACCGTAATCGCAAGCTCTGAACTTCGTCCAGCTATTAGGAATGTTATAAGGCTCAACAACGTGTACTTTTCTATTGAACTCAGGGAACGCTGCGCCCTCATTAACATCCCAATTACCCTCTAATAGTTGTTTGCGTTGATGCTCTGGCATAGATAAGAGCATTGTTTCGTAGTCACCACTGTCAGCTAGATACGGATTGTCAAACAAACTAGCAGGTATAAACCTACGTTTAAACAAACCTTGCCCTGCTTTGGTGTGGCCTTTAGGGTACTCTAAGCGATCCCCTGTTTCAATATCAGTAGCCCAGAAAGGCTTGTTAGGTTTAGAAGGATCAATAAACATCTTCTTAACCCATTGATGTCCAATAGAACCGGGGTTAGTTGTAGCCCTCATGTACAAGCCTAACTCAGGTGCGGAGCTACGTAAACGTGAGCGCATATAGTTCCACGCAAACGGCGTAGACCATTGTGTTAACTCATCAAATGCAATGTAGTTAAAAGCCTGTCCTTGGTAGCGCATAACGTCTTGGTCTTTATCTAGGTAACTCATCCAGATGCGACCACCTCTAGGTGTAACCCATTGTGACTTACGCTCTGACCACTTAATGCCGGGAATAGCTTTTGGGTATAACTCTTGACTTTTCTGTATAAGCTCTCTAAGTTCCTCTGTAGTGTGACGTACAAGTAACCCACTAAAGTCTTTATGGTTAAGACTACGAAGGGGATCAGCTAGTGTAGCGTATGACTTGCCACCACCAGCGGCTCCACCATATAGTACTTCACGTTCACTAGAAGCTAAGTAGTCTGTCTGTGGCCCAGCGTTAGGTTTAAAGACAATGTTCTGTGCTTGCTCTACATCAAAGGGTGCAGCTATAGGGGTAGCAGGAGCCTTCTTTGTTTCACGTGAAACATTCTTAGTTGGCTTCGGTGTAGTAGCCGACCCTTTCTTTTTCAAGCGTTTCGTAGTGCGAGATGGCTTTTTGGAGCCTTTTGGCAAGCTCACGTTTAATTCTAGCAACTGTTTTACGTTTTCGCTCAATGTCTACTCTTTTCTTTAAACCCATGTGAGATATGCTTCTACCTGACTGTGTAGTTAACCAAGCAGAAACTTCTCTATAACTATACTGCTTTAAATGTTTCTTTGCAAGCTCTAATAGTTCCAGTTCTCTAACAATAGGGTTTAACCATTCTTCGTTATCAGGGTCTATCTCGTAACCCCAAGGCACAGGTTTGACTAACCTTGGTATTTTTTCCCACTTCTTCATCTTGTCAGGCTTAGGTAACATCCAGAAACCTAAATCGTTGTTAGCAAAGAAGTTAGGCATCACTACTCTCTTTAGGTGGTAAGATAAACAAACCTCCACTAGCCTCTACAGCTACCTTCTCAGTCTTAACTACACCAGCACGATCAAGTATCTGCCCTGCTGCTACCATCTTCTCTTTAACACCCAACTGTGTAGGGTCCATGAGTGCACTACCGTAAGCTACAGCAGCTTTAGGGCCAAGCCTAGACATATAAGTCTTGGTAGCCTCAAAGATTTCATCCTTTAAACCCTCAACTACTACACGGGTAGCAGTACCATCAGAGTAACCTGCAAGCTTCTTAGCTTGTACAACGTCACCTTCTGCCTCATCAAA
>Ga0308010_1002388_pt1 | contig 9872 bp, 11 predicted proteins | sample Neamet129_FD_202368 | JGI IMG/M metagenome (GOLD analysis project Ga0308010, IMG submission 202368) | Marine microbial communities from water near the shore, Antarctic Ocean - #129 | ecosystem: Environmental > Aquatic > Marine > Unclassified | place: Southern Ocean | collected 2014-07-24 | reverse complement strand
TTGTAATTCTAAGATAGCACAAATAACTGAACGTTTAGTAATTATTAAACAATCCATAATACCAAATTTTAAAGAAGTGATTTTATTATAAGTATGAAATAATTCCTCTAATATGTGGCCCTACAAAATTTTCAATTTTTAAGAGTTGTTTTATTTGATATAATGTTACCCAAATGAATGAGTCTGGTATAACTAATGCTTTGTTCTCATCTACTTCGACAATCATGTTGTAATTTGATTTTAAATGGAATCGCCCCCCATCTTCTGATTGCCATTTTGCATAGATAACCTTTACATTTTTTGGTTTATCAAAATATTCTGCAAACAATGGTCTAATTCCTCCATGAACTTTTAACAAATTACTTGTTGTAGCTTGAAGAGTTGGAGATAATTGTAATTTACCAATATTTCCGGGTTCAGCTTTTGCTTGTAGTAAGTAGTGTGGTACGCCATTAATCTTCTTCATCAAAATACCTAAAATTCCACCCGGATTTTTTGCAATCATTGGTTGTGTCCATCCTTTTTTTCCTACCTCACGATCAAATGTATTGGAAACCTTAACTCCAATTACTTCAAAAAATCCACCTGACTCATGAGTGATGTCACCTGAAACATCATTAACATTCCATTTATCAAGATCATTGATCGGAATCTCTTCTACTAACATATCTGATTCCTCTCTTTTTTTCTTGAACCATTCTATGACATCATCTAGTTTATTGATCTGATTATCATCTCGTATTGAATCTAACATTATTTGTATTCTGGATATTGTTTCAGAATTTGTTTCATATCCGTCTTTTTCTAAAACTGATTTAATTTTATCAATTATCACAAAAAAACTTTAACGGAATGTCTAATTATATTTTCTATTGCTTGCTCAATTTTGGGTAAAAACCTCTTTTATTATCCAAACATCGATCAAGTTATTAATCAAAATTCTAAACTAATACTGATTTATTGAAAAACAATAACACTAAACCCAGAAAAATTCCATTTTTTGTGCCTAATATTGATAATAGTGATAAAAAGGCTATTCTTGAATCATTAAATCAACCTATACTTACTAATGGTCCAAATCTCCAAAAATTTGAAAAAGTATTTGCAAAATTTACTGGTGCAAAATATGCAATAGGTGTTACTAATGCAACCGCAGCATTAATTTTATCATTAAATTCACTTGGATTAAAAAAAAATGATGAAGTAATTGTACCTGATGAAACTTTTGTTGCAACCGCAAATGCTGTTCTTCTAAATGGTGCAGTTCCTGTTCTTGCAGATATTGAAGATGTAGGTTATAATGTATCTGTTGAATCAATAGAAAAAAGCATAACAAAAAAAACTAAAGTCATAATGCCTGTTCATATTGCAGGCAAGGCATGTGATATTATTAAAATTAGAAAACTTGCTCGTGATCATGATATAAAAATTGTTGAAGATTGTGCACATGCTATTGGAACCAAAATTAATGGTAAACATGTGGGAACTTTTGGTGAACTTGGTTGTTTTTCATTTTATCCCACAAAAAATATGACTACAATTGAAGGTGGAATGGTTATAACAAATTCTAAAAAATTAGCAACAAAAATTATTGCTAATAGAAATCATGGATTTGTTATTAATAAAAAATTTAATTCTAAACCATGGTTATATGATGTTGAATTACCTGGATATAATTTTAGATTAGATGAAATAAGATCTGCATTAGGTATAAGCCAATTAAAACGAATTCTAAAATTAAATACTTTAAGAAAAAAAGCATGTCAATACTATAATTTAAAATTAAAAAATATTAATGGAATTGAAACTCCCATCATCTCAAAATTTAACGATGATGTTAATCATTTGTATATGATTAGAGTAAAGAAAGAATATGGTATTACTCGTGATGATCTATTTAGAAAATTTATGAAATCAGGTATTCAAACATCTTTACATTATACCCCTCTACATGAATTTACTCTCTTTAAAAAATCTGCCAAGAAGTATGTTAGTTTAAAAAATTCTAAAATACTCTACAATGAATTAATTTCACTCCCAATGTTTCCATATATTTCTAAAAAAGAACAAAATACTGTAATAAAATGTCTCTTTTCTAATTCTACAAAAAATCAGGTGAATAATGAAAAATAAAATAATTTTTTGGATGGATGCGTTCCTTCTACATTACTCAATTGCACATTATATGCAAAAAAAATATGATGCAGAATACTATGCAGTATTTGATATTTCAAATAAACCAAAAAAATTCTTTAAACATCAAAAACTAGTAAATTTAAAAAAATCATGGTTTTATCACGATGAAATAAATCTAAATGAAAAACCAGATCTTGATTATTTATCTAAATTTGAGACAAAATATGGAATTAATCTCTGGCAATTGGCAATTAATGAAAGAACTTTTTATCGATTCAATGAATTTTACAAATTTACTGATAACCAAATTCTCTCCATTTTAGAACAAGAGTGTAAATTCTTTGAATCTATTTTAGACGAAGTAAAACCAACTTTCATAATAGCTGAAAGACCCGTATATCATCACAGTCATCTTTTTTCAGAAATATGTAAAGTAAGAAATATCAAGACTATTTTTATTGTACAATCTAGATTGGCATACAAGTCAATTTTAAGCAGTGATCCAATACAATTGGACTCAATCCAAGATTTTCATAATATAGAAAGTAAAAATAGAAATTTTGAAGAATTATTAGATTTTTTAAAATCATCTAATGTCTCGAATCAATTAAAAACATTCAAAAAAAACTTTACAACTTCTAGAATAAAAAAAATCAAAGCAGCAAAAGAATTTTTATTATTTTCTAAAAATGAAAATATTGAATCTTGTTATCCCTATTTTGGTAGGACTAAATTACAAGTATTGAAGCACGAATTTTTATCCTCTTTAAAGAAAAAATATCGAAGTAAATTTATAGACAAAAATTTATCTCTTCAAATCCCAAATAATGAAAAATTTATCTATTTTCCACTTGGAATGGATGAAGAAAGAAATTTGTTAATTGGTGCCCCATTTTTCACAAACCAAATTGAAACAATTAGACATATTGCAAAATCTTTACCCATTGACTACAAATTATACGTAAAAGAACATTATACGCTTTCAATACGTGACTGGAGAAAAACATCGGATTATGCTGAAATCATGGAAATACCTAATGTAACATTATTTCATCCATCTGTATCTAATGATAATTTACTCAAAAAATGTTCTTTAGTTATCACCGTTGGTGGAACAAGTGGATTTGAAGCAGTATTTTATCAGAAACCATCAATAATATTTACAAATACTAATTATTCTATACTTCCATCAATTTACAAAGTAGATTCAGTTCATGAATTATCTTCTAAAATTAAACAATCACTCTCCACTAAAATTGAATCATCAACTTTAGACAAATTCTTACAAATACTTGAAAAAGATTCAATAGATTTTGATCTTTATAGATTTATGAGTAAAATGCATGAACATTTCTATTTTGGTGGAAATTTAGTAGATGTAGAAATAACTTCCTTTTCAATGAAAACTTTTTTAGAAGAAAATAGAAAAGAACTAGAATATTTAGTAGATGAACATATAATAAAAATTGATAATTATGAAAGTAAAATATAATTTATTGTGCTTTATCTTTCTGAAATTTTTTTAGCATTTCTACTTTTGCTTTAAATGACTCATCATTAAGTAATGATTTTGAGTAATCATAATTATATTTATCCTTAATGTTAACTTCACTTACATTTTCTTTCTTCTTTGCTTCTATAATTAATGACATTACTGGACTTCTATCAAATCCAGTAAGAGAAAAATTATTTTCATATTTGTGATTTTTTTCACTATATTTATTAATTAAATTATTTTTTTTATAAAATTCTTGATTCAAATTTTCCCATTGAGGTGCCATACCTTCTACATGTAGTGGTTCTTCAAAATCTTCAATTTCTGACTCACAAAATTTTCTTTCTTTAATATCATAAAATCCATATTTTTCTAGTAAAATTTTTAACATTTCAAAATCATAAAGATAGATGTGTGCATATCCTCCAATAAATTCATCAAGTTGATTATTGAAAACTGCTGTGTCTTGACCCGCTGAAATTACAAAATTCATAAATGTACCTCCAAATGATAGATCTGTTCTAACTTTACCTGATTCTTCTCTGAGTTTTTTTAAAAATTTATCATCTTTTTCTACATATGCTTTAGCAATACGATACAAATCAGGTGTTAAAATTCTAATAACCCCATCTTTTTCTAAAACCCTGTTAAATTCAACAAAACATTCTTCAAGCTTATAGTGTGGAATATGTTCCACGAGATGCCCACAAAATAATATTGAACAACTTTCAGGATCTAATGGTATGCTTGATGCATCTCCAATAATTGATTCATTATCCACTTTACTTGGTTTATGATCTAAACATACCCAACCATTTTTTTTCCAAATTGGACTTGGACCAACATTTAATTTAATTCCACTCATGTTTGCTCATTTCTATGTCTTGAAATCAATTATAAAAACCATAATCTAGTTATCAAATTTTTCTAAGTGAGTAAAAAAACTACAATTTCTATTATCCTTTTATACATATACTGAAATTGATTATTATGAAAATTTTAGCTATTATTCCTGCAAGAGCAGGTTCAAAAGGAATACAAAATAAAAATATTAGAAAAATTAATGGTAATCATCTTATTGAATACCCCATAATTTGTGCAAAAAAATCTAAATTTGTTAATAGAATAATTGTTAGTACTGATGGGGAAAAAATTGCAAAAATTGCAAAGAATGCAGGAGCTGAAGTTCCTTTTCTAAGACCAAAAAAATATTCCCATAGTAAAGCATCTCAACTTGATGTGATAAAACACACAGTTAATTTTTTACAAAAAAATGAATCATATGTTCCTGATATTATTATTATATTACATCCTACTAATCCTTTTGTTACTTCTAATTTACTTGATAGATCTATTAAAAAATTAAAAAAATCTAAAGCTGACTTAATTCTTGGTGTCATGCCTGTAAAAACTCATCCTTTCAGATCATTTTGGCATGATTCACAATATTTAAAAAAATTTAGTTCTGATTTTGATAAATTTTATCAAAGACAACTTTTCCCTTCATTGTATTTTCCTACTGGCGATATCTACACATTTTGGTATAAATCATTTAAAAAATATGGAAAAGTTTTTTGCCCAAAAATTGAACCTCTATTTTATAAAAAAGATGAAATTTCAATGAATATTGATACTCCTTTTGATCTTTTTTTATCTGAAATGACTATGAAATATTGGGAAAATTACAAAAAAAATTTTAAATGATTTAAACTTTTGTTAAATATTTTTACATGGGTTTAGTAAAAAAAAAGAATGACACAAAAAATTAATAAAAAAATTAGTGAAAAATGTAAAAAAATTAAATTAGTTATTACTGATGTGGATGGGGTTTTAACAGACGGTAGTAGATTTTATGATCGTAAAGGTGAATGTATAAAGAAATTTAATAATCATGATGGAATGGGAATAAATCTATTACTCAGAAATAATATCCCTACAATTATTCTGACAAAAGAAAAATCATTAATTGTTAAAAAGTGGGCGTCTGATATGAATATCTCAAGTTTATTTTGGGGTGCAAAACAAAAAGAATTGAAATTACCGAGCATCAACAAAAAATTTTCTGTTAAAAATTCTGAAATTGCTTTTATTGGTGATGATGTAAATGACATAGATACATTACTAGAAGTTGGCTTTTCTACATGTCCTTCAGATGCAAATTATCATACAAAAAATATTGTTGATTATATTTGTAATTTCAAGTCTGGAGAAGGCTGTTTTCGTGAAATAGCTGATCTAATCTTGTCTGAAAAATTTCCTAACATAAAGAAATGGTATTAACCTTCATATAATTAAGTAAAAATAGTTAAGTGAATCTATTGGTCTTCATAATCTCTGAAATTGGAATTAATCATAATGGTAGTTTAGAAATTGCTAAACAGCTTATTGATATGGCTGTTGAAGTTGGTTGTGATGCAGTAAAATTCCAGAAACGTAATGTTGAAAAAGTTTATTCTAAAGAAATTTTGGATACTCCTAGAGAAAGTCAATGGGGTAAAACTACTAGAGAACAAAAATTTGGATTAGAGTTTTCTGAAAAACAATATAAGATAATTGATGCATATTGTAAGAAAAAAAATATTGATTGGTATATTTCATGTTGGGATGTTGGAAGTCAAATTCAAATGAGAAAATTTAAGACAAAATATAACAAAGTTGCTTCTGCAATGTTAGTTCATGAAAAGTTACTAAAAACAATAGCAGAAGAAAAAAAATATACTTTTATTTCTACAGGAATGAGTTCAATGAATGATATTGAAAAAGCTGTAAAAATTTTTAAGAAATTTAAATGCCCTTTTGAATTAATGCATTCTCATAGTGCTTACCCGATGTCAATTGAAGAAGCAAATCTAAAATTAATTCAAACTTTACAAAAAAAATTCAAATGTAATGTTGGATATAGTGGACATGAAACAAGTTCCTATATTTTACCTGTTATAGCAACTTCTCTTGGAGCAACTTCTATTGAACGTCATATCACTATTAATCGTGCTATGTATGGATCAGATCAAGCTGCATCTTTAGAAAAATCTGGATTAAAAAGAATGGTACGAGATGTACGATTAATTGAGATTACTTTAGGTGATGGAAAGAAAAAAATTTGGGATTCTGAATTACCAGCACAAAAAAAATTACGCCAAATTTTATCCTAATAATATGAAAGAAAATATTGAACAAACATTAATTGAAAGCTCAGACATAATTAAAAATTCAATTTTATTATCTGATATAATTGAAAAATCTATCCAATCTATAATATATTGTTTGAAAAATAATAAAAAAATTATTATTTTTGGAAATGGTGGTAGTGCCGCAGATTCTCAACATATTGCTGCTGAGATGATTGGAAGATTTATGTTGGAACGAAAAAGTATCCCTGCAATTTCATTAACAACTGACTCCAGTATAATTACATCACTAAGCAATGATTATTCTTATGATGTGATTTTTAGTAGACAATGCGAAAGTCTTGTAAATTCTGGTGATGTTGTAATTGGAATATCTACTAGTGGAAATTCAAAAAATGTTGAGAATGGTCTAATTACTTCAAAAAAAATGGGTGCTATAACAATAGGTTTGTTAGGCAACAATGGTGGAACAATAAAAAATATTGTGGATTTTCCTATCATTGTAAATTCTTCATCAACCCCGCGTATTCAAGAAGCTCATAGAACAATATACCATATAATATGTGAGCATGTAGAAAAATCACTTGTAATATAAAATGAAACGTGAAAGACAACCTCAAAGTAATCCGTTTTTATGGTATATTGATAATTTACAAGAAAAATTCTCTAAAATTACATTTTTAGATCCAAAATTACTTCTTACTGAAAATAGACATGATATATTATTACGTGTTGATTTTTTAACTGAAGTAATAATAAATAAACAAGACTCTAGTAAAACAAAATATTTTAAATTTATTATAGATAAGGATAAAGGAATTTCTAGAGATCCTACAAATGTAACATCTGATTTTTTGAATCTTTATTATGATATTAAACAAAATAATATTGTTAGCCCAATTTTAGTAGGAAAATATAATTCTTCTAAAATTCCTACAAGATATATTTTTGAAAACCAAAAATTTTGGTTTGATATAGAAAATAAATCTGGTTATCAATTGATGGACGGTGCTCATAGGCTGTCTGTAGCATTATTCTTGGAAATTTCTTCAATTCCTGTTAAAATTATTAATTCTTTAGCTTTTGAAACTCCAAATTATACTCAATATATTAAGAAAAAAGAAAAGTAATATTTAGATAATTAATTACGAGATATTATGGGTGATATTGCTAAAGTTGCTGGTACTATCAAATTACCTGAGCCTGAAGGTTGGAATCCGCCTAAAGGCCAATTTAACCTTCCATTTGCTATTGAATTAAAAGAGGATTGGCATATTCATTGGGCTGATATGAGAATTGAAATGACTTCTAAAGACTTTGAGGGATTTGCCTTGGCAATTGGTAAATCTTATGAACAATGGAAAAAAGATGGAAAACCTGAAACTCTTCCCGAAATGAAACGATATGGAGAATGGCCAGGTGAAGATGGGATGGATCATTTCAAGGGTGATGATAGAAATAATCCTTATTCACCATCTAAAGAATTAAGATTTCATTTTAAAAAATTCCCTAGAACTGAAAGTGGAGAGTTATTTTTTGATCCAATTTTTCAAATTGAATTACAAAAAGCTGGTTGGTACCATCTTCATTACAAAAATTTCCGTATTGAGATGAATAAACAGATGTTGAAGGAAATGTCTAAAACATTTAACAAGGCAACAGAATAAATTTTTTAAGATAATTGTTTTTTAATGAATTTAATGGATTCAACTGGTGACGGATCTATATTATCTATTACTGCTTTGTAAATTGTTGCATAATCTAACAAATAAATTAAATTAATTAATTTTGATAAAATATTTCCTTCTACTGAAAAAACCTCTTGATATTTAATTTCTTTTTCTAGAAAAAATTCTTTTAAAATTTTATATCTTTCTTTTGTTTTTATATGATCTTCGCTTCCTCTGATTAAAATAGGCATGGTGTCTGATTTTCTTTCCCATGAAACAATGCTATTATGCGATGCTTCAATTACATCTTCAGATACAGCATGCATTTTAGCATTTTCTTGCAGTGAATTTTTAAATCTAATTGATGCTGATTGTAATCCAAATGGATAATAAATAATTGGAATTGATTTAATTGATTTCGCTAAATTAAGAGATACATTATCCTCTGTTAAATTTGAACTGTTAATTATTTTTTGAAGATTTTCTAACTTTTTAATTGAATCTATAATATGATCTTCTTTAATTTCCAATGTTTGATGTAGGACTTTTAACATTGTATACAGAAAAGATGGAAACGTTGCTCGTGGTGAATGAAATTTAGGAACTGATATGTGGTCAATATCATTTTTAATACAATAATCTTGTATTTTTCCGCCTGATGAAAATGCAATAATATTAGAATTTATTTTTTTAGCTAATTTTAACAAGAATAGTGTTTCATCTGTATTTCCTGAAACACTGACAATAACTACCAATGTATTTGAATTTACTGTTTCTGGTAATACGTATCCTTTAACCACATTGACATGAATTTTTGTTTTTGAAAGAATTGATTCAAACATATCTCCAATTGCACCTGAACCTCCCATACCTCCAAATACTATGTGTTCAATATTTTCAAAATTTTTAGTAGTCTTTTGTGATCTAAATGAATTTTTTGCTATTTCTGGCCATTTATCATAAACTTTGTACATTTTTTGTTTATCAATTTTTTCTAATGTTTGAATGTCCAATATTTTTAATTTATTTATTCAATAAAATATCTATCTACACTATAGTGCATCAATTGGTTTTTAAAAACCTAAATTTATTGGCATTATATGCAAAATGTAACTGGTTTACGTACAGTAGAATGGAAAAATAATAAAGTGATAATGATTGAACAAACAAAGCTTCCTAATGAATTAATTTTTGTAGAATATGATGATTTTAATCAAGTTGCAAATGCTATCAAAACTTTGATAGTTAGAGGTGCACCTGCAATTGGAGTATCTGGTGCATTTGGATTGGGATTAGCTGCGTTACAAAGTAAGGCAACAACAAAAGTAGACTTACTTTCTGACTTGGAAGGTGCAAGAAAAATTCTTTTTGCAACAAGACCTACTGCTGTAAATTTAGGTTGGGGATTAGAAAAAATTATGAATATTGCAAAGACTGGAGAAA
>Ga0308010_1002387_pt1 | contig 9872 bp, 8 predicted proteins | sample Neamet129_FD_202368 | JGI IMG/M metagenome (GOLD analysis project Ga0308010, IMG submission 202368) | Marine microbial communities from water near the shore, Antarctic Ocean - #129 | ecosystem: Environmental > Aquatic > Marine > Unclassified | place: Southern Ocean | collected 2014-07-24 | reverse complement strand
AGGCTCCTGAGGCTCCTGAGGCTCCTGCGGCTCCTGAGGCTCCTGCGCCGGAAGCATAAGGGTTATATGAGGGGGGTGTGAAACTTACCGTCCTGATATAGTAGTTGTCTACTTTATAGAACTTCATCAATAATTAAAGAGAAAAATTCGGGTAGTATAGGATTATGAAATCTTATACTACCCGATTCTGATCTTGGTTCCCCCATTGCAAAAAATTCTAGATTTTCCTTCTTATAGCACCCCTCTTGTGATGGGAGTTGTGAATATAACACCTGATTCCTTCTCTGACGGTGGTCTGTACGCATCTACCGATGATGCCGTACTTCATGCTGTACGATTGATTGAGGAAGGTGCTGACATTCTGGATATTGGCGGTGAGTCAACTCGACCTGGTAGCGCCCCTGTCGGTGTTGAAGAAGAGTTGCGTCGTGTCCTTCCTGTAGTACAAGCTCTAGAAAACAAGGGTATCCCAATTTCTGTTGACACTTCCAAGCCGGAAGTGATGCGTGCAACAATAAAAGCTGGCGCAACTATGATTAATGACATTAATGCTCTGCAGTCACCTGGAGCACTTGAGGTCGTTGCAGATGGGGATGTAACAGTATGCCTAATGCATATGCAAGGAAAACCAAAATATATGCAGTCAGATCCTCAATACAAGGATGTGATAACAGAAATAAAAGATTTTTTACAGCAACGTATAGAGGCAGTGAAAGCTGCAGGAATAGCGCAAGAGAGAATAGTAATAGACCCTGGATTTGGGTTTGGTAAGGCTCTGAAACATAATCTTAAATTACTACGACATCTTGATCAATTTACAGATATGGGTATGCCTATTTTGGCAGGATTATCGCGTAAATCTATGTTAAGGGAGATCACGGGGAGTAAAAAGGATGACCTGGTTTACTCCAGCGTTTCGGCAGCCTTATTAGCTGCAATCAATGGCGCTAAAATTCTAAGGGTACATGATGTAAAAGCAACAAAAGATGCTCTGAAAATTTACAACGCCGTAACCAGTCAGACGTAAAAAATGATAAAGTAAGGGCGGTTCGAGGAGCTTCGTGTGTTTAATCATTAATGGATGTTATATTGCCCAAAAAAATTTTCGGGACTGATGGTATACGTGGTCGGGTAGGAGATGATCCTATTACGCCAGAATTCTTTATGCACTTAGGTTATTCTGCAGGTAAAGTGCTTGTTTCAGATGGCAGTTACCTGACTAAAGGTAAACGTCCTGCAGTATTGATTGGGAAAGATACGCGCATATCAGGCTATATGTTAGAGTCAGCGCTACAGGCAGGTCTGTCTGCTGCCGGAGTAGATGTGCTGTTAACTGGTCCTATGCCTACCCCGGGCGTAGCTTATCTAACCTGTGCGCTGAGATTACAAGCTGGAATCGTCATTTCAGCATCACATAATTCATTTGAAGATAACGGTATTAAGTTCTTTTCTTCCTCGGGCAACAAATTATCTGATAAGGCTGAAAAAAATATTGAGGCTGGATTAAGTGCGCCGTTAATATCTATGCCGTCTACCCATCTTGGCAAAGCGCGGCGAGTTAATGATGCACCTGGACGCTATATAGAATTTTGCAAAAGTACCTTTCCGTATCATCTTGATTTGCATGGCATGCGTATTGTGGTTGATTGCGCCCATGGAGCGACTTACCATATTGCTGGTCATGTGTTACATGAATTAGGTGCGGATGTAGTTCTTATTGGGGCCGAGCCTGATGGGCTGAATATTAATAAAGAATGCGGTGCCACGCATAGCGCAACAATACAACAAGCTGTTAAAAAGCATAAGGCTGATTTTGGTATTGCGCTTGATGGGGACGGAGATCGTTTAATCATGGCCGATAATAAAGGCCGGCTCTACGATGGCGATCAGTTAGTTTGCATCATAGCTAAACACCGCCAAAATAAAGATTCGCTAAATGGCGGAGTAGTAGGCACCTTGATGACTAATCTTGCTATAGAAAACTATTTTAAGAAACTAGGCATTCCTTTTGCCCGCGCTAAAGTTGGCGACAGGTATGTGTTGGAGCTATTACAAAAGAAAGGATGGGAGTTGGGAGGCGAAGGGTCAGGTCACATTATCTGCCTTGACAAACATAGTACAGGTGATGGGATTATTTCTGCATTACAGGTATTGTATGCAATGAAAGACACTAACAAAACGCTGGCAGAACTTTCACGTGGTGTTACGCTTTACCCGCAACAACTTATCAATATAAAAATAACAGAAAGGTTCGATTTTCTTGCACTTAAATCAGTTAAGGCTGCTCAGATAAAGGCTGAGAATGACCTTGGGAGTCAGGGCCGTGTATTGCTACGGGCATCCGGGACCGAGCTACTTGTGCGGGTAATGGTAGAGGGCGAATCAAAACAAAAAGTTAAGCGCTGGGCTGAGTATATTGCTAATATTTTAAGAAAAGAAATAAATCTATAAAACTAATATTAGTACCCTATTCATAGTAATAAGTAGTTATTCTAGATATTTATTCTAATTTAATATTAGATCAATTTTCCAAGATCTGCATCTTAAATTACATTCACTGGTATAATTTTCTCTATTTCTCTATTTCTCTATTTCTCTATTTCTTTCTCTAAGGAAAAAAACTGTGCCAGTTGTTCGTCTACCGGATGGTTCGGAGCGTAAATTTGATCAGCCTGTGACGGTGATGGAAGTTGCAACGTCAATTGGTTCCGGGCTAGCGCGTGCAGCGATAGCAGGTAAAATAAATGGCAAGTTAGCAGATACATCGGACCTCATTAAGGATGATAGTGATCTGTCTATTGTGACTGAGAGGGATGCAGAGGGACTAGAAATTATTCGACATTCTAGCGCGCATTTGCTGGCGCATGCAGTAAAAGAACTATTCCCAGGTGTTCAAGTCACGATCGGACCGGTAATCGAAAACGGGTTTTACTATGACTTTTCTTACAAACGTCCCTTCACATTAGATGATCTGCAGGCAATTGAAATACGTATGTCTGAAATCAGTAAAAGTGGCTTAAAAGTAGAACGTAAAGTTTTGGAACGGTCTGAGGCGATTAAGTTTTTTAAAGGTCAGAATGAACACTATAAAGCTCAAATCATTGAGGCTATACCAGGCGATGAAGAAGTATCACTTTATTCGCAAGGAAGCTTCACTGACCTCTGCCGTGGTCCACATGTCCCAGTAACTTCTAAGCTTAAGGTTTTTAAGTTGATGAAGGTGGCGGGTGCATATTGGCGCGGAGATTCTAACAATGAGATGCTGCAAAGAATTTACGGCACAGCGTGGACTAAAAAAGAAGACCAGGACGCCTATCTTCTCCGCCTTGAAGAAGCTGAGAAAAGAGATCACCGCAAACTAGGCAAGCAATTGAATTTATTCCATATTGAGGAAGAAGCTCCTGGGATGGTGTTTTGGCATCCTAAAGGATGGAGCATTTGGCAGCAGGTAGAGCAATATATGCGAGAAATACTTAAAGAAAATTTCTATCAGGAAATTCGGACACCCCAAGTACTTGATAAGTCTTTATGGGAGCGGTCTGGACATTGGGAGAATTTTCGTGAAAATATGTTTACTACGCAGGCGGAAGAACGTAATTTTGCGATTAAACCAATGAATTGTCCTGGTCATGTTCAGGTATTTAATCAAGGATTAAAGAGTTATCGTGATTTGCCATTACGACTAGCAGAATTTGGCTCGTGTCACCGTAACGAACCTTCAGGTGCATTGCATGGTCTTATGCGAGTACGTGGATTTACCCAAGATGATGCGCATATTTTCTGTACCACCGCCCAAATACAAGATGAAGTAGTGAGTTTCATTGATCTATTGCAGAAAGTTTATACGGACTTTGGTTTCAAAGAAATTCTGGTAAAGCTATCAACACGCCCACAAATGAGAGTTGGTACAGATAAGCAATGGGATGAAGCAGAAAATGCATTGGAGCTGGCGCTAAATCACAAAAAGCTTAACTGGGGACTAGAAGCAGGCGAGGGTGCTTTTTATGGTCCAAAAATTGATTTTTCTTTAAAAGATAGCATTGGAAGGTTATGGCAATGCGGCACTCTACAGCTTGATTTTTCTATGCCAGAAAGATTGGGAGCAGAATTTGTTGCTGAAGATAATTCTCGCCAAATTCCAGTAATGCTTCATCGGGCAATTTTGGGATCATTAGAACGGTTCATTGGTATTCTCATAGAAAACCATGCTGGAGCCTTGCCCTTGTGGCTTTCGCCTTATCAAGCGGTTGTCCTTAATATCTCTGAAAAACAAGCAGATTATGCAAAAAAAGTAACAGATGAACTCAAGCGTAACGGCATCCGAGTGCATGCGGACTTGAGAAATGAAAAAATACCCTATAAAATACGGGAGCACAGTTTGCAGAAGCTGCCTTACCAGATCATTGTGGGTGCGAAAGAAGTAGAAGCAAAAACGGTTTCAATACGAACCAGATCTGGCTCTGATCTTGGTCAAATGACTATTCAAGCATTGATTGATCGTCTTAAATTAGAGATATCTACAAAGATAGACTCAGTTTAATTTATTTAATAAATTCGGGGAACTACTATAGCTCAGGAAAAAGCGGCACGTATTAATCAAGAAATTAACGCGCCAGAAGTGCGGTTAATTGGTGTGGAAGGAGAACAGATAGGTGTTGTTACTCTGGAAGTCGCTACATCTATGGCGGATGAAGCTGAAATAGACCTAGTGGAAATTGCTCCTACCGCCCAACCTCCGGTATGCCGTTTAATGGATTATGGTAAATTCCGTTATCAAGAAAGCAAGAGAAAACATGAGGCTAAGCTTAAGCAAAAACAAGTCCAGATCAAAGAAGTAAAGTTTCGCCCGAATACCGATGATGGCGACTATAATATTAAGCTTCGTAACTTAATTAGTTTTCTGGCCGAGGGAGACAAAGCTAAGGTAACTCTCCGTTTTCGTGGGCGTGAAATGGCGCATCAAGAATTTGGTATACGCTTACTTGAACGAGTAAGAGATGACTTAGTAGAATGCGCAGTGGTTGAACAATGGCCTAGAATGGAAGGCAGGCAGATGGTAATGGTTTTGTCACCTAAAAAGAAAGAGGTGATAGTTGTCAAGAGTAAAGAAACTAAAGCGAAACCGAAACCGAAACCAAAAGTAGTTAGCTCCAATTTAGCTGAAGAGAGTAGTGACACAAAAAAAAATACTAAGAATTTAGAACCAGAATTAAAGGAAGAGGCTAAAGCGGAACCGAAAGCGGAACCGAAAGCGGAACCGAAGGGAGTTAGCTCCAATTTAGCTGAAGATAGTAGTGACACAAAACAAAACACTAAGAATTTAGAACCAGAATTAAAGGAAGAAGCTAAAGCAGCTTCTGAGAAACTTTAATATTTAGCTTATAATGGTATAGAGATCTTAAGCTAATTAAGATTTACAAAAACAAGTGATGTCTAGGTTATGAAAGTACTCCGATAAGGGGACACCTAGCACCATATAAAAAAATAGGAGTTACGTTATGCCAAAAATGAAGACTAAGCGGGGCGCCGCTAAGCGTTTTAAAGTTAGGCCTGGCGGTAGTGTCAGGCGTTCATATGCATTCAAACGTCATATTCTGACAAAAAAGACTACTAAGCTTAAACGCCATTTGAGAGGAACTACTGAAGTTCATTTTAGTAACATAGCGGCTGTGCACGCTATGTTGCCCTACGCTTAAGGAGAACTGTCATGCCAAGAGTAAAACGTGGTGTAACTGCTCATGCCCGTCATAAAAAGATATTGGATCAAGCAAAAGGATATCGTGGACGCCGCAAGAATGTTTATCGAGTCGCAAAAGAAGCGGTGATGAAAGCAGGGGAATACGCTTACCGTGATCGACGAAATAAAAAGCGTGTTTTTCGTGCCCTGTGGATAGCTCGTATTAATGCCGCGACACGTGAATGCGGCTTATCCTATAGCGTATTCATGAATGGACTTAAGAAATCCTCAATCGAAGTGGATCGGAAAGTATTGGCTGATATTGCTGTCTTTGACAAGCCTGCTTTCGTGAAATTAGTTGAGCAAGCAAAGTCTAGCCTTGCTTCATAGCCTGGTCATAGAAAAATAGTAATCAGAGGCTAGGGGGAAACTTCGGCCTCTTTTCTTTTATATACAGTTAGTAGCCGTCCTACATTTATGTTCTTATGAACAATCTAGAAAATCTGCTTAATGAAGCAACGGTCCTGTTCGATAGCATAGATAATATTAGTGACCTTGAACAGGCAAAAGCACGCTATCTTGGTAAGAGCGGCGCGTTAACTGAAATACTAAAAGGACTAAAAAATCTTTCTCCAGAAGAGCGCCCAATTATGGGTGGTCAGATTAATAAGCTAAAAGAGGCATTGGAAACGAGATTAAATTATCGTCGCGAGTTAATTTTATCTAAAAAAATGGAAGCGCAATTAGCTGGAGAAGCGCTTGATGTAACCTTGCCTGGGCGCGGGTCAGGAATGGGTGGCTTACACCCCATAACAAAGACATTAGAACGAATCGAAACTTTATTTAGTTCAATGGGTTTTGCTGTGGCTTCTGGCCCTGAGATTGAAACAGATTTTTATAACTTTACTGCACTCAATATCCCGGAAGATCATCCCGCGCGTGCGATGCATGATACATTCTATATTGCCGAAGAAGAGAATAAGCATCTGCTGCGTACCCATACATCCCCGGTTCAGATCCGTTACATGCAAAATAAAAATCCGCCTATCAGGGTGATAGCTCCGGGGCGTGTATACCGCTGCGATTCAGATGTCACCCATACGCCTATGTTCCATCAAGTAGAAGGTCTATGGATAGATGAAAATGTAAATTTCTCAGCTTTAAAGGGAATATTAATAGATTTCATTACACAATTTTCAGAGCATAATGAACTATCAACAAGGTTCCGTCCTTCTTTTTTCCCATTTACGGAGCCTTCAGCTGAAATGGATATTAGTTGTGTTATGTGTAATAACAAGGGATGCAGAGTATGTGGTCACACTGGTTGGCTGGAGGTCTTAGGTTGTGGCATGGTGCACCCTGAAGTCCTAAAACATGCCAATATAGATAGTGAGAAATACAATGGCTTTGCTTTTGGTATGGGTGTAGAGCGATTAGCAATGCTTAGGTATGGAGTAAGTGATATACGAATGTTTTTCGAAAATGATTTACGTTTCCTAAAGCAGTTTAATTAAAATTATAAATTGTATTTCCTGCAATAATAAATCACTATGAAATTTCCTGAGAGCTGGCTTCGTACTTTAGTGAATCCGCCAATTTCCAGCAGCGAACTAGCACATTCTCTTACGATGGCTGGCTTGGAAGTTGAAGCTATGGAGTCTGCAGCGCCAGACTTTAATAAGGTGGTGGTAGCTGAAATATTGTCAGTAAATAAACACCCTAATGCTGATCGGTTAAATATCTGTCAGGTAAGTGTAGATGAATCTATAAATAAAGAGCCCCTGCAAATTGTCTGTGGAGCTGGCAACGTTAGTGTTGGAGCCAAAGTGCCATGTGCGTTGATTGGAGCGCGCCTTCCTAATATGGCCATTAAACGGGCTAAAGTACGTGGAGTAGAGTCATTTGGCATGCTATGTTCAGCTAACGAATTAGGAATAGCTGAAGAGACTGAAGGTTTGTTGTTGCTTCCTAAGGACGCTCCGACCGGTGAAGATTTTCGCAATTATTATGACCTTGACGACAAAATCTTTACACTAAACTTAACTCCTAACCGCGCCGACTGTTTGGGAATTTTAGGTATAGCGCGAGAAGCCGCAGCAATTTCTTCTGAAAAACTTATCCTGCCTGAAATCAATCTGGTTGAAAATAGAAATAGTGACACCCTGACAGTTTGTATAGATGAGCCGGATGCATGCCCGTTGTATTGTGGCAGAGTAATCCGAGACATCGATTTGGGAGCATCGACCCCAACTTGGATGCTCCGTCGTCTAGAGCGAAGCGGAATTCGTCCGATCAATGCAGTAGTAGATGTAACTAATTATGTAATGTTGGAAATTGGCCAGCCTTTACATGCCTTTGATTTGGCAAAAATTACTGATAAATTATCCGGAATTATTCACGTACGCTATGCTAATTCTGGTGAAAAGCTACAACTATTAAATGGTGAAGAAATATTACTGCAGCCTGATATGTTGCTTATTTCTGATGAAATTAAACCCTTAGCATTAGCCGGAATTATGGGTGGAAACGAAAGTAAGGTCGAGCTTGGTGCTACGGACCTGTTTCTTGAAAGCGCATTCTTTATACCAAAAGTAATAGCAGGAAAGCATATTCAGCTTGGAATTAGTTCTGACTCTGCGCACCGCTTCGAACGAGGCGTAGATTTTGGGGCCACACGTATCGCCATGGAAAGGGCTACAGGATTAATAATTGATATCTGTGGTGGCTATCCCGGTCCAATTACTGAAACAAAGGGGGAGCTGCCACAACGTAAATCTATTATCTTGCGTGAAGAAAGAGTGCAACGCATATTGGGTATCAAGCTTGAGCTATCTAAGATAACCGAGATACTAGAACGATTGCAATTTGATTTTTCAGTTAAAAATGCAACATTTGATGTAACGCCTCCAACATATCGTTTTGATTTGGCTATTGAGGAAGACTTAATTGAAGAAATCGCACGCATTTATGGCTACCATAATATTCCTGCTGGCTTGCCAAATGTAAATGTAAATATACTGCCTTATGCTGAAGCAGTAAAAACCCCGATGGAGTTACGAAAAATTTGTGTGACACGTGATTACCAGGAAGTAACTAATTATGCATTTGTAGATGTGGAATGGGAGAGGAATTATTCAAATAACTCTTCTCCAGTAATGCTAAAGAACCCTATTTCTAGCCAGTTAAACGCAATGCGTAGCAATTTAGTTGGGGGGCTCGTTTCGAACCTGAAATTTAACCTTAATCGCAAACAAACCAGAGTGCGAATATTTGAAGTTGGTTCTTGTTTCTTAAAGAAAGAAGGCTGCTATGCCCAATCTGAAAAATTAGGCGGGTTATGCTATGGGGGCATCGTAGCGGAGCAGTGGGGTTCTCCTGAACGTAATACAGACTTTTATGATGTAAAATCTGATATTGAGGCATTGTTTTGGCCGGAGATCATAAATTTTGAAATAGTAGCCCATCCTGCGCTGCACCCTGGAAAATCATCACAAATTCTCATAGGAAAAAAAATAGCGGGGTGGATAGGAGAGCTTCATCCAAAATTACAACAAGAATCAGCTCTACCAAAGCCTGTTATCTTATTTGAACTTGATCTGGATATCTTAACTCAGCGGACTTTACCAAAATCAGGAAAGATTCCAAAATACCCATCCGTACGACGTGATATTGCTGTGATAGTAGCAGATAATATTAGTGTTAGCTCTCTACTCCAGAGTATGAATGCCCTTAATTCTCCTATAATTGTAGAAATTGCCCTGTTTGATATTTATCGCGGGGATGGAGTTGATAATGGTAAAAAAAGTCTTGCATTCCGTGTGTTATTGCAAGATACTAAAAAAACTTTAACTGATGAGGAAGCAGATTCAGTTACTAAGAAATTAATTAAGATGCTAGAGAATAAATTTGAGGCAAAACTCCGTAATTAAATATAAGCACTAAAGATTAGTTCAAGAATTAATTAGTAAGGGGGGGAAGGCATGACCTTAACAAAGGCTGAGTTAGCAGATTTATTATTTGAAAAAGTTGGTTTAAACAAGCGCGAAGCCAAAAATATGGTCGACTCCTTTTATGAGGAGGTTCGTGCCGCATTACAAAATGGTGATGGCGTAAAACTATCAGGATTTGGAAATTTTCAGTTACGTGAAAAGCCTCAACGCCCTGGTCGTAATCCAAAAACTGGAGAAGAAGTTCA
>Ga0308010_1002370_pt1 | contig 9911 bp, 5 predicted proteins | sample Neamet129_FD_202368 | JGI IMG/M metagenome (GOLD analysis project Ga0308010, IMG submission 202368) | Marine microbial communities from water near the shore, Antarctic Ocean - #129 | ecosystem: Environmental > Aquatic > Marine > Unclassified | place: Southern Ocean | collected 2014-07-24 | reverse complement strand
CAAGGGCCCAACCCCAAACGCCAAACCAAGGCAATGGTTCTCTCCCAGTTTCACTTTGTTTGACGTATTTATTGTCCATGATCAGGACATACGCCATTTGCAAAGTGATGAAAACACCACCCAATCGAGTGAGTGACATAAATCCGAACTCGGCAAAATCATAGTTAGTAGAATCGATTGCTTCGATAAGGAATCTTCCAATACCCGCCGACTCAAGCCAATGTGAGTTGAGTAAGAAGAATGCAATTGGAGAAAGCATCAACGGCCAAACATGGCGATGTCGAACGCATCGCACAGTGACTAATGCCAACATCGAGATGAGTAACAATCCACCCGAGGTATCCAGGCAAGCCAAACCTAAGAGTCCAACCATTGCCCAAGCATCAGCATTCACTGAAAGGTGGTCCTCATCGATACCGCGTTTCGTGATGAGGGAATTGACATAAAGCGGAGCACTCAAGCAAATGGGAGGATCGATTCATTGGAATAATCTTTATGCGTCTGCATCATTTCTCGAACGATGTTAAAACTCAAGCAGATCGGAAGAGCGATTGTAAACAACACCCAAACGCCGGCTGAACGAACAGTCGATGAAATGACATCCATATTCTTAATTTCAAGAACCAATCCAGTAATTGGTACGAGGAGGAGTAGAGCCCACGGACCTCCAACCAAAGATTCAGTGCCCATTATGTCATATTCATTGCCCCAAGGATTGACCATTGTGATGATACTGAAACTCATCATAAAGAAGGGGATAAGCAGCGAGACCCGGGTTAATTGACTCCAACTGTTCTTCTCGACCCAGTCTGCCTTTTCTTTCACTTCAGCATCGGCTGTAGCGGTCCAAGAATTGGTATCGGGGTTGTACACAGGTACATTGACAGCGAATCGTTTTGTCCAATTGAACAAGAGTCCAACATCCAATTCTATCTTACGGGCTGGATAAAGCATCCAATAACTGAATGCTCCAAGGATAAATATTTGATAATTAAAATACTCAGGTAATGGTAAGGTATCCAAAATTTCGGGTAAGTCGAGTCGGTCGAGTATTGCGAGAATAATCATTGAAGCATTGGCAATTAAAACTACAAGTGTGGCTTGCATTTTCTTTTCCCATGAACTTTCTACGGTCAAGGAATTAAATGAATTCCGGGCGAGATATAACATGTAGCCGACGAAGATCCACGGCATGAACCAATCTTCTGCTTGAAGAATTGCTCTTGAAAGAACAATCGAACCAAGCATCACCAAGTGTGTCCAAGTCGAGATTTTGTCTCTTTGCCGAGCGAGTTCCGAAATGGAAAACAATGCAAGAGGAATAATCACTTGCATGCCGTTAAATCCAAACGTTTCTGAAAGTGGCGTGTCTGCAATATTTGCAAAGACATCGGTGAAAAAGTAAGACAATGCTAATGCAGTAACTGTGAAATCAGCAACCCAACGACGAGTTGCTTTTGCAATAAACAACATATAAGGTATCATCAAGAGCGTAAGAATCCAAGGTAATGAACTTCCATCATTTGGTAGCATTACGAGAGCTGCTGCTAAACCAATTGGCATCCATGGGACTCGACGTTGTTGTACTGCAGGGAAGTAAAAGACCAACACAGCAATCCAAAGAGCTACACTTAAGCCAAAGATATTGTCAATTCCTAACTCAGTGGACTTTAACGGTCCAAGATGGAGGTTCAAGCCTTCAACACGAGCGATGTACATCGCTAATACGATTTCACCAACCAGCACAATCGAAGCCTTTTGTATTAATTCTGAACGGAGTTCTTGTCGAGACGCATAGTAGCCTTGGATTGCAATAATGAATATGAGAAGAGACAATGCGCCGCCTGTACCCGACGATGTAACATTGGTATTGAACACTTCAAAGATGATTGGAGTTAGGCCAGAGACCACTGCTACAACAACAAAATTTAGCGCTTTATTTGAGCGAAGGGCCATTTCCATGGCAGCAAAACACAGCAAAATGAGAGAAAGTCCCATTTCATATGAAATGGTGTTATCCGTCCATGTCATCCAAGGACCCATACCAGCAGCAACCAGCACCAATATTGGAGAATATGCAGAAACTGCACGCCCGAAGCCGGTTGCTCCTTTGAAGCGCTTCAAAAGTTGAATTTCACCAAAGATCAATGCCAGCATAGCCGCTGTTTGAACATAGATTCCCTTTGCATTTGGATGCCATTCAGTCCATTCATTTGTAATGGGGTTAGTCCATCCACCAGCATTGAATTCAGCGGCTGTGCCAAAAAGTTCAGTCCAGCCTTGCCCAGTCACGAAACCAATCAGCCAGCGTGAACCCCAAATCGTACCAATTGTCGCAAAAAAGAATCCAATTCCAAGCATGTAATCTTGAACCTCATACAGAACATGGTCATTCTTTTTACTTTGAACCTCAATCCATCCAATGGCAATCGTAGCAGATAAAAACCCACCCAAAAACAAGATTAAGAAATCAGAATTTGTCGCATCGTCGGCAAATGCAATTTGGTATAAGCCTCCCCAAATGGCTGCTAAAGCGATACACATCATGATGAGTTGTGAAAATTTCATCATTGAACGGTTTGTGTTGGAAATCAAATCGCCTGGTGCTCGAACAACCATTGGCTGTACAGTTGGTGTGGAATCTGTAAAAATCGCTCCAGTTGGGACTGGAAGATTTGATTTTGCCAATAAACCTTGGTTCGATACATTCATTCTTCGTGGTGCAGAACGTCTTGGAGCCGCCATAACAATCATGCGGACTATCCCCTAATAGGATTTAACGATTGACCCGTTCATTCCGAAGAGATGACCAATATAGGTGTTGAGAAATATCTTCGCATTCTTTTACACTATATTTCAATGGGTTCAAAAGTCAAGGGCCATTGGGTTGAATTGGTGAAAAGATGTTTGCATCACGAAAAGCAATAACTTTGCTCTGTTTGAGCATTATGGTTCTTCCAACTTTGGCTATGGCCGTGCCTCTTTCTCCTCAACAAGACAGCGTTGATGAAGAAGGATGGTGGGTTGAGACAACAGTCGACCGAAATGGAAACGGAATCGGGGACATGATTGAAGTTCACAAAGACAGTCCATACTTCCTTGATGAAGCGAATACCCTTCCTTTAATCATTGATTTTGACCACACACCTGGTGCAGACGAAATCGCCATGCTCGAGCGTGAAATTGAATTTCAACACCAATGGACCTTGAAAGGGATTGATGCTTTAACAGGGCGAGTACCTGTTGACCGAATCCTCGATGCTACAACTCTTCCTGGCGTTATCATGCTCGAACTTGACGGAATTCTTTCGGTTACCAACGGTGATTCAGCTGTGCTTCATGGCGTTGACACCGTTTGGGCTGACACTGGATATGATGGAGCAGGTTCTGCAGTCGCCATCATCGATACTGGAATTGACGGAGCGCACGCAAGTCTCGATGATTTGGATGATGACAATTCAACCAATGACCCGAAAGTCATTGCATTCTACGATGCAGTAAATAATCCAGGATTAACCAACGGCACTGAAGTATTCCCTTACGACGATCAAGGTCACGGTTCACACTGTGCGGGCACAACTGCTGGCACCGGCGCTCCAAATTACGACCACATCGGAATGGCTCCACAAGCGTTCCTTGTCGGTGTGAAAGTCCTCGATGCTGCTGGTTCTGGCTCCTTTGCCACGGTTATGGCGGGAATGGAATGGACTGTTGAGCATCGTTATGAATTTAATATTCGAGCAGCATCAATGAGTCTTGGAGGACCCGGTCCTATTGAGTGGACCTCATCCGAAGAAGACAGCGTCAATCGATATGCCAATGAAATGATGGCCGCAGGAGTCGCTATCTTTATTGCCGCTGGAAACAGTGCAGTTACTGCTCAGATTGGAACCCCAGGTTCTGCTGAAGATGCTATCACAGTCGGAGCATTAGACAAGAACTCAGCCATTGCTATTTACTCAAGTCAAGGTCCAACTGAAGAATTAAGGGTCAAACCAAACATTGCCTATGTTGGTTCGAATGTCATGTCAGTTCAAGCAAACAGTGGAGACCAATATACCGACATGTCTGGTACATCGATGGCTACGCCCGGTGCTGCTGGAGTCGCTGCATTGATGTTCCAAGCCAATCCCGATTTGTCACCTTTTGATATCAAAAATATAATGCAAGAAACAGCAACCTATCGTCGATGTGAATACATGCTGGCAAACGAACCTTGTCTAGAAGATAATATCCCAAAGAATCGTCAAAACAACGTTTACGGACATGGTGAAGTCCGAGCCCTTGATTCAGTCTATGAAGCAGCAGAACGAGATTATGCTTTCGACAAATCGCTGGAAGTCGTACTTTCGACTGAAGACGGCATGGATAACCGAATTCACATGTCCCCTGAAGATTCCTTGTCTTATTCTGCACTTGGTGATGTTGATACTGTTCAATGGCGCAGCAACCATTTGCGAGATGATTGGTCAAACATTCACAGTTTCGGTCATGGAGATACGAGTGGGACATTATCTGCAATAGATGTTATTCATCAACTTGAACACCTTCCCGGTATTGAACTTGAAGGAAATCATACAATTTCGATTCGAGGCATCAAATCTAACGATTCAGGTGGCCACTCTTCTTCTCCTTTGATTACCGTCAACATCATGTTGATGGATACCGATTCGGCATTTGAAACGAGCACTGAATCAAACGGGATGTCTGGAACTTCGGTGTTCATGGGAATCGGTGCATTCATTGTTCTTTTCATTCTTGTTCTCTTTGTGATTAATATCATTTCAAATAAAGAAGAAGGAACACTTGCTGGAATCGATTTTAACTCCTTACACGATGATAACTCTTGAACGAGGTCCTCGCTCAAAATCCGAGTGATCAAGACTCGACGGGAAAGAATACATGATTCATACCTCGGAATAGGTGCCTGGACATTGTTGTTCGTAATCGTACAGAAATGTACCTACATTCGAAGGTCGGTGCAAGCATGAGATTACAAAATCATTGTTAGCGGGTTCTTTGTACGAAGAATTGATTTGAATCGAGGTGCTAGCAGTGTTATGTCCGAACTTATAGATGTTCCAGAACGAGTTCGTGCAGGTTCTGATAACTGCATTCAAAATCTCGAAGATTGGCAACGAATCCATGACTTGTCATTACAAGATTCTGACGCATTTTGGCTTGACATTACCCATAACCACATCGCTTGGTCAAGCAAACCAAGCGTAGGTCTGCAAGGCAGTTTTGCAACCATCGAGGATGGCTTTACTTGGTTTAGCGATGGTAAACTCAACGCTACTATCAGTTGTTTAGACAGGCATGCTGAATCGAAACCAGACAAGATAGCAATTCTCTGGGAAGGCGACGAGCCTGAAGATGTTCGTAAGATTTCATATCGCCAATTACATAGAGATGTTTGCCGCTTTTCCAATGCTCTAACCTCTTTAGGTGTAAAATCCGGAGACCGGGTAATCATCTACATGGGAATGATTCCCGAAGCGGCGATTGCGATGCTAGCCTGTGCAAGAATCGGCGCGATTCACTCGGTCGTTTTCGGTGGATTTTCATCCGATTCACTCAGTGATCGTATCCTTGATTCAGGATCGAATGTGGTCATCACCATGGATGAAGGAAAGCGAGCAGGAAAAACTATTCCTCTCAAAAAAACCACGGATGAAGCGATTGTTAAAGTTGATGGAATCGCATCGGTCATCGTATACAAGCACACAGATTGTGCCGTCGAATGGCATGAGGGGAGAGATGTTTGGTGGCACGATATCGTTGCCGATGAAAGCACTGAACACGAAGCCCTCATCGTTGCAGCTGAGCATCCTTTATTCATTCTCTATACCTCAGGGTCGACCGGAACTCCAAAGGGTCAAGTTCATTCACATGGTGGCTATATTACCTATACTGCTTTTACACATCGAACCGTTTTTGATTTACGTGAAGATGATATTTTTGCATGTGTTGCTGATGTTGGTTGGATCACCGGTCATTCTTACATCGTCTATGGACCATTGGCAAACGGTGCGACGACATTTATGTTTGAATCAACTCCACTTTACCCCGATGCTGGCCGATATTGGGACATGGTAGAGCGCCATAAATTTACCATATTCTATACCGCTCCAACCGCTATTAGAGCACTCGCTGCCTGTGGTGATGAATTTGTTTCACGCTATGATTTGTCGAGTCTACGAGTATTGGGGACGGTTGGTGAACCGATCAACCCTGAAGCATGGGATTGGTATCATCAAGTCGTAGGCAAAGGCCAATGCACTATTGTCGATACTTGGTGGCAAACCGAAACCGGTGGAATATGTATCTCACCAATCGCATGTGCAACCCCTGTCATTGGTGGTTCTGCCACTTTACCCCTACCTGGTATTCAGCCGAGATTATTCGATGCCGATGCTCATTTATTGAGTGGAGAAGCCGAGGGTTTACTCTGTATTGAACGCTCATGGCCAGGTCAAACTCGAACCATTTATGGCGATCATGAACGTTATGTTGAGACTTATTTTAGAACTATTCCTGGGCTGTATTTTACCGGTGATGGTTGTCGGCGAGATTCGAATGGATATTATTGGATTACCGGCCGAGTTGATGACGTCATCAATGTAAGCGGTCATCGTATGGGTACAGCTGAGTTTGAGGCTATTTTGGTTGAGAATGAAAATATTGCTGAAGCGGGTGTGGTCGGATTCCCTCATGAGATAAAGGGCCAAGGAGTTCAAGCATTTTTGATATTGAATAATGAGGTTGCAGATAATGTCGAACTTTATGCTGCACTAAATCGCTTGGTTCGAACCAAGATTGGAGCACATGCAAAGGTCGATAGATTTTGCATAATCCCTGGTTTACCCAAAACGAGGTCAGGAAAAGTAATGCGGAGAATTCTGCGCAAGGTTGCTGAAGGAGAATCGGATAAATTAGGCGATATTTCAACATTGGCTGACCCTGCTGTCGTCGATGCTATTGTGGTTGCAAAGGCGCATCGCATCTAATTCAAAATCGGACTTTGCTATAGCAAGGAAATTGAGCGGAATAACAGCCTATGAGTTTGTTGAAATTTGAAAATTGAGTCACATAATATTACTCATTAGGCCCAAATATGACCGTGAAAGCTATATCTGAGTTGAAATTACAAGAAGGAAAAACTGAGGAATTGATAGAAGTGGCTCGTCAGGGTTTCCCAGACACTCGCAAGTATGATGGATGCAAGCAGGTAGACATCAGCGTGAGTCAGGATGATCCAACCGTAGTTGTCATGACTGCTATATGGGAATCTGTAGAAAAGCATCAAGTCTATTCCCAGCACCGCATAGAAGACGGGACTCTAGCTAAGATTAAGTCATTATTAGTGGCTCCGCCTAATATGAGATTTTTTAATCTTACAGATGCATAATCTACACAGTTGCCCGAACTGGAAAGCAGACTTCCTAGGCCTGGAAGTTAGAATTGAATGAATATATCATTACGAATCAGAATGAAATTCTAAGGTAGGTATGAGCACGAGATTACCAAGAATCAATACGAATGCTCGTACCAAAAAACACGAAGGTTCCTTACTGACAATTCCAAGTCCTTACGTAAGAACGAAATACTCGTAATGTAGTTTGGCTGTAATCTGTCCTCAGTTTCGGGTATGCGTCGGACGGAATTGAACAATCAGTGAAACCCAGATGGCCAAGATGATGGTGCCAATCAAAACATTGTATGAGAGTAATTGTGTTACGCACCACAGTCCAAGGTAAAATAAACCGATGGCTCCTGCTAACCCACTCAACCATAATGGGCCATAACGTAATCTTGGATCGAGGAACGAATAGGAATAATATCCACCACCATAGAACGCAAAGATGAAGGCAAATATTGAATAAATGGTTCCGAGCATCAAACCGAAAAAGGCGAATTGAGGGAATAATTCCGGTTGAACAAGAATGAGATCAAAAACGAGAAAGAGAACTGCAAAATTATGCATCATTTGATTGTGAAAATTAAACATGTGGTCGTGATTACGACCGATTTGCACTTCCCTTGGTAGAATGATGTACCTGACAACTGTAGCAGTGAGGAAAGATGCTCCGAGTGCGGCTGAAAACAGGACTACTTGCGTGATATCCAACCACAAGGGCGTCTCATTTCCCTTCAAGACTGAGACTGAAAGAATGCCAGCACACAAAAAATACAAAATATTCATGACTAACGTCCAACTGCTAAACGTGACAAACTTTTCAAAGCCTACAGGATGCATAAGTGAATCTTTTCGTTCCTTATGAAGAATAACGGTCATGACTCCAGGTCCGCTTGTGAACATGTAAACGACTGCAGAGGCACCTACAAGGAAACAAAGAAAACGCCAAACAATTACAAATTCCAAGGGCGCCCATGATGAATGAAACGTCGATGCAGTGTCCTCAATGAGCGTAAATACATCCCAGTGAATGAATGCCAAAATACTCAATCCACTCACAAGAATCAATGCAAAAAGAGTCAGAGCGGTTGAATCCTTCTCACCGTATTCGAGAGAAACACCCATAGAACAGCCTCCGAAAGGCTCATTCAAAACCCTTTGTAAAAATATTTCATTTTCAAACAGCGTCAGTCGAAGCATTTTCTGCAAATTAGGAATCAATGGGTTGCCTTATTTGGTTGGGCATGAAGGCAACATCATGCCTGTGACGCTCTCTTCGGTTGATTTTCCGAAGAAGCCAGGGGTCTATCTGTTCAAGTCTGCAAAAGGCAAAGTACTGTATGTCGGCAAAGCAACGCGACTGAACGAACGTATTCGTTCCTACTTCGCCTCAAACCCCGACCGACAAATGATTCCAGAATTGGTTCGTAAATCAGACTTTGTCGAGTGTATGGTGACGCCATCTCCAGAGGAAGCTTTGATTCTTGAACGTGAACTCATCCGTCAGCACAAACCTCGCTATAACTCAATGCTCAAAGACGATAAGTCCTATCCATTTTTGGTAATGACCAATGAAGAGTTTCCACGTATCATGTATACCCGTCATCCACCGGAGGGGAGTTCACGGTGGGGACCGTTTCCCCATGCAGGTGCTGCCAAACAAGTGATGCAGTTACTTCGTCGTCAATTTGGAATTCGTGATTGTAAAGAATTACTGCCACAGGGTTGCCTTTCCATGCACATCGGATTATGCTCTGGGCCCTGTATATCTGGAGAAGGATATACGCAGAGCGTGGATGCTGCCAAGCGGATATTGAACGGTGATGCTGTGGAGTTACTCGAAGAGTTTGCTGTACAAATGGATGCTGCATCTCATGAAATGCAATTTGAAAAAGCAGCCCAAAGCCGAGATATGATCCGAGCAATTCGAGCTACAACAGGCCAACATGTCGTTTCAAGTAAAGTATATCGCGATTGTGATGCACTTGGAATCGCGGTACAAGGTGACCTTGCTGCCATCGTCGTCATTCATGCCAATAATGGCGTTGTTCAAGGCCAAGAAGTATGGCCGATGCTGCACAGAGGAAACCGAGGAGATACCGTGTCTATGTTCGTATCAGAGCATTATACAAATCGTACCCCTCCTCGACTCTTACTTACACCTGAATCGCTCGAAGATGGAACCGAGCAATGGCTCACAACTCGAAGAGGCTCAAAAGTCGAAGTTCGGACTCCAGTTCGAGGCGATTTGGTCACATTACAAACTCTTGCACAACAAAATGCTGAAATTCAGATTGTCCGATTGATCAATCGAACAAGTGGTTCGCTTGAACAAAGAGCAGCCGATGATGGGGCAGCTGTTCTCGGAATGGAGCAACTCGACCATATTGTCTGCTTTGATATGGCCCAATTATTCGGTGATGAACGAGTTGGTGCGAGTGTCACATTCCGAAACGGTAGACCGACAAAAAAAGAATACCGGAAGTACACG
>Ga0308010_1002369_pt1 | contig 9915 bp, 8 predicted proteins | sample Neamet129_FD_202368 | JGI IMG/M metagenome (GOLD analysis project Ga0308010, IMG submission 202368) | Marine microbial communities from water near the shore, Antarctic Ocean - #129 | ecosystem: Environmental > Aquatic > Marine > Unclassified | place: Southern Ocean | collected 2014-07-24 | reverse complement strand
TTCTTTTAATTTTTCTTCATTATAAGTTTCAGAAATTTTTCCATTTTCTGCAACAACAAAATCTCCTAACTTAATAATTATTTTTTTTGAATCAATTTTCTCACCAGATTTACCCATTCCCATTAAAATTCTTCCCCAGTTTGGATCTTCTCCCGCAATAGCTGTTTTTACTAAAGGAGAATTTGCGATGGAAAAAGCTATTTTTTTTGCTCTTTCCATTGTTTCTGAGTTTGTAATTCTTATGTTGATAAATTTTTTTGCTCCTTCACCATCAACAACTATTTGTTTAGCTAGGTCTAGGCATACAGTCTTTAGAGCTTTTTCAAATTTTAATGCTTCTTTACTTGAAAATATGTTTAGTTTTTTATTCTTCACTTTTTTTGTTGAGAATATTGCAACCATATCATTTGTAGAGGTATCGCTATCAATTGTTATAGCGTTAAAAGTGTTTAATAAAACTTTATTTAAGTATTTACTTAATAACGCTGATGAAATATCTGCGTCAGTAAAAATAAAAGAAAACATGGTTGCTAAATTGGGAGCAATCATGCCTGAGCCTTTAGCTATCCCAGCTATTCTGATTATTTTATCTCCTAGTTTAATTTCTGAATAAGCTACTTTTGGCTTAGTGTCAGTTGTCATAATAGCTGACGCAACTTTTATCCAAATAATTTTGTTCTGATTAATTCTTAAATTTGATACTAGATTTTCAATATTCGATTTAATTTTTTCTACGGGGAACTCTTCGCCAATAACTCCTGTTGATGCAAATAACAAATCTTTAATTTTTGTTTTTTCATGGCCGTTTTCATCATCTACTTTTTTTAAAGATTGAATTAAAGTTTTTGCAATTTCATCTAAACCATTTAATCCTTGGTAACCAGTAAATGTATTCGCATTCTTTGTGTTGACAACTAATGCTTTAATATTGCTTTTGGTATTCTGTCTATTCCATGTGATTGATTCTGATACAATAGAATTTTGAGTGTATGCCACTGCGTAGTTTGCTCCTCCTGGAAAATAAAATAAAGCAAGATCATCTCTTCCAGACTTATAGAGGTTCGCTGAAACAGATGACACCTGCAAACCCTCAATATCTTTTAATTCTTGAAAGTCGTTCATTTTCGTTATCTTTTTAACAGAACTGTAGAAATTTTTTAAATTTATTGTCATAATAATTGTTTAATTTAAATTATAAATACATATATAGAGTATTAAGAATAAATCTACAAACCTGCTAACATGAATTTAATTACAAAAGCATTAAATAAAATTTTTAAGTCTAATAATCAAAAAGAATTGAACAGAATTAAACCTTTGGTTGATCAAATTAATCAACAAGAGCCTAATTTTAAAAATTTAAAAGATGAAGAATTTAAGGAAAAAACACATCTTTTTAAAAAAAACCTTAGAGAGGGAAGAAAGATAGACTCAATAATTCCTGAAAGTTTTGCCCTGGTAAGAGAAGCAGCGAGTCGAGTTTTAAAGGAGAGACACTACGACGTTCAATTAATTGGTGGAATTTTTTTAAACGAAGGGAAGATAGCTGAAATGAAAACAGGTGAAGGTAAAACGTTAGTGTCAACTTTACCCGCTTACTTGAATGCTTTGAAAGAAAAGGGTGTACATATCGTGACAGTTAATGATTATTTAGCAAAAAGAGACTCTCAATGGATGGGCAGGGTTTTTGATTTTTTAGGTCTTTCAACGGGTTGTATCACAAATGGGTTGGATGATATTGAAAGAAAACAAAACTATAATTGTGACATTACATATGCAACTAATAATGAGTTAGGTTTTGACTATTTACGAGACAACATGAAGTATGATCTATCTGAAATGGTACAAAGAGGTCACAACTATTGTATTGTTGATGAAGTCGATAGCATATTAATTGATGAGTCTAGAACTCCTTTGGTCATATCTGGCAAAAGTGAGGATAAGAGTAACTACTATTTATTATCTGATAGTTTTATAAATAAGCTTCAAAAAATAGACTATGAAATCGACGAAAAAAATAAGAATGCTATTTTAACCGATGTTGGTATCGATAAAATTGAAAAACTTGCTTCTCGTGAAGGTGTTTTAAAAAATAATAATTTTTATGATCCACAAAATTTAAATCTTGTTCACCATGTTAATCAAGCTTTGAAAGCAAATTTTTTATTTAATAAAGATGTAGATTATATTGTTAGAGAAAAAAAAGTTCAAATTATAGATGAGTTTACAGGAAGAGTTTTAGACGGAAGAAGATTCTCAGACGGCTTGCATCAAGCAATAGAATCAAAAGAAAATGTTCAAGTACAAGAAGAAAATCAAACACTTGCCTCTATTACCTATCAAAACTACTTTCGATTATATCAAAAACTATCTGGGATGACTGGTACAGCATTAACAGAGGCGGAAGAATTTTTTGATATTTATAAATTAAATGTAATTTCAATTCCTACTAATCGAAAAATGTTAAGAAAAGATTCTAATGATCAAGTCTTTAGAACTGAAAAAGAAAAATATTTAGCTATAACAAATAAAATTATAGAGTGTCATAATAAAAAACAGCCTATTTTAGTTGGCACTACTAGTATAGAAAAATCTGAAAAAATTTCTAAAAATTTGATAGAAAAAAATATTAAACACAATATTTTAAATGCCAAACAACATGACAAAGAAGCAAAAATAATTGCAGAAGCCGGTAAAATTGGAGCAATTACAATTGCTACCAATATGGCTGGAAGGGGAACGGATATTCAACTTGGTGGTAATAAAGATTTTAGAGACGAAGATAACCAAAAAGAACAGTCACAGATCGTAGAGGATAAAGAAAAAGTAAAATCTCTTGGTGGACTCCAAATAATAGGAACAGAAAGGCATGAGAGCAGAAGGATAGACAATCAATTGAGGGGGAGATCGGGAAGACAAGGAGATCCTGGAAATTCAATTTTTTATATTAGTCTGGAGGATGAATTGATGCGAATTTTTGGTGCTGATTCTATTGACGGCATGTTAAAAAAATTAGGACTCAAAGAAAATGAGTCTATCGATCACCCGTGGATAAATAAAGCGATGGAAAGAGCGCAGCAAAAAGTAGAAGGAAGAAATTTCGACATAAGAAAAACACTAATAAAATTTGATGATGTGATGAACGATCAAAGGCAAGTTATTTTTGGTCAGAGATTTAAGATACTTAAAAGTGAAAAAGTTTCTGAAACTCTAGAATCTTTCCTCGATGAAGTAATACTGACTTTGGTTAAAGTAAAAAATGATTATGAAAAAACAAATGACAAAACTATTTACTTAAGTGCTCTTAAAAATATCACTGGAAATATATTGAACGATAATGAGTTGATCAACTTAACTACTGCTTCAGAAGATAGGTTCTCAAATAAATTAAAAGAACTTTTTAAACTTAAATACTTAGATAGGATTAAGCTACTTGGCCAGGATGAAAACAATAATATCGAAAAAAAAATTTTTCTACAAATTATTGACTTTTCTTGGCGATCACACCTACAGTACCTCGAACAACTTAGGCAAGTTATTGGGTTAAGAAGTTATGGGCAAAAAGACCCTCTTTCTGAATTTAAAAAAGAGGCTTTTGGACTTTTTGAAGAACTTTTGGAGAAAATAAAAACAGATGTAATAAAATTTTTATTAAACCTGAATATAGTCGTTAAAAATCAAGAAGAAGAGAAAGCTGAAACACAAAATCCCATTAATAATAAAAAAATTGGAAGAAATGATAAGTGCCCATGTGGGTCAGATAAAAAATATAAACACTGTTGTGGTTCTATATAGTTTTTTTTTTGATTTTTTTAAAAGCTTCTAGAGCTGCACTTCTAGCCTCTTCATGAACAACAATTGGTTTTGGGTAGGTATTTCCTAATTCAAAATCTTTAATTTTTTCACTCAATTCCCATGGCTTGTGAATAAATTTTTCAGGTACAATAGACAGTTCTGGAATCCATTTTTTTACATAACTTCCTTGTGGGTCAAATCGTTCCCCTTGTAAAATAGGATTAAAAATTCGGAAGTAAGGTGCGGCGTCTGCTCCACACCCGGCCACCCATTGCCAACCTGCAACATTATTGGCTTTATTAAAATCTAATAAACAATCTCTAAAATATTTTTCTCCTTCTTGCCAATGTATTCTCAGGTGCTTAACTAAGAAAGAAGCTGTTACCATTCTTACACGATTATGCATCCATCCAGTTTTGTACAATTCTCTCATACCGGCATCAACAATCGGGTATCCTGTCATTCCTTTTTTCCAAGCATCTAAATGTTTTTTGTTTTCTTGCCACGGAAAATTATCGAAATCTTTTCTCAAATTACCTTTTAGCATCTCTGGAAAATAGTTAATTAAACTATGACTAAATTCTCTCCAACCCAACTCATTTACATATTTTCTGTAACCTTCTTTCTTAACTTTTATTTTTTGACATTCCTCCCAAACAGTTTCTACATGGACTTGACCAAATGCTAGATATGGAGATATTTTAGATGTTCCTTGAATTCCTGGAATATCTCTATTTTCACCATAACTTGATAAATTATTTTTGATAAAATTTTTTGTACTTTCTAAAGCTGATTCTTCAGAGGGTTTCCAAAATTTTTCAAAATTTAAATACCACTTATTTTTTGGCAACATAGATTCTAAATTTATTGACTGATTTAAAAAAGTAATTCTTTTTTTTTTAACGATGACTTTTTGTATGTTACTAAATCCTTTTTCTAAATAGAATTTTTCAGCTGTTTTCCAAAATGGTGTAAAAACTTTAAATGGAGTATTGTCACTTTTTTTTATCTCATGAGGTTCATTAAGCATGTTACCCTTAAATATTTTAAAATTTATACCACTAGAATTTAATAAACTAGAAGATTTTTTGTCAAATAATAAAAAATCAGGTTCGTAAACTTTATTCCAATATATTGAAAAATTTTTTTTACTAATAATTTTATCAAAAATTTCTTTATAAGAGTCTGCTTCTACTATTTCTAAATTTATATTAAATTGATTTAATTTTTCTTTAAAATATTTAAGTGACTGATAAAGCCACCAAAGTTGTGCCGATCTTTTGTTAAAATCTTTTTTCTTGAAAATGTATAAAGCACAAACACAGTCATGATTTTGAGTAGCATAGGATAACGCAGTATTTTTTAATATCCTTAAATCATCTCTTAACCAAACAATACCAACATTTTTTTTCATATTAATTATATTTACCAACTTTTAAAAATAATGACACATGTTTTGGAGTGGTGGCCTTGGTTTGAATCGCACAAACGACACATACCTTTTCAGGGTACTGCTCTACTACTGAGCTACAAGGCCTAAAATCTAAAAGTAATTCTACCTTTAGTTAGATCGTAAGGTGTCATCTCTACCTGAACGTTATCGCCTGTTAAAACTCTTATTCTATTCTTTCTCAATTTTCCAGCAGTATGAGCTAAGATTTCATGGTTGTTTTCGAGTTTAACTCGGAACATTGCGTTTGGTAAAAGTTCTGTTACTTTGCCTTTAAATTCTAACGTCTCTTGTTTAGCCAATTATTTTTTTCCTTTTTTTAATCTTATTTTAATTGAATTTGCGTGACCTTCAAGATTTTCATATTTAGCTAGATTTATAACTGATGCTCCTAATCTTTCAATACCTGATTTCGTCATCTTTATTACCGAATGTCTTTTTAAAAAATCATAAACAGACAGACCGGATGAAAATCTTGCAGAACCCGATGTGGGTAAAACATGATTTGGGCCTGCTAAATAGTCACCTACAGCTTCTGGAGAATATTGACCTACGAATATTGACCCTACGTTGCTAACGTTGTTTAAAATTTTATTGGGTTTTTGAGTAACAATTTCTAAGTGCTCTGGTGCAATTAAATTAATAGCATCTATTAATATTTTATTATTTTTTACTAAGATTGACAAACCAAAATTCTTTAAACTTTTAGACGCTATTTTTCTTTTGGGTAGTGATTTTAGCTGTTCTACTAAAAAGTGATTAATTTTATTAATCATTTTAATGTCATTGGATATAACTATAGATTGAGCATTTTCATCATGTTCCGCTTGCGCTATTAAATCAGCTGCTATCCAATCAGGTTTGGACCATTTATCTGCAACTATTGTTACTTCAGAAGGACCAGCTATCATATCAATTCCTACATCTCCGAAAACATATTTTTTAGCAGCAGCTACATATTTGTTGCCTGGACCGACAATTTTGTCCACTTTAGCTACAGTCTTAGTTCCATAAGCCATTGCTGCTATAGCCTGAGCCCCTCCCATTTTATAAATTTCTTTTACATTACATTTTTTTGCAGCATATATTACTGCTGGATTATAATTTGTTCCCATAGATGGGGTCGCCATATATATAATTTTTACACCTGCTACTATTGCTGGTATGCAATTCATTAATACTGAACTAGGATAACTGGCTAATCCACCCGGAACATAAACCCCTATTTTGTTAATGGCATTTGATTTATAAGAAAATGAATTTTTAAATCGATCTGTAAAACTAAAAGAAAACAATTTTTGTTTTTTGTGAAATTTTAAAATTCTATCATAAGCTAAATCAATAGAAGCTTTTGTTCTTTTGTCTAATTTTCTTATTATTTTATTTTTTTCTCTTTTTGTAAATTTAATTTTATTTATCGAAATATTTTTAAATTTTGAAAATTTCTTTTCATATTTAATAAGAGCTAGATCTTTATTTTTTTTAATATCATTTATTATAAATTTAACTTTTAAGTCTAAATTAGGGTTTTTAGCTTTTCTTTTATCTAAAATAAAATCTAATTTTGATAAAAAATTTTTTTGATTTGCCTTAATTAATTTGAGCATTATAAAAAGTTATGTTTCGGTGTTATTTTGCTTTCCCATGGTGATCCTTGATCATCTAATGTTACATCGATTAACTCTACACATACTTTAATCATCACATCTCCAGAAAAAATTAAATTAATTTCATAGCTTTTATCAGGCAATAAACTGCTTTCAAGAGTTAAGAAATCTAAAAAATGTTTATTATTTTTTACATTAATGTTTTTTGATAAAACATTAATAACATTATCAAATTTTAGCACTGTTTTGATTCTTTTGCTTTTTCTAAAAACTCCTTTTTCAATGTCCTCCCACATAAATCGGTTGAGCTGAATTAAGAAAATTCTATTTTTTTTTAAATTTGCAATATCTTCTAATGAAACGATTGAATCTTGTAAATGCGCAGCAATTACTCTTAAATCTTTATCTGATGTTGCTAATAATTTTAAATTTTTTACTTTCATTTTAAATTCTATTTATATTAGCTTTACAGTTTTTCAATTTTTTTTCTAAGTTTTCATATCCACGATCTAAATGGTAGACTCTATTAATTATAGTTTCTTTATCAGCTACTAAAGCAGCTAAAACTAGACTCACTGAAGCTCTAAGGTCAGTTGCCATAACTTCAGCTCCAGACAAATTAGTAGGGCCGGTAATAGTTGCTATGTTGTTTTTGATTTTTATTCTAGCTCCCATTCTCTTCAGTTCAGGTATATGCATAAATCTATTTTCAAAAATACTTTCTTTGACTTTTGATACTCCTGTTGCTTTTAACATTAAAACCATAATTTGGGCTTGTAAATCCGTTGGAAATCCTGGGTAAGCTTTAGTTTTAATGTTAATATTTTTTATTTTTTTTGACTCAAAGACTGTAATCCTATTTTTTCCTATTTTCATTTTTACACCCATTTTTTTCATAATTTTAATTTCTGTATCTATAACTATTGGGTTTATTTTGTTTAAAATAATTTTTTTCCCCATTAAAGCTCCCGCTATTAAATAAGTACCCAATTCTATTCTATCAAAAATTATTTCATGGTTTGCGCTCTTAAACTCTTTGATGCCATTAATTAATATTTTTCTTTTTCCAGCAAAATTTATGTCACAACCAATTTTCTTCAAAAAAATTATCATATCTTGAATTTCTGGTTCTATAGCACAGTTAGTTAAAATTGTTTTTCCTTTTGCATTCACCGCTGCAAGAATAGCATTTTCTGTCGCTCCAACTGAAATAGATGGAAATTTTATAGTATTTCCTTTTAACCCATTCTTAGCGGAGGCATATATATAGCCATCTTTAATTTTAATTTTAGCACCAAGTTTTTCTAAAGCAAATAAATGATAATTAACCGGTCTTGCTCCTATAGCACAACCGCCAGGTAATGAGACTTTAGCTTTATTGTATTTAGCTAATAATGGTCCCAAAACTAAAACTCCTGCACGCATGGTTTTAAGTAAATTATATGGAGCTATAGTTTTTAGTTTTTTATTATTTTTAATATTTAAAGTATTTTTTTTTTTTGAAATTTTGACATTTAAACCAATAAATTTTAATAAGTTTATCATTGTGTAAACATCTTGCACGAAAGGAACATTCTTTAAAATTAAAGCTTTGTCAGTAAGAATTGTAGCTGCTAAAATAGGCAGAGTGGCATTTTTTGATCCGGAAATTCTTATGGAGCCTGATAGTTTTTTTTTACCTTTGATGATAAGTTTTTGCATCAATAATGATTGAATTTAAACCTTTGGAAGGGTAACGCCTCTTTGTTTCATATATTTGCCTTTTCGATTTGCATAAGTCACTTGAGGCTTCTCATTTCCTTTGATAAATACAAATTGCGCGATACCTTCATTGGCATATATTTTTGCCGGTAATGGTGTTGTGTTGGAAAATTCTAATGTTACATGGCCTTCCCAACCGGGCTCGAGAGGGGTTACATTGACTATAATTCCACACCTAGCATAGGTCGATTTACCAAGGCAAATAACGAGAACATCTTCAGGGATCTTAAAATATTCCATTGTTCTAGCCAAAGCGAAGGAATTTGGTGGAATAATACATTCCTTACCAATTTTTGTAACAAAACTTTCTTTTTTAAATATTTTTGGATCAACAATACCTGAATTTACATTTGTAAAAATTTTAAATTCATTAGAAACCCTTGCATCATAGCCGTACGACGACAGGCCAAAAGATATTTTTCCTTTCCTAACTTGTTTTGACACAAAAGGTTTAATCATATTTGTTTCTTGGGCCATTTTTTTTATCCATTTATCTGAAAGTACACTCATTTTTTTTTTAAATTTTTTTTAAATTTTTTTCTTTTTTTTAAATTAATTCTTAGAGCAATTTCACGTTTAATAAACTGAGTATTTTTTTGTACTCGGTCTTTATTCATTTTTATTATTCTTTATCAGGATTTGTTAGATCTTCAAGGGTAATAGGTTTGTCTAAATCGTGCATTTTTTTTTCATCTTTAATTTCAGAATCAGTACCTTTTTTAGCTCTTCTCTCTTCAATACGAGCTTTTCTTTTAGCTTCTTTTTTTAAAGCTTTCTCATTCCTTGTAGATTTGTAGTCGTAGTGAATTCCCATTTGAGCTCCTGCTATTTTAATAATTTTACTTTGTTGAATGAAATTATGCAAGTCTCTAATAAATTAGTAATTCTAATTTTATAAAAGGGCAAATTAGCTCGATAGATGGAGTTTTGATGTCTAAGAGAAGGTGTGTTGCTAGGCTTAGCCAGCGAGCATCATGTTTATTTTATTTTTTTAATTAAAATAAAAATTAATGACAAAATAACAGCCACAAAAACGTCATAAATAGGTTTAGCCTCTGGATAGTAAAAATTCCAAAAAATTATTAAAACTAACCATATAGTCCAAATAACAATTTCTTTTCTTTTTTTAGTCACTATTTAAATCAAGCACCCTTCCTTGGTGCAGTTTTGTCCAGTATCTACAGTATTAAAATAATCTATTGATTTTATAGCGCTAGCCATTAATGATTTATAAACATTTAAATAACCATTTAAGCTATTAGAGAGTTCTTTGGCCTCATTTTTCATTTTCAACCTAGAAAA
>Ga0308010_1002363_pt1 | contig 9924 bp, 9 predicted proteins | sample Neamet129_FD_202368 | JGI IMG/M metagenome (GOLD analysis project Ga0308010, IMG submission 202368) | Marine microbial communities from water near the shore, Antarctic Ocean - #129 | ecosystem: Environmental > Aquatic > Marine > Unclassified | place: Southern Ocean | collected 2014-07-24 | reverse complement strand
AGGAATATGAAAGCAATATCACATTTGGTGATGGTATTGATATTACAGGATCAATTAAAACTACTGCAGGTTCTCACATGCAGTATACTGAAGCTGCAGGATATGCTGCCTCTGACTTCTTAGTTGGTAAAGGTAGTAGCTCATACGGAACAGTAGATCCATTTACTTCTGGAGCAAGCCAACTATTTCCATTAGGAAGTAAACTACTCTATGGTAACACTACATACCGTTACTGTAAGATGGCTGCAACTGCAGTAACAGCAGGTAAGTGTGTAACTCACGCTGCCTCTATTGCACACCACTTTGATCTAGCCCCTACTGCTGACGTAGCTGCTGGTGAAACTGCAATCTCAGTAGAAACTGCTGGTGATACTGACATTACACTTAATCAATATGCAGGTGGTTACTTGTATATTAATGATGGTGCAGGTGAAGGCCAGATGCTCCGTATCCGTTCTAATCCAGCACACGATCACTCAAGTGATCCTTCTATTGTTATCACTACTTATGATGACTTAGCAACAGCTATTACAGCTTCTTCTAGCACACGAATTACTCTTATCGCTGATCCACTCAGTGCTTTGATTGTTCAGGCTGCTACAACTACAGGCGCAACAATGGGTGTCACAGTAGTAGACATGGCTGCTTCTCACTTCGGTTGGATGGCAGTATCAGGTCCACAGACTGTACTTACTTCAGGTACACTTGTTGTAGGTAACCATGCTGTACCTTTGGGTGCTTCTGGTGCTGTTGGTCCTGCTGCAGGGGATGTTATTCAGGTAATTGGTACAGTTATGATTGTTAACGTAACTACTGACTACTCACTGATTAACCTTTATGGCATTGTCTAATGATGTATCAAACTAACTTACAAGGAGCGAGTACTGCTTTAAGTTGGGGTGTACAGACTGTATTGACTGTTAGTACCACTACGTTACACGTTGACGTTAGTGATACTAACATGATTTATCTGCATACAACTTTGCCAATCTATATTAGTTTTACTGCGGCAGAGGCAGATATTGTAACAGCGAATGATTTAATTCTTGAAGTCCCTCGACTGCTTACACCGTCTGATGATTCTGTAGTATATGTTCCTACAACGTATACTCTTGTCGTACCTAATGCGGTAGACCCTACAGAAACAAAAGCACTAAACCCTACTGCATCAGTAATAAAGATGAATCTCTTAAGGGGGATATCTTCTAATGCTACAGTGAGAGTGATTCTCGCATAAAAAAGTAACCTCGTTGTGTAATAAATGCATAACGGGGTTGCACTATTATCTGTTTTAATTTAGACTAAAATGTGTAAAACTATCTCCAGCATAACAACAAGGAGACAGTGCATGTTTAGAAAATTAATTAAAATGATTCAAATCAGCCAAGAAAAAAGAGTAGCTCATTGGCAGCTACGAAATATGTCAGACAATCAGTTAAAAGATATAGGAGTTACACGTGGTGAAATCGAAGGCAAAATCTACCGTCAATGCGGCAGGTAATTATACTAAGCCTAGTATGCGTAAGTCTCTTGTAGCTTCTGTAAAGGCTGGTTCTTCAGGTGGTAAACCTGGGCAGTGGTCTGCACGTAAGGCTCAAATGGTTGCAAAACAATATAAAGCAAAGGGTGGTGGTTACAAATGAGAAAATATTTAAAAAGACTTTGGTGCGCTTTAATAAATAAGAAGTGTAATAAAGAGTGTAAATGCTGTTAACATGGCTTTAGCTAAATCCCAAAAGAGCTTAAAATCATGGTCCAAACAAAAGTGGCGTACAAAGAGTGGCAAGCCCAGTGCTAAAACTGGTGAGCGTTATCTACCTGCTAAGGCTATCAAGTCTCTTACTCCTGCTGAGTACGCCACTACAACCAGAGCTAAGCGAGCAGGCACTAAGGCAGGTAAGCAGCATGTGGCTCAACCTAAAAAAATTGCAAAAAAGACAAGACCCTACAGGAAAGTAACATAATGACTCGTAATCTTACGGAAAAACAACAGAAATTTTTAGATGTGTTGTTTGAAGAAGCACAGGGTAATCCAGTAAAAGCACTTAAGATTGCTGAATATGCTCATGGTGTATCTTCTACAACTGTTTTAAATGCTTTGCAAGACGAAGTTGCAGAGTTAACTAAGAAGTTTATCTCTACCCGTGGGCCACAAGCAGCTTGGTCTTTAATGGAAGTACTAAACAATCCTACAGACTTAGGTAACAAAGAGAAAATGGCAGCAGCTAAAGATCTTCTTGACAGGGCTGGTTTTGTTAAGACTGAAAAAGTTGAAGTAAAAACTGAAAGCCCTTTATTTATCTTACCTCCAAAAGCAAATGAAGATTAGAAAAGAATGGACACTTCCAGCTCCTGATAAAATAGATAACGGTTATATTTGGACCCCTGTAGTAAGAATAGGAAGACATGTACCGTTTGGATACGAGCAAGACCCAGAAGATGATGATGTACTCTTACCGATTGAAGATGAGTTAGAACTATACGAACAAGCTAAAAAGTACCTTAAACAGTACAGTTACCGTGATGTAGCTAATTGGCTCAGTACTCAATCAGATAGATATATTTCACACGTGGGCTTATATAAAAGAGTTAAACTTGACCAAAAGCGTAAGAGAGAAGCTTCAAACCAACGCTACCTTGCCCAGCGTTACAAAGAAGCCCTTGAAAAAGCAGAAAAAATCGAAGCTAGAATCAAGTAATGTAGTAAGGAAAGTACCAGCAGTATCTAAACCTGCTCCTGTTGATATAGAGGTTGCACAGAAAGTAATTAGGGATGTTATCTTTGAGCCTAATCCTGGACCACAGACAGCTTTCCTAGCCTCTACAGAACAAGAAGTATTATATGGTGGCAGTGCAGGAGGTGGTAAGAGCTATAGTTTAGTTGCTGATCCTGTTAGATATTTAAATAACCCTGATGCAAGTATGTTACTTGTTAGACGTAGTACAGAAGAACTAAGAGAACTTATCTCAGTTTCCAAACAGCTTTACCCTAAAGCTATTCCTGGGATTAAGTTTATGGAAAGAGATAAGACTTGGGTAGCTCCATCAGGTGCAACTCTCTGGATGTCATACCTTGACCGTGATGATGACGTTATGAGATACCAAGGACAGGCTTTTAATTGGATAGGCTTTGACGAGCTAACTCAATGGCCTACACCATACCCCTGGAACTACATGAGGTCTCGCTTACGTTCTAACAAAGATAGTGGGCTACCCCTCTACATGAGAGCCACAAGTAACCCTGGAGGTCCAGGACACCAATGGGTTAAGAAAACTTTTATTGACCCTGCTGAACACAACAAGTCCTACTGGGCTACAGATATAGATAGTGGAGAAGAGTTAAGTTGGCCTAAAGGTCATAGCCGAGAAGGTGAACCACTCTTTAAACGTAAATTTATACCTGCAACACTTTTTGATAATCCTTACCTTTCTGACGATGGTATGTATGAAGCTAATCTTTTATCTCTGCCTGAGCACCAACGTAGACAACTACTGGAGGGAGACTGGGATATTAATGAGGGAGCAGCCTTCCCTGAGTTTAACCGTAAGATTCATGTTGTAGAGCCATTCGATATTCCTTCAAGCTGGGCTAAGTTTAGAGCATGTGACTATGGATACGGCTCTCACACAGGAGTAGTATGGTTTGCAATATCCCCTTCAGAGCAGTTAGTTATTTACAGAGAGATGTATGTAACTAAGGTAACTGCAACAGACTTAGCAGATATGATCTTAGAAGTAGAAGAGGGAGAGAAGATAAGGTATGGAGTTCTTGACTCATCTTTATGGCATAACCGTGGAGATACTGGACCAAGCCTTGCAGAACAAATGATTATGAAAGGTTGCCGTTGGAGGCCTTCTGACAGATCAAGAGGTTCTCGTATAGCAGGTAAGAACGAATTACACAGAAGGCTTCAAGTAGACGAGTTTACAGAAGAACCAAGGCTAGTATTTTTTAGTAGTTGTATTAACACTGTATCTCAAATACCTTCCATACCTTTAGATAAAAACAATCCAGAAGATGTAGATACACACGCAGAAGATCACTTGTACGATGCACTACGCTATGGTATAATGACTAGACCACGCAGCAGCCTATTTGATTTTGACCCTAACAACCACGGTTCAGGGTTTCAGATGTCAGATTCGACATTCGGATATTAAGGATATATTATGAAAGAAGACTTTGAAGACATGATCATGGACATGGAGGAAACTTCTGCCATTGATGATGTAGCAAAAGAAGAGTACTCTGATCCGAAAGCAGGACAAATTGTAAGTTTTGTAAAAGAAAGATACTCTAAGGCTGAGACTTCCAGACGTATGGATGAAGAACGCTGGGTACAAGCTTATAGAAACTATCGTGGCTTATACGGTCCAGATGTTCAATTTACTTCTACAGAAAAATCTAAGATATTTGTTAAGGTAACTAAGACTAAGGTACTAGCTGCTTATGGTCAGATTGCTGAAGTACTCTTTGGTGGCAACAAGTTTCCTATTACTATTGATCCTACAGTCCTACCAGACAATGTAGAAGAGACAGTTAACTTTGAGACTAATCCACAAGCACAAAAAGCTCAAGAAGAAATGGGTGAGCTACTTCCTGGTGAAACATACCAAGATTTTAAAGAACGCCTTAGTGGTCTAAAAGCACCACTAGAACCAGTTATAGATAAGCTACAGGCTGGTCCAGCTAAAACACCTACCTCTCCTCAATTTCACCCTGCTGATGTTGCAGCAAAGAAAATGGAAAAGAAGATACATGACCAACTAGAAGAGTCTCACGCTAAGAAGCATTTACGTGCTGCTGCATTTGAGACTGCTTTGTTTGGTACAGGTATTATGAAAGGTCCATTTGCTGTAGATAAAGAATACCCTAACTGGGATGAAGAAGGTAATTACACTCCTGTCTTTAAAACAATACCACAAACGACTAGTGTATCTATCTGGAACTTCTATCCTGACCCTGATGCATCTACGATGGAAGAAGCTGAGTATATTATTGAGCGTCACAAGATGTCACGTTCACAGCTACGTGGATTAAAGAACCGTCCTTATTTTCGTGAGAATGCAATTAACAATGCATTAGGCTTAGGTGAGTCCTACCAGAAAGAATGGTGGGAACACATTATGGAGGATGACTCAGAAGAGTACAGCGTAGAACGCTTTGAGGTACTTGAGTTCTGGGGTTTTGTTGACACAGAGATGTTAGAGCAACAAGACATAGATATTCCAAAAGAAATAAAAGATGCTGAACAAGTTAGTGTTAATGCTTGGATTTGTAATGGTCAAGTATTACGTCTTGTAATGAATCCGTTTACCCCTGCATACATTCCATACTTTGCTTCTCCTTTCGAGATGAACCCTTACAGCATCTTTGGTGTAGGGATTGCAGAGAATATGGATGATACCCAAACACTAATGAATGGGTTTATGCGTATGGCTGTAGATAATGCTGCACTGTCAGGTAACTTGTTGATTGAGATTGATGAGACTAACTTAGTTCCAGGACAAGACCTTTCTGTGTACCCTGGTAAAGTCTTCCGTAGGCAAGGAGGTGCACCTGGACAAGCTATCTTTGGCACTAAGTTCCCTAACGTAAGTAACGAGAACATGCAGATGTTTGACAAGGCAAGGGTACTCTCAGATGAGTCTACTGGGTTCCCATCCTTTGCTCACGGTCAGACAGGTGTATCTGGTGTAGGACGTACTGCCTCTGGTATCTCTATGCTTATGTCTGCTGCTAATGGTTCTATACGTAATGTAGTTAAGAATATTGATGACTACTTACTAGCTCCACTAGGCAAAGCTTTCTTTAACTTTAATATGCAGTTTAACTTTGATGCAGATATTAAAGGTGACTTAGAAGTTAAAGCTCGTGGTACAGAAAGCTTAATGGCTAATGAAGTACGTAGCCAACGTCTAATGCAGTTCCTACAAGTTGTACAGAACCCTGCTCTAGCTCCCTTTGCTAGGATGGATTACATTGTACGTGAGATTGCTAAGTCTATGGACCTTGACCCAGATAAGGTTGGGAACAATATGGCACAGGCTGCAGTACAAGCAGAGATACTTAAAAAGTTCCAAGAAGCTAATCCTCCAGAGCCACAACCAGGTGTTCCTGGTCCACCACCCACACAGGGCGCTCCTGCGGGTGCTCAGGTGCAGGATACGTCTGGCGCTGGGGGTGGTACTATAGGAACTGGAACAGCCCCTACACCAGGAGAACAGGGCTTCTCAGGTAACACTGGGCCACAGGGGTAATGAAACTGGTGGTAAACAATAATCTTAAGCCTTTTGTAAATAATCCAGATTTGTATATTCCATTCTTGGCAGAGATAGATGAACGAATAATGTTTGCTCAGATTGCATTAGAACAGACTAGAGAACCTGATGAGATGTTTAGGTTACAAGGTGTAGTACGTACTTTACGTGATCTAGGAAGATTGAGAGAAAAAGTTAATGGCTGATTCCTACGCAGTTGCAAAAGAAATGTATCCTATTTTAAAAGACTATGAATATAAAATAGTAAATACACCTAATAAAAATAGCCCTTATTCCCTAGAGCACTTCCCTCCTGGAGAAGAAGGTTCTGCAACCATGCCAAGACCTAAAGATATTTCTATAGACGAATATGGATTACAAATATTTAAAGATGTAAGACCTGAAGATATTGCAGGAGATATTATTTCTCATCACTTAGTTAATGAAGATAAATACCTTTCTAAAGAATATCAAAAATTTAAAAGCTCCGTACCTTCAGAAACAATGATGAGTAGGTATGAGTATCATAAAAATAATCTTGGCGAAGAAAGAGATTTTGACTCTTGGTCAGAAAGAACAGGTTATCCTGAATTATTTAGAGGTTATGTTTTTAACCAGTTTGATGAAGAAACAATAAATAATTTATATAGTTCTGAACAAAAAACAATTTTAAATGATATTAAAAACTATATAACTAAAAAAGGATTTGCAGAAGGTGGTGATATAAATCAACAGACAGAAAAAGCTTTTGGTTTAAAAGAAAGGATACAGTCTTTTCTTAACTATGACCTAAACCAAGATGCCCCTGGTAATACACCAATATTTGACCGTCCAGAGCCTATAGAAAACCCAACTGCTGGACAAGCAATTACACAAGCAATTAATACTGTTCCCTCTATGGTTAAAAGTGGAGTTGAAGGTGTTGCTGAACTGGGTAAAAAAGTTTATGAAGACCCTAATATTTTAGTTGATGCTGCTATAGCCGCTAAAAATATTGTTTACAACCCAAAGGATGTACCTTTTCTTGCAGCTATAAGATCTAGATTACTGAGATTAACAGGTAATTTTGACCACGTTTTTGAGACTAATCCTGAAACAGGTGAGATTGAAAACAAAGTTAAGGAAATTGAAAAACCCTTAGATGATTTCTTTGCATCAAAAAAAGAACAGTATGGTGAAAACTGGAGGGAAACATTAGCCAATAATCCTGAAGCATTTTTAGGAGATGCAGCTAATCTTTATGGTTTAGGTGCTGTAGGTAAAAATGCAATAAGTAATTTAATTCCAGATAAAGAAACTGTTTTAAGATTAACTACCCCAGAACCAGAACTTGTACCAGTTACGGCAAATGCAGGTAGTACTCCTCGTTCTCTTGCAGATCAAACAAAAAGCCTTATGCCTACCGTAAGAAAGACTATGGCAGGTCCAGGTGCTGTAGATTACCAAGGCCGTGCATTAGAAAAAGCTGAACAGATGCGTAGAGAAGGTGCTAGTGCAGAAGAAATATTTGATAAAACTGGTAGGGTTGCTACCATGCGTGGGGGTAAAAAGGGTTACGGTTTTGGCGATCAATTAAAATTTGAAATTAATGACGCTGGAATACTAATAGATGATTCTACACCTAGAATGATTATGAAATTTAATGGTGGTCCAAGTGCTAGTCCTTATTTTATACATGGTGAGGCTTTGAGTTTAAACAGTCTAATACCAAATCATAAAGAATTATTTACTCAATACCCTCAAGTAAGAAATATAAAAGTTAGATTTCTTGATAAAGCGCAAAAAGCACCTGATGGAATTAAACCATTAAGTGCTGGTGCAGAAGCTCATTATGATCCTAAAAATAATGAAATTGTACTTCAAGCAAAAATTTTAAATGATTTTAATTCCCCTAAAAATAGAGATACATTTTTTCATGAACTACAACACGCATTACAAGCAGAAGATGCTTTAAGAATATCTAAGGGGTGGATTAGTGGTGGAGCGGAAACATCTATTAAGTCTCTTAGTAACCCACTAAATAGTTTTACTAAATTTCACATTCAAAATCTTTCATCCGATAAAAAAATGCTTAAGATTAGAGAAGAACTTAGACAACTAGGTATAAAATTTAGTAGAGATAAAAGTGAAAAACTTGCCAATGAATTAGCTTATAAATGGTCTGAATTTAAAAATAAATCTTATGAAATTTATTTGCGTACTGGTAAAGAAGTTGAAGCAAGCACTGTTGGGCGTAGGTCAGAATTAGACGATCAGTTGCGTAAGGGAATAGGAAGAGAATCAAGAAATTCTCTTGTTAAAGATTTAAAAAGACAAGAAAAACTACTTACTGAAAAAAGTTATTTTTCTAATAAACCTGAAAATTATATTGAAAAAGTTATGAAACGTCTGGGGCCACCTGAAAAATTATCTCCTGCACTTAAAGGTCAATATTTAAATGAAGCTGTAGAATTTATAACTGAGTATCAAGGTAAAAAAACAGAATTTGAATCTTATTCAGATGACCAAATAAAAAAAATACGTGATCAAATAGCTGCAGAGGGATTTGCCAAAGGAGGCTCAACAATGAACAAACAAACAGAAATGGCTTTTATGCAACAAGGTGGTTTAAAAGACGATGGTATGAATAAAGACCCTGTAAGTGGTAACTCAGTACCTAATGGATCAATGGCTAATGAAGTACGGGATGATATACCTGCTCAGTTATCTGAAGGTGAATATGTAGTTCCTGCTGATGTCGTTAGGTACTACGGAGTAAAACATTTTGAAGATATACGAAATAAAGCAAAAAGCGGCTTGCAAAGCATGGAAGCTAATGGTAGAATAGGTGGTGAACCCGTTCCTGTTGGTGGACCTAAGGCTGGTATGCAGCAGCAGCAACCCCCTACTCCTTATAACACTGTTCCAACCCAACCACAGCAACAAATGGCAGGTGGTCTTAACCAAGGTGAGATGAATGAAATACAGTCTATGATGATGGCTGTAGGTGGTTTTGTAGAAGAACCTAATAATATGCAGCAACGTAGTAATGACCCTTATCAACAACAACAGACTATGTATCAACAGCCTATGGCTATGGGTGCTTTTAATGGTACTGATGTATCAGGTTTTGGTTTTACACCTGGTTCTGTTGGCCCTACAGTTGTAGATGGTTCTTTTAGTAGACCTCCAACTAGTCAGGCTCCAACTCAAGTTACACAAACTATAATGATTCTTTATAGTCCTGATGGTCTTATAACTAGGTCTCTTAACCTACCTGCAGATCAAATAGAGTATGATAACTTAATAGCTCAAGGTTACGTAACTACAAAACCAACTGTTGCACAAGAATCAAGTGGTGGGCGTAGAGGTGGCAGTGGTGGTACTCCAAGTGGTAATAGCCCTATTGTAGATAAAGACTGGGGTGAAGGAGTAGACTGGACTAAACCTGGTGAGTATGCTGATAAAATTTATGACAGCGTTAAGAATTTAGATAATATGGCAGGGGCTGGTTTTGCAGGAGCTTCTTTACTTGGTGCACCTGCAATAGGTATTGCCCTTGGAGTTGGAGCTAAATTTAAAGTAGGAGCTGCAGTATCTGACTTACACGCAGCAGCAATTATAGCAGAAGCTAGAGGATTGCCTGATGAAGTTAAAAGAATTAATGATATGGCAGATAGCTTA
>Ga0308010_1002346_pt1 | contig 9972 bp, 7 predicted proteins | sample Neamet129_FD_202368 | JGI IMG/M metagenome (GOLD analysis project Ga0308010, IMG submission 202368) | Marine microbial communities from water near the shore, Antarctic Ocean - #129 | ecosystem: Environmental > Aquatic > Marine > Unclassified | place: Southern Ocean | collected 2014-07-24 | reverse complement strand
AACTTGGACTGTATCTATTGTTTGCTGTGGTTTGATGATGGCAACTCTAGTTGTCCCTCTAATTATGAACAAGCGTTACATGGGTGCTGGCTTGAGCCTTACTACTGATAATCAGCAAGTAGGACACGGATTAGTTCCTTCTTTGGAACAAAAAACCCCTGAGTGAATCAGTATTCTAGTAATGTCCAAGCATCACGAAGGTCACGGATATTGATTAAGCCCTTATCGGATATACGGAATTCATTTCTCATAGTTGCATATACAAGACTCTGGTCTAGCATAGGGGCGTGGATTCTTGTCCAGTCTCCTCCGCTGTTTATTGCCATTAGGCTGTGACTTAGACCTTCACCTGTAAGTTCTGTTGCCGCCTCGACAATCTGTAGTGCATCTCCATGAGTGTGGGCTGTTCCACAGAACTTTACTACATCTCCAGCATCTTGATTTTCTCTAATTAGGGTAGCGATTGATTCTGCATCAGGCACTCCATTAATGTCGTGCTTTGAAGCAACAATCTTGCATCCACTCTTGGCTGCTGCTTTTTGTAACTTCTTCCTATCCGAATCTGTTATTGAAAGTTCTAAATCTATCCATGAAACCTTTGAAGCAATCCCTTTCGCTAATATTGCAATGCGTTCGGATTCGATACCTGGGAAGAACCCACCTTCAGATACAGGTCGGACTGTGAAAACTACAGGCAATGGTATGCCTTCCTTTAACGAAGCGATTGCAGCATCGACGTCAACTGCTGATGTCTCAGCAGTGTCCCATTCATTTTCTGATGGGACCTCGACCTTTTCGCCTTCTTCTTCATCGCCGATTGTAGGATCTGGTTTGAGTAAGTACAATCTGTCAAATCTAACCTCGACCATATCGGCGCCTGCTAAATTAGCACGGGCAGCTTCATCGGTCATCTCTTCGACGGTTGTGCCATCAAGAGCAACGCATACTTTCGGGTCAGCCATGCTGTCGGCGACCTTACCTTCTTCATTAACGGTTGCGATTATTATTATGGGGCCAAACATTGCAAATATTGCTGTTTTTGACATTATTGGAGCACTTTTTATTTCGAAAAAAGGCTACATTTCCAAGTGCCTTTTGAGTATGTTCATATACCCCCTTAGGTACCCTATCAAATGAGTGCAGAGGTAACCTTGTCAATCGCCAGACTGAAGCGTTTTTTTCCGAGTTTTGTTTAATGGATTACCAATCGCTAAAACACGACAAAATCTGGCGCTATAATTGTAACTAAAACAAGGTTTAATCTAACACGAAAATGGAGATACGAGGTGAGCCGATGTCAGATGAGTACAGTGCACAGAGCATACAGGTGCTAGAGGGCCTAGAGGCCGTTCGAAAAAGACCGGGGATGTACCTCGGGGATCCCCACGATGGGTCGGCCCTTCACCATTGCATATGGGAGGTCGTTGACAATTCCGTGGACGAACATTTAGCAGGCCACACCGATGTTGTCGATGTGGCATTGAACCCAGATGGCTCACTTAGCGTAAGAGATTACGGGCGTGGAATTCCAGTTGATGTGCACGAAGAGTTCGGCATTTCAGCAACAGAAGTCATCATGACCAAACTGCACGCTGGTGGAAAGTTCGACAATAGTTCGTACAAAGTATCTGGCGGTTTGCATGGCGTCGGAGTATCTGCGGTTAACGCTGTTTCTGAATGGATGGAGGTCACTATCCACCGCAAGGGGATAGTATACCACCAGCGATACGAAGCAGGAGTCCCAATGGCCCCACTCGCTGAAATTGGGACCTGTGATGATACAGGCACTCTAATTGTATTCAAACCGGATTTGGGAATTTTCACACATATTACCGAATTCGAATTTGAACAAGTCGACACTAGGCTCAAAGAGACAGCATTCCTTAATGCTGGATTAAAGATTATCATCACCGATAATCGGAGCGAAGACCCGCACGTTAGCCTCCACCATTACGAAGGAGGGCTTAGCGAGTATGTATCCCAGCTAAATTCAGGGAGGGATATACTCCACTCAGAAGTAATTCAAATCACCGGGGAAAAAGAAATTGAAAAGGGACCCGTCACAGTCGACCTTGCATTGCAGTGGTCAAACGCATTTAGTGAATCTATTCGATGTTACACCAACATCATTCGTAACAAAGACGGAGGCACTCACATGTCAGGTCTTCGAACCGCTTTGACCAGTTGCTTGAATTCTTATGCCAAGAAAAGAAATCTACTGAAAGGCGAAGCGCTTTCCGGAGACGATGTACGTGAAGGCCTGGCTGCGATAGTCAGTGTCAAACATCCAGACCCGTCATTTTCATCTCAGACCAAAGATAAATTGGTTAGCAGCGAAGTCACAGGTATCGTTCAAACGGTAGTTTACGAGAAGTTGGGCGAATTCTTCGAAGAAAACCCATCAGTTGCTAAAACCATAATTGAAAAAGCATTACTGGCCTCTAAGGCTCGAAAGGCAGCCCAGAAAGCTCGCGAATTAACCAGGAGAAAAGGAGTCCTGGAGGGGGGTGGCCTACCGGGCAAACTCGCAGATTGCCAATCAAGAGACCCTAGTGAATGTGAAGTTTATCTTGTTGAAGGTGATTCAGCGGGCGGTTCTGCTAAGACAGGTAGAGATCGTAGAATTCAAGCAATTTTGCCTCTACGAGGTAAAATATTGAATGTAGAAAGGCAAATGCATAATCTTGTCAAGGTATTCCAAAATCAAGAAATTCAGACTATGATTCGTGCATTGGGAGCAGGTGTTGGAAATAATCCTGAAGATGAAGGTTCCTTCGATGCATCAAAACTCCGTTATTCTAAGATTATCATAATGACGGATGCAGATATCGATGGTGCACATATTCGTACACTTATGCTTACATTCCTTTGGAGATTCATGCGCCCGGCCATCATGGAAGGGCATGTGTATATTGCACAACCACCTTTGTTCCAATTATCTAAAGGTAGAGTTAGCCGTTATGCTTTCTCCGATGAAGAACGTGACATTATAATGAGTGAATTGCGAGGAGACAATCCGGATGCTAAAATCGGAATCCAACGATACAAAGGTCTGGGTGAAATGAACCCAGAACAGTTGTGGACCACAACAATGGACCCTGAAACCCGTACTATGTTGCGAGTTACAGTCAAGGACGCAGAAGCATCAGATCGAATGTTTGAGATCTTGATGGGAGAAGATGTTCCTGACAGAAGAGCCTTTATCGAGCGCTACGCAAAGGAGGTGACCAATCTTGACATCTGACGAAATTGAAAACGAAGAGGAAGAAGATATCGCTAAGGCAAATGGTAATTTGTTGAATCGACCATTGAATGAAGAAATGAAAAACTCATACATCAATTATGCAATGTCAGTTATTATTGGCAGAGCACTACCTGATGCCCGTGATGGACTAAAACCTGTACATCGAAGAGTATTGTATGGTATGTATGAAGGCGGACACACCTCTGAACGGAAATACAGCAAGTCTGCACGTTCAGTTGGAGAAGTAATGGGTAAATACCATCCACACGGAGACCAATCGATCTATGATACAATGGTTCGAATGGCTCAAGAGTTCTCATTGCGCTATCCTTTAATTGATGGCCAAGGTAACTTTGGTTCAATAGACGGGGACCCGCCCGCAGCTATGAGGTATACAGAAAGCCGTTTGGATAAGATTGCTAAGCATATGCTTGATGATATCGACAAGGATACTGTTGAATTCCAGCCAAACTTCGATGATTCAGAACAGGAACCAACGGTACTTCCGTCCCGCCTTCCAAATCTATTGTTGAATGGTAGCGATGGAATTGCTGTCGGAATGGCAACGCGTATTCCACCTCATAATCTGACTGAAGTGGCAGGTGCAGTAAAATTGCATGTTGAAACTATTTTAGAAGAAGGAGATGCAAATCAAGGAATGCCTAGTTTGTCTATAGAGCAATATATGGAGCACGTGAAAGGGCCCGACTTCCCCACAGGTGCATCCATTCATGGTATCGATGGTATCTATGATATGTACACATCTGGAAAGGGTAAATTTCATGTCCGTTCAAAATGTGATGTCCTAGATGATGACAAAGGTAAGAGAATCGTTATTCATGAAATTCCTTATCAAGTTAAGAAAGCAGATATGCTGATCCACATCGCCGAACTTGTTACCAGGGGCGGTATTATTGGAATAAGAGATATCCGTGATGAATCTTCGAAAGAAGGTATCAGAGTTGTTATCGAAGTGAAGAATAATGCCGACCCGCATGCTGTTCTGAACCAATTATACAAATCTAGTAGATTGCAAGAATCATATTCTGCTAACATGATGGGTATTCTTGATGGAAGACCAGTTCTTCTTACATTGCCTGTAATGTTGCATACTTATGTTTCTCATAGAGAATCAGTAATTGAACGTAGAGCTATATTTGAGTTAAATAAGGCTGCAGCCCGAGCACACATCCTTGAAGGATTGGTAAAGGCACAAGACCGTATCGATGATGTAATCGCAGTGGGTAAAGGAAGTTCAAGCCGTGAGCAATTCGAATCTGTTCTTCAAGGAAACGAAATTTTCCCTGGAATTGCAGCATTTAGTTTCACAGAACCACAATCTAAGGCGATCGCTGAACGTAGGCTATACCAATTGAGCAGATTAGATGTTGACAAGGTACAAAACGAGCATGCTGAATTACAACTCAAAATTACTGATTTGAATGATATTATTTCATCAAGACCTCGCCGCTTAGATATTCTACTTACCGAGTTGGATGAATTAGTTGTCAAACATGGCGACGAACGCCGTTCTGTCATTGATGCAATGCCACTTTCAATGGACCGTGAAGATTTGATTGAAGAACGAGCAATTGTAATCACTTTGACCAATGATAATTACATCCGCCATCTGCCTGCTGAATCATTCAGAATGCAGAACAGAGGCGGTAAAGGGATGAAAGGAGTTCAAACAAAGAACGAGGATTTCCCTACAACTCTGATCACTTGTTTTAGTAAGGATAGATTGCTTATTTTCACCAATAGGCCGGCTATTAAGAAGGACAAGGACGATAATGAAAAACCATACATCGAGGGACGTGTTTACGGTCTCAAAGCATGGGAGACTCCACAAGGTTCCAGAACCAGTAGAGGAAGCCATATCCGTAATATCCTAGGATTGAAAGATGACGAGCATGTCGTTTCAATTATTCCTCTAAGTAAGGATCTAATCGATGAACCAGCAGGACATTTCTTAGCATTCGCAACTAGAAATGGTGTCATCAAGAAGAGTAATCTTTCTGATTATGTAAAAATTAATCGTAATGGTAAGAAAGCGATTAACCTCGCTGCTGATGATGAACTTGTAACTGTTAGAAGCGGTACAGATGAACACAATGTCGTAATGGTTTCAAACCATGGCAGAGCATGTCGTTTCGTACTTTCAGCGGTTAGAACCCAAGGACGTGTATCTAGTGGAGTACGTGGAATTCGCCTAGGAGATGCATCGCTTGCTGGTATGATTCTGACCAATGATATCGATACAAGCGTTTTGACTCTATCCAAACAAGGAATGGGCAAGAGAACACGCCTTGGAAAGGGTGAGAAGATTCTGACTATCAGAGATGGAGAGCAACAATTCGATGATAATGGCGATGCAAAGACCGAGATGGATGGTTACAGAGTAACCAACCGTGGTGGAAAGGGTGTCATAACCATGAACCTCAATGAAGGAGATGTAATCTCTAGAGTGCACCAGGTTCCCGACTTAGATGACCAATTATTCTTGCTTTCAGGTAAAGGAGTCGTTATCCGAATCTCTGCAGTACAGACTAAGGAGACCTCAGGTCGGTCATCGAAAGGTACCCGTGTCATGGAATTACGTGCGAAATCCAAGAATTCTTTCATAGATGAATTAATTTTCAGTGCTAGGATGCCTGCTGAGCTCGCAGAAGAGATTCTGACTGAGAAATCAACAGATGAAGAAGGTGATGACAAACCCTCTGTCGATGGCGAAGAAGAGTGAGTAAATTTCTCCGACGGGTTCAAACACTGGCCGCCCATCTGGCCAATAGGGGCGCGCAAGCATTCCGAGTTGGTGAATACCATGAATGAACAAAATCTGATTTACGATTGGAACCTTGTCGATTATGAGTATTCCAGAGATTCATCTAGGCATCCACATGGTGTTTGGTTTGATGATGAGACACTTCGCGATGGTCTTCAAAGCCCGAGCGCATTGAACCCATCCATCGACCAAAAAATCGAGTTATTGACCTACATGGAGAGGCTGGGAATACAGAAAGTCGATTTGGGACTTCCAGGTGCAGGACCTTTCCACCTCGAACATATCGATGCAATGTTAACTCATATCAAAGATAATGATTTCCAAATACGTCCGGGTGCAGCAGTTAGAACTTTGATGCATGACATTGAACCTCTAGTTGAGTTACAAGCAAAGCACGAGATGGAAATCCAAGCAAGTGCATTTTTGGGAACTAGTCCGATTCGTCAATTTACCGAAGGATGGACTATCGACAAGTTAGTTTCAACTATGGAAAAAGCAGTCTCGTTTGCCGTTGATAACGATGTACCAGTGATGTTTGTTACCGAAGATACAACCCGTTCAAAGCCAGAAGATATCAAGCAGATCTATCAAAGGGCAATGGAATTGGGTGTCAAACGTTTGTGCATCTGTGATACATGTGGCCATGTAACTCCTAACGGTGTTACTCAACTCCTTTCTTTTATCGATGAAGAAGTCATCAAAGATGGTGGATACAAGCGAAGAGATATCGAGGTTAATTGGCATGGCCACCAAGACAGAGGTCTTGGAGTTGCAAATAATCTTGCAGCGGTAGAAGCAGGTGCCGATGTGATTCATGGTACCGCATTGGGGGTTGGTGAAAGAGCAGGTAACGCACCTCTTGACCAAACTCTAGTCAATCTATCATTGATGGGAGTCATCAATAATGACCTTTCTTTGCTAAATGAATACGTTAACAAAGCAAATGAGTACATCGAAGTCCCTCTACCACGTAATTATCCAGTATTTGGACGAGATGCATTCGAAACAGGTACTGGCGTTCATGCTAGTGCAGTAATAAAGGCGATCAAAAAGGGAGACATGTGGCTTGCAGACCGTGTTTACAGCGGCGTTCCAGCAGGTGACTTCGGACTTAAACAAGTAATCAGAATCGGTCACATGTCTGGACGTTCTAACATTATTCATTGGCTAGAGAGTAGAGGCATGGAAGTAAACGACGAGCTTGTGGCGCATCTATTTGAAGTTGCTAAAAGTCAACCAAGAAATATGGAAGAAAAAGAAGTTGAAGATGCGATAAAGGCATTTTTGCAGTGATCACGAGTCGGCTTCTTCCTGCTCAGTCTCATCAGCATTGATCTTGTTCCATTCAGCATCTACTGAACCTCCAGACCATTCGCCCTTAACTTCGATTTCAACCAATTCATCGATTTCATCTCTCCAGATTACATCTCCTTGGCTTCCATTTACCATCAGTACTCCCCTATCGTCAATTTGTGAACGTAGTAATTCGATGTGCTTGGCTACTGGAAGAATATGCCCGACAGGGGTGCCTGCGGTCACGAATGGATTGGTTGCAGTACAGATCATCAGACCATCCACTGGGGCAACAATATCGACCGAAAGTCCCGGAGAGCCAGGGTCGGAAATAATAGCCACAACATCTCCTTTCGTAACGACACTACCTGGGCTCACAAACATGTCAAGCAATCCGCCTTCACCTGCCCTCAGCCAAGTGGAACCACCTGCATTCAATCTAAATCGGGGTCTACTAGGATTCTTTGGTATTACTTTCAATGCTCTCAATACATTCAAACATCCCTGAACTGCAACCTTGACAGACGCTTGGTCAAGCCAATTAGCCCCGCCGCCTTCGTAGGTAACAGCAGCAATATCCATCTTATTTGCAACTCTTCTCAAACTACCTTTAGGCGGTCTGCTATCCAGTACAACTTCGATTCCAAATGCCTTAGCAATAAGGTTGGATTCCGGATGAGATAAATCACCTCTTATCTGCGGCATGTTAGACCTACCTGCAGCAGCACTGTGTAGGTCAATAATTACATCAGAGTCTTTGATGAGGTTACGTCTTACAGTGTCTGCAACTCTTGATGTTGTGCTTCCTTTAGATAGGCCCGGAAATGCACGGTTTAGGTCTCTACCGTCAGGGAGATAGCGAGATTTAGCCCGATACCCTGGAAGATTTAGAACCGGAACTATTCTGATTGTTCCTGCCATTGAACTTGGGTCTAGTGCACCATCTGGCCCAGTGAATATCGCTGAAAGAAGATTTGTGCAAGTACTAGGACCAGTTAATTCGTCTCCGTGTGTTCCACCAATAATCGTAACGACAGGGCCTGGTCTAACCCCATGGAATATAGTTACAGGAATCGGCCAAGAGTCTCCCATCTCCACATTCAGTAGTGGCATTTCGATGGTTCGCATTTCACCGGTTTTGATACGCTTACGCAAAAACCGAATTTCTTTCCATTCTGAGGTACGATCCCATTCAGGTCTCGCTTCAGATTCGTGTTCTGCTAACGCCTTTTTAATGGCCAATCGGCGAGTTTTTGGAAGTTCATGAGCGACCCTGACTCGCCGCTTCTTCCCCGCCATGTTGGGCCATCAATCGATGTGACATCAAGGTGATGGATGTCAGGATAAACAAATCAACCCCCTTGTACCATCAGGTAACATGGGAGCCGGAGTTCAACGACAATATGCCCCTTCTTCGATTTGCTTTGGATGTGGTCCTGCTAACGAGAAGGGATTGCAAATAGATTCGCATCGATGCGATAGCGGCCTAGAGTTAAAATTTACACCAGCAGAAGAGCACCAAGCCTTTCCTGGAATGATAAATGGAGGAATAATCGGCAGTTTGTTGGATTGCCATGGCAACTGGGCAGCAGCAATCGCTTTGATGGATGCCTCAGGTGCAGATGAACCACCGTGCACGGTAACTGCCACTTACAGTGTGTCCTTGAGGCGACCGACTCCTGCAGGTGTTGAATTACACGTATTAGCAGAAGTTGAGGAATTATTTGAGGACCGAGCAAATATTCGGATGACACTCACAGCTGAAGGGAAAATTTGTGCAACTGGAAAAGGCCTTTTTGTAGCGGTAAAAGAAGGGCATCCTGCCTATCATCGGTGGTCATGAATGGCGAAACCATCGCCTTCACAGTTAGTGGAGTTGAATGAACTTCGTAATTTTGTAATAGAGGTTATGTCTGCGATGGAAGTCTGGAGTGAGCAGGAACTTACTAAACTGGCTGATATAAAATTAGGCGTCTTAAAGAGAAATGCAACACAGCGACATGGAGTTACTCGGTGGAAGCGAGGAGTTAGAAATCCTAGTCACCCAGAACAGGTTGAAGTTATCGATTTACATCCAAGATTAATGTCCGATGAATGGCGGCCTTATGCTGGATGGGTAATGCATCATGAATTTGTTCATGCTTTAGGTTATACAGCACATGATTCTAAATTTCGATCATTAGAGAAACTTTGGCCAAGCCCGAAGTCCGGAGAAATGGGCTCTTCATTTACTGAAATGCTTCGAAAGGAGAAATCATCTTGGTTATGGGTTTGCAATACATGCGAAAAAGAGTATCCGCGTCAAAAAGCAGGCCGTGGCAAGTATCTCTGTAGGGTTTGCAGGACTGTCCTAATCGATGTACCCAATAAAGCGTCACAGTGATAGGTTCAGGTATTGACGGCACGCTATGTCGAGGCTCACTGTCATAGTCCTCCTCTGCTTGTTAACTAGCCCAATAGTCTCTGCAGCTATTGATTCCGAGGAGGGCGGTGGTGAACTGTGGTTTTCGTGTGATGGTATTGATGATTGTACATTAACTGAGTTTCATACCGGTGAAGAAAGTATAGGCGGTACAGTTAATTCAGCAACTCCATTTTCTCCCGAAACTGTATTCATTGAATTGTCAATGAACCCCGCACAGAGTGAAAT
>Ga0308010_1002336_pt1 | contig 9987 bp, 13 predicted proteins | sample Neamet129_FD_202368 | JGI IMG/M metagenome (GOLD analysis project Ga0308010, IMG submission 202368) | Marine microbial communities from water near the shore, Antarctic Ocean - #129 | ecosystem: Environmental > Aquatic > Marine > Unclassified | place: Southern Ocean | collected 2014-07-24 | reverse complement strand
TTTCCATGTATTGCAAGTAAAGCCTTGTTGGCAGTAATAATATGTTTTTTATTTTCTAGCGCTGTCTTTACTAATTTATATGCTACCCCACTTGATCCACCTATACATTCTACTAATACTTGTATATTTGGATTAGTAGCAAGCTCTTGAGCTTTAGAGGTAACTTTAATATTTTTTAAATTTACTTTTCTTTTTTTCTTAATATTTTTAACAGCTATTTGTATAACTTTAAAATTTTTATGGTTCTTGCTAATCTGATTAAAAAAACCTTGACCCACAGTTCCAAAGCCTGCAATTCCTATATTCTTCATTCTAATTTACCTTCAGGAACACTTTCTAAGTCTACTTTTTCATTATTAGAATCAGTATCTAATGAAAAATCTTCAAATTCTGCCTCAACATAATCTGGATTAATAAAAGTTTTATAAAAAGAAAACGGCTTACCATCATTTATTTTAGCACAGCCACTTATTAAAAATATAAAAGCAAACAAAAATAAAATTATAGATTTTTTTTTAGAGAATATTGGCATTGTTAGTTAAACCGGTTGTTTCATTAAATTCATTCATCAAATTAAAATTTTGCATCGCTTGTCCAGCCGCACCTTTTAATAGATTATCAATAACTGATACTATACACAATAAATCATCCTTGTACCCCCTTTTCACTCCAATTGAGACTCTATTAGAGCCAACGACTTCACGCGTAGAGGGAACTTCATTTAGTGGTAACAGTGATATAAAATTTTCATTTGCAAATGATTGCTTTAAGCATTCGTATATTTCATTCTGTTTATTCGCATCAATATTTAAATAAATATTCGATAATATACCTCTATTTACGGGTATTAAATTTGCCGTGAAAAAAACTTTGATAGAGTCTCCGCTGGCTAGCGAAAGCTCCTGATTAATCTCAGCAATATGTCTATGATCACCAATTCCATATGACTTTATATTTTCATTAACTTCCGCAAATATATTTTCAGTCTTTTTTGATTTTCCTGCCCCTGAGTAGCCTGACTTAGCATCAATGATTATGTTGTTACCATCTATTATTTTATTTCTTAATAACGGTATCAAAGGCATCAAAATACTTGTTGGATAGCAACCAGGATTAGCTATATATTTTGCTGATTTGATCTTATCTCTATTAAATTCTGTTAACCCATAAACAAATTCACTTAATTTATCTGGATGGCTATGTTTAAAATCATACCATTTTTCATAATCATCTGATTTTTTTAGTCTAAAATCAGCAGATAAATCAATAATCTTAATTGTATCTGGTATCTTGTCTAAGCTTGTTTGTAATTCAGAGTGTGGCAAACAACTAAAAATAAAATCAGTATTACTAAAGTCTATTTCATCTAATTTACTAAAAGTAAGATCTAGAGAATCCCTTAATCCGGGTATAGCTTTAGATACATGTTCACCAGCAGTTTCATTTGCAGATAAAGATTGTATTTTAATATTTGGGTGTTTGAGACATAAGTGAATCATTTCTGATCCTACATAGCCACTGGCACCTAGAATTGATATATTTAAAAAATTTGACATTTATTGTCAGCCTAAAAAATAGAGATATAAATAGTGTAAAATTATCTTTTTGAGAATTGGTAGCGTCTACGTGCTTTTGCTCTACCATATTTTTTTCTCTCAACAATTCTAGCATCTCTGGTTAAAAAACCTTCAGATTTTAAAGAAGCCCTTAAGGTTGGATCAAAAAGCGTAAGAGCTTTTGATATACCATGACGTACAGCACCAGCTTGACCCGATAGCCCACCACCACTTACTGTAATCATCATATCCATTGTAGATGATTTGTTTGTTAAAACTAGTGGCTGATTAATTACCATGTGAAGAACTGGTCTGGTAAAGTACTTGTTACTCTCTTTACCATTAACAACAATCTTACCTGTACCAGCCGATACCCAAACTCTTGCTATGGAATTTTTTCTTTTTCCAGTTGCATAAGATCTGCCCAAGCTATCTATTTTAGGCAGCACCTCTATTACTTCTACTGGTGCAACTACTGCTTCTGTTTTGATTTCGGTATTTTCCATAATTATAACATTTCACTAATATTTAATACTTCTGGAGCTTGCGCTTCATGTGGATGAATACTACCTGCATAAACTTTCATATTTGATAATTGAACACTTCCTAGTGGTCCTTTTGGAATCATTCTTTTAACGGCCATTCTGATTACCCTATCAGGAAATTTACCTTCTATAATCTGACGGGCAGTTCTGCTTTTGATCCCGCCGGGATGGCCAGTGTGCCAATAGTATATTTTACCATCTAGTTTTTTGCCTGTAAATTTAACCTTTTCAGCATTTATAATAATTACATGATCTCCACAGTCTGCATGTGGTGTAAAAGATGGTTTATGTTTACCTCTTAAAATCACTGAAACTTTTGAGGCTAGTCTTCCCAATACAATACCCTCAGCATCTATAAGAACCCATTTCTTATCAACGTCCTCTTTACGAAGTGATAAAGTTTGTTTGATTATTTTACTTGTAGCCATGCCGATGTAATAGTTGTTTCTAGCTTTATTGTCAATTATTTAAATAAAACAATATCTTGAATATAAGGTACTATGATACCTTATAAAACAAAAATACATACTTTACTTATGTATATTATTAAAATATAAGTAATTTGTCGATTTGATGCAGCTTGCGGACACTAACAGCTAAGCCATGAAGCCGCCGTATACGTGCGGTTTTTTTTTGCAGAAAATTCGATTACTTTAACTAATATAAAAGGAGATCGAAATGCCTAACAATAAATTTAAACCCAATGAATCAGCTCATCCTGAAACTTTAGCCTTACACGGCGGTGATTACAGGTCTGATCCAACTACTAATGCTGTAGCAGTTCCAATTTATCAAACTACTTCATATCAATTTGATGATACGGAACATGCGGCAAATTTATTTGCACTGAAAGACTTTGGCAATATTTACTCAAGAATTATGAATCCAACTTTGGATGTTCTTGAAAAAAGAATTGCTGCACTTGAAGGTGGTGTCGGCGCCCTAGCTCTAAGTTCTGGGCAATCAGCATCCGCTATCAGTGTTCAAAATCTAGCTCGTTCAGGTGATAATATAGTTTGCTCAACTGATGTGTACGGTGGAACATTTAATTTATTTTCTAATACTCTAAAAGATCAAGGTATTGAAGTTAGATTTGCAGACCCAAGTGATCCAGAGAATTTCAGAAAGCTGACTGATGATAATACACGAGCATACTATGGAGAGAGTTTGCCTAATCCTAAACTTAAGGTTTTTCCTATTCAGGAAGTTGCAGATATTGGTAAAGAATTTAATATTCCTCTGATAATAGATAATACTTCAGCGCCTGTTATATGTAAGCCGATAGCTCATGGTGCAGCAATTGTAATTCATTCGCTGACCAAATTTATAGGAGGTCACGGTACTTCTATAGGTGGTATTATTGTAGACAGTGGTAAATTTGATTGGTCAAAAGATCCAAAAAGATCTCCAACATTAAATGAGCCGGATAATAGTTATCATGGTGCGGTATGGACAGAGGCTACAAAACCTCTTGGACCTATTGCTTACATTATTAGAGCAAGAGTAGTTCTTTTAAGAGATATTGGATCAAGCTTGTCACCATTTAATGCTTTTCAAATTATTCAAGGCTTAGAAACACTAAGCCTAAGAATGGAAAGACACTGTGAAAATGCTGCCAAGGTTGCTGATTTTTTGTCAAGCCATGATAAGGTTGATAAAGTTATATACGCAGGAAAGGCCGAGGGCGTTGCAGCAGAAAGATCTGAAAAATACTTAAGCGGTGGCTATGGTGCCTTAATAGGATTTGAAGTAAAATCTGGTAAAGAAGGTGGTCAAAAATTTATTGAAAATCTTAATATGCTTTATCATGTTGCAAATATAGGTGACTCGAGAAGTCTAGCTATACATCCAGCATCTACAACTCATTCTCAGTTATCTGAGCCTGACATGAAAGCCGCTGGGGTTAACCCAAACTATATAAGACTGTCAATTGGAATTGAACATATCGATGATATTATTTCTGATATTTCAAATGCTCTAGACTCTTAATAATCAATTTGTGCTCGAGCAAAGCTTTTTAAGGAGTTGCTCGAGCAAAATTTATATAAGAGTGCAAATAAGCTAAAATAATAAAAATAAAAATTGAATTACCCTGATGTAATAACGCAAGATACCAGGGTATATTTAAATAAGTCATAAATATTCCTAATAATATTTGTATTAGAAATAAAATATCTAAGATCAATATAATTTTTTTATACCCATATAGAAAAGATTTTGTAAACACTCTATAATTTATAATAAGTAGTACTAATGTAAGAACTAATGCAAAAGTACGATGGAAGAAAATTATAAAATCACCATTCTCAAAAAAATTAGCTATTAGCGAATCTTTTCCAAAAATATTTACAGGAATTATATTTTCATTGTAGCTTGGCCAAGTATCATACAATAATCCAGAGTGAGTTCCTGAAACATAGGCACCATAAAAAATTTGAAAAAATGTCAAAACTAATAGTAAGAAGAAAAATTTAGCCTCATTTTTCTCTTCTTTAGAAATAATAACAGCATTACTTAATATATATTTTTTTACAAAAAACCTTAGGGTTACCCCAAGTATTAAAAAAGCCGTAATTAGATGAAAGCTCAATCGATACTGGCTTACATCGACCCTGTCAACTAAGCCACTTTTTACCATGTACCAGCCTATTACAGCCTGCATCATACCAAGTAAGCCTATAGTGAATATGTACGGAAGGTCAGATTTGGTTATAAGTTTTTTATAAACTAGGTAAATGAGAGGTATAGTAAAAACTATCCCTATAAATCTTGCAAAAAATCTGTGGAACCACTCCCAAAAATATATGAACTTAAATTCATTAAGAGTCATTAAACTATTAATTAATTTAAACTCATCAATTAGTTTGTACTTTTCAAATTCTAGAGTCCAAGCACTTTGAGATAAGGGAAATAGAACACCGGTAATTGGTTTCCACTCTGTAATTGATAGCCCAGAGTCAGATATCCTTGTGTAACCACCAATTAATATAATGATTGCCACACATATCATCAGTGAGATTAGCCATATCGAAAATAGATTGATTTTATTTAATATCATCTTTAAGTATCACTCTATGATTAAATTCAAAAAAATACTTAGCATAATTATATTTTTAGTCTTAACATTTGTTTATATTCTATTAACTATGGCTTTTTTGCAAAAATTCAACAATACTTGGATTCTTAATAATTGGATATTAGAATTGATAGTATACTTTATTTTAGGAAACTTATGGATATTTCCCTCAATGTATATATTAAAACCATTTAAAAAATCATAATGAAAAAAAAACTTAGTAAATTAAAAGATGTAAGAAATGCTATTGATAAGCTTGATGATAAAATCTTACCATTAATGATCAAAAGATCGCAGCTAGTTGAAAATGCTCTTGAGCTAAAAAAATTAAAATCACAAATTAGAGACCCAAAGAGAATAAAGATTATATTAGATAAAATTGAAAAAGAATCTGAAAAATTTGATGTTAATAAGAAATTATTAAGAACAATTTGGAAATCAATGATCGAATGTTATATAGATTTTGAAAATAAAGAATTTAAAAAAAGATAAAATAAGTAATTATTTGCTGTGTGGTGGCAGTTTCTTCTCGACAAACCATTCATGCTTCATAGTAGCGGGATTGTACTTCTTCATTCTTAGTTTTTCTTTGGCTTTTTCACCTGCAGTTGGTTTCTTAGCATAATAGTAAAACTTACTATCTGTTTTTTCTTCAGGCACAAGTCTGATCTTAACTGTTGATTTTTTTGCCATTATTTATCTTCTTATTTTGAACTTATTTTACTTTGTAACTCAACAAGATTTTGCATAACATCCATAAGTTTTTTTCTTTTGTTATCACTTAAAGTCTGTCCTGTTCTTGAATGAACATTTTGCTCAGAAATATAGCTATTTACTCCATCTGTAAAGGTTTTTTGTGACACTTTAAAATTAGCTTTATTGTTACTAAAAAGTATATTTTTTGAGCCATTTTCTTTAATTACCTTTTGTACACCTCTAATTGTATAACCATCATTATATAAAAGATTTTTAATACCCTTTAATAAGTCTACATCTTCAGGTCTGTAATACCTTCTTCCACCACCTCTTTTGATTGGTTTAATCTGAGCAAACTTTGTTTCCCAAAATCGTAAAACATGCTGAGGTAGAGACAAATCTTTAGAAACCTCACTAATTGTTCTAAACGCTTCTGGTGACTTTATTACCATCTTTAGTTTTCTCCAATAATATTTGAAATTTTAGCTTCTGAAAGCTCAGCAACTTCAGACTTTAATACATTAGAAGAGCGAAAAGTAACTACCTGTCTAGCAGTAATAGGAACCTCTTCTCCGGTTTTTGGATTTCTTCCAACTCTTTCTTTTTTATTTCTTACAATGAAAGTGCCAAAAGATGATATTTTTACATCATGGCCGTCAATTAAGCTTTTTGAAATTTCATTAAAAACTGAGTCAACCAATGCCGCAGACTCATTCCTAGATAAACCAACATTTTTATAAACAGCTTCGCTCAATGTTGATCTAGTAGTTGCGTTTTTTTCCATATAAAATTATATTTAAAAAAATATTTATTAACAACAGTTTATTTGAATTATTTAATAAAAAAAATTAGTATTATCTAATTGCTATCTTATTTTTCTATATTATTCTTAATTTTATCGTTCACATTGCCTTTTATTAGCATGTACAGTAAATCTGCAGCATAAGCTATGCCAACATGATCCGATGCTCCGTGACACTTTATTACTGGAGCGTTTAATCCCACAAATATTCCACAATTGTGTACCCTGGGATCTAATTTTTCTTTCAACGAAGATAGTGCAAAGGTAGCAAAAAATGCTCCTAATTTTGATATAACTGAACTTTTTAATGAGTTTTTTAAAAAAGTTTGTATCATTCTAGCTGTTCCCTCCGCTGTCTTAAGGGCAATATTTCCTGTAAAGCCATCTGTAATTACTACATTAGTTATACCATTTGAAATATCACTTCCTTCAATAAATCCAAAATAATTAATTAATCCTTTTGTATTTAATTCTGATAATTCTTGAGAAGTTTTTTGTAATACTTCATTGCCCTTGCTTTCTTCCCTGCCTACATTTAATAGACCAACTGATGGATTTTTAATCTTTAAAAGTATTGATGCTAAGCTTGTCCCAAGAATAGCATTATCAACTAAAAATTGACTGTCTGATTTAATGTTTGCTCCAAGGTCTAAAACAATTGATTCACCATTTATATTGGGCCATATTGATGCAATTGCAGGTCTTTTAATTGAACTTACTGTTTTTAAATTTAAGAGTGAAAGTGCCATTAAGGCTCCTGTATTTCCACAAGATAATATCGCCTGAGAATCTGTCTCTAAGATAGATTTAATAGATCTAGACATAGAGGAATTTTTCTTACTCTTCATGACTTCACTGGGCTTATCATTCATTTCAATAACTTCATCACAATGTATGATTTCAACATTATTTTTTAACGCACTGAATTTTTTAAGCTCACGGTTTAATTGTTCTTGTGACCCAAATAATTTAAAAAAATAATTATCATTTCGTAGAAAAGATGTGTTTAATCCTTTGATTATATTTGATATCGATGTTTCACTACCCAAAGTATCAATAGAAACTTTTATAAGATCACTTTTTTTTATCATTTTTCTATGCTTTTGAATGAAAATAAATTTATAATATTTTTATCTAAAGTATTGTCATTAATATATTTAATATTATCAACTATATAATTCTTCCAAAAATTAATACATTCATTTCCAGGATCTTTATCTTTGTATATATTTCTTAAGATAGTATTGTTAAGCATTGTATGATCATTCGTTTTTTCAAACTGAGTTTGACTTTTACTGTAATTAGAAATTCTTCCATAAAATGCTTTAATAAATTGCTTCATCCTCTTATTTACAGCAATATCGCCAAACCCCATTTCTCTTAAATTATTATCAAAATCTGCAAACATATGGTCAAAAAGCATTTGTGATAGATCAGATTTTTTTTGCCCAATATATAAGAAAAATTGGAAAACTATGAATGAATGAAGAATTATTATATCAAAACGACCCTCGACTGTGTCATCAACTTTAAAAGCTAAGAAAAAATTCTTATTTCTAGAAGTTTTGACAATATTCGTATAAATATTTTCTATTAGTATTTTATTAATCAAATTAGGCATTTTTATTCATTATGAAGTTAACATATATAATCATAATACTATCACTTTTTTTGATAAATTGTGCTCCCGTCATGAAGCTACACGGCTATCAACTTGATGATATATTGCAGAGCAAACCAGAAGAAATTGGTATTTCAACAAAATCAGACCTAATTGCTTCTTATGGATCCCCATCTATAAAGATTGAAGATGTTGGAAATACATGGCTATATTTAGCCACTACTAAAGAGCGAAAAGTGTTTACTGAAGATGAATTTCTGGCTCAAATTGTATTTGAGTTCAATTTCGATTCAGATGACATTTTAATATCACAAGGCATTTATGATGAAAGTCAATTAAATTTAAAATATAACATCAACCAAACTTACAATTATGGTACTAAATATTCAATATTAGACCAACTTTATGACGCGTTCACGCGTGGATTGTAAGTTAATTAGTGTTGACTTAAAAAAGCTAAAAGCAATAGAGCAACAATATTAGTTATCTTAATCATTGGATTTATTGCTGGACCAGCAGTATCTTTATATGGATCACCAACAGTGTCGCCAGTGATTGCGGCTTTATGTGCATCAGAGCCTTTACCGCCAAAATTGCCATCTTCAACATATTTCTTAGCGTTGTCCCAAGCGCCACCACCTGCAGTCATGGATATTGCCAGGAATATACCTGTAACAATAACTCCAAGAAGCATTGCCCCTAAAGCAGAAGCTGCTGCATTTTGATCGGCAACTAAGGCAACTAAATAATATAAAACCAAAGGAGAAAATACTGGCAACATAGAAGGCAATATCATTTCTTTAATTGCAGCTTTTGTTAGTAGATCAACTGACTTTGAATAGTTTGGCTTGGTTTCGCCAGTCATAATTCCAGGATTTTCTGCAAATTGCTCTCTAACTTCTTCAACAACTGCTCCACCTGCTCTACCTACGGCCATCATGCCCATTGATGCAAATAAATAAGGTAACAAACCACCAACTAATAAGCCAATAACAACATATGGATTTTCTAAGGAAAAGTCAGGTTGTATACTTGGCATCAACTTAAGATCTTCTGTGTAAGCAGCAAATAGAACTAAAGCCCCTAAACCAGCAGAACCAATGGCATAACCTTTAGTTACTGCTTTAGTTGTGTTTCCTACTGCGTCTAATGCGTCAGTAGTTTTTCTAACATTTTCAGGTAGATTTGCCATTTCAGCTATACCCCCAGCATTATCAGTAACTGGTCCGTATGCATCAAGTGCAACTACCATTCCAGCCAATGAAAGCATTGCAGTCACAGAAATTGCAATACCAAATAAACCAGCAAGTTTAAAGGTAGCTATTATTCCAATAACAATTACTAAAGCTGGCAAAGCTGTTGCTTCCATAGAAACAGCAAGTCCTTGAATTACATTTGTTCCGTGGCCAGTTGTAGATGCTTTTGCAATACTTTGAACGGGTCTATAGTTAGTTCCTGTATAATATTCAGTAATCCAAATTAATAGACCAGTAATTACAAGACCAATGATTGCACAATAATACAACGACTGACCTGTAAACTCAATATCACTCCCTTTTGGTGAAAAAGAAGAATCAAAACCAATAACGTAATTGGTTACTGGGTACATAATAGCTAAAGATAGTAAGGCAGATGCTATGAAGCCTTTATATAAAGCACCCATAATATTGTTTGATTTTCCAAGTCTTACA
>Ga0308010_1002333_pt1 | contig 9991 bp, 9 predicted proteins | sample Neamet129_FD_202368 | JGI IMG/M metagenome (GOLD analysis project Ga0308010, IMG submission 202368) | Marine microbial communities from water near the shore, Antarctic Ocean - #129 | ecosystem: Environmental > Aquatic > Marine > Unclassified | place: Southern Ocean | collected 2014-07-24 | reverse complement strand
CCGTGTACTTAAGATCGCTTTGACAGGGAAGGGGGCAATAGCCTCCTTTTTTATTGGCCGCAATAAAGGCGGACTAGAAGCCCTGAAATCCCGCTTTTAATTCAGTCGAAAGGATTGCTATACTCTGGGTTAGATTCCCTCATTTGCGGGATCAGTCTAGATTGGATGCACCGCTGCGAGCGACTGCAGCTTAAGTAGTTAGGATATAGGCAGTTAGGATAAGATAATGAAAAAAATAGCCGGCAGGAAAAAGAGCGACGACACTAAGATTGACCTTACCCCTATGTTGGATGTGGTTTTCATCTTATTGATCTTCTTTGTAGTAACAGCAACATTTCTCTCTGAGACTTCGGTGAGTGCCGCGAGTAGCGACAATAATAATACCGATCAGCCACCACCAGATGATGAGAAGAAGAACATTCTGTTCGAAATTGGTGCTAATAACGAGATTATCCTTAACGGTAATCCGCGTCCTATTCTGCCAAACTTCATTCGCTCCAACATCGACCAGCTTAAAGCTGAAAACCCTTCTGCCTCGGTAATTATTCAGCCAGATAATTCATCTGATGTATTTGCATTGGTAATGATCATGGACGCAGCACGGCAAGCAGGCATGGCGAATATCTCTATTGTCGAGCCTTAATATCGACTAGATTGCTGACTATTGCATATATTAACTGCGATTTGTCATATGATGATTAAAGGAAACGCACTGTCGATCATGATGGTGCGTTTTTCGTTTAGGGTCGCTGTCTCAGATAATCTCAAACCGAGTCGTTAACAATCATGAAAAACCGCTGGATAGAATCCGAAGCTATCGCCTATGCAAGCGGAGACGATGATCTTGGCTTGCGTGTATACACATCGCAGCTAATGGGCGCAGAAGCCGATCTTGTGCTCCACGGAGGCGGTAACACTTCTGTGAAGGGTGAGCAACGGAATGTATTCGGTGAAACGGAGTCTGTTTTGTTCGTGAAAGGGTCTGGATGGGATTTGCGCACCATAGAAGGCGCGGGCTTTCCCGCGGTGAAGATGGACTATCTGCTGCGTTTGGGTGATCTCGATACCCTCAGCGACAGCGAGATGATGCGTCAACTTCGCCTCGCGCTCCTAGATCCTGCGGCACCTACCCCCTCGGTCGAAGCTATCCTACATGCGCTCATTCCTCACAAGTACGTAGATCACAGCCATGCCGATGCGGTCGTTGCGATAAGCAATAGCCCGGATGGTGAGGCTATGCTGCAAGAAATCTATGGTGATGAAGTATTAATACTGCCCTACACGATGCCGGGGTTTATTCTGGCAAAGCAGGTCGCTGAAGCGACTGCCTCTGTTCAGTGGTCATCGCTGCGCGGCATAGTCTTACTAAACCACGGCATATTTACTTTCGATGAAGACGCTAAGACTAGCTATAGCACAATGATCGAGCTTGTTAGCAAGGCGGAACAGTACCTAGAAAAAAAAATGGGTACGGCTGAATTGGCCGCTGCTATTTACTCTCCCAACACGGAAGATTGTTTGCAGCTCAGTCGTTTGCGCCGAGCAGCAGCAGAAGCTATTGATAGGCCGGTTCTGCTTAGGCTGGAAACTTCAAGTCAGGCAGCTGGTTTCGCGAGTCTGGAGAATTGTCATGACCTTGCGACGCGCGGCCCGCTTACACCAGATCACACGATACACGCGAAAGCCTTCGCTGCCATATTTGTAGATGATCCTGTGTTAGGACTGCAACAGTTCCAAGCTGATTATCGTGACTATTTTGAGAAGCATAGCGACGAAACCCATCAGTGCCTGGATAGTATGCCGCGCTATGGTGTATGGCGTGGCAAGGGCTTGGTCTATCTATCCTCTAACCAGAAGCGCTTAGGAATAGTGCAGGATATCTCGCAGCATACGATCAAGTCGATTCAGCAAGCTGAGCAACTGGGAGGCTGGCAGACATTATCAAGTCAGGATTTATTCGATGTTGAATACTGGGAGCTGGAGCAGGCGAAGCTGAAATCTTCGGTTAAGGCGCCGGAGTTTGAAGGCAAGGTGGTGGTGGTGAGTGGAGCCGCATCTGGTATAGGAAGGGCATGCGTAGAAGAATTCGTAGAAAAGGGCGCGGTAGTGTTGGCGCTCGATATAGCTCAGGGCTTCGCGGCTCAATTCGAAAGCGCTTGCGTGTTGCCAGTTCACTGCGATGTCACCGATTCTGTAGCAATTGATTCCGCTCTACGCCAGGTGGTCGCCGAATTTGGTGGCATCGATATCGTAGTTAGCAATGCGGGTAGTTTCCCGGCGAGTCAATTGTTGGAAGAGATGGACGACAACAACTGGGAATCATCACAGCGCTTAAATCTGGGCTCGCACATGAAACTGTTGCGATGTGCTGTGCCCTTTCTAAAAAATGGATTTGATCCGGCGGTGGTAATTGTTGCGTCTAAGAATGTGCCTGCACCAGGGCCAGGTGCTGCCGCCTATTCGGTCGCGAAGGCCGGCCTTACCCAAATGGCTCGAGTTGCTGCACTGGAATTAGGTGAGTCAGGCATACGCGTCAACGTGCTGCACCCGAATGCCGTGTATGATACGGCGATATGGACTAAGGACGTGTTGGCAGACAGAGCTAAGCACTATGGTCTCAGTGTTGAGGAGTATAAGACTTCGAATGTTCTACGCGCTGAAGTAGCATCAACTGACGTTGCGAAGGCCGTAGTCATATTTGCAGGAGAATCACTGGCCAAGACTACCGGAGCGCAGTTACCTGTCGACGGTGGCAATGAGCGCGTTATCTAATTTTACTACTAAGGCGACACGACTTTGAAAGTGAATGGCCAGCATTTCCAAAGCATCTGGTTCGATGAATCTGACGATAGCGTTAACATTATCAATCAGACTAGCCTGCCTCATCGATTCGAGATCGTTACACTTAGCACCCTTGCTGATGCCTGCCACGCAATAGAAGCTATGCAGGTTCGAGGCGCGCCTCTGATTGGAGTAACTGCTGTCTATGGTGTGTATTTGGCACTGCTTGAGGATCCTAACCAGCTCGCGGTCGCGGTGGATAAATTAGCTGCTACACGGCCTACCGCTGTAAATCTGCAGTGGGCTCTCGATAGAATGAATGCAGCGCTGCGTAACACTTTAGTTGATAAGCGAGTTGAAGTTGCTTTGCAGCAAGCCCGGTCGATGGAGACCGAGGACAGTATGATCTGCGCCGAAATTGGGGCGCAAGGTGCGAAGCTATTGCAAGAGATATGGGATGGTAAACTGGATAAGAGTACGCCGTTAAATGTTCTCACTCACTGCAACGCGGGCGCCTTAGCAGCTGTTGACTGGGGGACGGCGCTTTCTGTTATCTACAAGACGAAAGAGGCAGGAGTGCCAATTCATGTTTGGGTAGATGAGACCCGGCCTCGCAATCAGGGAGCGTCGCTTACCTGCTGGGAACTCGGTCAGCAAGAGATAGCGCATACGCTGATCGTAGATAATGCTGGCGGTCATCTTATGCAGCAGGGCTTAGTGGACTGCTGTGTAGTCGGCAGCGATAGAACTACAATTACCGGCGACGTCTGCAACAAGATTGGTACCTATCTGAAAGCATTGGCTGCGTTCGATAATGATGTGCCATTCTTCGTTGCTCTGCCAGTGTCGAGCATTGATTTTACGCTAACGGACGGCATCAAAGAGATTCCGATAGAAGAGCGCGACGTCGAAGAAGTTAGTCACCTCAGTGGCATTGATGCAAATGGGCTATTAAGCAAAATTAGACTTTGTCCTAGGGGGGTTGCGGTGAGCAACTTCGGGTTCGATGTAACCCCCGCGCGATTAGTCACAAAAATTATTACAGAGAAGGGCGTGTTTGAAGCTGAACAGTCGCAGTTGGAGCAACTGCGTAGTTAAATTTTTTAGATTTTATTTTTTGACACTAGGCTTTCTAGGGCTACCCTGGAGGCCAGCCAAGCGCGCGACCACCGAGGATATGTAGGTGCAGGTGAAAGACAGTCTGGCCACCGTCGCGTCCAGTATTAATCACGTAGCGAAATCCATCTTCACTCAGGCCTTGATCGGCGGCGATCTGATTGGCTTTTAATAGCAATTTACCCATGAGCGCCTCATCGCCTTCATCGGCAGAACTTACACAGGTCAAATGTTTCTTGGGAATTATTAGGATATGCGTAGATGCCACGGGGTTGATGTCATGAAAGGCATATAGATCATCGTCAGAATAAACCTTGTTAGAGGGTATTTCCCCTGCGATAATTTTGCAAAATAGGCAGTCATCCGACATGTAGTGCTCCGATCATTTGGTTGTGATTGATGCGTTCAGGCTGCACTATAGCATGGGATATTAGGGGGAGAAATTTTGGGTATTTGGAGTAAGAGATCATTGGTATTACTGTTCTTTCTATTGAGCGGGATGTCTATCTTGGCGCAGGCACAAGGGCAGGTGCCCCGTTATGGTTACGATATCTTGAATATTTATCCACACAACATCAATTCTTTTACGCAAGGTTTGGTCTATCGCGAAGGTTTTCTGTTCGAAGGCACTGGTAAGAACGGTCAGTCAAGCTTGAGCAAGATAAATCTTGAAAATGGCGAAGTTCTGCAGAGCAAGAATATGTCGCAGCGCTACTTTGGAGAAGGGATCGAAATAGTAAACGAAAAAATCTATCAGCTTACCTGGCAATCTCATCTCGTCTTCGTATATGACAAAATGACATTCGAATCGATTGAATCACACTATAATGCGACGCAAGGCTGGGGTCTCGCTTACGATGGCAGTCATTTGATCCTGAGTGACGGAACTGCGACGCTACAATTCATGGATCCGGAAACATTCGCACCGGTGCGTAAGGTTGAAGTCCAGCTAGAGGGCAATGCCATAAGCCAATTGAATGAGCTGGAATATATTAATGGTGAGGTTTGGGCGAATGTTTGGCAAACAGATTTAATTCTGCGCATCGACCCCGAAAATGGTGAGGTGAATTCCATCGTAGATTTAACTGGCTTGTCCGCGCAGACTCAGTTGGGAAGCTCGGAGGCGGTGCTCAATGGCATCGCCTGGGACGCAGAGGACGAACGCCTGTTTGTAACTGGTAAGCACTGGGCGAATCTATTTGAGATAGAATTGCTTGGTTTGTAATGTAGAGTGGGAGGCTCACAATATGTGGTTACAGAAGTCGATCAAACTCCGTGCTAAGCCGCGCGGCTTTCATCTAGTCAGTGATGAAATACTCGATGCCTTCCCTGAACTTGCTGCTATTAATATTGGCATATTGCATCTTTTTCTGCAGCATACCTCGGCTTCTTTGAGCATTAATGAAAATTCCGACAGCTCGGTGCTGCGGGACATGGAATCTCATTTTAATCAACTCGCGCCGGAAGGTGCCCCTTACTTTGAGCACATTTTTGAAGGTTCCGACGATATGCCCGCTCATATCAAGTCAGGCCTGCTTGGCTGTGAGATAAGTCTGCCTGTCGGACAGGGGCGACTGCAGCTCGGAACATGGCAGGGTGTTTACCTAGGCGAACATCGTAATAGCGAGAGTGCGCGAACATTGATCGCGACGCTGCAAGGAGAATAACTGGTGTACAGTGCTCGCACACTTATTCGATCGAGTGGCGTAAAGGCGGTTCTCTTCGTTTTTCTCTCAATCGCGCTCGTCTCCTGCGAGACAGTGGGTTATTACTCACAGGCAGCGCATGGACAGCTAACAATCGTATTTGGGCGTGAAGATATTCAGCGCCTAATAGAGCGGGCAGATCTGCCAGAGGAGTTGTCAGGAAAGTTTGCGCTGGTCATGGATATTCGCCAGTTTGCCGAAGATGAGCTGGGTCTTCCAGTGGGTGAGAACTATTCTACCTATGTCGATATAGGGCGAGAGCACGTGGTCTGGAATGTATTTTCCGCGCCTGAATTCTCCGTTGATCCAGTGAATTGGTGTTATCCGATAGCGGGCTGCGTAGCCTATCGTGGCTACTTTTCAGAGCAGCTCGCCCTGCTCTATGCTGCAAAATTGGAGGAAGACGGTTTTGATGTCTACACCGGCGGCGTCGATGCTTATTCGACGCTAGGCTGGTTCGAAGACTCTTTACTTAGCACAATTTTGAATCGTGCCGATTATCAGCTCGCTGGTTTGATATTTCATGAGCTCGCTCACCAACTCGTTTATTTGTCTGGTGATACAACTTTCAATGAGAGCTTTGCTACCGCGGTAGAAAGAGAGGGAGTCCGGCGTTGGCTTATGACGAGCAATGAAGCATCGAACATTGATGCAGCCTTGCTGGACTATGACCGGCAGCAGCAGTTTGTTGACTTGGTTGCAGGCTATCGAGATCGTTTTGAATCGCTTTATCAGCTAGACCTCATTGAGGTTTCGATGCGCAGTCAGAAACTAGAGCTGCAGCAGGCACTGCGTGAAGAATATGCGGTACTGAAGAGGCAGTGGCAGGGCCATGAAGGTTACGATGCTTGGTTCTCAAGATCGTTGAACAATGCGCAGCTTTCAACGGTCGCTTCCTACAACGATTTGCTGCCATTCTTCGTGGCAGTATTGGAACAATCGAATCAGGATTTTTCTGTTTTCTATGCAGAAGTCGATCGCATAGCAGATCTGACTGAGTGGGAGCGAGACGAACTAATCACTGCTATCGAATGACAGTCACTTGTTGCTGTAAATGCTATAAGCGGCCACGTGTCGATTCCACAAGCTTAGAATAGAAGTCCGAGTCAGGATTTTTCGCTGCGGCAGATTCGTAGGCTTGAAGAGCGTCCTCTATTCGATTCTCCTGTTCCAGTATTCGCCCGAGACTTCTATCGAAGAAGGCGTTGCTGGGCATTGCCTCAATTGCCTTTTGATAGACAGAAATGGCCTTGTCAGCCTCACCTGCGTTGTTATAGGTATTCGCCATAATGTGTACTTGTGAATCGTTGTCAGAATCCAATTCAATCGCACGTAAGTCAAAGGCAATCGATGCGGCATAATTGCCATCGCTGCGCTCGAGCTCGGCTAATGTCGTTACCGCGGCAATCAATGAAGCGGTTGTCGTTGTTTGCAAGCGTATGAACCGTGCAAGCAAGGGTTTTGCTTCATCAAAGCGTTCTAAGTAGTAGTAGGTGTTGGCTAGATTGCGAATGGCATCCGTTAGACTTGGGTCGACACTGATTGCCTTTCTGTATTGCTCGATAGCCTCTTCGAAGCGTTCCAGGTTGCTGTAGGTATTGCCGCGGCGTAGATACTTTTGTCCAAGTTCGCCATCTATCGTAGGGCCGATGCGCTCTATATCCAGATTTCCGTAACGCTGTAAGACCGATGCGGCACCATCGTCCTGCGCAACAATAGCTGTGCTAAAAGAGAGGATGGCTAGCGATGCTGCTATAATCCTTATACGATAAACGGTGCGGAATAACTTCATTGTAGTACCCTGCTAGGCAGTATAAATTCTGCTGAGAACTATACCCCAGCTGATATTCATCTTCCAGCAAGCGCATTTTCAAAGGCGGTGGATATATGCTGAATCAATTTCTTAAAGTAGGTGTAAATGCGGCGGAGGCTAGGTAAATAACATGATTAAGCCAAAGCGAATAGATCACATCGTGTTGCGAACCGAGCGTTATCGAGAGCTCATCGACTTTTACTGTAATGTATTGGGCTGTACGTTGGAGAGAAAGACTTCAAATGAAGAGGGCTTAGCACAATTGAGGGCAGGCGATTCATTGATCGATATTGTCAATATTGATGGTGAGTTGGGAAAAGCGGGAGGTCCTGCACCTACCAAGGATGGGAACAATGTCGATCATTTCTGTTTGCAGATCGAGCCAATTGGAGAAGAAGCACTAATAGTTTACTTAAAGGGAAACGGGGTAGAAATAAAAAGCTTTCAAAATCGGTATGGTGCGCAGGGATTAGGGCGTTCCATTTATCTGAAGGACGTCGCTGGCAATACTGTTGAACTGCGCAATGAGATTTAGTTAGCCAGCTAAACTGTTTTTCTCAAAAGAGAAGTGTTGTACTTTATTTCAATATCAATGCCGGTAGTTGAGCAGCCGTTTTAACGACTTGGCCGATTGCATTAGCCTGTGCGTATCCTGATTCACGAAGTTGCTTGATGCAGTCTTCTGCTTGATCTTCTGCCACGCTTGCTAGCAAGCCTCCAGCGGTTTGCGGATCGAATAGCAGATCGAAGCGTGGATTGTCCCGAAACGCTTCGCTATTTAAAATGTCGCTTTTGACGAGTGAATTGTCGGCGTGCAGTGAGCTTAAAATCCCTTGCTGAAGTGTCTCTAATGCCCCGTCAAGTACAGGCAGATCGGCCAAGCTTAGTTCTAACTCTACATTGTTTGGAGTAAGCATTTCGAATAGATGGCCGGCGAGTCCGAAGCCAGTTATATCGGTACAGGCCGTAGCCTTGTATTGGATAAAACACTTTGCAGCTTGCCTATTCGATATCAGCATCTGAGTCAGAGCTTCTTCCATCCAACGATGCTTCGCCTTGAATCGCATGTCTGCTGCTAGGAGAGTGCCGGTCCCGAGAGGCTTGCAGAGGATGACGATGTCTCCAGCTTTCATTCCGTCCTTGCTAAGCAGTACATCACGCTCAGCAAAGCCATTTACACATAGACCGAACTGCAGATCTTTAGATTCGGCGGAATGACCGCCCACTAACGCACAGTCATTTTCCTGAAGCGCTTCGCTGCAGCCATGCATGATCTCGCGAAGCTGTCCCTTGCTAATTTTCTTACTTGCAGCTGGCACACCCACAACAGCGAGAGCGGAATGAGGCATACACCCCATCGCATAGATGTCACTCATGCAGTGGTTGCTCGCGATCTTGGCGAAGAGCCAAGGATCGCTAATGAAGGCACTTAGTTGGTCTACACTCTGCAACAAGACGCGGCCATCATCCAACTGAATCAACGCCGCATCTTCCGTTGCGGATCCAGAGGAGAGAATGTCTGGGTTTTCATGGCGGGGCAATTCATGCAGCACTTCTTGCAGTGCGTCGCCGGCAATTTTGGCACCACAGCCGGCACAACGCATCGCGTGCTTTCGAAGTTGCTGTTCCGTAGCATCATCGACTAGACCCTTGGCGATTTCGAAGTTGTCGGACATTGCTGGGAATTGGCTGTATTTCCGAATGAACCCAGTATCGATAGAGTTTTTTAGGGACCAGACTGAACGGCCTTGAAAGAACAGATTGTTGCGCGATGCGATGGCTCGCTTGTTGCCGAGATTGATCAGCGCCAGGGCATGCTTCTGCGGGGAATAGGGTTTTAAGCTCTTAGCAGTGGCGAAGCGCTGCAGGTTTTCTGCCAGCGGCTTGCCCTGACGTACCGCATACACGCCAGATTTCGGCCTGAGCTTGCCTTTGATGGTGGCAGCATCGCCCGCAGCGAAGACGAATTCATGGCTTGTGGATTGTAGGAAGTCGTTTACTTCGATGAAGCCATCTTCGCTGATTGCGAGTCCGCATTCTTCTGGCCAGGATGTGATGCTGGCTCCTGTTGCATAGACCATCGAATCGGCTTCTATCATTCGCTCGTTGTTGCAATAAATTTTCCCGGCAGCGAATTCGGTGACCTCGTGTTCCAGCAACACTTCGATCCCGCGGGTGGCTAGCTCGGCTTTAATAAAATGACGGACCTTGCTGTTATGAGATTTTAGTACTTCTTTGTCGGCTGTAACGATACCGATTCTTAGGGGTGAATTTTCGTAATTTTTTATCGATAGTTCGCAATGGATGCGCTGTTGTGCAGCGAAGGCAAGCTCAACACTCGCAGGACCCCCGCCTACTATTAAAAAACGGTAAGGCTTCTTTTTGGTGCCAATGATATCTAGCATATCGGCATAAATCTTCTGCCAATTCACGAGGAACTTATCGATTGGCTTTATGCCTATAGCGAACTTCGCTGCTCCTGGGATCTTGATGGCATTTGGCTTCGATCCGATATTCAGTGATATGAGATCGAATTCGATTGTGGGTCTGCCATCGCAGTGAATGATTTTCTGCT
>Ga0308010_1002329_pt1 | contig 9998 bp, 9 predicted proteins | sample Neamet129_FD_202368 | JGI IMG/M metagenome (GOLD analysis project Ga0308010, IMG submission 202368) | Marine microbial communities from water near the shore, Antarctic Ocean - #129 | ecosystem: Environmental > Aquatic > Marine > Unclassified | place: Southern Ocean | collected 2014-07-24 | reverse complement strand
CCATACCCGTTTACAAAGCGAACAGGAAAGTCAATGAAATCAACGGTCTACCCAGACCACCCCCGCGCCAGTGCTAGCTTTGCGTACCGTCACTTATTGCACTGAAAACGAGGAGACCCCGCCATGGCCAAAATGCGCAAGGTCACCACCGTTCGCGGCTACGGTGCCTTTGTCGGCGCCAACCACCTCGAAGTGGAAGAAACCACCGGCACGGGCCAGGAGAAGACGGGCACCAAGAAGGTCATCGCCTTCAAGCGCGCCATCATCGCCGCTGGCAGCCAGGCCGTGCGCCTGCCGTTCATGCCCAACGACCCGCGCGTGGTCGATTCCACCGGCGCGCTGGCGCTCAGCGGCGTGCCCAAACGCATGCTCATCCTGGGTGGCGGCATCATCGGCCTGGAAATGGGCACGGTGTACAGCACCCTGGGCGCACGCCTGGATGTGGTGGAGATGATGGAAGGCCTGATGCAGGGCGCCGACCGCGACCTCGTCAAGATCTGGCAAAAGATGAACGCCAAGCGCTTCGACAACATCATGTTGAAGACGAAAACCGTGGGTGCCGAGGCCACACCTGAAGGCATCAAGGTCACATTCGCGCCAGCGGAAGAGGGCGGCACCACCCCCGAACCCCAGGTGTACGACCTGGTGCTGCAGGCCGTGGGCCGCACGCCCAACGGCAAGAAGATTGCCGCTGAAAAGGCTGGCGTGGCCGTCACGGACCGTGGCTTCATCAACGTCGATATCCAGATGCGCACCAACGTGCCGCACATCTTTGCCATCGGCGACATCGTGGGCCAGCCCATGCTGGCGCACAAGGCGGTGCATGAGGCACACGTGGCGGCAGAAGTGATTGCCGGTGAACTGCAAGGCAACAAAGAGCTGGCAAGCGCCGCCTTCAACGCCCGCGTGATCCCAAGCGTGGCCTACACCGACCCTGAAGTGGCTTGGGTGGGCCTGACGGAAGACCAGGCCAAGGCCCAAGGCATCAAGGTCAAGAAGGGCCTGTTCCCCTGGACGGCCTCGGGCCGCGCCATTGCCAACGGCCGCGACGAAGGCTTCACCAAGCTGCTGTTCGACGACAGCCCCGAAGCAGGATCAGGAGACGGCCATGCTGGCCGGGGCCACGGCAAGATCCTGGGCGGTGGCATGGTCGGCACCCACGCGGGCGACATGATCGGAGAGATCGCGCTGGCTATCGAGATGGGTGCGGACGCAGTGGACATCGGCAAGACCATCCACCCGCATCCGACGCTGGGCGAGAGCATCGGCATGGCGGCGGAAGTGGCGCATGGCAGCTGCACGGATGTGCCGCCTGCGCGCAAGTAAGTCCGCAGCCAAGCTACCCTGACAAGGCCCGAACTGGCGACGGTTCGGGCCTTGTGCTTTGCGTACCCAAACAATCGCCGCAGAATACTGTGCATTTGTACAGCATTCATGTCAGCCACTTCCAAGCCCAAGCTCTACAACCCACGCCACCCCGAACGCACGCTGCTGTACCAAACGGTAGCCGAGCACTACGAGACCTGGCTAGAGTTGGCCAGCGCGGGTCAGTTCGACGGCCAGGGCGACCACCACACCCCCAAGCCCTTCGTGCGCAAAGCGTTTGCCAAGTATCTTGAGTGCGGCATCTTTGCCCATGGCTTTGCCCGCGCTCGCTGCGGCGACTGTGGGCACGACTACTTTGTAGCCTTCTCCTGCAAAGGCCGGGGAGTCTGCCCCTCGTGCACCACCCGGCGCATGGTGGAGACAGCAGCGCACCTGAACGATCACGTATTCCCCCGCCTGCCGGTGCGCCAGTGGGTGCTCTCCGTGCCCAAGAGGTTGCGGTACTTCATGCAACGCGACGGAGCGGTGCTGAGCATGGTGCTGCGCATCTTTCTGCGGGTGATCGCACAAACTCTGCAGACCCACAGCCCCGGTGCGGCCCATATGGACAAGGCAGGCCTGCACATCGGTGCCATCGCCTTCATTCACCGATTCGGCTCCAGCCTCAATGAACACGTCCACTTCCACGTTTGTGTGGTGGACGGGGTGTTTGAGGAAGTGGAGGGCGAGGGCGATGCTGATGCGACCCCTCGAATCTCATCGCCGGGTGTCATCTTTCACGCGGCCACCGGCATCGATGCGGCTACCGTGGCCCCAGTGCAGACCACACTGCAAAAACGCATCCTGCGCGCCTTCGTTGCTCGGGGCCTGCTGGAGAACTGTGACGCCAAAGACATGCTGGGCTACAAACACAGCGGCTTCTCGGTGGACGCCGGTGTCTGCATCGAAGCCCACGACCGCGCTGCGCTGGAGCGGCTGCTGCGCTATTGCGCGCGTCCACCGTTTTCCATGGAGCGCCTACGCAAAGAGGGAAGCAAACTGGTGTACCGCTGTGCCAAACAGCGCAGCGAGCCCACCAGTGACAAGCGTGGTGCCAAGGCAGATGAGCTGCACCTCACACCGCTGGAACTGATCGACCGCATCGCCGCGCTGGTGCCACCGCCACGCACCCACCGGCACCGCTACTTTGGTGTGCTGGCACCAAACTCGCCGCTGAGAGCGGCGGTAACGGCGCTGGCCCAGCCTGCTGCGTCGCAACCAGCCACGGTGGAGACTGCACAACCTGGCGCGGGCGTACCTGGGGTGGCGGCGCCGGGCAACGCGGCCACACCCACACCCGAACCTGAAGCACGCCCGAAGCGAGCGGCGCATTACTTGTGGGCGGTGCTGATTGCCCGCATCTACGAGGCATTTCCGCTGCTGTGCCCCATGTGCGGTGGGCAGATGCGCATCATTGCCTTCATCACCCACAGCGCCGAAATCCGCCACATCCTGAACCACATCGGGGTGGAGTCTGCCCCCCCGCACATCACCCCGGCACGCGGGCCACCGCTGTGGGAGGGCTGCGACGCGCCGGTGGATGATGGTGCGCAAGGCGAGCCGGATTGGGATCTGGCAGCTCAACCCGACGAGGTAGACCAGCGCGTCAATTGGTGACCCAGTGAAGCGGCGGTATCCATCGCTGCGGGGAAGCAGCTGCACGCGCGCCAGGCCCAAATGCATACTGCCTCCCAAGCTCTTGCCATTGAGCGGCAAGCGAGCGCTCAACCTTCCTTGGCCGAACGTGTTTCGAGGCCCAAAACTCGTGCCATACTTGGCCTCATGCGGTTGAATTTCCTATCCGTGGGCACATCAACGTCAAAGAATACAGTGAGATGAGGAGAAATCACTCCTTCACAGCCACCCGACATGATGATCGGCACAGCATCCACCGCAGTCATCTCCATGAATTGCTGCAGATAGTGCCGCAGGGCTGCCGTGGCGAATCCGCGTGTGTAGTCGTTGACGCAGCCGTTACCCTCCGTCTTCCCGAGAATACCCGTGATCTTCCTGTGAGGGATACCCGCCGCCGCAAGCGCTCGGTCGAGCGCCCCTACATCGTCCGGCCCAGACTGCGCCACTTTTATAAGCGATGACGTATCCATAGGTGAATCAGATTAAATTCCGCAAAGCTAGCCGCCCAGTACTCGTTTTCTAGCCGTGGCCCGATCAGTCATGGGCGAAAGACAGAAGCTGGTTCAATCGTCAAATCAAGTCGATGGCACGCGACACTCGCGTGTTGCGCGGCGAGCCTCCGCGAGCTGCCCTTACCCGCTCAATAAGATCCTCATCGAAAGGAATTTTCTGAAGCCTCGTAAGACCGTGGACCGCTTCACTACCGAGTTTGGCCGCATTGTACATGGCGGTCACACCCCTGCTTGCGCAAAAAAATTGCCACCATCTTCCCGGATCAGCTCACGCTGCTGCGTGATCATACGGGAGAGCAGTTCCGCGCAGGCCTCACTGCGGGTGTGCACGACCTCGACTCCTAGCTCCCGCAGACGATCTTCACCCCACTCGCGAACGGTTGGGGTGCCGATCACGACCTTGGGAATACCATATAGGATCATCGCTCCTGTGCACATTGGACAGGGCGAAAGCGTCGTGTAGAGCACAGTTTCTCGATAAAATTCCGGCGGTTGCCGACCGGCGTTGGCGAGCGCAGTCATTTCTGCGTGATGGAGAGTGCTGCCGGTCTGCGCCCGGAGATTGCGTCCGCGTGAGACCAGCTTGCCGCGGTGGACGAGTACCGATCCGATGGGAAGGCCTCCCTCTAGGAAACTTGCTTCCGCCTCCTCGATTGCGATCTGCAGCATGCTTGATTCAAATTTCGTGTGTTCCATAGGTTATTTTTAGATTACACCCTTTTCCGGATCGGCCTCAGAGAATCGGGGAAGCAACCACGTTACGGCCGCGAGGAGTAGGTAGGCCATGGTGGCCGGAGCCGTGAAAAAGAACCCTATCCGCCCCACCACATCCGCTTGTTCAATCACAAAACTGTGGATGAAGCCGATCCCTGAGAGTGCAGCCCCGATCAAGAACCAAATGGCCGCTCGGCCAAACTGCCGCTCAATGATATATACGGTCGCAGCACCAAGAACCATTGAGGTGTATACGTAGCCCTGCTCCAGCGAGAGCATGCCCTGCACAAAAAAATCGGTCGTCGAGACGAACGTGTCACCCATGTCCGTTGGAAACGGTTTGTCCGCGCCGCCGAAGCCTAGGGAGACAAGGGTCTTTTTCACAAGGAGCGCACAAAATGCCGCGAGCACGGGCATCATTCCGACCACCACAGCTGGAATGTGCCGCGCAGGAGACGCTTCGAAAGCCTGCGAGGCCATTGCCACCCCAATCCAGATCAGGATCGCCATGCCCGCTTCCACGGGGACGAAGTAGACCACCCAGCTCAAGGCACCTGTCAGGCAAAGAATAGATACGAACACCGCATTGAGCACAGAGTAACCCACTCGCGACCCAATCGCCTTCCAACCCGGGTGCCCGATGTAGATGCTCGTCGGAAACGGGCTGCCGAACGCGCCCGTGAGAATCGACGATACGCCATTATAAAGCATTGAAGGCAGCATCGGGTAGCGATCCCCGGCGGCCGTCGCAGATTCAATGTTTTGCAGGGAGATGATCACACTGATGCATCCGATGGGGAGAATTACAGGCAGAAACAGGGGAAGCATCGAGAACGAAGCGACCAGATCGCCCAACACAGGAACTGGCGGATAGAAAGCGAGGCGGGCATCAGCGAGGTTTCCGACCGGGACTACCTGCGCGCCTTGGACAAAATGGAGCATCCACGCTAGGCCAGTGCCGGTCACCAGGATGATCAGGCCGGAAGGGATCCCACCCTTGATGCGAAGCCGTCCAAAATAGAACAGAAATGTGACACCGAGTGTGACGAGCCCGAGAAGCGGAGAGGCGTAGGCACGAAAGAAAAAGTCCATCGAAAGGAAACAGAGGCCAATGCCTCCAACGGGTGCGAGCAGCGCAGCCCGTGGCGTAAATCGACGGATACTCTCCGCCACGAAACTGCCGAAGAACTCGATGAGCCCCGAGACGAAACAAGCCAGTATACCGGCCCGCCAAGCAAAGATAGCGACATCATCCCCGGTCAATCCCTGTGCCTCGCCGATGAATTTCGCTGGGTAAAGTACGAGGAAAACAAAGGCGATTAAGGAGATGATGTTGATGCCGAACGGCAGTGCACAGACGTCGCTTCGCCCTTCCTGCTGCGCAAGCCTCCAAGCCTGTCTCGCATAATAGAGGTTGCCGATGACAAGACCCAACGCGGCTGCAGGTAAAATACGCTCAAAAAACAACTCCCGGGGCATATAGAGCGGGAAACCGAGGCAAAAGTTGCTCATCAATATCAGCATGAGCATATTATCCAGCCCAAGAGCAAAGAACCCGTCGAGATCCCCCCGATGAAAGAGGCGTAGTCCAGGAGGGACTGATAGTATATTATTTCGAGTCGTCATACGTAGCAAGGGGGGTGGTGAACGTGAGGGGAGACTTGCAGGGCAGCTCAGGCGTTGCTTCGTAGCGAAGCCAGATAGGCACGCCAGCCGCCGAGATGCGAGATGTCCTGCGCGCCCGCTGTGGCAAGGGCCTCGCAGACAAATCCTTGAACGGTGGTCCCATCGTCCAACGCCAGGGTTCCGATGCCCAGGGGCGCGGGCACCAGCGCCACGAACGAGCCGTAATGCTCGGCCGGCATCTCCCAGATTTCCAGTGCGATGCGTGCGCCCGCGCCCGGCTCCACTCGGAGCAGCCCGGGCTTGGGCGGCACGGTCCCGGGCAAGGCAAAGAAACGGTAGTCGGGCGCCGTTTCGGCAGGGCCCAGCAGGCGCGCGCCACGCTCTGTCAGCTGGCCATTGAGGGGCATGCCGGACAAATGCGCGCCCACCACGGCGACCCGTACCGTGGCCGGCGCGACCAAGCCGGGAATGGCGCCCGGTGCAGGCAGCGGCTGGGCGGTGGAACCTTGTGTCAGACCGGTGGCCTGGTGGTAGCGCTGGCCAAGTTCAGCCAGCCGCCAGTCGCTGCCGCACGGGCCGACGAGGGTGATTCCAAACGGCAGGCCATCGGGCCTCAGGCTGCTTGGCACCGAGATGGCGGCATAGTCCAGCAAATTGACAAAATTCGTGTACGCGCCCAGATTGCGGTTGAGTGCTACAGGGTCCGCGTCCATCGCTGCAATGGTGTAGTGTGTGGGGGCCGTAGGCAGCAGCATCACATCAACTGCGTCTGGGCCCTGCCACAGCGGTGCCACCTGCTGGGCCAGCGCCCGCAGGCGAGTCTGTGCATCGAACAGATCTGCCGCGCTGTAGCTGCGCCCGCTGGCCAGAATGCTTCGCACTGGTTCCACCACTTCGCTGGCGTTTTGATCAAAGAAGCAGCGCACCGCGGCGTAGCGCTCGGCAACGAGTGCACTTTCGTACAGCAGGGCCGCGGTCTTCGCCAGCGGCTCATAGGCGATGGGGACCGACGTACCGCCCAGCGAACGCAGCCGGTTCACCGCCTCGGCAAACGCCGCTTCGGCAGCGCCGTCGCCAAGGAAATCGAGCACATCCGGCACGCCAAAGCGAAAGCCTTCGGGCACGGGCTGACATGCCAATGCGAGTTGCCGGCTGTAGGGGTCCTGGGCGTCATACCCCTGCGCGACTTGCAGTACGGAGGCGGCCACATCCACCGTGCGCGCGAATATGGAAACGCAATCAACACTCTGTGCAGCCGGCACCACCCCGCGGGCGCTGATAAGGCCCTTGGTCGGCTTCAGGCCCACGATGTTGTTCAAGCCGGCAGGCACCCGGCCCGAGCCGGCCGTATCGGTGCCCAGCGCAAAGTCCACCTGGCCGGTTGCCACCACGTAAGCCGAGCCGGAGCTCGACCCGCCCGACACATACGCAGCGTTGAATGCATTGGGCACTGCACCGTGCGGTGTGCGCGTGCCATTGAGCCCGCAGGCGAACTGGTCCATGTTGGTCTTGCCGACCAGCGTTGCCCCGGCCTCCAGAAGGCGCTGCACGACCACCGCGTGGGCGGCTGCGCTGTACGCGAAAGCGGGGCAGGCGGCTGTAGTTGGCAGGCCCGCAACATCAATGTTGTCCTTGACAGCAAAACGAAGTCCGCTGAGCGGCCCCCCAGCAGTGCCCGCTAACGCTGGCTCGCAGCGTAGAAGCCAGGCCTCCTTAGCAAACTGAGACGCTATGCCCTCCATGGAAGAGGCGTTGTCTGAAGAACGGAGGTTGGAATGCACCATTTTGAAGAATTCAATCTTGGATACAAGAACGTAAGCAAGGACTGTGCCAAGGCAGTTGCACAGCCCGGGTGCCTGGTTGCGCCAGTTGATGAGCACCATTGATGCGCCGGGCATGAACCCTCAAGATGAAAGCGGGGAGCGCGATCCCGAGATGCATCAAGGCAAGACTGGAAACCAGTCCTTCGGTAGGATGGTCCACATTGGCGCGGATGTGGATTCACTCTTGGTGCACCGTCTTCGCGGGACCGGTGGCAATCTCAACGAAATATTCCAACGCAAGCAGCCGTGCTGCACGGTCAGGAGACAGAGATGCGGGCTCAGAGGAGTGGCTGGGACGCATACCACCTGCTCGTTTCGCCGCGGTGCACCGCCAGCGCGCTGGCGATGCAATCAGCCTGCCCAGTCCATCAACATCGCTGATGCAACGATGACGAATTCGTGCAGCGGCCAACGCCCTTCACAGTAGAGCCGTTCCCAATAGGTGATGATCACCTGCTCCTTCTTTCCCTCAGGTGAGTTGCCCAGCGGCCAGCACGACATCGAGTTCGTGGGACTGGTTGCGCTGAAGGATCCAGTGAGACCGGATGTGCCGGCTGCCATCACCGAGTGCCGATGTGCAGGTATCCGGGTCGTGATGATCACGGGTTACCATCCCCACACAGCCCTGGCCATCGCACGACAAGCAGGCTTGGTCGCCGACGGGCGATCAGTGATAGGCCCAGAGTTAAACCAACTGGATGACACAGCACTGGCAGCGCGCCTAGCTGACACTCACGTGCTTTGTCGGGTGCAGCCCGAACAGGAAATTCGGCTGTTGCAGGGTTTTCGCAAACAAGGCGATGTGGTCGCGATGACTGGGGACGGCGTCAACGACGTACCCGCCCTCAAGGCTGCTCAAATCGGCGTCGCGATGAGTGCTTGCAGGACTGACGTGGTCCGCACGCCGCTGCACTGCTAATTCCCCTCGTATGCGCGACCCTTCTTTTCTCGCGCCCTCTAGTTCGACAGCGCGGCGCGGCTGAACCGGCAGTCCATCTGCATTGACGTACCCCAGTTCTTCGCCAATGGGTGTTTCTCTACACTCAGGTCTTTGACAAAACTTGCATCGCGCAGTGCCGAGGGCGAAGATGCAACCTTGGGAGTCTCTATGTCTATTTCAGCGAACACTTTGCGTTCTTTGCAGCTGGCGGGCGAAAGCCTTCATGCAGCCCGGCAAGCCTTTGCCCAGGAAGTACAACAAAACGCTAGCCATGTCGTCGGTATCGTCGCCAATGAACCGTTCAGCAGTGATGCGGACCGGGCCTACGCGCGACTGCGCGTTATTGCGCGGATGGCACACGAGCTGCAAACGATGGAAGAGGGGGTCTCCTCGTTTTCAGTGCAATAAGTGACGGTACGAAAAGCTAGCACTGGCGCGGAGGTGGTGTTGGTAGATCGTTGATTTCATTGACTTTCCTGTTCACTTTCAAATCTGCGATTCGTGGCGTCAAACCGTGGTCGGTTTCATCCATTGGTGCCAGTTATCGATGCATTTGGCCGCGAAGGCAGGATTTGGGGTCGATTTGTTTTCGTTGTCAAAAGTGACGGTAGGAGATCGAGCACTGGCGTAGGGGTGGTCTGATAAGCCCTTGATTTCATTGGTTTTCCTGTTCACTTTTTCAGGCGTATTGTGTCTGCCCCAATCACCGGAGACACAAGATGCAAAGCTGGCACACAACCTACCTTGGCCTGCGAGAGCTGCCAAGGGAAATCAGCACCTTCGAGCTTCAGTCGTTTTTCACGTACAGCCGTACTGAGCGCGAGCTCATCAACGCCCGCCGAAGCAACGCCCACAAGCTGGGTCTGGCACTGCACATAGGTTTCTTGCGCTTGAGCGGGCGCCTGCTGAATTCGGTGCGCATCGTTCCGACAACCCTGTGGCGCCATCTGGGTGACGAAATCGGCATCACTGCTGTTGAACTGGCATCCCTGCGAGCCCTGTATGTTCGCGGTCGAACCCTCTTTGACCATCAACAACTGGCCTGTGATGTCCTGGGGTTTCATTGGATGACGGAGCACCAACGTCGCGCCCTGGTACGCACCCTGCGCGATGAGGTGGCCCGCTGCGCCGATCGGGATCAATTGCTCGTATTCGCTCGGCGCTGGTTGTATCAAAGCAAGATCCTGATCCTGCGCGACCGTGACATCCGTGTCCTGGTCACAGCGGCGCTGGGACAACTCGAAGAAGAAACAGCCAAAACGATTGCGGCATCTGTGCTGCCCGAACAACTGGTGCGCTGGCGGGATGCCATGGCCGCATTGCGCCCGGATGGGCAAACCCAGCAGAGCTGGTTGTGGTCGGCACCGGCCAAACACTCAACCA
>Ga0308010_1002324_pt1 | contig 10019 bp, 7 predicted proteins | sample Neamet129_FD_202368 | JGI IMG/M metagenome (GOLD analysis project Ga0308010, IMG submission 202368) | Marine microbial communities from water near the shore, Antarctic Ocean - #129 | ecosystem: Environmental > Aquatic > Marine > Unclassified | place: Southern Ocean | collected 2014-07-24 | reverse complement strand
TACATCAAATGATACTCGTCATTTAATTCTAAAAAACTCTTCTCTCTTTTATACGGCATTTATTAATCTTTTAAGATAATATTCTTTTAAATTCTTTTAAATTCTTTTAAATTCTTTTAATATATATATATAATATATATTAGGAAGGCAATGGCAGATATCCCATCGGTAAGAATAACTGACTACCTTACAGATGCTGACGGCCCCGGAGAACCATATCGCCTTGGATGTGAAACAAACTTTGACTGTAGGACAGCTAATTTTGATACGAACGTAACCGCGGTGGTTGATCACCAGACCGCCCACGATGCGGTTGTCGGCCTTACCGACAACCTCCCATACATGGATGTTGCAAGTGATTCTAGAGCACATGGTGGGACCACCGCCCGGCGCACCATATGGCAGCAAGGGTCCGGGTATGACGGTGGCCCGATCTCGGCAGATAAAGACTCATTAGGGTCAACGGCGCGTGGTGCGACTGGAGGTTATTGTCATCAAAGTACCGGTTTTCCGGTTGGGTCCCGCGTGTCGGCGTACTGGTATGACCACGGCAGCAGCGGTGGCCAGGACTCCAACAGCTTCTCTGGGCCGCGATCGTGGCAAGGAGCCCGCTTGAGCGGTGATGGGCTGACTTACAACAACGGCACCGGCGACTGCCGATACGCGAGGACGGATCTGCAACCATGCGGTGGCTTTTTTAATCGCTCGACCCCGGGCCTAAGCAGGGGCTGGGGTGAAGGCCTCTACACCCAGCCGCACTCGTCTATCCTGACCTCCTGGAGCGGCGACGGGAACGTGATAACGAACGCCCGCTCATCCGATCATCTATCTCAATGGACGGACGGAGACATTAATTACCGCCCGGGCAATTCCTGGATGGCCTACTCTCAGGATCAGTGGGGCGCGTGGGAGCATGGGACCGTGACAAATATCTTCAAACCGGGATGGGTTAACACGATGGAGGGCCCTGCCGGAATTCCAGCGTCCACCACCTATCCCGAGTTGCGCGGTGGTGGACGCATATACAACCCCCCAAATGCGAAAGAAGGGCACGGGGACCCGTCGTCGTGGTCCTCTCGCCCAGACAATGTTGCATACTATGTCGACTGGGATTTGGCATACGTCCACGGGACGGCGACCAACGCGTGGGACCGGTTCCAACACAACTTAAAGTTTGGTAGCCGTGATGGTGCTTTCGGCAATGGCGGGCAACCTCACGGGACTCACCTGGAACAGCTCGCCGGAGGATACGAGCGCTCCCGGCAAGACACCCCCAGTCAAGGACGCAGAGGCCTTGGCGAAGCAAATGAACCTAATACTCTCCTACCGGTCGGTACATGTCAAGCGTGTTCACCGGGGACAGGGTGGCCGGACAGCTACCATGCATCTCTTGGTAGAGAGAATAACATGTGCGTCGCTTGCCCCGCGGGAAAGTACTCGACTGGTGGTGAATGTAAGGATTGTGAATCTGGGCGATATAACCCGAACACTGGACAAGATGCATGTACGTTTGACGTTACAATTTATAGTTGCGATTCAAACGAATACTTCGTGGCTTCGACAACGAGTAGTGACGGGCAGTGTTTATCTTGCCCGGGGGGAAAGTATATTGAAAACGCGGTCGGTACGTTGGGCATATCGGGATGTGAATTGAACGTATGTCCAACCCGTACTGCCTCTCAATGGTTTGAAGATGGATACTCGGTTTTTAATGATGCGGGGGACAACGTAAACACCATCGGTACTGTCTCGTGCGCCACTGACTACACTGAAACATATCCCGGGACACCTCCTTCTGTGACGTGCAGCGGTGGTGGCGCCGAATTCACTCCTTCAGGATGTAGAGATATTATGTGTACCCGACCGGTTGCATCATGTTTGAACCGATTAAATTATACGAATGATGAGGCGAGTGGTCAAAGAATACTTAATCCAGCGGCGACGGCGGCCTGTTCGGCCGTCACGTATCTGACCAACAGTACGGCATGCACCGCGGCGGTTATAACTGACGGATCCGGAACCACGGTCAATGCGGGCTGTGAGTACACAAATCACGCTGTTGGCTATGACTTCAGTGGTGTCGCAGAGAATTTGAGGCGTAGATCGTTCGACGTCACGGGAATCACCTGCGCACAAGGATACTCCGGTAACTCTCCCATAGCACACCCATGTGACAGTTATGGTGAACCCTACCGACTGGAGGGGTGTGAAGATATTGTATGTACTCGTCCGGGTGCTGATACCTGTACGGCCGTCGCCACCTGCTCTGCAGATGTCGTTACCTCTGGCGTCACCAACGTAACCGCGTGTACCGCCGTCACGAACCTGGGCGACAGTTTGGAATGCGATGCGACTATGGTTGACGATGGAACAGGAACCGGTAACCAAGCGCAATGTAGGTACCGCGCCGCCGATAATACAGCTGACATTCTGACCTGTGCCAATGTACAGGACGATTACACGGTCTTGGATGGCGGTAGCTTCCAGGACCGCTGCGAACTTGCGTCCGGGGATATCATGGGGCTTCAAGTATGTCGCTACGAAGAGCTCTCAACCGATGAGAAGGCCGCGGTGTCTTCTTTATATTACATCCCAGATCGCTACCTCAACGATGGCGTGGATATGAGAGCCCATTCGTTATCTGAACCGGGTATCTCCTGTGTGCACGGATACATAGATACCCCCATTATAACCCAGTGCTCCGAGACAGGAGAACCCTACAGTTTGTCTGGATGTGTAACGTGTGCTGAAAACTATCATGTAGAAAACGGGAGGTGTGTCGCTTGTACCAGTGGATCATCTCGGGATGAGGGTGACCATACAAATGGTGGAAATACAACTTGCGAATGTCCAGAAGGATATGGCTTTAACAGTGATGGTAATTGTACCGAATGTGTGGAACAGTACTCTTTTGATAGTCAATGCCTTGATATCCGCCCCGCGTGTGATTATGATTTAGGAAATCCGGGGGACTTTTATCAGTATTTGGGACCAACACTTACAAGTGACCGTGTATGTGCTGAAATAACGGCTTATTGCCCCGATACACATTACCAGGGAGAAGGAGACGGACCAACACCATTTTCAGACAGGGTTTGTACTTCGTTAAACGTGTGTGGAGAAAATGAGTATGAATCTGTGCCTCCAGCTAGGCATCCTGATGACCGGTATTATACTAGTGACAGGGGTTGTGCCACATTATCCCCGTGTGAGGAAAACGAGTATCAATCTATATCCCCGGGACAAAGTTCAGACAGAGTATGTACGTTTTTGACAGTATGTACTGATACACAATATGAATCTACAGAGCCAACCGATACGTCTGACCGAGAATGTAGTAGCTTAACCCAGTGTTCTCAAGATGAGTATGAATATACCCCCCCCGGAAATACGTCTGATAGGGAATGTAGAGAACTCACAACTTGTTTAGAAACTGAATATCAGTTGGTCCCCCCAACAGCTACAAGTGATCGGGAGTGTAGACCACGTAGTGGCTATTGTTTTGATAATGCGGACGATATAGAGGATGTAATATGTCCCACTGCTTATTCTATTAGAAAACCAAATAGTTATGATCTGACGCGCGATTCAGGTCTAAATCTATCGGATATAGAAACATGTTGTGAAATCATATCGTGTAGTCATTCAACAATCAGTTGTCCATTTGATAAAAGGAATATATCATTGAATGGGCCCGCGACATGTGTCGCAGGTCCAAACGCGATTGATCCATTGAGGTGTAATGTATCTACATTAACCGATGAGTCTGAATGTATTGAGGTTGGATGCGTTTATACACCTGGATCAGATACAATCATTCCACCACTTCACCGTCAAGATGGAGGTGGGGAAAGTTTTTGTTGTCGCGAAGAAACATGTGGAGACTGGATATCAACCAATGAATGTAATGCTGGAACACCTATCTATTGTGATTACAAAAATAATTTTGTAGCTCCAAGCCAAGGTACATGTTGTAGTACAGCTTGTCGGTGTAATATGCTTGATCCATCAATCTGTACGGCACCCCTAAGATATAGTACGACAAATTATTATACCGATAATAAACAATGTTGTTGCGACCATGAAGGAACCATGGAATTTGAAGCTGAAATTGAGGGAACGTGTGAATCATTGATCGCATTTTGTAGTAGTTCAACCACCAATTCTTCTTTCGCTAATACAGTCGGTGCTACCATCTCTCCGCCAAACGAATGTGATAACGATATTTGTGAATATATCCCCCCCGAATGCAGCGAAGGCTTCGGTACAGGTATGGAGGAATCAGATATTATATATTCAATACCTGTAATCTTTAAAATAATCCCTTTACCAGGAGATCAGTTAGTTAGAGAGGAAATTGAAGAAATAATAGAAGATGGTTTGGAGTTTGAGAGTTTGGGGGTGAAAATTACTAAACCAAGTACTAGTTTTTATTCTATTCATTCGGATATATTCATAAGCATCGGGAAAGGTATAGCCCTGATTATAAGTATATTATTTGTATTTGGTAAAATAAAACAGAAATCTAAAATAGCAGCATTAATTTATTTTTTTATTATCATGGTAGTCGGTATTTTATTTATGATCAAGGAACTCCATCCTAGGTGGTGGAACTACATAACAGAGGATATTATTGCATTTATTGACCAAGAAGAGGTAGCGGTCCCGGAAGTGGTAGCGGTCCCGGAAGTGGTAGCGGTCCCGGAAGATGTAGCGGTCCCGGAAGTGGTAGCGGTCCCGGAAGTGGTAGCGGTCCCATAACTTTGTAGTTCCGTGATTGTCTTTCACGATTCTCTATTGATCTATTTAATTCAGCTAAATATACTAGTATTTGAACTCTCATATTTATCGTCGTTTTATTTTCTCGTGTCAACTTCAAAAATAGAAAATTAAATATGGGTTATATTATAAATGAAAATTGGATTCATAACAGGGAAAGATGACGAAATTTCATTGAATGAGGGGGTTAATAAATTAGTCACTAAAAAACACTATGTAAATGGTAGCGTCCAGACAGATATTGCTTTAGCTTACCTTATTAAACATAAATTTGTAGGAGTTGATGTTGACATTATTACACCAAAAGAAATAACAATTTCACGACTAAAAAAAAATGATGTTAATTTCGTGATAGGTTATGATGTTATCAATGCGATAAATGATGATCCATTTATCAAAAAGTTTTCAGGGCAGACTGGATTGGAGCGGTTAGACAAGATATACAAATCAAAAACAAGTAATGTATTTCCTTCTTATCCATTTATGTCGTTTTTATGGGATAAAAAAGTCTACCTCCAACACCTTGAGAAAAACAAAATACCAATTTCTCCAACTATTTTCATTAAAAAAAATATCACGATTAAAAATTTAATGAACAAAGTGAAAGAAAAAAAATGGAAAAACTTTATCATCAAACCAATAGGAGGCACAATTGCATATGGACTAGGAATTTTTAATACCCGCGAGTGTTCAGAAAACTCATTTTTATTGACAGATTATTTTGATGAAGAAAATAAATATTATGAAGAATATTTAGTTCAGGAAAAAATAGAAGGATTTACAACATATGGGGAAATTAAAACTTTTTGGATAGATGGAAAATTATCATTTGCGGTGAATACCCCTGGCGCAACATCCCCCGACGAGACATATGTAGTTGAACCGTTGATTAATCAAGATGTATTAAACCATTGTGAAAAAATAGGGGAACGAATATTTAAGATACTACCAAAAATACCGTTTAGTAATAAAAAAACATTACCCGTATTAATTCGTATTGATTTCGCGTGTTGTAAGGGGAATAAAGGTTTAAAGGCATTGAATTATTTTGTCAATGAGATTGAATCTGACATCGCTGGATTATATATTAATTTTCCAAATATTAAGTTTCCTGCTCTAGAAGTATTGGCCCATGCATATGTTCAAAAGGCGTATGAGATAACCAGATAAGTATTTACTTATCAATATAAACAAAATAAACAAGGGCTAAAAGTAGTAACAATATCATACATTTATTGCCTTTATTTGAGAATCCTTCGGTAACATCTTCCTCTTTTTTATCATCAAAAAATGACATAAAATAGCCTTTTACTGAATCAGAATCTCCCGCGTCTGACCCTGTTTCGGTTGATTTTGTAAGAAGGCCTGTTACATCATCTTTTAAGTTTTCTATGGTTATTTTCATCCTACTTACATCCGATTTAAGTGTAGCTATGTCTGCTGCAACTGTATCTGTATCTGTTGGCGTTGTTGCGGCAGCGGCGGTAGCCGGCGGAACAGTACAACACTCTGTATCTGTGCAAGCACTACCACTACAGGTGACTTGACCAGGTGTAGCATTTAGATCGTTTGCATGAGTGCTACAGTCGTGCCCAGTACATGTCAGCGCAGTGGGGGTAACAGTACAACACTCGGCCGCGGTGCAAGGGTCCGCGGCACAAGTAATAGTTGTCGGGGTGGTTGAAATATCATTGGCATGGGATGAACAATCAAAAGCGGCAGTACAATTGGCCATATTATATACTACATTAGATATTTAATTTATGAATGATTAATGTATTGTCTATTGCGTCTTTAAATTTTTTTGCCAATTCGTCTTCGGCCGAAAATGTCGGGTAATTAATTAAACACACCCTCGCATTTATACAGATATCACAATTACATGTATTTTTTTTAATTTTACGGGATAATATTATTTTATCCCCGTATTCGTGTTCCATCGTATTGTATGTTTCCTCTATAATATCGTATTCATCTTCCTCTTCTCCTTCCTCTTCCTCTTCTGAAGTAGTTTGTGTTAAAACATTCTCTGCGAACTCAAGTGATTCTTTCATTTCTTCTTCCGTCATAGAAACCATTGCTCGGTAGATTAACCCTGTAACAAATGCGTCAGGACTTATCCCTTCTTCTCCACTATGTTCCGATATAATTGTAGCTATTTTCAAAGCTGATTCAGTTTGAGCAAGATATATTTTTAGTAAATCGGATAATAACTTATTTTCTTCCATTTATTCTATTCTTCCATTTTATTTTCTTTTATTGTTTTAAATAGATGTACTATTTGTTATGTTTATCTACTATATTCAGAATATACGTACTCATTCGGTATCTACATGGTGCGTACGTTTCTTATTATTTCGTTAAATGGATTACTTCTACTACATATTCCAATTGTTTATGGGTGGTGTCATATATTCATAAACCGGACATTCAAATTGATGATAAATATAATTCATGTGAACTGAATGATGGATATATTATCATATTTTAATTTCTAATATTTTAATTTAATATTGTTTTAGTATATAATGGATGAAATGTTATTTCATACGTCAATAAGAAATATCGGACTCTTTTTAACACTTTCTTTTTCGTCGCTGGCATACTACCATAATACAACACGGTCAAAAATGAAAGGTATCATTTTATTTATATCTTTCATATTTAATATTATATCATTAAAAATCTCCTACGGTTTAATACAAAAAACGGAAAAACAAATACCCAAATTGTTGATGATGTGTAATATTATATTATTAGTATATTACGGGAACGTTCTACTATTTAAGAATAAATGAAAATATGATTTAAATGGAAAACAATACTCTTTTATCATCTTCTTCCTCTTGGAGTTTAGAAACAGAATCTTCTCTAGATTGTAACGACCTTACCAATAATGGCCTATACCTACTATTTGTTGGATATCTACTCCCTTTATTATCTCCGAAAGTAAGGGATTATGGGAAGGAAGCCTTATTAATGTTCCGACACATGGGTAAAGTGACAGCCGACATTGTATCGGTCACCGAATTTGGATTTGAGAAAATCCAAGATTTATCAGATAATAACGAAATGGTAAAGTTTATTCAGAGAGTTTCAGATAAAAAAAATATAAATATATTGTCTGGCCAAATACAAGAACTTGCATGGTCATTTAGCGGTGATACAAAAAATGGTGAAAAAGATAATAAACAAGAGACCTGGAAAAAGTTGTTGAATGAGCTAGATAGAATGAGTATCTTAAATAAAATGGATCGGACAAATCGTAGGAAACCGTAATCAAATAAACAATTCAATTTCACCTGGATTCACCAAATAATAATTTTCTTCTTTTTCCTTAAAACTAGAATAATCAATACATAGATTCTTGAACAACTGTTCCAGGGCGAGTACATCACCCAAAGCACGATGTTCTGATTCATTAATAATTTGATATTTTCCACACATTGCTTTTTGACTAAACTTCTTGTGTTTTGGAAATGCTTTTCCAAGAAGGAGTGTATCAATATATCTGATAGAGTCAATTACTTCCGCGTTTATTCCAATACCCTTATTCGTGGTATATTCGTGAATCAATCTACGAAAGAAAAGGAAATCAAATGAATTACCGTTGTGTGCAACTAGATAAATTGGTTCTCCTTCTGTTGCATGTTTTTCAATGTATTTGTACATATTGTAAGTTGCCACTGATTTCTCAATTCCATTTTTATGAATCATAGTGTCCGTGATACCCGTTAAATTAACAATGAGGGGGGGAACATACATATAAAGACTCCCGCGGGGCATGCGTTTAGGTTTTACAAACGCCTCATATGTTTCATCTAGTCCATCTTTCTTGATCGCTATTTCAATGATATCATTCAAATAAGGGCTTAATCCGGTTGTTTCAAAATCAAGGTAGAATGTGTTCATTATTAGTATTTGTAGTTAAATACTAAAACAATAGTTTCAAATTTATATTATATTGTGGTATCTAATTAGTTATCAACAATTGGAATAATTTCTTCTTCTTTAACGACACAACCATCCTTACATATCAGGTTATTTTCTTCATCTAATTGTTTTTCTTGAATTATAATATCTTCCCCAGTAACATCTTCCAAACGATTATTTTTATTCCCATTATATTTTTTCATGACGTAATCAGTATCAAGGACATTATACGAAACAAATTCGCTCATATATGCACTTGTCATTTTGTCATTTTTAACGGATTGATAACCAACATTTAACGAATTATAAAGTTTCATCAATACCAATAGACTAAAACTTATAAAACATGATACAGTTGAACTATTATAGTAGTTGTCATTTATCATTTTTATGGTTAATAACAAATTGATAAAATAAACAAATGCATTTATAGAAAGCATCCGATAGTAGTAGTAGTTTAATTTATCCATTTTTTGATCCAATACTTTTTCTTTGACAATGATATGTTTTAATGAATTATCAGGATAATTATTGTCTATATCTAAATATTTTACACACCATTCTTCGCGATAAATTTCAATCAGATAGGAACATAAAAATAAGAATACTGAAAAACTATTCCATAAAAATACAATGCGATGATAAACTTCTGAATTATGATAGTTTTCAGTTAATGAACACATTTTATCTTCACAATTTTGAGGAAGAAAAATAGATAACATTGTACCTGTCATCACCTTATAAACCTGTAATATAAATATACCACTTACTTTGAATCTTTGTTTCATATCATCCGTCAACATTTATTAGATACTTATATTTTTTTTAAATTGTTATCTTAACTAAACTTGAAATAACCATATACAATCGCGAGTATGACGAGTACTACACTAAATACAATTACAATTTTAGAATCAATAAGAGGGCTATCTTCTTTATCTTCTTTATCTTCTACAATTTCAACTTTTTCAAAACTAGCAACGGGTAGTCCTCTTTTCACTTTCTCTACCAATTCGGGTGGTAATTCTTCGCCTTCAAGTGGGAAAACACTTGTAATGATTAATAATTGTTCTTCATCATCGCTCAACCGACACGAAAATTTAATTTGTTCTTCCGGTAGGTCTATACTAGATAACATCTCACTTTTAATAACCGTACATTGTTCATCTAATTCGTTGTTTGTTAAACCTTCTACCACCATAGCTTTATTAATATTAAATAAATCTTTTATTGGTGTAAAATCACCCATATTTACGAATCCCTCCATGTTTGAAAACGGTTCAACCGCTGCGGTAGTGGTAGTGGCA
>Ga0308010_1002319_pt1 | contig 10031 bp, 7 predicted proteins | sample Neamet129_FD_202368 | JGI IMG/M metagenome (GOLD analysis project Ga0308010, IMG submission 202368) | Marine microbial communities from water near the shore, Antarctic Ocean - #129 | ecosystem: Environmental > Aquatic > Marine > Unclassified | place: Southern Ocean | collected 2014-07-24 | reverse complement strand
GCAGCAGCCGCAATGAATTTGGTGCCGCCTGGACCGTTAAGTCCTACCCGCAAAAAGCCATTGCCGCGCGCCTGCTGAGCGACCAGCCGCACCGGGGCGTGGCGCGCCAGTGGTTTAGCCAAGGCGAAGTGCTGGCTCTTTTGCCGATGGGGGGCGAACACGGGAACTCTGTGGCGCTGGTCTGGTCTGTCTCTGTGGCGCGTGCAACTTTGCTGGAAAAACTGTCTCCGGAAGAATTTTCGGCGGCAGTGCAACTCGCCTGTGGGGCCGAAGCAGGACGCCTGCAATTGATCAGCAGCCGGTCGAGCTGGGCGCTGTCGCTGGCCACCGCTGATCGCTGGGTCGGGCCAGGCTGGGCGCTGGCCGGGGATGCCGCCCACACGGTCCATCCGCTGGCCGGCCAGGGCCTGAACCTGGGGCTGGCCGATGCGGCGCAGTTGGCAGCCGTGGTGCATGCGCGTGAGTATTGGCGCGGTCTGGGTGACGAGAAGTTGCTGCGTCGATACGAGCGTGCGCGCAGGGCCGATGTCGCGGCAATGGGTGCAGTGACCGACGGCTTGCACAGCCTGTTTGCGCAAACCGATGTGCGCTGGCAAGCGCTGCGCAATTGGGGCATGACAGGTTTTGAAAAAAGCGGCCCGCTCAAGCATTGGGTCACACGACGGGCGATGGGTCAGATTTAACCAAGACGGGAAAACAATGAAATTGTTCAGAAACATCGCGGCCTGCGGCCTGTTTGCATTGAGCCTGGGCGCCGCTGTCGCGCAGGAAGCAGTGATCCGCAAAAACCTCGCCGATCGGCTGCCGAGCTTGCCGCCCATTGAGGAAGTCAGCAAGGCGCCCATGAGCGGCCTGTTTGAAATCCGGGTCAATGGCAACGACATTTTTTACACCGATGCCGAGGGCAACTTCCTGATCCAGGGCAACCTGATAGACACCAAACAGCGGCGCAACCTGACCGAGGAGCGTGTGGACAAGCTCAACGCGGTGGCCTTCGACGCCCTGCCGCTGAAAGACGCCTTCACCCTCGTGCGCGGTAACGGCAAGCGCAAGTTGGCGGTGTTTGAAGACCCCAACTGCGGCTACTGCAAGCGTTTTGAGCGCGACATGCAAAAGGTGACGGATGTGACGGTTTACATGTTTTTGTACCCCATCCTGGGTCCCGATTCCACCGAAAAATCGAAAAACATCTGGTGTGCCAAAGACAAAGGCAAGGCCTGGCAAGACCTGATGGTGCGCGACCAGCCGGTGCCGACAGCAAGCTGCGACAGCAGTGCGCTGGCGCGCAACATCGAGTTTGGCAAAAAGCACCGCATCACCGGCACCCCCACGCTGATTTTTGCCGACGGTACGCGTGTGCCCGGCGCTGTCAGCGCGCAGCAGGTGGAAAAATACCTCAACGAGGCCAAAGTCCAGTAAACCCGGCATCCGGCTCTGGAATATGCATCAAATATGGCTCTCGTCCGTTTCGGGTGGGACGCCACTGCCCACACGGGGGTCATGGAATAGCCCTTGCTTTTTGAAGCGGATTAGAGGGTAGGTGAGAGAGCTTGCCGGCAATCAGGAAGGCCATGGCGATGAAGTGGCTGGCGGTGCCGTAGCCACGCGCCTTGGCTTTGGCCGCTTGCAGCAACGAATTGACGGCTTCCACATACCCGGTGTGCAGGTGGGATGCATCAAACGCTGTGAGGATGCCCGCCCAGTGCTGCTTGATGGTTTTGGCCAACTCTTTGATGGGGTGCAACTGAGAGCGCTGTGCCCAGTGCAACCACCTCTTGAGCGCCTGTGCACTCAGGGCTGCATCGGCCCTGCGCGCATAAATGTCGCGCAGCGCTTCTTTGATACGCCACGCCCGGGCCGTCTTCAGTCGGCTGTGGGGCAGCCAGGCCATCTTGGCCTGCTCCTTGGCCGTCCACTTGGCTTTGTCTTTGAGCCAGCACCAGCGCGTCTTCTTGAGCCAGCTCTCGTGCCTAGCCTCCTCGCGCCTAACCGCATCGACGGCCTTGTTGGCGAGCTGCACGACATGAAACCCGTCAAAGGCCACTGCCGCAGCGGGTAAATGTTTGGCCGCGCCCGCAATGAACGCCTTGGACATGTCCATGCAGACCACCTTGATGGCCTCAGGTTTGCCTTGGTGGGTTTTGAGGTCTTGTGTAAATCGCTCCACCGTACCGGCATCTTTGCCGGGCGTGGCATAAATCAGCTGGGCTTTGGACAAATCGTGCACCAGCGTGATGTAGCTGTGGCCTTTGGCGCAGGAGGTCTCGTCTATGCCGATGACCTGAACGTCGGCGTAACTCTCCTTGGCGCGTGCCAGACCAACGTGGGCATCTATTTGTCGCCACAAGGCGTTGTCCGAGCAGCGCAGGATGCGCGCGCAGGCCGAGACGGGCATCTCGCGTGCCAGCGTCAGGCTCAGGGCCTCAAACAGGAGTGTGAAACGACTGCCTTCGCGGGCCCAGGGCACGCCCAGTTGGCTGGTCGCCTGACAGACGCTGCAAGCGATGCGCGGCAGCTCGCAGTGCACGTAGGCCTCGAACTGGAAGAAGTCCAGGTGACGCCAGCTACGTTGGCGGTGGTCATGGAGTTTTTGCTCGGCCGCTGAGCAGGCGGGGCACGCTGCACTGCTGGCCCGCCAGACGATGTACAGGTCTATCCGGCTGCGCGCCACGTCCAGTGCAACGCGCTCAACAGCCCAGGGCTCAGCCAGTCCCAGCGCCTGGCAAAACAACGCTTCTTGCATTTGTGGTTCTCCTTTAAGCTTGGATGTCAACACAATGTTCTTACGTGTCGCTTCCCACCCGAAACGGAAGAGAGCCACATTTAATGCATAAATTCTCCCTTGACTGTCATTGCGGACCTGATCCGCAATCCATGCCACGTTTACCCGCGACGGTGGTGATGACGCATGGATCCCGGATCGAGTCCGGGATGACAACGCAGGAGTCCGGGGATGACGCATGACAGCCGAAATTGATTTGAATTTTGAGGAAAAAACCATGAACACCACACCAGCCACACCCACCGCCCAACTCGCCGCCTTTGCCGCCAACCTGCGCTTCAACGACATTCCCCCGCCTGTGGTTCACAAAACCGAAGACCTGCTGGTGGACTGGCTCGGCTCGGCCATCGCCGGCAAGGGCTCGCGACCGGTCGAGACCCTCACAAAGTTCGCCGCCAGCATGGGCCCCAGCGATGGCGCGGCCGAGGTGCTGATAGCCCGCAGCCGCAGCAGCGCCTACTTCGCGGCCATGGCCAACGCCGCCGCCTCCCATGTGGCCGAGCAGGACGATGTGCACAACGGCTCGGTGTTCCACCCGGCCACTGTCGTGTTTCCCGCCGCGCTGGCGATGGCGCAGACCCTGGGCAGCAGCGGCCAGCAACTGCTGACTGCCGCCGTGGCGGGTTATGAAGTCGGCATCCGCGTCGGCGAATTTTTGGGCCGCTCGCATTACAAGGTCTTCCACACCACCGGCACCGCCGGCACGCTGGCTGCTGCTGCGGCAGTAGGCAGCCTGCTCGGCCTGAACGCGGCACAGATGCAGCACGCCTTCGGTTCCGCCGGCACGCAGTCGGCCGGCTTGTGGGAGTTTCTGCGCACGGCCGCCGACTCCAAGCAGTTGCACACCGCTCACGCGGCTGCGGCCGGTCTGATGTCGGCCTGCCTCGCGCGTGACGGTTTCACCGGCGCTGTGCAGATTCTCGAAGGCCCGCAGGGCATGGCGGCCGGCATGTCCAGTGATGCCGACCCCGCCAAGCTGACCGACGGGCTGGGCACACGCTGGGCCACGGCCGAGACCTCGTTCAAGTACCACGCCTCCTGCCGCCACACGCACCCGGCGGCCGACGCGCTGCTGCAGGTGATGCAGGCCAACCATCTGAAGCCTGCCGACCTCGCGCGCGTCGTCACACATGTGCATCAGGGCGCGATCGACGTGCTCGGTCCGGTCGTTAACCCCGCCACGGTGCACCAGAGCAAGTTCTCCATGGGCACGGTGCTTGGCCTGGTGGCGCGCTTCGGCCATGCCGGCCTGGTCGAGTTTGACCAACACTTTCAGGAAGACCTGACCGTCGCGCTACGCAACAAGGTGGTGATGGAACTCGACGCCGAGGTCGATGCTGCCTACCCGCGCCGCTGGATCGGCAAGGTCACCGTCACCACCACCGACGGCCGCACGCTGCAGGGCAGGGTGGACGAACCCAAGGGCGACCCCGGCAACACCCTGAGCCGCGATGAGATCACGGCCAAGGCGCAGCGCCTGGCCGCCTTCAGTGGCGGGGCGAGCGAGGCCGAGATGGCGCACGCCATCGATGCACTTTGGGCCATTGCGCTGAGCAACAAGGTTGGGCCGCTGCTGGCAGGCGCTGCATGACGGGCATCGCATCGGCGCGGTCTTTTTTGTTTGTGCCGGCGAACCGGCCTGAGCGTTATGTCAAGGCGTTGGCCTCGGGCGCGGGCGCGGTGATCATCGACCTGGAAGACGCGCTCGCGCCGGACACCAAGGTGGCCGCCCGCCAGCAACTCGCCGACGGCTTTGGCGCCCTGCATGCGGCCGAGCGTGCGCGGGTGCTGGTTCGCATCAACGCCGCCGGCACGCCCTGGCATGCGGATGATCTGACGCTGGTAGAGATATTGGCCAAGCGGGACCTGGGTGGCGTCGTGCTGCCCAAGGCCGAGGCGGTGGCCGATGTGCTGAAACTTGCGGCCATCGTCGGCCCCGGCTGTGCGGTGCTGCCCATGATTGAGTCGGCCGGCGGCTTCGCTGCCCTCGATGTGCTGGCTAGCTGCGCCGGTGTCACGCGGCTGGTATTTGGCAACCTGGACTTCCAGGCCGACCTGGGCATGGCCTGCGGTCCCGACGAGGCCGAACTGCAGCCGGTGCGCTTGGGCCTGGTGCTGGCTTCGCGCCGCGCCGGCCTGGCCGCGCCGGTCGATGGTGTGACACCGGCCACTGACGACACCGCGCAATTGCAGCAGGATGCCGCGCGCAGCCGGCGCAGCGGCTTCGGCGCCAAACTCTGCATCCATCCGTCGCAAGTGGCCGTGGTGCAGGCGGCGCTTGCGCCGACAGCGGTCGAGCTCGACTGGGCCCAGCGTGTCATTGAGGGCAGCCGGCAGGCCGGCGGTGCTGTGTTCACGCTCGACGGCCGCATGGTCGATACGCCGGTACTGCGGCTGGCCGAACGCACGTCGGCCGGAGAAGCCCGCGCCTGAATCTGAAATCTGAAACCTGTGAAGCGGCAGCGCCGTCTCGCGGGTATGTTTGGATAGTTTTGCGGTGCCAGTCAACGCATAATTTTTTAACGACGCATTACCAACGGAGACAAATATGAAACTCAAACTCAACACCCTGTTGCTGGCCTGCAGCGCAGCGCTCAGCCTGGGCACAGCCACGCAGGCGCACAGCCAGGCCTTTCCCGACAAACCGGTGGCGCTGGTCGTGCCCTTTGCCGCCGGCGGCCCGACCGATGTGGTCGCCCGCATGATTGCCATCCCCATGGGCAAGGCGCTGGGCCAGACTGTGCTGGTGGAAAACACCGTGGGCGCAGGCGGCACCATCGCCGGTGCGCGCGTGGCGCGCGCCACGCCCAATGGCTATACCATCTTCATCCACCACATGGGCATGGCGACAGCGCCCGCGCTGTACAAAAAGCTGAGCTTCGACCCGCTGAAAGACTTTGAGTACATCGGTCAGGTGGTTGACGTGCCGATGACGCTGCTTGCGCGCAAGGATTTCCCGGCCGCCAACTTCGCCGAGCTGCAGACCTATGTCAAGGCCAACGCCGGCAAGGTGTCGCTGGCCAACGCCGGCCTGGGTGCCGTCTCGCACCTGTGCGGCCTGCTGTTCATGAGCCAGATGGGCGTCGAGCTCAACACCATTCCCTACAAGGGCACCGGCCCGGCCATGAATGATCTGTTGGGCGGGCAGGTGGATTTGTTGTGCGACCAGACCACGCAGACCGTGCCGCTGATCAAGGACAACCGTGTCAAGGTCTACGGCGTGACTTCGTTGACGCGCCTGGCTGCGCTGCCCAATGTGCCCACGCTTAACGAGCAGGGGCTCAAAGGCTTTGAGGTCAAGGTCTGGCACGGCATGTACGCGCCCAAGGGCACGCCTGCACCGGTGCTTGAAAAACTCAATACCGCGCTCAAGGCCGCCATGCAGGACCCGATGGTCAGGCAGCGTCTGGCTGATCTGAGCTCCGACATTCCTCCCATGGACAAAATCTCCGCCGTCGGTCTGAAGACCCATCTGGAAGCCGAGATCAACAAGTGGGCCCCGGTCATAAAGAAGGCTGGCATTTACGCCGACTGAGCGTTTATAAGAAAAAGTGCCTGTAGCCCATGCTGGATGGGCGCAGGCAGCTATCAATACAGGAGTGCTTTTGGGTGCGTGTCATCCCGGACTCGATCCCATAAGCGCTAACTTAAGTATTTACTTTTGAGATATCCTTCGGCTGTTGCACCAGCCAAGTCGGAGGTATCCCATGGAACAGTCACTGGAGCGGGGCGAGGAGGAGACGGTCGGACTGGGCGAGGATTGGCGCCTCGTGGAGGCGCTGCTGCCAGATCGGTGGATGGAGATGGCACGGCAGCTGGGCGCTTTCCAGCGCGCCCGGGGCATTGCCGACGCCCGGGCGCTGCTGCAAGTCATGCTGATCCATCTGGGCGAAGGCTGCGGGCTTCGCGAGACGGCGGCGCGGGCTGCGCTGGCCGGCATTGCCCAGGTCAGCGACGTGGCGCTGCTCAAGCGGCTGCGCTCCTGCGGTCCGTGGTTCGAGTGGCTGGCCCAGGAGCTGCGTCAGGCGCAGCCCGCCGAGGCCGCGCAAGGGCTGCTGGCAGGACGCCAGCTGCGCGTCGTCGACGGCAGCATCGTGCGCGAGCCCGGCCCGACCGGCTCGCAGTGGCGGCTGCACTACGCCATTGGACTGCCCAGCCTGCAGTGCCAGGAAGTGCACCTGGGGCCCAGCGACGAGGGCGAGACCCTCAAGCGCTTTGAGGTCCACCCGGGTGACATCTTCGTGGCCGACCGCGGCTATGCGCATCCCGGTGGAATAGCCCATGTCAGGCGCCATGGCGGTGATGTGATCGTGCGCATGAACCTGGTCACCCTGCCGCTGATACAGCCGGGCACGGGCCAGCCGCTGGACGTGCTGCAGCAGGTGCGCGGGCTGCAGGTGGGGCAGGCGGGAAGCTGGCCGGCCCTCCTGAAGGTCAAGGCCGAACGCGGCGGCCTGCGCGCGCGGCAGATCGCAGGAAGGCTGTGCGCGGTGCGCAAGAGCGCTGCGGCGAGCGTGGTGGGACGCGAGCGGGTGCGCCGCGAGAGCCTGCGTGGGCGCACGCAAGTGCAGCCCCAGACGCTGGAGGCGGCCGAGTACGTACTGGTGTTCACCACGCTGGAGCCCAGCGTGGAGGCCGCGCAGGTGATGGCGCTGTACCGGCTGCGCTGGCAGATTGAGCGGGAGTTCAAACGGCTGAAGTCGCTGATCGAGCTGGGCCACCTGAAGAAGCGCGATGCGCGGGCGGCGCGAAGTTGGCTGCAGGGAAAGCTGCTGGTGGCCCTGTTGATTGCCCGCCTGATCGCTCACGCCGAGCGCGTTTCCCCCTGGGGATACGAGATTGCGTGGTTCAAAGCGCCAACGCGAGCACTGTCCGTGGCGTGAAACCTCGCTCATGCTCGGGCTGCTGTGCCGCAGCGACGCACCCAATCTGGGGCTTGCCGACGCTATTGACCAGTGGCAGGCTTTGCGCTATCGGCTGGCAGAGCCACCTCGCAGCAGGGTGCTACAGCGGCGAACAGGATGTGAACTTCTAAGTTAGCGCTTATGGGATCGAGTCCGGGATGACGGAAACAGTCAACCGCGTCTTAATTTGATATGCGCCGCCAGCCCGCCCGAACCGGTGTTGGCCAATGCAAACACGCCGCCCATGCGGTGCAGGGTTTTCTCGACAATCGCGAGGCCCAGGCCGGCGCCGGTGGCGGCGGTGCGCGCCGCATCCCCGCGGAAAAACGGCTTGGTCAGGTTGTTCAGCGCATGCGGCGCAACGCCGGTGCCGTGGTCACGCACCTTGATCAGCACCCACTGGTCGCGTTCCTTGGCGGCGATGTCCACCATCGCGATGCCGGTTTCCGGTGTCTTGCCGTAACGCCTGGCGTTTTCCAGCAGGTTGGCGATCACGCGTGACAGCTCCACCTCGTCGGCCAGCACGGTGATGGGACCGGGCAAGGTAACGCTGACGCGCATGTCGGTGTACTCGGCCACGGCATACACGGCCGCATCGATGATAGCGTTAAGTGACAGCGGTCCCAGTTGCGGCGGGTCGGGCCGGGCGTAGTCCAGAAATTTGTCGATGATGGCGTCGAGCTGGGAGATGTCGGCGGCCATGTGGGCGCGCGCCTCGGCGTCGGCCACGCTCATCTCGGTTTCCAGGCGCAGGCGCGCCAGCGGGGTGCGCAAGTCGTGTGAGATACCGGCCAGCATGATGACCCGGTCTTCCTCGATCTTGGAGAGTTGCTCGGCCATGCGGTTAAAACCGATGTTGACCTCGCGGATTTCGCTGGTGGATACCTGTTCGTCGAGCAGGCTGGCGTCAAAGTCGCCGTCGCGCATGCGGCTGGCTGCAAACGAGAGCTGCTTGAGCGGCCGGTTGATCAGCCGCGCGATCAGGGCCGCGCCGACCAGCGACAAAATGGCCGCCGTGACCAGCCAGATCAGCCAGGTGCCGCCCTGCATGGGCCCCAGGCGCGAGGGGTCGGTCAACAGCCAATAGGCGTCACCGTCAATCGTGAAACCAACCCAGACGCCGGCCACGCCATTGACGGATTTGGCCACCACCGTGCCCTGGCCCATGCGGGTGATGAGTTCATCGCCAATGCGTTCGCCAAAAGGGTCGTTGACAAACAGCTCGTATTTGTCGCGTGGCTCGCGCGGCGAGATGCGCACGCCTTCTTCATCCGCCAGGGTTTTGATCAACCAGACGCGCGTGATGGAGTCCGAATATTTGAGCGCCGCGCGGCTCAGGTTGACCAGCGAGGCCAGTTGCTGGGCACTTTGCACGGCGCGTGGCTCGAACTCCAGCGCCCGGAAAGTCTGCAGCCAGGCCACGATGCAGCCGATCAGCAGCAGCGCCAGAAAGAAAAAAGTGCGCCAGAACAGACTCAGGCCGACGCGGGGGCGCATCTCCAGGGGAGCCGGGGCAGTTTCCAGGATCGCGGGACTGGTGCCTTGCATGGGAATGGAGGGAAAGTCTGGCAGTGGACGCGGCATCAGCGAGGCGGGTGGTGCCGTGGAAGGGTGAACGCGGGCGCGGGGCCTGTCAGTTGGTGCCGTCCGGCACAAAAACATACCCAATGCCCCAGACCGTCTGAATGTAACGCGGCACGGCGGCGTCGGTCTCGATAAGCTTGCGCAGGCGCGAGACCTGCACGTCCAGGCTGCGGTCAAACGGCTCAAACTCTCGGCCACGCGCCAACTGGGCCAGCTTTTCGCGCGACAAAGGCTGGCGCGGATGCCGCACCAGGGTTTTCAACATGGCAAATTCGCCGGTGGTCAGCGGCAGTTCTTCGCCGTTTTTTTGCAGGGTGCGCAGTCCCATGTCGAATACAAAGGGGCCAAAGTTGACCACCTCTTGCTCGCTGGACGGCGCACCTGGCACCTCGGTGGCCGGACGGCGACGCAGCACGGCGTGGATGCGTGCCAGCAACTCGCGGGGGTTGAAGGGTTTGGACAGGTAGTCGTCGGCGCCGACTTCCAGGCCGACGATGCGGTCCACGTCTTCGCCCTTGGCGGTCAGCATGATGATGGGGGTGCGGTCATTGGCGGCACGCAGGCGCCGGCAGATCGACAGGCCGTCTTCGCCGGGCATCATCAGGTCCAGCACGATCAGGTCCACGGCGTCGCGCATCATGATGCGGTTCAGGGCCTTGCTGTCTTCCGCCAAAATGACCTCAAAACCTTCCTGGGTCAAATAACGGCGCAGCAGGTCGCGGATGCGGACATCGTCGTCAAGAATCAGGATCTTGTCTGCG
>Ga0308010_1002312_pt1 | contig 10035 bp, 10 predicted proteins | sample Neamet129_FD_202368 | JGI IMG/M metagenome (GOLD analysis project Ga0308010, IMG submission 202368) | Marine microbial communities from water near the shore, Antarctic Ocean - #129 | ecosystem: Environmental > Aquatic > Marine > Unclassified | place: Southern Ocean | collected 2014-07-24 | reverse complement strand
AACGAGATAGGTTTCTAATTTTCAATTCGTCCTTAATTCACCATTACATAAACCGAGCTCCAGATAAGCATGCCGCAAATATCAGATAAAAATTCCCCAGCCAGCGGTTCACAGCATACCCCGCGAAAACTTTTTTCCTACCCGAAATACTGGGCGGAGTGCTTTGAAACAGCACCATATCTACCCATGTCACGCGATGAGATGGACCAATTGGGCTGGGATAGCTGCGACATAATCATCGTCACAGGAGATGCCTATGTCGATCACCCAAGCTTCGGTATGGCAGTTATAGGAAGATTGTTAGAGGCACAGGGGTTTAGGGTTGGGATTATCTCGCAACCTTTCTGGGATAGCGCCGACCCCTTCAAGATACTCGGCAAGCCGAACCTTTTCTTCGGTATTACCGCTGGCAACATGGATTCCTTAATCAATCGTTATACTGCTGACCTGCGCATGCGTAGTGATGATGCCTACACACCTAAAGGCGAAGCAGGCAGGCGTCCGGATCGATCAGTTATTGTCTACAGCCAGCGCTGTCGCGAAGCCTACTACGATACTCCTATCGTCATCGGTGGCATCGAAGCCAGTCTACGACGCATCGCGCAATACGATTATTGGAGCGACAGCGTAAGACGCTCCGTTTTAATCGATTCGAATGCGAACATACTGTTATTTGGAAACGCTGAACGAGCCCTAGTAGAAGTTGCTCATCAATTTGCTTCTGGCAAAACAGTCGCGGACATGAAATTTTTGCGCGGAACCGCGCGCGTAGCCGCCGAAGTACCCCAGGGTTGGACCGAGATAGATTCAACTCGCATTGATTGGCCCTCGAAAATCGAGCAACTGCCGAATCCCTATGAATATAATAAGAATGATGGAGAAAACTCCGAGGCACTCAACGCTGAAACTAAGAGTTCCGAGGCAGGTAGTTCCAAAACAGCGAGTCCCGATAGAGATCAAGCGCCGCAGGCAGTACGGATAATCCCGTTGCCATTGCAACGGAAAGAGAAGTACGACTCCGAAACCACCTATATTCGACTTCCCTCCTTCAATAAAGTGACAAATGATCCTGCCCTGTATGCACACGCATCACGGGTATTACATCAGGAGGCGAATCCCTACAATGCCAAGCCTCTAGTCCAGAAGCATGGCACTCAAGAGATATGGGTTAACACACCTCCGATTCCTCTGGAAACCGAAGAGATGGATTGGATATTCGACCTCCCCTATCAGCGACGACCACACCCGTCATATGGTGATGCAAAAATTCCTGCCTATGACATGATCAAGACGTCTGTAAATATCATGCGCGGTTGTTTTGGCGGCTGTACGTTCTGCTCCATTACCGAACATGAGGGGCGAATCATTCAGAGTCGTTCGGAAGAATCTATTTTGCGCGAAATTGGAAAAATCAGGGACCAAGTTCCTGGGTTTACCGGAACTATCTCAGATCTCGGCGGACCCACGGCGAACATGTACAAGCTGAATTGCAAGTCACCGAAGATTCAGAAGACTTGCAAACGGCTCTCCTGCGTCTACCCCAGCATCTGCAAGCATCTGAACACTGATCACAGCCCCACGACGCAACTATATAGAAAAGCGCGAGCGGTACCCGGTGTTAAGCGCGTCGCAATTGCATCAGGTCTTCGCTACGACCTCGCCCTGAAAGATCCAGAGTATATAGAAGAGCTAGTCACGCATCATGTTGGCGGCTATCTGAAGATTGCGCCGGAGCACAGCGAAGACAAAACACTCTCGAAGATGATGAAGCCGGGCATTTCTGCCTACGATGATTTCAAGGTATTGTTTGATAAATTTTCGAAGAAAGCAGGCAAGGAACAGTATTTGATTCCTTACTTCATTGCTGCCCACCCGGGAAGCGATACCGAAGACATGTTGAATCTCAGCCTGTGGCTTAAACAGAGGAACTTCAGACCAGATCAAGTTCAGACCTTCTACCCATCACCGATGGCACTCGCTACCGCTATGTATTATTCAGAGCGAAACCCGTTGGAAAAAGTGCGCTACAAGAGCGAGAAGCTCGCCATCTGCAAAGACATTGATCAGCGACGCCTGCAGAAAGCATTTCTGCGTTACCACGATGAAAAGAATTGGCCAATGCTCAGAGAGGCTCTGCACGGAATCGGCAGAGCTGATTTAATTGGTGATGGGGATAAATGCCTAATCCCGAAGGCTAAACCAAAATATGCTCAGAAAAGAACCAATCAGCGCAGACGTTAGTATGGCAGTACTAACGTTCGCGTCGTTCTAATCTCAGATCCTCAAGAAATAGTCACTCTATGGAAGAAAGCCCCATAGATGCGAACCTTGGAATTTATCTCTTCGAGTATCACGAGCTTTGCTCCACTGCGATCACTGGCGGGCAGTTTCTTCAAGATTAATTTCTTACGCGTATCGTCACGATAGCTAGGCGAACTATAAGCAAGCCAGAAACGCACCTCCATAATCTCTGCGTCTTCACTAATGGGCGCGAAGTCGGACATCTCGAGACTAATCTGACTCGCAATGCCTATAAATAAGGTCCATCGCTGAAATAAAAAGTCTATCTCGACACTTCAGATAACTAGACCTGTCATTAAATTAGTCTAAATATTCAATTGTCAAAAATAGATATTTCTCGTCAAGAATTGACGCACCCTTTTTAAAACGCTAAAAAAATACCCACGTCGAACTCAATACGGCTTAAGGCTGAGGCTCCTCAACAGTTTCGTATTCCTCTAGCTGAGCCTTGAGTTTCTTCTCACTGTCCAGCCTGAATTCTATATTAGATAGAATTCCTCTTAGTATATTCATCTCCATCACATCGATCCTGATGCGACTAAACAAGCGGCGCATTCTTGGCATAAGCTGTCGGGGATTCTCCGGATCATGAAATTTAATGACCGTCATCACTCTCTCTAAATGAACATAGAAGTGTTCAACTTGCTCTCCATTTGCCTTCTGTTGATCCCAAAGCTCATCCTCAGCAACCACCGGCCGCTCATCCAAGGCTAATGCTGCCTTGCGCACTTCATAACAAACTACCATCACAGCCGCTGACAGATTTAATGAGCTGTAGTTCGGGTCTGCAGGTATCTGCACATGGAAATGACACAGCTGGAGCTCCTCGTTGTTAAGTCCCGCATCTTCCCGGCCAAATACCAGTGCGACTTTGTTGGCTGCCGCCTCTGCCACCGCCTTCTGCCCACACTGCTCAGGCGAAACCATCGGCCAAGGGATGTTACGAGACCGCGCACTTGCTCCGATGACCAGACCACAGCCCTCGACAGCCTCCTGAAGACTGGGAACCACTCGGGCATTATCGAGAATATCGACCGCAGAAACCGCCCGACCCACGGCCACGCCGCTAGGAAAGTCCGCCGGCGCTACCAAAGTCAATTTGCTAAGGCCCATATTCTTCATCGCTCGTGCGGTAGCTCCGATATTTCCCGGATGAGAGGTATTAACTAGAACTACACATATCTGGTTGAAATCAAACATTTTACTCTTACTACTCGTAAACTAAGAGGCTCGAATTATAGCAGGATAGATACGGTGTCGCGGGCTAACAGCGGTTAAATTCATGTCAGAGGGACACCTTGGTTGCTTAGGATGCCTCTGAACAATTCCATGGGAGTTCTGCGAGTCCTGAAACGTTCAACCGCGATGCGCAGTTCGCCGTTACTGCTTTTGTCCTAAACAAGAACTGCAATGAGGCCGCTGAATGCTTCAGGGCTCGCCCTTCGCGACCTTTGGACTGCTCCGATCTCCATGTTGTTTCTTACTGGCAGGCGAACACATGCCTGCAAAGAAACGCCTTGGTCTCGACATTCCAAAAGCCAGAAGTGCCATAGAATTGTTCAGAGGCACCCTAAAGCGTAATAGTTTCCTTCTGCTTTCTTTTGTTTGCTATCATAACTGTGAATATCGGTGGCTGTAGCGCAGTGCATGAGCGGAAGTAATTCCCTAAGAATTCTCCAACAGACCCGCGACAAATGGGCTCGATCATCTCGATAGAAGCCCAAAATTGCTTCCTAACAGGCCGACGCCCGTTAGCAAGCTCAGGAAGTCAGCAATGCATCCCTTGTTAAATATCGCGCTTCAAGCCGCCAGAGATGCGGCCGAGGCAATAGCACATAGCAGCGACCGTCTCGACAGAATTAAGATCATCAATGACGACCCTGCTCATTTCCTCACATCGATGGATTTAGAAGCCGAAAAAACAATCTTCTACCATTTAGAAAAGGCCCACCCCGAGCACAGCTTTCACTCCCGCGCCTCCGGCCTCAAACAGGGAGAGAACAAGGACACTGTCTGGCTTATCGACCCACTTCTAGGGAGTAGAAATTTCGCTACTGGCTATACGCAGTTCGGCGTATCACTAGCCTGCCAAATTGACGGCGTGATTCAGCATGCAATCTTAGTCTGCCCTCTTCTGCGCGAGGAATTCATTGCAACCAGAGGTAAGGGCGCTCGACTCAACTCGCATCGTATCCGCGTAGGCAAGCGCACAGAGATTTCCGGAAGTCTTATCGGTCTCAACCCCGACGGCATGCCACAAGACCTCGCACTGGGTCTACAAACAGAAATCATGACCGCGGGTGCCAGCCCGAGGATCTCCGGCTGCACCGCTTTGGATATGGTGCAAATTGCGGCAGACCGACTGCAGGGCGGCTGTTCGGCGAACGAAAATATGCTTTCTTTAGCTGCGGCCAAGCTCATCTTGCAAGAAGCGGGTGGATTATTGGCCAGCGAAAGCGGAAACCCTAATCTAACTGATGCGAAGCAATTGTTGTACGGCAATCCAAAGATATATAAGCAACTGAGCATGCTGCACAAAGGCCTTACTGACTAGGCTTTGCAACTTCCTGTGTCAGGGGGAACATGATTTCAAAAGTAAGGTATATTGATCAGCACTGACGATCAGCACTGATTCTGATTTAGCATTCACATTAGGCTAATAATTAACTATGTCTTCGACTAGCAATAAGTACAGCTACAATCTGTCCGAAGGCTCCATTCAAAAATCTCTCATCCGCATGACGACTCCGATGATCATCGGCATGCTCCTGCTATTCACGTTTAGCCTCGTAGACACATTATTCATCAGCTTTCTCGGCACCGAAGCGCTGGCTGCAATTAGCTTTACGTTTCCGGTTACCTTTACCATTATGAGCCTTGCTATCGGCCTTGGCATCGGCGCCTCAGCCGTCGTCGGCAAGTATCTAGGCCGGTCTGAATACGAGAAAGCTAAAGAAGCATCCACGGTAATTAACTACATTTCCTTACTACTCGCCGCCATTGTAGTAGTCGTCTGCTGGTTCTTCATGGACAGCATATTTCACTTGATGGGTGCTCGCGAATCGCTAATGCCCTCAATCAGGGAGTACATGCTCGTCTGGTTTCCAGGCAGCATCATGATCGTCTGCATCATGACGGGCAATAGCATATTGCGAGCGTGTGGCGACACCAAGACACCTAGCATATTGATGGCTGGCGCAGGCCTCATCAACGCCATCCTCGACCCCATCTTCATATTCGGCCTCGGCCCCATACCCGCAATGGGGATTCAGGGCGCAGCTTGGGCTACCGTTATTGCTTGGGGAGTCTGCTATTTCTATTTGATGTATATCCTCGTCATTCAAAAAGAACTGGTGAGCGGCTCGCTGCCAAGTCGTCCTACCATGCTTTCGTCCGGGCGCGAGATGCTGCGCATTGGCGTTCCAGCCGCCGGGGCAAATATGATGACGCCTCTGGCGGCTGGCATCATGACGGCGATCGCAGCTAGCTTCGGTGACGAGGCTGTTGCCGCCTTCGGCGTAGGAGCTCGACTCGAGCCTATGGCCACTCTGATCGTCTTAGCGATGTCCTCTTCCCTACCGCCACTCATTAGTCAGAATTTTGGCGCAGGCAAGATCAACCGAGTTGAGGAAGCCTATCGACTCTCGATCAAGTTCATTCTCGGCTGGCAGATGCTGGTTTATGTAGTGCTTGCCCTCGGTGCAGGCCTAATCGCCTCAACATTCTCCGACGACCCTGAAGTGATCGGGACTATCAAACTGTTTCTCTGGATTCTGCCACTGGGCTATGGCATGCAGGGCATCATTATTCTGACGAACTCATCATTGAATGCCCTACATCGGCCTATGTCTGCACTGTATCTAAGTTCAGCACGCTTTTTTGTGTTCTACGTGCCACTAGCTTATGTGGGGAGCCAGTGGTTTGGATTAGTAGGGTTCTTCGGGGGCGCTTTGTGCGGAAACCTCTTGATGGCCGCTATATCTCTGCGGACATTTAATACGGCAATCTCAGGAGAACAGCAGAATCAAACGAATTCCGCCTAGAATACTGCCTGAATCACTACAAGCGCGTCTCTGCAATAGAACAGCACTGTATCTTCTAACTTTTTTGACTCGCGCTATCTGCTGAATTTGACATGCCTAGCTGCGAAACAAGTTTTTTACACCATCCAGTAACGAGGCAGCTGGTGGTATCGGTGCAGCAGCCTCAGCCTCACTAGCTAGCTCAACAAGACTAAAACTTTTGTCCTCTACTGTCGCACTACCTGGCCCATCGTCGTAGCTTAGTCGGTTGTTAACCTGCTGGAAGGCCAACATCTCCATACAAAGATCGTTGTAGTCTTCTTGCGTGAGTAACTCCGGCTGCTCCTTCATGTTCATCGTAAAATGCTGGTCATTTGCAGCTGAAAGATAGTGTAGCTCCCTCTTCGAGCTTAACAACAAGCCTTCTTCCTTCGCGATGTTGTAAAGCGGCGTTCCACGCAGAGGAATATAAGGGAAAAAGAAGAAATGTTCTGGCGCGATAGTTTTGTTTAGCTCAAGGGTCTTACGCATATTTTCAGCAGTTTCTAGCGGCGCGCCTACAATATTAAACGTGAGTCGATTGATGCCTGCCTTCTTGCAGTTGGCAGCGGCCTCGATAACCTGCTTATTAGTCATCTTGCGACCCAACATCTTCGCTCTGAACTCTTCGTCACCACTCTCTATGCCAAACCAGATCGTGTGGCAGCCTGCATCTGCTGCCATCTTGCAGAAAGCTTCGTTCATCACCTCGACACGCGAATTTATCGAGAAAGGAAGACCAATCTGTTCCCCATAGAGTGGGAAGAACGCTCTAACGAATTTCAGATTGGAAAGAAACAGCTCATCCCAAAATTCAAAATAGCCCACACCGTACTTATCTCGCAGACGAATAAGTTCATCCACCATGTCTTGCGGATCATATTTTCTAAGAAATGTCTTCTTCGTTTTCCAGCCCTCTAAGATTGGCGTGTTGCAGCAATAGGTGCAACGGTACGGACAACCTCGCCCGGTCATAACCGGCAGGACAAGAACTCCCTTTGGTCCGAAAATTGAGGAGTTTACGTCTTTAAAACCATCCTCCTTTTCAAAGACATCGTAGTCGGGAAAAGGCAACGATGCCAAGTCGCCGATCTGATGCGCTTCTGTTTCATAAACAGAACCGTCGGTTAATTTTTCCCACATGCCATCTGCTGGGCCATGTTTCGTTCCCTGCAAATGCTGCACGAGGTTGCCGATGGCGTGCTCTCCATCTCCTACGCAAATGTAGTCGACATTAGGGCTCTCTATTGTTTGCTCTTGCGACAGCATTGCCTGATAGCCACCAATCACAAGTGGCATGTCCGGCATCAATTTTTTGATCTGGGCGAAGTAAGGCTCCATAGGATACCAATGCGGGCTCATGATCGAGAAAGCTATAACATCTGCATCCAAATCCTGAATCATGCGCGCATAATTTTCAGGGGAATATTTTTTCGCATCACGCAGAATTAGTACCGGCTCGAGCAGCACTTCCACATTCGGGAAGTCACGCTTTAGATAGGCTGACATGCTCGCGATTGGCATCGCTATTTCATTGCCATCCGGGGAATAAAAGGAGAAAGCGAGTCGCAACGTCTTTTTCTTAACGCTGCCGAACCAACGCGACTTTTCCTGTGGATACACCGGCCGATCATTGCCAACCGCTATAACATCTACCTTGGAATTCATAGCTTAATCCTGAGCACTCATTTCTAGGTGCCGACACACACAAATAGTAAGACTTGCCGACTAAAACAAACAGCTTTTACTCATTTGCTATCGACCGAATAGCGTTAAAGTATACCAGTATCTAGAATAATAAGCATGAGATGCAGCACACATAAAGCCCTGAATAATATGTGACTAATGCCTGTTTTTCTTGGCTGCGGTTTCCAGTGCGAGAGGATTCCTTTATGCTTTGCCTAATATCTGACGAGCCCTACGAACGCAGGTTTATCAAAAGCAATCTACCGATTCGGAAACACACTATGGATGCATTAGACGCTCTACACCTTAGAAGCTCCGTTCCCAAGCTAGGCGACCCGCTCCCCTCCCCGGAAATGCTTGAGAATATCTACAAGTCCGCGTTCAGCGCAGCAGACCATGCTGTACTCAGACCCTGGCGTTTTCTGGTCGTGAAAGGAGACTCGCGGAAGAAACTCGGCGAACTCTTCGCCAAGGCCGGCGTAGCGAACGATGCATCTCTAAACCAAGGGGCAATTGAAAAACTACGTTGCAAGCCATTGCGCGCGCCCCTAGTCTTAGTTTGCTTATCCAGCTTCAAGCCTCACCCTAAGGTCCCCGAGATCGAGCAAGATTTGTCTGCAGGCGCTGCCACTCAGAATATGCTGCTAGCCGCTTTCGTCCAAGGCTTAGGCGCGATTTGGAGAACCGGTTCCTTGGCCTATGACCCTATCGTCAAGAACGGCCTCGGGCTGAGCGCTGAGGAAAAAATTATTGGGTTTCTTTACATAGGAACGATCGCTGGCGGCACCAAACAGCTGTGCAAAGCCGACGTTCAGTCCTATTTTCAAGAGTGGTAGGCAAATAAGCAGGTAGTTTGGTACGACACCCATGGCAAGCCACCGCATAACTATTCAGTGTTGGAAAAGCGAAACCTCTCTTCGCAATTTACTCCTACTTTTCTCCAGATATGAAGAATGCAGCACCTGCAATGCCGATCTGCATGCCTGTATTTCCTGCAAGAACTATGCGCACAACCTTGCAAATAGCTGCAGCGAAGATCGCGCAGAATTTGTTCAGGACAATGAGAAGGCTAACTTTTGCGACTTCTTTAAAGTGAATTCCAAGGCCTACAGAAAGAAAGGCGAGGCCGCTTCTATAGTAGCTAAGGCTAGTCTAGCTGAGCTGTTAGCAGAAGAAGTAGAATCAGGCGCCGAAGCTGAGACGTCGCCCACTGCCCAAGCGAATAAGGTTCTTGCTGAATTGAAGAACTTATTCGATGAGGAGTAACAACAGTCTGGACATTTTCATAGCCACTCCCCAACCTAGTACGATACCCACCCAAACCCATATTGGCACTAACTACACCCCATTTAATCGGCACCCAAACTACGCATCAATCCTAACCAGACCCCATCTAAACGGCAGTTAAACCGCGCTTGAACTTAACCATACTCCGCGCAAACGCCCTCAGACGGAGGCTAGCCATAAACTACGCCCTCATTCATTCCTATTTCATCTGAGGAGGGTAATATGAGTCCTAACAAGAGAAGAATTGCCATGACGAATTTAACTAGAGCAACACAACTATCTTTAGCCACAACCTTGATCTTAGGGTCGAGTGCGATCTATGCAGATCATGGCCAGCGCAACAATGACGTAGAAAGTTTACTGCTCAATGTCGCGTCCGCCTTTTTAGTAACAGAGGCTGCTCAGTATTCGATTCTCGGCAGAGAGCAGCGTTCTCGTCATAGTAGGGGGTATCGTCGCGATCGTGATAATTCGGGGCACAGCTTTGTGCGGCAGACGATTGCTATTCTGGAGCAAGCTTCACCACCGAACCCGTTAGAGGTGGCAGCTCTCGTCGAACGCGGACCGTCGAAACCCGTATCAAAATAAAGCGGTAACCGGCGCTAGCTTCATCGGAATCTGTCACGATGCCTCTCATATAAAAGATGTTATAATTATACTAACGAAAAGACTGATCAGTCTACACAGATTATTCGCTTAA
>Ga0308010_1002311_pt1 | contig 10039 bp, 10 predicted proteins | sample Neamet129_FD_202368 | JGI IMG/M metagenome (GOLD analysis project Ga0308010, IMG submission 202368) | Marine microbial communities from water near the shore, Antarctic Ocean - #129 | ecosystem: Environmental > Aquatic > Marine > Unclassified | place: Southern Ocean | collected 2014-07-24 | reverse complement strand
TCTAGCTCAAGTTCTTCAATCCTTGACAAAGGTTCTCTGATGGGTTCTGGGTTGGACACGATAGGAGCAAATACTGGTTCTGTCATGTTTCCAGATTTTACATCTAGAGTTGCCTTCCATAGGAAGACGTTGTTCAAGTCGCTGTTCATGAAGCTTCCAATATTATACATGTAAAACATTTAAATTACGAAACGTGAATATTTATACTCTTGAAAATAAAAGATTAAGAAACAAAACATTCTCAATCCAATTTTGCACATAATATAATGGATAATTTATCGTGTCCTTCTGAAATCATCGATAAGATAAACTCGAATATAGCAATAGATGCAAACGGGTGCCATTTATGGAATCTATGCGAATCAAATGGAAATCCAACCATTATATGGACAACTGAAGATTGGAAGTATGTGAATGTAGATATACGAAGATGGATATGGGTACATCACAATTATAAAATCGACCCACGTGTTACTATCACACAGGGATCTGATTGTCATTACAGATGTTGTAATATTGACCATCTGCTGAAGAAAGAATAAACGCGTATTTGGGTCATGTAAAAATATATTTACATGTATCATATCATAATAATAATCAAACAATAAATGAAACTTTTCACTGGACTCTCAATTGGATGTGTATTGGCCATTGCCAATGGTGCTGATATCAACGTAAAGGTTGGTGAAAGTATCAATGCAGCACTTGAAAAGGCCATGCCTGGAGACACTATCATTCTAGGAGATGGTGTCCATAAACAGGATATTCAGAGTGTCAGGGATGGTGAACCTGATAAGTATATCACAATTACCGGTAGTCGAGATGCTGTTGTAAATGGTGAAAAACAATCTCGAATGATTCAGATCAATCATTCGTATATGCAACTTGATGGATTCACAGTCGATGGAAAGACCGGAAAGGGAGATAAGCCCGAGCACTATACCGATAAATGTGTATATGTACTTGGAACCAAGAAACCAGAGGTTATCCGAGACGAAAAGGGTGAGTATGAGTCTTCTTTGGATGGAATGATTCTCACCAATCTCCATGTTAAATCATGTGGAGGAGAGTGTGTTCGTCTCAGGAGTTTTATCACCAATGCCGAAGTCATGGGAAATGTCATCGAAGACTGTGGTATTCATGATTTTGTGTTCCCCTCGAAAACTGTTAACGGAGAAGCTATCTATTGTGGAACATCGTCTAACCAATGGAATGACGGTAAGAACAGCCGATCGGGTCCCGATCTTACCAAATACATCCACATCCACCACAACGAGATCACCCCCAGAGCCAATGAATGTTGTGATGTGAAGGAAGGTTCCACGAAAGTTCTTGTAGAATACAATATCTGTTCTGAGCAGCTCGATCCCAACTCTGGTGGTCTAGATTCCCGAACAGATGATGTTATCTTCCGCTACAACGAGGTTTACTCTAACCTTGGAGCCGGAGTCAGGATTGGTGGCCATAAAATTGATGGTCATCAGTATGGTGAGAACAATGAAGTGTATGGGAACACCTTCTTCGATAACAAATACTCCACTGTCAAGACAGTGACTGGAACTCAGCACATCATGTGTGAGAACAAGTGTGAAGGAGAGTGTGATCTTGCTGGGACAACATCTAAATCGTACAATTCTATTGATGGTAAATGTCAAACATCTGGGATGATTGATATCAACTGGGTATCATCAGGAAAGGTTCAGTCAACAAAGAAAGAGGAGACGAAGACTGAGAGTTCTGAAGAAAAGGAAGACGCCAAAAACGGACCCACTGTTTCGATTGGAGAGATCAAGACTACGGTTGTACAAAAGGCATCAAAGGCTTGCAATCCTCTCACTGTAAAAAAAGTGAAGGCATCGGACAGCGACGACAACAAACCACAATTCTCAGTAGACGGAAAGATAACTACTCGATGGTCTGCCAATAAGGTCGGAGCATGGCTTGAGATCGAGCTAGCCTCTGTAGGAAACGTAGACTCCATCGAGATGGCATTCCACAAGGGAGACAAGCGTGCGCAGAAATTCGATGTTTATGGTGATGGAAAGAGTCTTCTTAAAAAAGAGGAGTCATCTGGGAAGACCCTTGGTCTTCAGCAATTTTCATTCGAGAAGTCTGTTGATTTGAAAAAGTTAACTATCTTCGGTAACGGGAATTCTGAGAACGACTGGACAAGCTTGACTGAGATCATTGTATGTGGAGAAACAAGCGGAGAAAGCCAGGACCATGATGTATCTGATTCTGATGATACATGTGAAACAAAACGTCTACGTATTGAAGATGTTCGAGCATCTGGAAGTGACGGAAACACGGCAAAGAATGTATTGAAGGATGGAAAGGAACGATGGAGTTGCAAAGATTCTCCATGTGAATTGGAATTGGAGCTTGTTGAGGAAAGTGATGTCGTTGAATTTTCTATGGTAGTGTACAATGGGAAAGGTCGTGTACAGTCGTTTGATCTCGAGGTCGAGACAAAATCTGGGTGGTCTACAGTTGTTCGCGATGGACTTTCTACCAAAACAAATGGTCTCCAGTCATTTGACATCGACGTTGCTGGGGTTAGAAAGGTTAAGTTTATCGGTTATGGGTGTGATGTCACTGAATGGAACTCTCTTGTGAATGTCCAGATAACTGGATGCAAATAATGGAGACGGATTCATATAGAAAGTAATAATTAATTGGAATTATATTTATATTCTCATCCACATTGATCGGCGTTCTGATCTACATCTCTCCGTCTGATGTCCTGATTCTCCACAAGTTTTACATAAATTCTTACTCTCACATATACTCATCTCCAGATCTTCAACCTCCCATGGGTCAAGGTATAGGTTATTCCATGTATACCCCCGGACATTCGATAGTCCATGTGCTCTTGCAAGCTCCATGACTTCTTTTTTCTCCCACTCATCCCGAGTTGTCATTTGTCGAGTTACAGGTGCTATCTCTCGTACCATCCCATGTTGATTCGTCCATTCCGAACCACATCCTGATAAATATCTATCTATCGTTGAATCTATATCTTCCGATTGTCCTACATGATATTTCCCATCATTAAGACTGAGAACATAGATACCACTCCTGATAAAACCTTCTTCTCCTCCTGGGAACTCATAATCTTGTTCACCTTGTTCGACTGGTTCAACCAGGAGATGACCCGTTAGGTGTCTCTTGGCATAACAAGATGTCTCTTCATGTGAATTTCTCCCACATCTACAACATACCCTTTTCCTATGATATGGGTTTTTCACTTTACTGGTGAATGTGGTGGTTTCTACAGATCCATCTGAAAATATCGTTTTACTGGTCTTGAATACGACAGTCTGATTTCTTAGAGGAGATTTCATTAGATTGTGAACGTGAAGGTGATTGTGAACGTGAAGGTAAGGTGCATGTATGTGTATGTATGTATTGATTTATTGATAATTAATATTACACTTCAGGTATTTCCGACTTGCCCTCAATGATATCAAGAATCTCACTATACGAGATATCAGGCTTCCCGATATATTTCATTGCCGAGTGTACATTACCACGATTCGACCTATCAGAATTTCCAAATCCAATTTCAGACAACTTGGTAACAGCGTGTGAATCCCGAAGACGGATGTTGTTGTAGCTAGTTACAATCTCTTCGACGCTGGGAGATTTTTTTGTCGAGAAACATGCATCTAGATACACAATATCTTCTAGAGCTGCCGTACATCCCTGACCCAAGCTGGGAAGAGAAGTGTGACACGCATCACCAACAAGTATAACGTTATCAATCCCAGCATGTGTAGCGTACACCGACTTACATGTACGAGGACTTTTACGTTTAAACGCCTCCTCTTGTACTTCGCCCAACTTAAATTCTGGAAATTGTTCCATTTTAAATTCCTTTTTCGTCACATATGAAACAGTCAATCCACCATCGATAGAAGGGGGGCAGATAAGCTCTGAATCATGAGATTGAAAAACATGGAAAGATTTCCCCCAATTCTCATCATATCCTTTGAACTTTTCCAGATTCTCTTTCGTGACATCAAACGTTTTGAAAATACGATCATCAAAAATTTCATCGTACTCGAAATCTTTATGAGATGATCTTAATTCTGACCTGACCTTAGAGTTTGCACCATCTGCTCCGATCAAAAGATCATAATAATGATTCTTATTTTCTAGGTATGCAATCCTGCTATCAAAATCAACAGTTATCAGTTTCGAGTGGTGAAAAGTGATATCAAGATCCTTTGCAGCATCCTTGATACAATCCACAAGATCAGATCTCGAGATGCTAATGGTCTCTAGACTTGGTTTTTGATGTACATCCCCATTCTTATGTGCCATAACCTGTTCGATGTAAACACATTTATCAGAATATTTTACACCAAACCTGTCCAATGCGTCCGTTCCTCTCTTGTTTAAGACTATGTTGTAATTTCTGGACTCTTTATGATTGTATTCGTGTGTAATCCCACATGGACAAGATTCATCTTCCTTTACGATTGATTTCTGCTCGAAAATGTTAACAGTGTGTCCTAATTTTGCCATAGAAATTGCAGCCAGTGCACCAGCAGGTCCTGAGCCTATGATTCCCACATTGAATGATTTTACCACTGTAGAGAGTGATAGTAGAATAATATAATGTAAAATATTCATTTTGATATTATAGATAGTGACAATAGACACTCTTTCCCCATATCCATTTGTAAACAATAAGAATGTCGTTTATCTAAAAGTCAGCATCCAAACTAAATGCCTGTTCTTCCTTCGTAGTACCCGACCCTGCCTTGCTATATTCTGAGACACGAGTTTCGAAGAAATTACTCTTCCCTTGCATCGAGATCATGTCCATGAAAGGAAATGGGTTCGCTGTATTGTACAACTTATCATACCCCATATTCACCAGCCAATAATCGGCAACAAACTTAATATAGTCTCCCATCAGATCACAATTCATACCAATGAGAGACACTGGTAGAGATTCCTGAGAGAATTCAATCTCCATATCTACTGCGTCCTTGCAAATCTCATATACTCGTGATGAAGGCAACTTCTTAGCAAGATGGCTGTATATCGCCACAGACCCCTTTGCGTGCATGGCCTCGTCTCTTGAGATCAATGCATTTGCAAAGCATAATCCAGGGAACAACCCCCTCTTTTTCAGCCAGAATATCGCACAGAAGCTACCTGAAAATTGCACACCCTCCAAGAATGTGAATGCAACTAGTCTTTCTGCCAGAGAAACCGTGGATGGGTCCATCCATTTCATTACCCAATCGGCCTTCTTCTTGATAACAGGGATTGTCTGAACGCTTCTCAGGATCCTTGTTTGTTCGACGGGGTCCTTGATGTAGGTCTGGATGAGCAATGCGTAGCTTTCTGCATGAACTGATTCCATGAAGTTCTGAATAGCAAAGTGACTCCGAATTTGGGGAATCACAATCTCATCTGCAAAATTTACAGATACATTTTCCATTACGATTTGATCCAGAGAAGCGAAGAATGCGAGAACCATCTTGATGAAGTGCTTCTCGTTGTCGGTGGACTTTTCCCAGTGGGCCATGTCATCTGAAAGATCGATCTCCTCTATCGTCCAGAACGAGGCAATTTGTTTCTTGTATAGATCGAACATGTCACTGTACTCGTTCTCTGTCTTCCCATTGAATAGGATGAATCGATCAAACTCTTTCTCCTCCCTGCACATGGGTTCATTTACTTCTCCTGAGATTTCCTTGAGTCGATGACTGGTGACCTTGTCGAGTTTGAACCCTCTGACTTCATCATATCCTCCAAGGAACTTGTCTCCGATGAAGACTTGGGGGAAAGTTTTAGACCCAGATTTCTCTACCAACGCTGGGATATCTTGACATTCAAGTGTCGTGAACTGGATATTTTTTCTCGTGAGGTAGTTCACGAGCAAAGTACAAAAGACACAATCAGGTTTCGTGTATACTGAAAGCATGATGGTATTGTAAAAGTATCAGAGAAAAAAAAGGTTGTGGCTATGAGGTGGGATCACCAGAGGTTGACAATGTTTAATTATTAATATTTACCATATCTAAAGATACGATGGAGGACACATCAGACTTGGAGTTCTTACTATTGTCTTCCCATATTTACCAATCACGTGATAAGAATCTTTCCTTAGATAGTTCCGACCTACCTACCTTGACAAAATGGCTCAAAGACACAAATAGACTTCGAGAACTTAAGGATATTGATCCAGAAGATGACATTGAGATCAGCTTCGAGAACCCCAGGCTCATAGATCTTTTGAATAAGTGTAATCCATCTATCAATATCAAGTTTGATATTAAATCAGATGATGATATGTTGATCTTGAATAGATTGAAAATCAAGAACTCGAGGAAAATAACATATGTATCTGAAGATTTACCAGTGAGTATACCCGTTCTTCACGGAGGTAATATTCTGGTAACAGGTGATGTGAATGGAGATGATCTTTTACATTTGATTAATAACACGTCGTCTGACATATTGATGACAACACGAATATTCATAGATGGGTTTATGGAAGAAAACATCGTATCAGATGTTATGGATAGGATGATAGACATCGTGTATAAGACAGATGATTCTGATATATTTGGATTTTCATTATCTTTCCATTCCGATTCTGGAATGGTAAACAAAAAGAAGATCATCCGAGGATGGACAATCGAAGCCGGTGTACGATCTGATAGATCATTTATTTCAGTAGAGAAGACTCTTAATTAATTTCACAACAATCTTCAGTATAATGAATACCAGATCCACATTTACCACATACCGGATTTTCATCCGAGACCTTCTTCTTCTTAGATGCCTTGCAATGTGCTCCGAAGTGATCCTTTCCACCACATTTCATACATAAATCATATGCCATTCTGATTCTCTTGGTGATATGATCAATCGTATCTTGTGTCAATTTAACTGATACATATGGTCCTCCCCTCACATTCTCTATTCCGTGTTTCATCATATACTCAACAGTTAGACGATCCTCGTCGAGATTGTGTGCATATGGAATCGTCTCTAGAATCTTTACAGGTTTATGTTTCATCGTCCATGCGGATGAACGATGTCCTGTCACATGATCGTTGTATCTTCTTTCTACATTGACTGTCTTACCAACATAGTATTTTCCATCTACAAGTTCCAGAGCGTAGACAATTGTCATCGTAGAAGTGGATAGATAGATTGTTTGTTTATTGTATTACATATTTTAATATCAGTTTCAAAATACCCTATGAAATCTTCGTATATGTACTACGAAATATACATCGAACAATGACCTTCCTTGATGTTTATTTCCTCTATCTTCTTGCATCTCCCCATGTATCTTATTTCTCCATTCCTTTTACGAACAATGTGAACGGTACTGGATCCATGGAGTATACTTTTCATGACACTTTTATTGGTATCGTCATGAGATGTGAACCATTTCAGGATATTCTCCGACCCACAACTCTTCCATGATGCCTTGTATCGACCATTGTCTACAGACAGTAGAACAAATTCAGACTTCTCCTTATTTCCATATACTCCTGGGTATATACAATTCGTAGTTGGGAAATAATTTTCCAGGATATCTGTCATTCCTGACATTACAATAGAATCCCCAGATGAATCCTTCTTCTTGAACAATGAGAAGACAGATGGCCTAACGATAACATCCTTGGTCTTTGTAGGTACAACCTTTGTAGGTACAACCTTTGTAGGTACAACCTTTGTATCCTTTGGACTGATTGGGGGAGATACAATCCTTGGAGGTAATTTAGCTTCACTTCTTCTGACCATTCCTCTCCTTCTCTTCCTATCTGGGATAGTAGGAGCTTGCTCGGAACACGTAGGACACTTGAATGAATTTGCCTCTACATATTTCTCAAGCACGTGGCGAATGATATCTTCCCTGGAATAAGTCATTGAGCACATTGAGAATGCAAATGCAGGATATGTTGATTGGCATGGTACAAATGATAGAATATCAATCCCTGAGGGTATGGTAGTATCATTACACTTTGAAGGGTCAGACATATCATTGAAGCGTTCTGCTAGGATGTATTTGACAAGTTCCTCCCTTTCCATGGAAGAAACAAGGATGCATTTGTCAACGAATTCCTTTGAAGAGTTCATGTTTAATTAATCATTGATTATATTTTTAGATCTCTCTAGTTTACGAGTTCTTCCTTGACGTCCACCATTGGTTCTGTTGTTGGTGAGGATTCTTTTTTAACATCTACAAGTTCTTTCTTTATTGATTCTTTCTTGCTCTCTTCTTGCTCTAGTCTAGATTCTTCCATTTCTTCTTTTGTGTATATCCCCCTGTATAACCCAGCAGTTGATCTCTTTTTCTGCTTGTTCTGTACCCTGATGATACCACGAATCTCCCACTTCATCTTCATCTGTGACCTGCTATTGAACCTTCTTCCATCTGTTTTACCTTCTTTGTTTTTAGCCTCCGTAATACGTTCGGACAATCGATCCAATGTCATCACGATATTGATGTGTGTATGTGTGTGGTATAATAGTAGACTATTATTATTATTTTGTTATGGTCCATAAAGCCCATAAGACGAATATCCTTTCTTGAAATCATCCTTTGCCCAGTCGTCCCATGCAGTATCGTTATCATCACTAACTTCCGGAATTGCCTTACCTAAATTCCCCCATACACTATCCCCTCTCGTTGGCGCATGTCTTTTCTTTATTTTTTTCGATATGCTTTCGTGTTTTGGTTTTATAGGTTTTATAGGAACAGATTCTTCTTGATCAATATAGTATTTTTCATCTTCGTGTCTTTTCTTCCTCAGACAACAAACACACTCTAAAGATTTGACCCAAGAAATTATACAATCCATTCAACTTCCCTGGTATTATCCCCTGGTATTATCCAGACATAAAATATTTGGTATAATTATACATTTACATACATAACATGCATGTAACAAAAGGAGACAGAGTGTTTGTGACCGGTATCGAATCTTACGCAGATGTGGAAAGAGAGGGCATCCTTGGTCTAACAAGCTCCATATGTGCTACATGTGACGACGGAGTTGTCAGGGCATTCACTGGTACTACTCTTACCGAAACAATCGTAAATACCACAACTGGTAAGAACGGAAAGGGTGATGACCACGTTGTCCCAACTGATGTGAAAAAGGTTGGTCCTGAAATTCTCGATGCTATTGGTATTGATCAAGATACAAAGATCGCATACTTCCAGAAGTTCATGGTCCTACCTAAAGAAACCCGTAAACAATACATCGACGAATGGTTGACTGTGAAAGACGACGCAACCACCAGATCCACGTTCCTAACATCCCTCGTTGCAGTTATCGAAGTGGATGATCTGTTTATCCGTACTCAGGCTGCTTTACTTCTAGGACACCTCGAAGAGGCAACTCGTGTAGAGATCCTGACAAAACTATACAGTCTGACTACCACCGAAACCAGGCAGGCAATGATCATCAACTACACCACCAACAAGGCAGACAAATACAAGACAGAAGAGTTCGTCCAGGGTATTTACCAGATGACATTGGATAACAGTGAATACATGAGGATCCAGATGACACAATACGGAAAGGTTGCTCGAATCTCCAACCTCGATGAGAAAATAGACCTTTTCCTAGTGGACAAAAGTTCTAGCATGGATAACTACGCAGCGATATGGAGGGCTCGTAAGTACTACAGGACAAAAAGGTCTGGTTCTCGATTCACCAAGTCCCTTTTGCGTAAATACTGATTTTTGAATAAGTTGGTATAATAATTAAAATGATATTAATAAAATAAAAACTCCTCACTTCTTGACATATCAACTTTTTCTCCCAAAGAGACGAACCCCAGATCGGGTCTATACATCTCTTCGAATTCCTCCTTCATCATTGTATAATTCTTCTTATTCATGTTTTTTTTTACAGAATTCAACCATATCTCAAATCCTATCTTATTTGTAATCTTTGTCGATTCATCTTCTAATACATCTATGTCCCCCGCCATAAGCATGGTACCCTTTCTCATGAATTGGATACAAAATGCAATCATCTGTGATGCA
>Ga0308010_1002310_pt1 | contig 10041 bp, 16 predicted proteins | sample Neamet129_FD_202368 | JGI IMG/M metagenome (GOLD analysis project Ga0308010, IMG submission 202368) | Marine microbial communities from water near the shore, Antarctic Ocean - #129 | ecosystem: Environmental > Aquatic > Marine > Unclassified | place: Southern Ocean | collected 2014-07-24 | reverse complement strand
TGCAAGAAACGGAGTAATTAACGATATTGGATTACCAGATGATGTTAAAATATCTCCAGAGGCTAAGGAATTAAATAGAATTAAGGAGCTTGCTGGACTACAAAAATGAGATATTCAGATTTTAAAATATTAGAAGCCGCTGACTTAATGACTCAGTATAAGCAAGGCGGAAAAAAGGCAATGCCGGCTATTAAAGATTTACAAACAAAACTTTCGGCTGCAGGCTTCAACCCAAATGGCATAGATGGAAAATATGGCCCAGGTACATTTAAAGCAGTTCAGGCATTTCAACAAGCTAACGGATTATCAGTAGATGGTCAAGCTGGCGATGCAACACTTGCTAAGATTAACACACCTGCACCAGCAGCTAAACCAACAGCAGCACCTGTTAAAGATAAAACAGCACCTGCACCTAAAGTGTCAACAGGACAAGCACCAGCACCAACAACACCAGGAAATGCAGCTCCAACAAGACAAGCACCAGCGCCAACAACACCAACAACACCAGGAAATGCAGCTCCAACAAGACAAGCACCAGCGCCAACAACACCTAAAGATAAAACAGCACCAGCTCCTAAGGTATCAACAGGACAAGCACCAGCTCCTAAGGTATCAACAGGACAAGCACCAGCTCCAACAACTCCAGTAAATCCTCAGGACAAAACATTAGACCCATCAGTTAATAAAATACCGTCAGGACAAGCACCTGCACCAGCAACACCTACTAAAGCACAGGGCGGTGGCGATGCAAGTACATATACACTTGGTGGTAAGCCTGTCACTAGAGCAGAGTATGAAAAACAATTTGGCACAGATGTAAGTGGTAGACAAAACGATGTTGCAAACTTAAACGCAAAGATACAAGGTAGCAGTAAAGCAGCATCAGACGAAAAACAAAGATGGGTACAAGCACAACTAGAAGATCCTAATTCTAAATATAATAGAGGTGTACCAAGTGATAAGCGTGATCCAAATTACCCTGCAGAATTAAAAGCAATTGATGACAAGTATGCAGCACAGAGTGTTGCAGACCAACAAAAGATTAAAGATTTATCATCAGATCCAAGAGTAGCTAACAATGTTAAGTCAGACTTTGACAAAGCATTAGACGGTGGCACTAATGGTGTTGGTAAAACTAAAAGTACTATGAAAGATCCATTTGCAGACGACCCAGAAGGCGATGCGGCTTTTGATAAAGCATTAGATGGTAACGATGATATTAATACCAACACTACCACAGATACTAGCAACAATAATACAACTAGCAATAGTACATCAACTTCTAATGTAACAACTACAGGCGGTACTACTACTTCTGTACAACAGTCTGGAGGCGGTAGCACTACAAGATTTGCTTCAAAGTATGTAGACAATGATGAAAGCAATAAACTAAGAGCTCAAGCAAAAGATATTGAACGTAATCAAATGAATGCATTTGCTGACAAATACGAAAAAGATAATCCAACTGCTGACTTTACTGATGCACCAGAATATAAAAACTTAGAGAAACAAGTTGATGATTTAAGGAACCAAGCTCGAGCTGCTAAAACATTAGTTCATCCTAGCGGAGAAGTAGACGTTAACGGCAAAACAACTTATTATGGTAAAGGTGCTAACAAAGATGGCTCCTGGGACGGAAACCAGTTCCAACCTACTAAAGAAACCAAGGAATTAAATAGAATTAAGGAGCTTGCTGGGATATGAGATTTAATGAATTTAAACAAATCACTAATACATCAATCTTAAACGAAGGTGCTCGTATTGATCATGCTGAAGACATTGTGTTTTGGGAAGGTTCAGCTGGTGCAGCTAGAGCTTTAGAGTCTCTACGTAAATTAGAAACAGGCGGCCATAGTGACGTTACTATTAAATGGGACGGATCACCTGCTATTATATTTGGCAGGAACGAAGATGGAGAATTTATATTAACAGACAAGTCAGGCTTTACAGCAAAGGGATATGATGGCAAGGCAAAGTCTCCAAATGACCTACAAGACATGTTTTTAAATCGTAGTGGTGGCAAGAATAGATCAAACCCAAATTATGTTGCATTTGCACAAAATATGAAAAGTGTATTTAAAGAATATCGCGATAGCTTACCAGAAGACTTTCGAGGATACTTTAAAGGAGACTTGTTGTACTTTAAAGCACCTCCAGTAAATAACGAAGGGTATTTTGAATTTAAGCCAAACATTGTAACTTACCAAGTTAAACAAGATTCAGAGCTTGGCGGCCGAATTGCAGCTTCAACTACAGGAGTTGTTGTTCATCGTATACTAGACGAAAAAGGAACAGAGGGACCAATTAGTATTGATCTTAATCAAACCTTCTTAGGTGATGACGTTTTTGTATTTCCTCCACAGACTGTACAAAAAGGTGCAGATGTTAATAATGAGTCAGTTGATAAATTGAAACAAGTTATTTCTAAAAACGGCCCTGCATTAGATATGTTATTAGATCAAAATAAATTAGCTGAGATGAAGATGGTAGACTTTCCAAAGATATTATACCAGTACACTAATTCAAAAGTTGACACAGGATTAAGTGGACTGGGATCAGACTTCTTTAAATGGATAGCTAGTAGTAAAGTTAGTGCAGTCAAACAAAAGAAAATATTAGAACATGTGCAGAGTAATAAGGCAGGCTGGGAAGGCCTTTGGACTATTGTTACTACAATTATGGCTGTTAAAGATGATATTATACAGCAATTTGATAGTCATGACCAAGATGTTAAACAAAGCATTCCTGGACATACAGACAGAGGCGGCGAAGGGTATGTACTTGCACATCCAGAAGGCGATATTAAACTAGTACCTAGGGCAACGTTCTCTAAGGCTAACAGAGCAGTAAAAAGAGATTAAAAGGAGAATGAAATGACTAAAACAGTAGCAGAAGAAATTAGAGAGTTGGGCAATCGACTAGCGCAGATTAATCCTGAGAATGAAGCACAACCAGTAGACGATTATGAACTAGGCGACCACGGTTCGGAGCTGGACATTGATGACGAAGGAGACGGTAATAGTTTTACTCAAAAGACAATGTATGATCAATTGGGCAAAGTATTAGACAGCCAAGGTAACCCTACTCCGGTCACCGCAGTAACAACTGACGATGGCAAGCAATTGAAAGTAACACCACAGCAAGCAAAAACATTACGTATGTTCTGTACAACAGATAAAGTAAAGCCAAATGTAAGGTTAGCATTTATTAAAGATATTCAGAATAGTGCAGGATTATCTGACTTCTTAGATATAAATGATTATGACGAAATGGCTAACTTATATGTGTCTAAATATTTAGGATAATTTTAAATGATGGAATTCATTAAAGATATTCACGAAGCAAAGATGTTACGTGACGATAAAAATGCAAGAGTACTAACGTATACTGATTGCTGTGAGCGTCTGTATCTTTCTTTACTGTGTTTAGAAATGATGAGGCATTACCCGAAGTATAATGCTTTTGTAAAAAGATACGCTACAACGACTACAAATAAAAATAACTACAATATATTTAGAATGTTTAGTACTGACGTACATAATTTTATATACTTTGTAGTTGGTGATGAAGATGCCTTAGATAAACTAAAAGATCCTAAGGCAGCTAAACTTCTTAGAACTAAGACGCACTTATCAACAATGGCACTTAATAGATACTTGTCGCAACTAGCAAATAATACAGAACCAAAAGGCGTTAGTAAACTCTTTATAAAACTTGAAAGCGAACTAAACATAAAAGACCCTGGATACAAAAATATAAGAAGATTAGTTACTAATATACAAGGTGTAAGTAACATAGAACGAAGTAACTTTACTACTAGATTATTGTATGCAGTAAGAGCAAAATTAAGATCAAGCGACTTAATATCCGACTTTGAGAAGTTTGTTAACGATAAAGGATTAGAGACAAGAGACGTTAAAGACAATGAACCAACTATTAGTGTTCCTGATTTAGTACCAAATACATTAGGGTTACAATACTATCGATTGCTTGTTGGTGCTGGTAACATCATGCAAGCTAAACGTTTTCTAGATGCAGTCCAATCTAAACAATCAATCCCAACTACGTTTGTAAACGGGTACTTGCCAATTATTAAGATGGTTGATGATATAGTTGCAGCTGGCCCAACTTATGTACAAGGCCTTAGAGTACTACATCAACGAGCTAAAAAACAACGAAAATAACCCGTAATACCCCTCTTTTCTTCCATTCGACTAAATACTAGTAACAATATACACTGAGCGTGTAATTGTCCATTTAAGAGAAACTTTAAAGGAGAAAAAAAATGGCATCAGTAGCAAGAATTAATGGTATTCCACCAGTAATCGCAGGTAACACTGTATCACTATCACAGATTGCATTATTTGTAATCGACGCAGGCGGAGATCTACGTACAGAAGATGACGCAGCTAACGAAGCATGTGAACTAATCTTAAGCATTGTACAGCCTTTGGCATATTGCTTTGTAAACGATAACAGCGGTCAAATGTCTGTTGTTATGGACGGACACAGCGTAACAGCTGCTTCTTTGCAAGCACGTCTTAGAGAATTAGGCACCACAGCTGGACCTAACGACTATGACGCTTCAGGCGCAACAGTAACAGCCGCAACTACATTTGTAGTAGCTTAATAAATTCTAACTACCTTAGAATCGTGAAGTTGTAAAAGGCGTCACACTAAAGAGTCACTTTTTAAGTGGCTCTTTTTTTATGGCTGTAAATACAGTATGAATGTTATTTTAAAAACCCTAATAGATATAACTGAAACCAAAGCTCGTCGAGGTGACGATAAGTTTCAATTTAACCAACAAGCAAACTATATGACTGCAATGCAAACTGTAGGATTACGAGTAAACCCAATTCCAGTATCATTAACAAACGAAGTAGGTGATGTTAGTAAATTAGGATTTGGAACAGCATTTAAAGGCGAACATCGTTACTGGTCTTTTAAGTTTAGTTACGAAGCAACTTCAGGTATAACTATACAAACATTACAAGCTGATTACGATCTTGTTCCAATAATAAAAGATTTAAAGGAAACTGCTACTTTTAAAAATGCAGTTTTTAGAACGCTAGACAAAAAAGATAAAAATGTAGTATTTGAATTTATAGAATAACTACATACATAATTTACACCAATGGGTATTATAAATACTAATGTTGAGCACAGTCAACTAGGCAATTTTATAATACTATTACAAGGCAAACTACAAGTTTACTTTACATATGGAAAAGACATAAAATGGCCACCGCCCTCGAAAAAAAGAATTTAGAAGCACACGTAGATTTATGCCAACAACGGTATGAACAACTCGATGGTCGTCTTACTAAAATTGAAGAAAAAGTTGAACACATACATCACGATATAACACACGGTAATAAAGCAATGATCAAAGTATTATTTGGTGCAACAGCTACTATTATTACTGGATTACTTTCAACTATTATTGTTGTAGTAATGAATTTGCCAACATAAATTATGATTATGTTTACCCTAGTGCTAATAGCTTGGGTCATTGTAATGCTACCTCCGCTTTGGTACTTGTATAAACAAAGCCACACTCCGTTATCTCCAACTAAACCAACTCGTCGAATTTAAGTATACTAATCTAATATTAGGTAAATAACTATATGTTATTAAGAGAGATTACATCTGACGAAAACAACCTTAACGAAGCCCTTGTATGGGCTCGGTCAGGTAAAACTGTTGTTCGTAAATATAGATGTCAAGGCGGCCAGCGCCACGGCCGTGTCGTTTCAGATCCAGGCAAGTGTTATGTTAGGATAGATCCTAAAAAACGTGCTAATATGAAAAAGATGAAAGCAAGGTTAGGAAACCGAATAGCTAGAAAAAGCAAGAAGACTAAGAGAACCAATCCAGCCAGTAAACGAGTTCAAGCAATGAATAAGTCATCTGGGAGAAAAAGATAAATGCGAGTTAGACAACTAATAGACGAAGGAATGGTTTGGTCCCGGCAAGGCGGCAAACAAGTTAGGAAGTATAGATGTACTTCTGGAGTACGACAAGGTAGAACAATGGCATCTCCAGCATCATGTAATAAACCACTTGATGTTTCAAAGAGTGCAACACTAAAAAAGACCAAGGCCTCTCAATCAAGTAAGATTAAAATGTCTGGTATTAATACTAGGATCAGAAACGTTAGGTCTAGACGATTAAAAACATTAAATAAACCGACTAACAAAGGTCGTGGAGGAAGAATATAATGAAAATTTTTGAGATAACAACTCCACAAATGCAAACTGTTGAAATAGCACAGGCCGTTATGCCAGACGGAAGCATAGCAGCAATTGATGGTGATCCAAGTAAGCGAGATACTGGAACAGTATATACTGACAAAGAAGGTAACATTGGTATTGCAGAACCAGGCAAAGCGTTAGAGCCAGGACAAGCAGCAGCTTCAAAAGATATGCTTAAAAATCCAAAAAAATTACAGCAAACTATGGCAAAGCAAACAAAAGATATTGCTACAAAACAAGCTAATAATACTGTAGCCACTCCACAAGGTACTACTGGTACCACCGGTTCGCAATAATGAAAATTTCGGACTTAATAAAGAATACGTTTACAACTAACGAAGAAAAGATAGCACTAGCTAAACTTGATAGAGCAAGTCCGTTAAGAGGATTTTCTGAAAGAGATCAAGTCATAATCGAAGCATTAATTCGTAAGAGTTTGGTAAGTAAATTTAAGAACGGTTCAACTGTATTGGTGGTAAAAAATGATGGCGGAAGTACATAATCATGTTATACAAGAATTACACGATCTATTAAATAGAAGTATAGACGTGTCACATTTTCCTTACAAGAAGGGGAATAGTATTCGTATAGGCGGGTACGCCATAAGAAAAAAGAAGAGTCAATATATAGTTATTGATTGTAAAGATAATAAAATAATTGAACAGTGTTTTTCACAAACAGCTGCAATAGCACTAGCTAAAAGACTATCAAAAGGAATTGAAGAATACACTGATGACATTATGCAGTTAGATCAAAAACTAATGAAACACTATATTGATTGTATATTTTATTCGCATACAATAGATAATACTAAAGACGAATGGAAAAGATCGTCAACAATAGATCGATATGATATAGCTAAAGATAAAGTAGAAGACGCCACAGCGGCACTAGAAGACCACATCTTTAGATAAATAAAAGTAACTAATACAAGGCCATTAAGGAAAGTTAAAATGAATTTACAAGAAATATCTAAACCAGTCACTGCAAAGAGTTTAAACGAAACTTTAGCTAAAAGATTCGGTAAGAAGATCAATGTTGAAGCGTTTAGTAGTGAGCAACTAGAAGATGCAAGGAATAGATTACGTACACAACTTTCCGCAATTGAAACTACAGAGAGCTTTGATAAAGTACATACTAGTGAAAATTATCAAAAGTCTAAATTATTTTTAGATGTTGTTAATGCAACTATTAGTGAGCGTGGTGCAATGATTGAAGGTGGTGAAGTACCAGCAGGACTAAAAGCATATCAAGACAAGAAAAAAGGCAAGAAGCCAGTAGATAAGAAAGCTGCAAAAGACTCCAACAAGAAGCCAGACGCTGACGGCGATGGCATTCCAGACTGGGCAGATAAGAAAGATAATAAGAAAAACGTTAAAGAAGGTAAAGAGGACGAAGCAGAATTAGTTATGGCTTCCAAGGACATGGTAGACAGAGTTACTGGTTGGATGGAAGACACAGCAGAAATGCAAACAGAATCAATGCTAGAACTAGCAGACGCTATTAGAGACGAAATGGGACTACAGCAGTCAGATGCATTTGTGCAAACAGTCAAGCCTGCACTAGAAGCAATGTATGACGTAATGGAAACTACTCGAGCTGCACTTACACAAGGTGTAGGCATGCTAACTGGTGAAGGCGAAGCACCAATTGATACTATGGGAGCAGAACCAGAAGTTGATGCTGCACCAGAAGCAGACATTGATGCAGACATGGAACCAACTGTTGATGCAGACGACGACTTTGCAGCAGCTGAAGCAGGCACAGGCGGCGCTGAAGAAGCTGGTAGAGCAAAACGAGAATCGTTAGAGCGTTCACGAAGAGTTGGACAGATCTTGGCAGGTTCAAAAAAAAAGTCCTAGAGGCAGATGGACAACCTAGTAAATTAGTCCAGCTACTAAGAACTATAATAACTAGTGCCGATCAAAGCGACACTAGTTTATACCTACCCTTTACAAAACCTAGCCAAGCAGACCGAACTGCATTAGCAACTTCTCATCCTGGCGCAAAAATCCTAGACATTAATAAACTCATGCAGAACATTGGCGGCGAACAGTTTGACTATGGAACTTTTAAAGCTGCATACGATACTGACCCTAGAGTAAAAACTATGGTTACAAATTTTAGTGAAAAGGGCATTGAGCCTAACACTAAAAAGCCTGCTACTAACAATCCACAAGCTGACGGCGCTGAAGGTGATACTACAGTAGCAAAAATGGCTAAGTCTGCAACTGATGTCGGGGCAAAACTCTAAAATAATACTTGACTTTCGTTGTTTAATGTCGTATAATATACGTAATGAAGGAAACAACTATGAGATCAAATGAAGAGATAGTCACTCAAATCAAAGACTTAATTGAAACGCAAGTAAAACCAGCGGTAGCCGGACACGGCGGAGTAATTGAGTTTGTTAGCTACGATGACGGGACACTACTAGTAGAATTAGGCGGAGCATGCTCTGGCTGTGCTAGTAGCAGCATTACACTTAAACTAGGTGTAGAACAAATGGTTATGCATTATGTACCCGAAGTAACTAAACTTGAATCGCAAGATGATCAAAACTCTACTGTTAATCCCTATTACACTAACAACGATTATAATTATCGAGACGGTGACTGGTAATGATGAGAAACTATAAATGAGCAGCTTAATACTTGAAGATAAATTTAATTATCAAAAGATAGATCGTAAAACTGATCCTGTTACAGGTAAACGTAAGTACATGACACCAGACGGTGGAGCCGTTGCTAGTGTTACAACTATCCTTAGTGCAACTAAAGACATGTCGCACCTTATTGCTTGGAAAAAGCGTGTAGGTGAAAAGAAAGCACAAGAAATTGTAACTGAAGCAAGTGGCGTAGGCACACGTATGCACAAGTATCTTGAAGACTATGTTGATAATGGTGAGTTACCTAGTCCAGGAAGTAATCCGTTTGCTATCAAAGCACATCGTATGGCAGAAGTTATACGTGACACAGCTATGGTAAACGTTGATGAGATTTGGGGTAGTGAAGTAGCACTTTATGTACCATCATTGTATGCAGGCATGTGTGACTTAGTTGGCCAATATAAAGGTGAGCCTTGTATTATGGACTTTAAGCAAACTAACAAGCCTAAGAAACTAGAGTGGGTACAAGATTACTACTTACAAATGGTTGCATACGCAGAAGCACACAACGAAAACTTTGGTACAAACATACGCCAAGGACATATTTTTATGTGTAGTCGCGGCGACGATGGCATGGCACTAGGCGGCGAAACATATCAACAGTTTGATCTTTGGCCACATGAATATGACGAATGGCGTACTGAATGGTACAACAGAGTTTATACTTATTACGAGAAACATAGCTAAATATGTATAATAACACAATAAGGAGAATTTAACGTGGCTGTTGTACAGATATCAAAAATACAAATTCGTAGAGGTCAGAAGAACGCAGGGTCCGGTATTCCGCAACTATCCAGTGGTGAAATGGGATGGGCGATTGACTCGCAGGAATTATATGTTGGTAACGGTGCAGTATCAGAAGGTGCTCCGAGTACCGGAAACACTAAAGTTTTAACTCAACACGATAATCTTTTTACATTAATTGACACATACGGCTATCGTACAAACGATCCGTATGTAGTGACTGGCGATTCGGCAACTAACCCAGTTCAACGAACATTACAGGACAGACTAGATGACACTGTTACAGGCAGAGCATTTGGATTAAACGGAATTGAAGGTGCAGATGCAACAGTTAAATTACAAACTGCAATTGATCAATTATACTTAAAT
>Ga0308010_1002295_pt1 | contig 10072 bp, 8 predicted proteins | sample Neamet129_FD_202368 | JGI IMG/M metagenome (GOLD analysis project Ga0308010, IMG submission 202368) | Marine microbial communities from water near the shore, Antarctic Ocean - #129 | ecosystem: Environmental > Aquatic > Marine > Unclassified | place: Southern Ocean | collected 2014-07-24 | reverse complement strand
AAATAACATTTTTCTTTTAAGAAAAACTTCAATTATTGAAGAAAATATTATTGTACCAACTATTGTGTTTCCAAAAAATGGTATTGCTAACGTGTAGCAAGTAATTAATCCCTCAATAGTAAAACCATAGAAACCTAATGACCAAACTCCAAAATTTGTAATTACAAAAAATAACGATGCTCCAATTAAAGCGCCAGAAATTCGAGTTATTGTATTTGAAATAAAAAATTTAGATAAAAGACCAATTAAAATAACACTTCCCCATGTAAATAAAGTAGTTCCATGAAAGCCTATAACCAAATCTGTAATAAAAAAACTTAATACAAGTGCTGGCAAATATCTAATACCTAATATGGCAGGCACATAAAAGCTTAAAGCTAAAAGGCTTGTAAAATTAGGTGGGTGAGGAATAAAGCGACTAGCGGCCAAAACTAGAAATATACCTGTGCTAACTTTTAAATAATTCATTAAAAAAATTATATTAAATTGAGATAAAATTACAACTGTTAACGTAATTTATGCTTATTCATTTTGATTAGAAGAAAATACTTTTTGTTTAGAAGTGTTCTTACTTTTAACTTTTGTTAAAATTTTTTTCTTTTGTGAATCGTTATAAATACTCCAATTAGTTATTTCTTCTATCGTGCGGTTACAGCCAACGCAATAACCGCTTTCATAGTCTATCTTACAAACAGCGATGCAAGGTGATTCAACCATTAATAAGATTTTTTAATGCCAAAATTAAAACTTCTATCCATTTGATTGTAGTCTTGAGTAGTTTGATATTTTTTATCTAAAACATTGGTAATATCAAAGTAAAGATTATAGGCATTTAAGTAATTATATCTAACTGACAAATCATTTACTAAATAACTTTCTAGTTCTGCATCTGCAAATGATGCTCCATTTCTATTAACATTACCAGTTCCATAGTCTCTTGCTTCATCAGACCATTTAGTTCTTAAGGTTACATCTAAATCGTTATAACCAGGAACTTTTAAATTCGTAATTAAATTTACTAAATTTCTTGGAACTCTAACCATTTGTGAGCCAATCTGGCTATTATTAGGATTGTCTTGTTCTGCACCATCATAAGTTTGAGTATATGTGTAATTCAAACCAAAATTTAACATATCATTTAATTTATATTTAGACATAAATTCTAAACCTTGTGATGTCGAAGTACCTGGAGAGTTTTGTGTAGTTGATGTTAATCCTGATGCTGTATTCCCGCTCCAACCTTCAAGAGCATCGGAGTACTTAATATTAAAGTAAGTCAGATCTATAAATAAATCTGGACTTATAGATTTTTCAATTCCAAAATCATAACTTTGACTATTTTCTGCTGATACATAAGGCAATGAATCTTTTCCTGAATTATTTCTTGTACCATATACAAAAAGCATTTCATATAACGAAGGAAATCTATAACCAGTTCCATATGAAGATTTTAACTTAGTAGTTTTATCATCAAACACATAAGCAAGTGTCGCTCTATGTGAATCTTCGTTTGAACCACCACCCGCAAGTGAATGTTCATCAAATCTTGCACCAAAAGTAGCATAGATATTATTTGTTAACCTACTTTGATAATCAAAATATTGAGATGTAACATAAGCATTCGAGTCTATTCTTCCAGCCGCATCTTTATTATATCCCATTTGGTCGTCCTCTCTCTCTAGTCCAAATACAATACTATTATCTAAATTAAAGTTATAATTACCTTGGTAAAGATAGGCATATCTATCACCATAGTAATTATCTTGTATTGTATTTTTACTACCAGGTGCATCAGCATAAACTCTTTTGATATAGGTATTTGCAACAGTAAATTTATTTGTAAGCTTTTCTATTGGTTTATGTATCAAGCTAACGTTTGTTGCTGATTCTACAGCGTCTACTTCCTCATCATGAGTACAAGGAGCTGAACAACCGAATGCACTAGATACATCAAGTGCATCATATTGTAGATATGTTTCAGCAACTCTTGCACTACTTTGTAGTTCCAATGTATCTGAAAATTTATTACTAAAACTAGCTACTAATCCATTATTTCTATATCTATCCTTTTCACTATTATGATCTATTTGTGAAATTCCATCAGTCTGAAATCTTTGTAAGCCAATATAATAATTTTTACTTTCATCTCCACCTGAAACAGAAGTAGATAAATTATGTGTACCATGAGAACCTGTGGCATAATTTACATCTTTTTTAAAACCAGGCTCTCCTTTTTTTGTAGTAATATGTATAGTTCCACCAATAGCACCACTTCCATAAATTGAACTTTGATTGCCTTTTAAAATTTCAACTCTTGATACTTGGCTAGTTAAAATATGATTAAATTCAAAATCATTAGATACACTTGAAGGATCTGACATTTTAACACCATCTATATAAACAGTAGAGTATCTTTTGGGCATACCCCTTAATTGAATTGCTGATGATGTTCCGTGTCCACCATTTTGAAAGAAATTAGCACCTGTTGTGGACGTGCTTAATGCGTCTCCTAAAAAATATTCAGTAGAATTATTAAAAAATTTTTCATCAAGAATAGTTGTTGACGTACCTATTGTTGACAGAGACTGTGGTTTCTTGCTTGCAGAAATAACAATAACAGGAATTTCTTCAGAAAAAACTGAACTTGAAACTAATACAAAATAAAAAAATATTAACGATCGTAACATCATTTGACACTTCCATTGTTGAGCCCCATATAAATATGGAACTAATTAATTTTATGCCGATGTTAATTTACATTGCAGAACTAGGCTTTTCCTGGCCATCATCCAACAGCGGACTATATTGGGTGGCACTCGGACTTTACCGTTGCAGGAACAGCTAATGATTTACACATTAATTCCCCACCAAGATTCAATACATTTAAATAAATAGTTTTTTTATTTAAAAAGTCAAATTTTTACTTAACAATAAGGATTATAATTATTATAAATTAACATAAATTGAGTGAAAGATGTGCAATAAATGCTTAGTATTTAAATGTTTATTAATTAGCCATTTTAAAATATTAACTATTATTAAGATATGAAAAATTTAAAAGTACTACTAGCAGACCCCAGACATACAGGTTTATTAACACATTCAAACTATGTTCCAATTGGTATTGGATATATAGGGTCTCATTTGTTAAAGTCACTTGAAAATAAGGCCAATATTGAGTTAGAGCTATACACGGACCCAGATGAAATTTTTGATAGAATAGAAGAATGGAAACCAGACATTGTTGGTATATCAAACTATATGTGGAATGCTGCTCTTTCAAATTATATTTGTGAATTCACAAAAAAAATAGATCCTAATATACTATGTGTCTTAGGTGGACCTGAATTTCCTGCTGGTACTGGTGCAAGATATATTAAAAACACTAACGAAAATGATACATTTGATAAAAGTTTTAAATATTTATTAGAGCGTCCTTGTGTTGATTATTTTGCCTGGAGTGATGGTGAAGTTGCCTTTGCAGAAATTGTTGAACGGTTCATTGATGCAAATTATTCTGTAGAATTACTCAAATCAAAAGATCAACCAATAAAGGGTTCTGCTTCAATATCAAAAGATAAAAAAAAACTATTAGTTGGAGATTATTTCCCAAGAATTGGAATGAGTGGTTCAATAAAAGCACATGGTAGGGATATAATTCCATCACCATATACAAGTGGATTGTTAGATAAGTTTTTAGATGGAAAATTTATTCCTTGTTTTGAGACAGCAAGAGGGTGTCCTTTTATGTGTACATTTTGTGATCAAGGTCTAGATGAAAGTAAAATGACTTCACATAGTAATTTAAGAATGTACGAAGAGTTAATGTATGTAGGTGAAAGAGTTTCTAACATAGAAAATGGACAAAAGCATGTGGAATTTTTTGACTCGAATTGGGGAATGTTTAATAAAGATTTAGAGTTTGCTGAAGATATTCTTAAAGTAATGAATAAGTATGATTGGCCAGAATTTATTGAAGCTAGAGCACCAAAAAGCAATAGAGAAAATATTTTAAAAATAAATGATATGTTAAAAAATAGAGTACGATTTGGACTTTCTATGCAATCTTTAAATATTGAAACACTTACTGACATTAAAAGAAGAAATTGGACAACTGAAGAATACATTGATTTTTTGGATGAATTGAAAAAAAGAGGAAAAACTGCTTCATCAGAAATGATAATACCTTTACCAGGTGAAACAGTAGAAAGTTATTTCGAGGGACAAAAATTTCTAATGAATAATAATGTTCAGCCAGACACATATACATTGATGTTATTATGTGGTGCTGAACTGGGAAGAGATAGAGCAATTAAAAATTATAAAATGAAATCTAAGTTTAGATTGCTTCCTAAAGGGTTTGGTCAATATAGAGGAAAAAGTATATTAGAACTTGAGCAAATATGTGTTGAAACTAACACTATGAGCTTTGAAGGTTATTTACAATGTAGAAATTACAGTTTGCTAGTAAGGCTGTTGAATCACAAATTATTTGAACCAATCTATAAATTAACAAAAAAACTCAATATTAATTGGTTTGACTTAATAAGAGCATTTGACAACTGTGTAAGTGACAAAAATTTTAAAGGAAGTTTAAAAGATTATTATGATGATTTTAGTGCCGAATCTTCTGATGAGTGTTTTGAAACTGAGGAAAGTTTAAAAGAGTATTATTTAAAGCCAGAAAACTTTAAAGCTGTATTAAAAGGTGAAAAGGGAGAGAATCTTTCTAAAAAATATTTAGCTAAGGGTTTGTATATTTATAATGATGTGGTTGAAACAGTTTTTCATGTCATAAAAGATAAATTAATTGATAAGGATGATAGTGAAACAATTGAAATTCTTAGTTCTGCTGAACATTGGTTAAAAAATATACACATGATACATGAAGTTTTTGCTGAAAATGCTAAGGAAAAAAACAAGTTTAATCTAAATATTAATTTTGATTTTCCAGCATGGCTTGAGAAGGAAGAGCTACCTTTATCTAAATTTAAGATAAAATCTACATACAAACTCTCATACAATACAAAAGAAGTTAAAAATTTAAGATCTTCAATTGCAGAGCAGTATGGTAATGATAAACAGGTAGCATTTGTAAAATATCTTTCACACACATCAAACTTTGGGGCTGACATAATGCAAAAGACCTCACAAAAAAAAAATTAATTTCTTTCAAACATAATTTAATTACAAGTAAAAAAAGACAATATTTTGAACAAGTTGATATTTCTTAATGAAATTAATATATAAAAACACTTACAATCATAATTTAAAAAAAATAGTAATTAGGTATCAATAATTAATTATTAATAACTAGTTATTAATAATTTTTATTTTTTTTTCTATTTTAATTTCTTTTGTATTTATTTTGCAACGATATGCTAAAAATTTAACTCCAGCTTTTTTTGCAAGTAAATAATTTTTATAATATTCTTTATCAATATCTTTGGCTATTTTAAAGCTTTCGACACCCTGTATTTGAACTAAAAATAGTAAATAAGATTTATAACCCTTTTTTGTAGCCATGATAAGAGTTTTTAAATGTTTAGAGCCTCTTGTAGTTATAGAATCTGGAAACTCAGCAATTTTTTCATCTCTAAACAATGTAACATTTTTAACTTCAACAAATGTTTTTTGTTTATTTTTTTGAATTAAAAAATCAAACCTTGTTTCTTTATCGAAAAAAACTTCAGGTTTAATATCATCACTATTTGAGACCTCTTTAATAAGGTTATTAGATAATCCATGATATGCAATTTTATTTGCAAAATGAGTATTAACGCCTACTAAATTTTTCTTAACTTTAATAATTTCCAAAGTGTATTTAAGTTTTCTTTTAGGATCATCATTTTTAGAAATAAATACTTCATTCTCTTCATCTAACAGCCCCTTCATAGACCCTGTGTTTGGGCAGTGAGCAGTCACAATTTCTTTATCTAATTTAATATCTGCAAAAAACCTCTTATATCTCTTGATAAGTTTGCCTTTTATTAAAGCTTTGGTAAATTCCATTACTAAATTATACATTTAAAATGAATAAAAACACAAAAGTTTATGCTGCAATATTAATTATTGGAAATGAAATTCTTTCCGGAAGAACTCAAGATACAAATACTAGCTCAATAGCACTTTGGTTAAATTCAATTGGTGTTAAAGTTAATGAGGTAAGGGTTATACCAGATATTGAAAGCACAATTATTGATACTGTTAATTATTTAAGAAAAGCAAATGATTACGTTTTTACAACCGGTGGTATTGGCCCAACCCATGATGATATTACTGCTAAATCAATATCAAAAGCATTTAATCTTGAATATGAGATTCACAAAGAAGCATTCAAAATACTAGAGGCATATTATAAGGTGGGAGAATTTAATGAAGGACGACAAAAAATGGTATGGATGCCAAGAAAAGCTAATTTAATATTAAATCCAACGAGTGGTGCACCGGGATTTAGTATTGAAAATGTTTTTTGTTTACCAGGAGTTCCGTCCATTTTAAAATCAATGTTAGGTGGATTAAAAGATAAAGTTGTAGGTGGAGATCCAATATTGAGTCACACAATAAGTTTAAAAACAGTTGAAAGTGAGATTGCTAATTCATTAACAAATGTTCAAGATAATAATAAAGATGTAGAAATTGGAAGTTATCCTTTTTTTCAAGCAGGTAAATTAGGCGTTTCTATTGTTATACGTTCTGAAGATCAGTTCAAGATAGATAAATGTAGTTCAGAGATCTTGGAATTTGTTAATCAAAAAAAAATTGCAATAGTTACTAGGTAGTTAAATGCTTTATTTTGCTTATGGTAGTAATTTAAATCATTTTCAAATGAAAAAAAGATGCAAAGACAGTATCTTTTTAAGGAAAATTAATTTGAATGATTTCAGGTTAACTTTTAGAAGTAGGTATAGAGCTGCAGATATTGAACCAAAAAAAAACTCAATTGTTCCAGGAGCTTTATTTGAAATATCAAAAAGTGATGAAAAAAAATTAGATGTTTATGAAGACTATCCAGTTCTATATAAGAAATATTATTTTACTTATTATGGTAAAAAAGTAATGACTTACACTATGACCAAAAAAACTTTATTTGCATATCCTACAGAGCGATATTTGAGTGTTGTAAAGAGAGGTTATAAAGATTGTAATTTAGATAATCATATTCTTAAAAAAGCATTAAAAGCTTAATTAAACTATTGATATGGTTTGTGAACAAAAAGAAGTTGAGTTATAGATAAAAACAGTTAAACAAATGAAATTGATTAATGCCCTCGTGGTGAAATTGGTAGACACAACGGACTTAAAATCCGTGCCTTTTTTGGAGTGCCAGTTCGAGTCTGGCCGAGGGCACCATTGGATAAAATTTTAAAAAAAATGATTAAGAATTTTTTTAGTACAACTGCAAAAAAGATTAGAAATTTACTTAGGATAATTAAAAAACCCTTTATTAGAAAGGAAGATTTTTGGGCAAAAAATATCCCAGAAATAGATGAAGAAAACAAAACTCTTATTGAATCTATTGGAGAGCATTCACTGACTCCACTTATCAGAAGATGGACTTTAATAAAATCTTTACACTATATTAACAGAAAAAAATTAATTGGTGACATTGTAGAGTGTGGCATATGGAGAGGTGGAAATTTATTCTTAGCAAAGAAAATTCAGGACAAATATTCAAACGAACCCAAGAGAAAATTTTATGGATTTGACACCTTTGAAGGAATGCCAAAACCATCTTTTCATGACGGTATAAAAATTAATGAAGTATATGAAAATTTTAAAAATAAAAATGAACCATGGACAAAGGCTTCGTTAGATGATGTTAAAAACTCTACTAATTCTTTTTTTAGTAAGGTGGATGATTTTAATTTTATAAAAGGAATGGTTGAAGATACGTTAAAAATTCAAAGCAATTTACCTAATAAAATATCACTACTTAGATTAGACACAGATTTATATGAAAGTACAAAGATTGAATTAAATATTCTATATCCGCTTTTAGTAGAGAATGGTGTTTTAATTATTGATGATTATGGTGATTTCCCAGGATGTAGAAAAGCAGTAGATGAATATTTTTTAGATAAAAATGTTTTAATGACAAGTGTTGATAAGTCATGCAGACTAATTATCAAAAATTAAATGAAAGATAAAATTTACTTAGTTTCAGATAAAACAAAAAGTTCTTTAAAAATTAAGTCTTTTTTAATCAAAAAAGTTAAAAAAACGTCTTTAAAAAAATCTGATATTATAATTGTTCTTGGTGGAGATGGGTTTATGCTTCAAACATTAAAAAAGTTATACAAATTAAAAAAACCTTTTTATGGAGTAAATTCTGGAAACTATGGTTTTTTAATGAATAAGTTTTCTAAAAAAAATTTTCTTAAAAATTTAAAAACGTCACACAATATTAAGATTCACCCACTACAAATGAAGGTTAAAACTAAAAATAATAAAATAAAAAAATCAATAGCTATTAATGAAGTCTCAGTATTAAGACAAAGTAAGCAAGCATCATCAATTTCAATAAGTTTAAATAAAAAAAATATAATTAAAAAATTAATATCAGATGGCATTCTTGTTTCAACACCAGCAGGAAGTACAGCTTACAATTTATCTGTGCATGGACCAATTTTAAATTTAGATTCCAATAAACTTGCCATAACTCCTATTAGTCCATTTCGCCCAAGAAGATGGAGTGGAATAATTATTAATGATAAATCTATAGTCACTATTAAAAATTTAGATATTAACAAGAGACCAATTAATGCTGTGGCTGATAATTATGAAGTTAGAAATGCAAAAAATATTACTATTAAAATAAACAAAAATATTAGCTTCAATTTATTATACAATAAGAGTAATAGTCTCTATAAAAAAATAAAAATTGAACAAGCTAGAAAAGAAACTTAGTACATAGATATTAATTTTAATATAAATAAAATGATTCAAAAAAATACACTAGGTATTATAATATTTTTATTTTCATATATTTCACTATTAGTAGCCTTTTTTTTAAATGAAGACGGCTCTGGCGGTGGTGCAGCAGGTGATTTTGATATTACCTATGGTTTTGTATTAAGTTTAAAGGAAAATATACTTTCAAATCCAAAAGATTGGACAGTAGTTCATACCCCACTTCATTTTATGATCTTGTCTTTTTTTACAAACTTTATTGAAGACACATATTATTTAAGATTATTGTATTGTTCTTCAGCTTTTTTAATACCATTATTTTTTTATAAAACACTTGTATTAAAATTTGAAAATATTAATAATAATGTGGCTCTAATAATCTCATCGTCAATATTTTTTTTACCAGCATTTAGATATACATCTATTTGGGCTAACGATTTAATAACATCTATTTTTTTTTTTATTTTATCAATCAATTTTTTCATTAAATGGCAAAAAACAAAAAAAAATACTTTTTCTATAAATATTTTTTTTCAACTGTTTTTTCTTGTGCTTGCCACATATTGTAGACAATACTTTGCAGTTTTTTTTATATATTTTCTTTTTATTTATTATCAACATTTAAATTTAAAAGTTTTCTCTCTAATATTATTTGGATGCTTTTTATCTTCAATACCAGTTCTGTATTATACTTATTTATTTCCAGCATTAGCAACAGAGCAGTTTATATCACTCAATGCTATTCCATATTTTTTGCTCGGTAATGCTTCCATTATGTCAGTCTATTTATTACCAATTTTTCTTTATTATTTTTTTTTAAAACCTCAAGAAATACTCTCTAAAAATATTCTTATATATTTAATTATGCCAATAATACTTGTTTTGTTGCTAAGTTTATATTTTAACCCAAACAACTGGATAGGAGGAGGCGTTATTTACACTTTATCAAAAAATTTATTTAATAATAACTATTTATTTTTGCTTTCATCAATTTTTACATATTTTGTTTTTTTACTAATTATTAAAGAGGATAGATTTAATTTTTTAATTATTTTTATTACTTTATTTGTTTTTTTTAGTTTCCAAGTTTATCAAAGATATTATGAACCAATGTTTACAGTGATTTTGTTTTTATTGATTAATACTAAGTTTGTTAATG
>Ga0308010_1002287_pt1 | contig 10085 bp, 9 predicted proteins | sample Neamet129_FD_202368 | JGI IMG/M metagenome (GOLD analysis project Ga0308010, IMG submission 202368) | Marine microbial communities from water near the shore, Antarctic Ocean - #129 | ecosystem: Environmental > Aquatic > Marine > Unclassified | place: Southern Ocean | collected 2014-07-24 | reverse complement strand
TACAGAGGCATTATCAATTATTCTATTGATAACCATTTCAACTGAATTTTTATCTAATTTGGCATTGTCTGATGCAATCACAGCAATTTTCCAAGCTAATTGATTTTTTTTAGGTAAATGAATTTTAGACGGGTAAACTTTAACTTTATGTGAAATCAGAACTTCTCCTTATTTTTCTATGACGTATTAATAATAAGAAAAAAAACTAAATCAATCTTTTAAGTAGTTAGAAATGATTTTTTCAACACCAATAAAGTCTTTTATTAGATGATTATGATAAATTTCATGGGTATTTTTCTCTGTATAGCCATTTTCTAGTAGAATTACAGGAATTGAAGCAGCCCTAGCTGCATTCGCATCAGATTCACTATCTCCAAACATTAGGGATTTTTTTATATCACCGTCCAAGATTTCAATAATATTAGTCAAGTGTCTAGGATCAGGTTTACAAAAATCAAAAGTATCATGTCCCGCAACATATTCAAAGTAATCATAAATTCCTATTTTTTTTAAAAGATCAATAGCTAAGTGTTCTTGTTTGTTAGTACATACTGCCATGGAAATATTTTTATCCTTACACCATTTTAAAAATTCTTTGACACCATTAATAAGAGTGCTTTCATTAATAATATTGTTTCCATAAAAACTGATAAATTCTTTAACCATTTCAGCTTTTATTTTTTGATCATCTATTTTTCCAAATTCTTTTTTTGCTTGCCCCCAAATAGATCTTCCAATCATGGCACCAGCACCTTGTCCTAAAAGATTTCGAATATCTTCTGTAGATTTAGTTGGATAACCATATTTCTTCATTACATGATTATGTGCATTCATTAAATCAGGAGCTGTATCAACTAGTGTACCGTCTAAATCGAATAAGAATGTGTATTTTTGAGTCATTAATAATGTATTGTTAAGAAATAATTTGTGAATTAAGATATCTAATTCTTTACTATAAAGATTTTTACAGATGAAACAAATAAATTCACAAAAAATTCACACTAAACTGAGAAATAAATTTGTTAAACTTGGAGTTAAAATGATTGGTCCAGAAACAATTTTTTTTTCAGAAGATACTAAAATAGGTAAAAATGTAACCATTAACCCTTATGTTGTTATTGGCATCAAAGTCAAAATTGGAAATAACGTAACAATAAATTCTTTTTCACATTTAGAAAATTGTAAAATTGAAAATAAAGTTGATATAGGGCCTTATGCAAGAATAAGACCAGGTACAGTTTTAAAAGAAGGATCTAGAATTGGAAATTTTGTTGAAGTTAAAAAAAGTATAATTGGTAAGAAATCAAAAATAAATCATCTATCTTATGTTGGTGATAGTGAAGTAGGAAAAAATGTTAATGTTGGAGCTGGAACAATTACTTGTAATTATGATGGTGTAAAAAAAAGTAAAACAAAAATTAAAGACAATGTATTTATAGGATCAAATTCATCTTTAGTTGCTCCAGTTATACTTAAGGAAAATAGCATTGTTGGAGCTGGCTCCGTAATCACAAAAAATGTTAAAAAAAATTCTTTGGTTCTAACTAGAGCCCTGCAAACTGAAATAAAAAATTACAAAAAAAGACAAAAATAAAATGTGTGGAATTATAGGAATAGCCAGTAATAAAGCGGTGTCATCTGCTATCATTAATTCACTTAGAAAATTAGAGTATAGAGGTTATGACTCTGCAGGTATTGCAACCCTATCAAATGGAATATTAAATGAAGTCAAATCTAAAGGTCGTGTTGATACTTTAGAAAAAAATATAGCTATTAAAAACATGTTGGGGTCAATTGGAATTGGACATGTAAGATGGGCAACCCATGGAGCACCTAATACTCTTAATGCGCATCCTCATTCATCTGACAATGTATCGGTAGTCCATAATGGTATTATTGAAAATTCTACTCTTTTAAAAAAACATTTAATTAATAAGGGGCATATATTTAAATCCCAAACAGACACGGAGGTGATAGTTCATTTAATCACAGAATATTTAAAAGAACTTAACTTGAAAGATGCAATTATTAAAACCCTTAAACAGCTTCATGGAAGTTTTGCCTTAGGTATAATTTTTAAAGATCAACCTAATCTTATAGTGGGCGCAAGAAGAGGATCGCCACTTGCAGTTGGTTATGGTCTTAATGAAAATTATTTAGGTTCAGATTCTTATGCTTTAAAATCAATGACTAATAAAATTTCATATTTAAATGATGGGGAGTTTTGTATTATAAAAAAAGACCAGGTTGATTTTTTTGATGAAGAGGGATTAAAAGTTAATAAAAAAGTTTTAGAATTAACCTCTAAAGAACAAGACTATGATAAAGGTGACTTCAAGCACTTTATGGCAAAAGAAATTGAAGAGCAGCCGACAACATTAAAGAATTGTATAAACGAGTATATTAATGTAATTAATAATGATATTAACATCAATAATTTTCCATGGAATATAAAGGAAATTTCTTCAGTTACATTAATTGGTTGTGGAACGGCTTATCACTCTTGTTTAATGGCAAAATATTGGTTTGAAGAAAATACTACACTTGATGTTACAACTGATATTGCCTCTGAGTTTAGATATCGAAAAAATAGATTTAAAGATGATAATTTGTATATTTTTGTTTCTCAATCTGGAGAAACCGCGGATACTTATGCTGCATTAGATTTATGTAATAAAAATAATATGAAAACTTGCAGTGTAGTTAATGTTATAGAAAGCTCTATCGCAAGAGATTCTAAATTTATTTTACCTATTCACTGTGGTATAGAAATCGGTGTTGCATCAACAAAAGCTTTCATGGGTCAAATGCTTGTTCTTTATATTTTAGTATTAAAACTAGGTATTTTAAGAAAAGATTTAGATAAAGATTTATATTTAAATAAGATCAAAGATTTAAAAGTATTACCTAAATTAGTTGAGCAAACCTTATTAAGTGAAAGTAAAATTCAAGCAGTTTCCAGTTCATTCACTGACGCTAAAGGCTCGATGTTTTTGGGAAGAGGTTTTTCTTATCCAATAGCATTAGAAGGGGCTCTTAAGTTAAAAGAATTGGCCTATGTTCATGCTGAGGGCTATCCAGCAGGTGAGATGAAACATGGTCCGTTAGCGTTAATTGAAGACGGAATGCCAGTAGTTGTTTTGGCTCCAAGAGATAATTATTATAAAAAAACTATTTCGAACATGCAGGAAGTAATAGCAAGAGGCGCTAAGGTTTTATTGATCACAAATAAAAGTAAAGATGAAATTTTTTCAGAAAATATTTGGGAAACTATATTGGTTGAGAGTACCAATGATGATTTGTTACCATTTCTGTTAACAATCCCTTTGCAAAAATTAGCTTATTATTCAGCTCTTAAAAAAGGCTATGATATAGATAAGCCAAGAAATTTAGCAAAATCAGTTACAGTTGAATAATAACTAAACTCTGCTACAACACTCCTAGGTTGAATATGAAAAATTGGAAAATAAATAGCTGGAGAGATTATCCTGTTAAGCACATTCCGGAATATCCGGATAAAAAAGAATTAGATGGGGTACTAAATAAGATTAAAGATTTCCCTCCTTTAGTTTTTGCTGGTGAGACAAGACATTTAAAAGAACAATTAGCTCAAGTAGTTGATGGTAATGCATTTTTACTTCAAGGAGGAGATTGTGCGGAAAGTTTTGCAGAATTTCATCCTGACAATATTAGAGATACATTTAAATTGATTCTTCAAATGTCACTTGTGTTAACTTATTCAGCGTCTTTACCTGTTATCAAATTGGGAAGAATAGCTGGACAATTTTCTAAACCAAGAAGTTCGCCAATTGAAAATATTGATGGAGTAGAATTACCAAGTTATTTAGGTGACAATATTAACGGTATAGAATTTAATGAAAAATCAAGAATACCTGATCCAAAACGATTGTTTAAAGCATATTCTCAATCAGCATCTACTCTTAATCTTATAAGAGCATTTTCACACGGTGGTTTTGCTGACCTTAAAAAAGTTCATACTTGGAATTTAGGTTTTATCAAAAAAACACCAGCAGGTAAAAAATTTAAAGAATTAGAGGACAAGATTGCAGATGCGTTAGCTTTTATGGATGCATGTGGAATTAATTCTGAATTCAATAGAAGATTAAAAACAGTAAACTTTTGGACATCACATGAAGCGTTATTACTTCCATTTGAACAATCTATGACAAGAGTAGATTCTACCACTGGTGAATATCATGCAACGTCTGCTCACTTTGTTTGGATAGGGGATAGAACTAGACAGTTAGATGGAGGACACGTTGAATTTTGTAGAGGAATTGAAAACCCTATTGGAATTAAATGTGGACCAACCCTTAAAAGTGAAGATTTAATCGATCTATGTAATAGAATTAATCCTAAAAATGAAAAAGGTAAAATAACTTTAATTTCAAGATTTGGACATGAAAATGTAGATAAATTTTTACCAAAATTAATTAGAGCAATTAAAAAAGAAGGTTTAAATGTCATTTGGTCATGTGACCCAATGCACGGCAATACAATAAAAGCAACATCTGGATATAAAACTCGTCCTTTCAATAATGTTGTTAAAGAAGTAAAAAATGTTTTTGAATGCCACCAAAGTGAAGGAAGTTATGCTGGAGGACTGCACATTGAAATGACAGGTCAAGACGTTACGGAATGTACGGGTGGTGCTCAAAAAATATCTGATCAAGATTTATCGCACCGATATCATACTCATTGCGATCCAAGACTTAATGCTAATCAAGCTTTAGAATTAGCTTTTTTAATTTCTGATGAAATTAAAAAAAATGCCTCATATTCTAAAAAAAATATTAAAGTCGCATCTTAAAAGATTGTATTAAATATAATTTCGTTTAAATTTCAGATAATGATAGCATTAGAAAAAGCAAATTTTATAAGTAACTGGATTAAAGGTTACGTAGAAAAGATGCCCAGCAAGGCACAATCTTTAGTCATTGGAATTTCCGGTGGTATAGACTCTTCTGTATCAAGTACCTTAAGTGCAATGACAGGTATAAAAACAATTGTATTATCAATGCCGATTAAACAAAAATCAACACAGCATAATTTAAGTTTAAAACACCAAGAGTGGCTTATTAAAAATTTTAAAAATGTTGAGGCACATACACTAAATTTAGACAAGTTGTTTGAAACATTTGAAAACACTTTATCTAATTTTGATAGTGAACTTGGGATGGCTAATTCAAAAGCAAGAATTAGAATGACTACACTTTATCAAGTAGCTGCTGCGAACAAAGGCATTGTAGTTGGCACTGGAAATAAAGTTGAGGATTTTGGAGTAGGTTTTTACACTAAGTATGGAGATGGAGGGGTAGACATTTCTCCTATTGCTGATTGTAATAAAACAGAAGTTTGGGAAATAGGTAAATCACTCAATATATTAAAAGAGATAATTGAAGCAGCTCCAACAGACGGATTGTGGGAGGATGGCAGAACCGATGAAGGTCAATTAGGCCTTAAATACGAAGAATTAGAAGAGGCAATGAATAATGTTAATTCAATAAATAAAGAAAAATACGAAAAAATAAGAAAGATGAACCTGCATAAAATGGAACCAATCCCTGTTTGCAAGATTCCTAACTAATCTTATAGATTCACAAATCTATAATTAAAGTATAATTCTAAGATAATGAACATGGATATTTATTTAACAAATAACCTAAACAACAAAAAAGAAAAATTTGTTCCATTAGATAAAGAAAACATAGGCATGTATGTTTGTGGTCCAACTGTTTATGATAATCCACATATTGGTAACGCAAGACCCCTTGTTATTTTTGACATCTTATATAAAGTTTTAAAATCAAAATATGGATATGAAAAATTAAATTATGTAAGAAATATTACAGATGTTGATGATAAAATAATTAAATCATCAAAAGAAAAAAATATTTCAATATCTGAATTAACCAACAACATTATCAAAGATTTTTATGATGATTGTAATTATTTAAATTTAGACAAACCAAATTATCAACCTAAAGCAACAGATAATATCAATCTTATGATTGAAATGATTTCGTCTTTAATAGCTAAAGGCTTTGCTTATGAGATAAACAATCATGTCTATTTTGAAGTAAGTAAATTTTCTGATTATGGACAGCTATCAAATAAAAAATTAGAAGACCTAATTGCAGGATCTAGAGTTGAAATTTCAGAAAATAAAAAAAAATCAGAAGATTTTGTTTTATGGAAACCTTCTAAAAATAATGAACCTTTTTGGGATTCTCCATGGGGAAAAGGAAGACCTGGTTGGCATTTAGAATGCTCAGCAATGTCAAAAAAATATTTAGGAGATGTATTTGATATTCATGGTGGAGGAATTGATTTACTTTTTCCGCATCACGAAAATGAAATTGCCCAATCAAGATGTGCCAATGACACTAAAGTTTTTGCTAATTATTGGATCCACAATGCATTCATTACTATGTCCAACGAAAAAATGGCTAAATCAACTGGCAACATATTAAAGATAAAAGATTTTAAAGAAAATATTGATGGTCAAGTTTTAAAATTTGCGCTTATGAGTGCTCATTATAAGCAACCACTAGACTGGAATGCAAAGCTCTTAAATGATTGCCAAAATACTATTGATAAATGGTACGAGGTTTATTTAGAGGCAAATGATAAAATAGTTTTAACCGAAGATATTTTATCTCCTTTATATGATGATTTGAACACGCCAGGCTATATAGCAAATCTTCACAAACTTTATGAGAAAGCTTTAAAGGGCAGCAATGAAGATAAAAGCTTATTTGTTTTAGCTTGTAATTTTATAGGTATTTTAAACAAAACAAAGAATGAATGGATTGAATTTAAAAAGAAAAAATCGTCCATTAATGATGCTGATATTTTAAAACTGATTAAACTTCGTAATAAAGCAAGAGAAGATAAAGATTATAGACAGGCTGATTTAATAAGAAATGAACTTTTAGACAAAGGGGTTTTAATAGAAGACAAAGATGGTAAAACAATTTGGAAACTAAAATGAGTAAAGAACAACTTTTTATATTTGATACAACGCTAAGGGATGGTGCGCAAACGCAAGGTGTAGACTTTTCTGTAGATGATAAAATGAAAATTGCCGCTACTTTAGATAATTTGGGCGTCGACTATATAGAAGGAGGTTGGCCTGGAGCAAACCCCACAGATACTGAATTTTTTCAAAAAAAACATTCATTTAAAAATGCAAAACTAACATCATTTGGTATGACTAAAAGAACTGGTAGAAGTGCTGATAATGACCCAGGTCTATCTGCGCTTTTAAATTCAAATACACCAGCAGTTTGCATTGTGGGTAAGACTTGGGATTTCCATGTTGATATAGCTCTTGGTATTTCGAATGAGGAAAACTTAAAAAATATAAGAGAGACCACTAAACATTTTATTAAAGAGAATAAAGAATTTATATTTGATGCAGAACATTTTTTTGATGGATACAAGACTAATCCAAGTTACGCCTTATCTTGTCTTAAAGCAGCATTTGATGAGGGTGCTAGATGGATAGTTTTATGTGACACGAATGGGGGCACTCTACCTCACGAAATAACAAAAGTAGTTACAGACATTTGTAAAGTTATACCTGGAAAAAACTTAGGCATTCATGCGCACAACGATACAGGTAATGCTGTTGCTAATTCTTTAGCTGCAGTGTGGGCCGGGGTTAGACAAGTGCAAGGAACTATTAATGGTTTGGGCGAAAGATGTGGAAATGCAAATTTGATGTCATTAATTCCAACTTTTTTTTTAAAAGATGATTTTTCTTCTAAATTTCAATTAAGAATTAAACCAGACAACATTAAAAATTTAACTCAGTGCTCTAGATTATTAGATGAAATCTTAAATAGAAAACCTAACAAGCATCTACCTTATGTTGGCGCTGCAGCATTTTCTCACAAAGGTGGTCTTCATGTGTCAGCTGTTCAAAAGGATCCAAAAACGTATGAGCATATTAATCCAGAAGAAGTTGGAAATTCTCGTAATATTGTAGTGTCAGATCAATCAGGGAAATCCAATATAATTTCTAGATTAAAAATTATTGGTATTGAAATAGAAGAAAATGACCCTAAAATTAGAAAACTTTTAGAGGAAGTAAAAGATAGAGAATTTATTGGTTATAGCTACGACGGAGCTGATGCATCTTTTGAATTATTAGCTAGAAGAATTATTAGTAAAATACCAAGATATATACTGATTAAAGAATATGATGTTTCAGTTAAAAAAGATTCATCAGGAAAAATTATTTCATCTGCAAAAGCACAGCTTGAAGTTGATGGTAAAAAAATCATGTGTACAGGTGAAGGAAATGGCCCAGTAAATGCATTAGATAATGCTATTAGACAAAATGTGAATCGATTGAACAAATACTCAAAATATTTAAAGGATTTAAAATTAGTGGATTACAAAGTTAGAATTTTAAACACGGGTACAGAGGCTATTACTAGAGTTTCAATAGAGAGCACCGATTCAAAAGGTAAGAACTGGTTTACTATAGGCGTTTCTGCAAACATTATAGATGCTTCATTTAAAGCATTAGTAGACAGTTTGGATTATAAATTATTTAAAGATAATGCTCCAGCAAGTCTTTAATGTCATTTAATAATATCTCATTTATTTTACATCAGCCTCAGTTATCTGAAAATATAGGTGCTTGTGCTAGGGCCATTAAAAATTTTAACTTCAAAAAATTAGTTATTGTCAAACCAAAACCGATCTTCCCAAATGATAAAATTCTGGCAACCTCTGTTGGCGCAAAGGATTTAATTATCAATGCAAAAGTGCATGAAAGCTTAGAATCTGCTGTAAAAAAAGTGGATTATGTTATTGCTACATCTGCAAGATTTAGAAATAAGAACATTAAACACATAAAATTAAATGATTTAAAGAAAATTGACTTTAATAAGAAAGTTGCATTTTTATTTGGCTCCGAGGCCTCAGGACTATCTAATAATGAAATTAGTTATGCAAATTATACAATGCAAATACCAACCAATCCTGATTTTAAGTCTTTAAATTTATCTCACAGTGTCATTATCATTGCTCACTCAGTAGCTAATATTATTAGTTTAAAAGGAGCTGAATATACAAAGTCAAAAAAAGTGTCACTTGCTAGCAAAAAAGATGTTCAGGCAATGACCAATCTATGTATAAAAAAATTAGAAGAAAAGGGCTTTTTTAAACCTCAAGAGAAGAAGCCTATTATGCTGGAAAACTTAAGAAGTATTTTTTCTAAAATGGAGCTATCTGAGAAAGAAACACGTATTTTATCAAGTGTAATTGCTAGTTTAGCTAAAAAGGTTGATTGACAAAATAATGAGTAAGTTTATAACCCCATCTATCAAATGACAAAAAGAATAAGTTCTAAACACAAAATAGACAGAAGGTTAAAAATAAACTTGTGGGGTAGACCTAAGAGTCCCTTTAACACTAGAGCGTATGGCCCTGGTCAGCATGGTCAGTCTAGACAAGGAAAACCCTCTGATTATGGAATTCAACTTCAAGCTAAACAAAAATTAAAAGGTTACTACGGAAATATTAATGAAAGACAATTTAGAAATATTTATAAAAAAGCTGTAATGCAAAAAGGTGATACTGGTGAAAACTTAATTGGATTGCTTGAAAGAAGATTGGATGCTGTTGTTTATAGAGCGAGGTTTTCAACAACAATATTTTCAGCTAGACAGCTTATTAACCACGGACACGTAAAAGTTAATGGTAAAAAAGTTAATATAGCAAGTTATGTTGTTACTGAGGAAGATACTATTGAAATTAGAGATAAATCTAAACAGTTAGCATTTATTGATATTGCTTTAGCTAACAAGGAAAGAGAAACCCCAGAATACATTAAGATGGATGAAAAGAACAAAAAAGTTACTTTTGTTCGAACGCCTAAGTTTGAAGAAGTTCCTTATCCAGTTGTGATGGAACCCAATCTAGTAATTGAATATTATTCTAGATAATAATTTTTATTTTTTAAAATTAATTTCTTTATCCTCAAGAATTTTTTTAAACTCACCGTTTTCGTACATTTCTTTAACGATATCACAACCACCTACAAATTC
>Ga0308010_1002286_pt1 | contig 10085 bp, 14 predicted proteins | sample Neamet129_FD_202368 | JGI IMG/M metagenome (GOLD analysis project Ga0308010, IMG submission 202368) | Marine microbial communities from water near the shore, Antarctic Ocean - #129 | ecosystem: Environmental > Aquatic > Marine > Unclassified | place: Southern Ocean | collected 2014-07-24 | reverse complement strand
GGCATCTAATGCACAAATCATCTCCTCCATCATAGAGAAGGTAAAAGCGTTGAGTTTATTGGGTCTGTTAAGGGAAAGAACAGCAATATTATCTTGCTGTTCTAGTAAGATATTCTTATATTCCACGCGGTCTTAGAATGGTATGTCTTCCTCTGAAATATTAGATGCTGAGGGCTCTGATGGCTTTTGCTCTGATGGCTTTTGCTCTGGTTGCGACTGATCATAAGCGCCGCCATCTCCGGAAGACTGCCTGCCACCCAGCATATTCATTGAAAGTCCTTGAATTTCTGTTGTGTACTTATCGTTGCCTTCTTTATCTTGCCACTTTCTTGTTTGCAGTTTTCCCTCGACATAAATTTGAGAACCCTTATCTAAATATTGCTCGCAAATTTCTGCAAGCTTCCCAAAAAAGACTACTCTATGCCATTCAGTTTTTTCCCGCATCTCTCCAGATTCTTTGTCCTTCCAAGATTCAGAAGTTGCAAGTCCCAAGGTCGCGACTGCAGTATTTGTTTGGGTATAACGCATTTCAGGTTTTTGCCCTAAATTACCGATCAAAATTACTTTATTTATTCCTCTAGCCATAATTACCTCTTATAATTAGGTAAGTTTAACTCGAAAAAAATCAGCTGTATAAAATTTCTGCAAATAAATGGATAAAATTTCTATCAAAGGTGCGCGCACCCATAATCTAAAAAATATTTCACTGGATATTCCTCGCGGGGAACTAGTTGTGATTACCGGTCTTTCCGGCTCAGGCAAATCCTCTCTTGCTTTCGATACTATCTATGCAGAAGGTCAAAGAAGATATGTGGAATCACTTTCTGCTTATGCTCGACAATTTCTCTCTATGATGGAAAAACCAGACGTGGATCAGATTGATGGCTTATCTCCAGCAATTTCGATTGAGCAAAAATCAACATCACACAATCCCAGATCTACAGTTGGGACAGTAACGGAAATCTATGATTACTTGAGGCTCTTATATGCTCGAATTGGAACACCTATCTGTCCTGATCATAATGAGGAACTTTCAGCGAAAACCATTAGCGAAATTTGTGATGCAATATATGAACTTGGTGAAGGTACAAAAATTATGGTCATGGCTCCAATGGTCCGAGGCAAAAAAGGTGAGCATTTAGGAATTTATGAAGAATTAAAAACTGAAGGTTTCGTTAGAGTAAAAATTAATAGCGTGGTGCATCCATTAGATGAATTCCCATCTCTAAATAAAAATCAAAAGCATGATATATCAGCTATCGTAGACAGACTCCAGCTAAAAACGGAGGAAGATAATAGGTCCAGGCTATCTGAATCCATTGAAACTGCATTGGGACTATCAAATGGTCTAGTAGAAATAGAAGTGATTGATGATAAAAATATTTTACTATTCTCCTCAAATTTTTCTTGCTCACAATGTGGCTATTCAGTATCTGATTTAGAGCCAAGAATGTTTTCTTTCAATAATCCTTTTGGTGCATGTGAAAAGTGTGATGGTCTTGGAGTGATTCAATATTTTGATGAAAAAAAATTAATTGCAGATACTGAAGCAACAATTAACGAAGGTGGCATCAAAGGCTGGAATAGACGAAATAGATTCTACTTCCATCAATTAAAATGTTTAGCTAAGCATTATAAGTTTGACCTTGATACCCCATGGGAGTCTTACCCAGAAGAAATACAGAAAATTTTATTATGGGGTTCTAAAGATAAAATTAATTTTTCTAAAAGCTTCAGCAGTGGAAGTAAAATTGTTAGGCAGCATAGATTTGAGGGCGTGATCCCCAATACGGAAAGACGATTCAAGGAAACTGATTCTGAGTTTATTAGAAATGAGCTAGCCAAACTTTTATCTGATAGTCATTGTGATGCTTGTGAAGGCTCAAGGTTAAAAAAAGAATCAAGAAATATTTTTATCAATGGAACTCCCATTCAAGATATTACTGACCAGAAAATAACAGATGCATTAAGCTTTTTTCAAAAGATTAAGCTGGAAGGTGCAAAAGCTTTGATTGCAGAAAAAATCTTAAAAGAGATTAAAGAGCGCCTTACTTTTTTAGAAGATGTTGGTTTGAATTACCTGACATTAAATAGAGGAGCTGGAACATTATCAGGTGGTGAAGCCCAGAGAATTAGGCTGGCGAGTCAAATTGGATCAGGGCTAGTTGGAGTTACTTATGTTCTTGATGAACCATCCATTGGGTTGCACCAGAGAGATAATGCAAAACTTATCAAAACGTTATTTCACCTTAAAAGCCTTGGAAATACTGTAATTGTTGTTGAGCATGATGAGGAAGCCATCAGATGCGCAGATCATATTATTGATATTGGTCCGGGCGCAGGAAAGCACGGTGGTGAAATTTGCGCTCAGGGCTCTTTAGAGGATATTTTAAAAAGTGAAGAATCTATGACCGCTGCCTACCTTTCTGGGAAGAGAAAAATTAATTTCCCAAAAACTGCCAAGGTGCCTGAACATTTCATAGAAATTCAAGGTGCTTATGAGAATAATCTCCAAAATATCTCAGTTAAAATTCCAGTAGGCATTTTTACATGCGTGACAGGCGTTTCAGGATCCGGTAAATCTTCTTTAATAAATCAAACCTTGATGCCTATGAGTAGCTTTTTATTGAATAAAGCTAATTTGAATAAAGAAATTAAATGTAAGAAAATTCTTGGGCTAGAGCACCTGGACAAGGTGATTGGCATTGATCAATCTGCTATTGGCAGAACGCCCCGCTCGAACCCAGCAACTTATACGGGTTTATTCTCACATATTAGAGATTTATTTGCTCAATCAGATGAATCTCGCACGCGCGGGTATAAACCAGGTCGATTTAGTTTCAATGTTAAGGGCGGAAGATGTGAAGCATGCCAAGGCGATGGCATGATTAAAGTGGAAATGCATTTTTTAGCTGATATTTATGTAAATTGTGATATCTGCAATAGCAAAAGGTATAACGAGCAAACTCTAGAAGTTAAATTTAAAGGAAAAAATATAGCTGAAGTTTTAGGAATGACTGTTGAGGAAGCGTTAGAATTCTTTGCAGCCATACCGGCGATTAAAAATAAGCTGCAAACTCTTTCAGATGTTGGTCTAACCTACATAACCCTAGGTCAATCCGCAACAACACTTTCAGGCGGTGAGGCTCAGCGCATCAAACTAGCCAAAGAACTATCCAAACGAAGCACAGGGAAAACATTATTTATTTTGGATGAGCCGACAACAGGCCTGCATTTCTATGATATTGAGCTGCTGCTGGGAGTGCTGAAGCGATTATCAGATCAGGGAAATACTGTAGTAGTAATTGAGCATAACTTAGATGTAATTAAGTCCAGTGACTGGGTAATAGATCTCGGACCAGAAGGAGGAAGCGATGGAGGGCTTATAGTTGCGCAAGGAACCCCTGAACAGGTTGCCCAATCAAAGAAATCCTATACAGGTAAGTATTTAAAAGAAATGCTAGAGCTTTAGGCTGCTGAGTCTGATTTAAGCTCAGGCTCAACCGATGAAGCATCTGAATCAATAGCTCTATCAACCCATTCAACATAGGCCATATCAGCTTTGTCGCCAGGTCTAAAGCCAGCCTTGATGATTCGAAGATATCCACCAGGACGATCTTTGGACTGAACAGCAATCTTAGTAAATAGTTTATCTACAATAGAATCCATACGTAATTTACTAAATGCTCTTCGTCTATTTGCAACTGAGTCAACTTTAGCTAAAGTAATTAACGGCTCAACAAATCCACGTAATTCCTTTGCTTTAGGAACAGTCGTTTTAATTAACTCTCTTTCAATAAAAGCAATTGCTAAGTTTTTCATTAGCGCCTTACGATGCGAAGAGTTCCTATTAAGTTTTCTGCCTGATTTTCTATGTCTCATTTTATTAACCCATTGGAGGCCAGTTCTCTAGGGTAGTCCCAAGAGAGAAGCCTTTAGATGCAAGTACATCTTTTATTTCATTTAAAGATTTTTTACCAAGATTTGGAGTTTTCAAAAGATCGAATTCTGTTCTTTGCAAAAGATCACCAATCAAGAAAATACTTTCTGCCTTCAAGCAATTTGTTGAACGAACTGTTAGCTCTAGCTCTTCAATTGATCTCATCAAGAATGGATCAAAATCATTTTGATCTTTCTTCGCTTCCTGTTCAGCGATAGCATCTAAATCGACAAAAGCTGCTAATTGTTGCTGCATAATAGTAGCCGCATGCTCAATTGCTTTTTTTGGATCAAGCGTGCCATCTGTCTCTAACTCCACAATCAATTTATCCAAGTCAGTTCTTTTCTCGAATCTAGCATTTTCTACTGTATATGCCACTCTTCTGACCGGGCTAAATGATGCATCAACTTTTAAGGCTCCCACAGCTGTGTCTTCTTCATTTCTAGTATCTGCTGGCTCATAACCCCTTCCTGTTTTTACAGTAGCGGTTAAAGAAAAGCTTACTTTGTCTACAAGTGAAGCAACGTGATGCTCTGCATCAGGCAATTCAACATTACCAGGCACTTCAAATGAGTTAGATGTAACTTCACATGGGCCTGAAACATCAAGCTTAATGACTGCGCTTGAACCTTCAATAAGGCTAATTGGCATATCTTTTAGATTCAAGAGAATGTCTATAACATCTTCTCTGACACCTTCAATAGTTGAGTACTCATGCGAGATACCTTCTATCGTTACGTCTGTTATAGCAGCACCAGGCATAGAGGAAAGAAGAATTCTTCTTAATGCATTGCCTAGCGTATGGCCAAAACCTCTTTCTAGAGGCTCTAAAGTGATTTTTGATGTATTACCATCTATATCATCTACCTGTATGTCTGTTGGTACTAAAAGATCTATTACTGATGTTTCCATTATTTCCTTCCGTTTAATTATTATTTTGAATAAAGCTCAACAATGAGATTTTCATTAATTTCAGCACTTAAATCTGTTCTATCTGGAACAGATTTGAATACACCCTTGAGAGTTTTTGAGTCAACTTCAAGCCACTCACATGCTTCTCTATTACTTGCTAAATCTAAAGCACCCTTAATTCTAAGTTGTTTTTTAGATTTTTCGCGAACCTCAATCTCATCACCGGCTTGAACCTGATATGAAGGAATATTAACAGTCGCTCCATTTAGATGAAAAGCTTTGTGAGAAACTAATTGACGTGCTTCAGCTCTAGTTGAAGCAAAACCCATTCTGTAAACCACATTATCTAGTCTCTGCTCAAGATAAGACAATAAATTCTCGCCTGTATTACCTTTGGACTGTGAAGCTTTCTTGTAATAGTTTCTAAATTGCTTTTCGAGCACTCCATACATTCGTCTAACTTTTTGTTTTTCACGAAGCTGGACCCCGTAATCTGAAAGACGAGTTCTTCTTAATCCATGCACACCTGGAGCAGTCTCCATGTTGCACTTAGATTCAATTGCTCTTGATCCGCTTTTGAGAAAAAGGTCAGTCCCTTCTCTCCTAGCTAACCTTAATGATGGACCTGTATACCTTGCCATGTAATCTCCTTATACCCTACGTTTTTTAGAAGGACGACATCCATTGTGAGGCAATGGTGTGACGTCTGTAATACTTTTAATTTTTAACCCACATGAGTTCAAAGATCTAATGGCTGACTCTCTTCCGCCGCCAGGACCTCTTACTTTGACATCTAAGTTAATCATTCCGAAATCTTTTGCAGCATTACCTGCCTTTTCTGCTGCTATCTGAGCTGCGAAAGGAGTGCTCTTTCTTGAGCCTCTAAAACCAGAGCCTCCTGAGGTTGCCCAGCACACAGTATTACCTTGCTTATCTGTAATTGTAATAATTGTGTTATTAAAAGATGCATGAATGTGTGCGATCCCATCAGAGATAACTTTTTTTACTTTTTTTCCAGTTGCCATGCCTTAAGCCCTCATTGGTTTTTTAGGTCCCTTGCGAGTCCTAGCATTTGTTTTTGTTCTTTGCCCGTGAACTGGCAGCTTTCTTCTGTGCCTGATACCACGATAGCAACCTAAATCCATCAATCTTTTTATGTTAGTGCTTACAGATCTTCTGAGGTCGCCTTCTACTGTGTATTCTGCTACAGCTGTTCTAAGCTTCTCAACTTGCTCTTCTGATAAATCAGAAACTTTTTTAGAGTAGTCCAACTTAACGCTCTTACAGATGTCATGAGCTGTTGTTTTGCCAATGCCAAATATATGAGTTAAAGCAATCTCAAGATGCTTATTTTCTGGTATGTTTACGCCTGCTATTCTAGCCATATTGTCTTATCCTTGTTTTTGTTTATGTTTAGGTTCTGTCTTGCATATCACATACAAAACTCCTTTACGTCTAACTGTTTTGCAATTTCTGCAAATCTTTTTTACTGATGCTCTAACTTTCATATTTATCTTTTATAGTTTTTTAAATTAGCTTTTTTAAGCAGTGATGAGTATTGATTTGACATCATATGCGATTGAACCTGGGCCATAAAATCCATCAATACAACTACGATAATCAATACTGAAGTGCCACCTAAATAAAAGGAAACACCTGCAAAATTGATGAGTGCTAATGGCAACAAGCATATAAGCGTCAGATAGATGCTTCCAAAAACTGTTAGCCTTGCAAGAACGCTATCAATGTAACTTGCCGTTTGATCACCAGGTCTAATACCAGGGATAAAAGCACCAGATTTTTTTAAGTTATCTGTTACGTCCTTTGTATCAAAAGTTAATGCTAGCCAAATAAAGCAAAACGAAATAATTAAAGCTGAAAAAGTCAGAATATATAATGGCTGCCCAGGATTCAAGGCTAAAGATATTGTTTGAAGAAAGCCAAAAGACTCAGCCTGCCCAAACCAAGTTGAAAGAGATGCAGGAAATAATAAGAAGGTGCTTGCAAAAATTGCAGGAATAACTCCGGCCATATTAACTTTAAATGGAAGATGACTTGCTTGGGCTTGCATTAGCTTTCTGCCCTGTTGTCTTTGAGCATAATTCACAGTAATTCGTCTTTGGCCGCGCTCGATAAATACAACAATTGCTATAACAACCATCGCCAATACACCAATTCCCAGTAAAAGAAGTATGTTTAAGTCCCCTTGTCTTGCCTGCTCTAAAGCCTGGCCAATCGCACCTGGAATACCAGTTAAAATGCTGGTAGCAATAATAATAGAAATTCCATTTCCAATGCCTCTTTCTGTGATCTGCTCACCGAGCCACATTAAAAATACTGTTCCTGCAACGACGCTAAATACTGCAGAGATAAAAAATGATGTTCCTGGTTCATATGCTAATCCACTAGCGCCTAAAGTAACGCTCAATGCAGAAGCCTGTACAAATGCCAAAACGACTGTTCCATATCTTGTGTATTGTGTAATCTGATTTCTTCCAGCTTGACCGTCTTTTTTTAGTTCCTGCAAATAAGGAATAGAATTTGAGAAAAGCTGCATAATAATTGCAGCTGAAATATAAGGAACAACATTCAAGGCAAAGATACTCATTCTCTCGAGAGCACCGCCTGAAAATAAATTAAACATTTCAAGGATAGTTCCCTGATTTTGATCAAATAATGCTGCCAGCCTTGCTGGATCAATTCCAGGTATTGGAATATGAGTACCCATTCGGTAAACAACAATAGCCAAGAAGACAAATCTAAGTCTTCTCCACAAGTCGCTCATACCTTTATTTTGATCAGCCATATTAATTATTCAGCAGTTGCTTCCTCAGCTTTTTCAGTTGGTTTTGCAATTGCTTTTTTTGAAGTTTTTACAAACTTTTCTTTGATCGGTCGCACTGAGACTTCTGCTATTGTTCCACCAGCTTTTTCTATGGATTCTTTCGCTCCTTTAGTCACGTGCACACCGGATACTTTCATAGGCTGAGCAAGTTCATGGATGCCAAAGATTTTTACTTTCTTAGTTGATTTGGGAACAATTCTGCCTGCTTTAAGAGATTCAATCGTTACATCTGTCATGGTGGCAATATTCTTGAGATTTACTTCTTTTGTTGCTCGATTCACGCGAGAAGAAAAACCAAACTTTGGTATTCTCTGTTGCAAAGGCATTTGCCCACCCTCAAACCCTCGGGCAATTGTTCCGCCTGATCTTGATTTTTGACCCTTATGACCTCTACCAGCTGTTTTACCAGTACCGGAACCAATGCCTCGACCAACACGCTTTCTATTTTTGGTCGTTCCAGTGCTTGAAAGGGTGTTTAGTCCAAGAGTTTTATTTGATTCTATATTTTCCATTTTTAGCTCTCTAAGATTTCTACCATGTCTCTGATTTTATTTATCATTCCTCTATTGCTTGGAGTATCTTGGACTGAGACTGTTTGATTTACACGTCTAAAACCCAAGCCTTTCACACATTTCTTGTGATTAGGAATTCTTCCAATGCTGCTTTTAATAAGCTTAATTTCTATAGTTGTATTGCTCATGATATTTCTGCTGTTTTCTTGCCTCGTCTAGTTGCAACCTGCTCAGGTGATTCCATTGAGCGAAGAGCATTGATTGTAGCTCTAACAACATTAACTGGGTTTGTTGATCCATAACATTTAGCTAAAACATTCTGTACACCTACTAGCTCAAGCACAGCCCTCATTGCTCCACCAGCAATAATACCTGTACCCTCTGATGCTGGTTGCATATAAACTTTTGCCGCTCCATGTTTTGCTTTAACTGGGTACCACAGAGTTGATGCATTCAAACTAACATCGACCATGTTGCGTCTTGCGTTTTCCATGGCCTTTTGAATAGCTATTGGGACTTCTTTTGCTTTTCCTCTCCCAAATCCTACCTTTCCCTTGCCATCACCAACAACACATAGAGCTGTAAATCCAAATATACGTCCGCCTTTTACGACTTTTGCAACTCGATTTACCTGAACAAGCTTCTCTTCTAGAGCGTCTTGTTGTTGTACGTTGTTATTTTGTTGATTCATTTTTTAAAACTCCAATCCAGCTTCTCGAGCTGATTCTGCTATGGCCTTAATACGACCGTGATATTTATAACCCGATCTATCAAATACTACCTTAGTAACTCCAGCCTCTAGGGCTCTCTGAGCTACTTTTTGTCCAACAACTTTTGCTGATTCGACATTATTAGATTTCATTTTTTCGGTTTTTTCATTAGTTGAAGCAGATGCAAGGACCTTAGCTCCAGTGGCATCGAAAATTTGAGCATACAAATTTTGAGAGGATTTAAAGACAGAAAGTCTTGGCTTATCTTGCTGAGAAATTCTAACCCTAGTCTTTGCTGCTCGCCTTATTCTAGATTCTGATTTTGAACTCATGGGTTATGCTCCTGCTGCCTTTTTAGCTTCTTTTCTTCGAATAATTTCATCAGAGTATTTAACGCCTTTACCCTTATATGGCTCAGGAGGTCTAAAAGCTCTAATTTCTGCTGCAACTTGACCAAGCATTTGCTTGTTGTGACTTTTAAGAACAACTTCAGTCTGAGAAGGAGTTTCCACTTCAACTTCATCAGGCAAGTCATAAAAAACAGGGTGTGAGAAACCAAGAGTTAATTCTAATTTTTTACCATTAGCCTTAGCTCGATAACCAACTCCAACCAATATAAGAGTTTTTGTATATCCTTCAGTTACTCCAATAATCATATTATTTATAAGTGATCTAGTTGTTCCAGCCAATGCGGTTGATTCAGATGATGCTTCATCCCAGGAAACTGTAATAATGTCATCGGAGTGATTCGCTGACACTGACGCTGGAATTAAAAACTCCATTTTGTTTTTTGAGCCAGCAACCTTTATTAGATTTCCATCCATGGTAATTTCTACACCTGCTGGGACTGGGACTGGATTTTTAGCAATTCTAGACATAATTAAAAAACCTCACAAATAACTTCGCCGCCAACATTAAGCGATCTAGCATCTTTGTCGCTCATCAAGCCTTTGTTTGTAGAAATTATATACATTCCAAGACCATTCTTTACCTCTGAAATATCTGTAGAAGCTGAGTATCTTCTTAAACTTGGCTTAGAGATACGTTTGATCTCTCTGATAGCTGGGGCGTCATTAATGTATCTTAAATTGATGCTTAAAGAGTCTTTACCATCTAAGGAAACTTTCTCACATGAATTTATATAGCCCTCTTTAACAAGCAACGAT
>Ga0308010_1002279_pt1 | contig 10112 bp, 5 predicted proteins | sample Neamet129_FD_202368 | JGI IMG/M metagenome (GOLD analysis project Ga0308010, IMG submission 202368) | Marine microbial communities from water near the shore, Antarctic Ocean - #129 | ecosystem: Environmental > Aquatic > Marine > Unclassified | place: Southern Ocean | collected 2014-07-24 | reverse complement strand
ATGAATGTACCAGCTTCTTCATTTATATTAAATCCTGCATTTGTACTAGAACCATCTGTTCCATCAAGAACTATACTATCAAATCCAGTGTTTATAAAGATGCTTTCATTTTCTTCTAATTGGATAGGAGCATTTTCATTTTCTAAACCAAAAGTTTCTGTAGAACCAGTAGCGTCTAGTACGAGATTGCCAACAGCTCCACCAAGAGCATTATTTGTTCCAGTTTCAAGTTGTATATTAGTAACCTCAAAATGAGTACTCTCTAATGTCATAGTAAATATTGGTTTAGATTCTATATCAGCTGGTAAAACAAAAGGTTCTACATCTGAATTTGTATAGTTTTCTGGTGGTATTGTTCCAGTAAAATCAAATCCTAATGTTGTTTTTTTGAGATTTTCATCTTCTGGAACTATTCTTTGAAACTCTAAAGATATTTTATTTTGACGCCCAACACCAGTTTCATCTTCAAGCAACATTTCGTCACCATGAGTACCAGCTACAGTTGTTCCATCTTCCTGTCTAAATGAACCTATTTCGTCTGTCTCTTGAAGTATACCAAATAATTCTCCACCACCAAATGGGTCAATAACAAACCTATCTGGCCTTATAATATCTTCTATTACAAAATAATTATAATTGTGTTGTGCTTCACCTTGAATTGCATCACCAGCAAATCTACCTGTTCCATCAAATGCATCTAATAAAACATTACCTCCGGCATTAGTAGAACTACCATCAGTACCATCTAAAACAATATCATCTGTAGTGTAGTTTGCAAATTGGTCAAAAGTAAATCCAACGTCATTATTTTGATCTGAAAAATCTTCTAGTAAAAATTGCTCGCCCTTTGAAGAAACTAAATCAACACCACCAAAGACGTTTATTTGTTCAAATCCATTTAATGAAAGAACACCATATGTTGCTGTACCAATTTCAAGTTCAATCTGACCAGTTTCAGTATTTCCTGTAAATGTATTTTCTGCTATAGTAATTAAACCAGTAGTCAAAGAGGAAGCTTGTTTACTAGGTAAGTGAACTTTTCTTGTTATTGTTGATACAATAGATTTTTCAAAACTATCTGCAACACCTTTACCAGAAGTTTCTAAGTATTGATGGCCACCGTCTTCATTTACAATACTATTACCACCATCTGCAACACCTATATCAAAAGTAAAGAAACTATTTTGTCCACTTATTCCTTGTTCTAATTCTATGTTGTCACCAGAAAAAGTTCCAGAAGAATCAATACCATCTAAAAGAAAAGCACTACCAGCATCTGTTGAAACTACATGGCCACTATCTGGTGGATTGTTATCAATAAGTAAAATATTAGATATTACTTCAGTTGTAGTATTTTCTGAAATAATTTTATCGCCATCAGTTTCATCAACGAGAACACCTTCTTCTCCAGCTCCAACTCCATGAGTTATTGATATACCACCACCAGTTAATAAATTTGTATGTAGTGTTTCACTTACAAGTTTTGATCCAGCATTTGTAGAACTAGAATCTGTACCGTTAAGAAGTAACTCACCAACTTGGTCTGAACTATCTTCTAATAAAATTTCATCATCAAAATTATTAACACCATATTCAGAAACTCCCATACGAGTTTGTACATTTTCATCAAACAATATAACAAAGGTAGAAGCTAGTACAGGAGAGAATGTATCGGTATCAGAAGTATAACCACCACCAAGACTTGTACCAACTGTTCCTATTGCAGCAGAAATTGATGTTGCAACAGAAACTTTACCAAACACATTAAATCCAGCTGGGTGTACAGCTTTCTTTAATTGTGTTATATAATCATTAAAACCAGAACCTGTTTCAATCTGATATGAAAATTGTTGATAGAAAATAGAATCTTGTAAACGGTTTAAACTTTCTCCAACAAGACTTTCAATATTAGAACCATAAGTAGGAACAGTTTCAGTTTGAGTGCCTATTGTGGTTGTACCCTTTGCTATCTCAGCAGATGCAATCGTTGCAGTAGCACCACCAGAATCCGTGATAGTAACTGGAGTTGTAACAAAGTCAATAGGGTCTTCATTAATTATGTTAGCATCAGCATCAGCAGAATTTGCATCTGTACCATCAAGAGAAATACTTCCGTCAGCAGCTGCATCTTCATCTAACAAATGATCGTTTACATTTGATGAATCTGCATCAGTTCCATCTAAAACAATAGAATTACCTACACTCTCATTTACTATATTATTACCAGCATCAGTACTACTTGAGTCTGTACCATCTAAAACAATGAAAGTTTCAAATTGTTCAAGAGTATCTTCTGATAAAATATTATCACTACCACCTTCTATTATAGCATCACTGCTAGCTTCTGAAATAAATCTATCTCTTTGGTGATTTCCAGTTTCAAAATATTGTTCTGTAGATAATCCCACTGTATCAAATATTAATAAATCACCATTCTGTTCTGTTATTAATTTATCATAAGATGATCTACCATTTGTAGGATCAACAGAACCAGGCCCACGGCCAGGAGCTGTTTCTAAAGCAATTGCAGAACGATCTAAACCTTCATGACGAAAAACACCAATTCGTGTGTCTTCACTAACAATAGCACCCGAGCCAGAAGCATCTTCTAATACCATAAAGTCTATTTGTTTAACAGCAAATGCATCTAATACAAGATTATTTCCAGATTCATCTACTAATTGATCAAGAGGAGCAAATCCAGTAATATTATTTGCTTGTATTTTACTTTCACCATCTCTATCATTTGTATCAAATAAACTTTGTTCTAACTCAAAACCACCAATACCAGTTTCTAAAGTAACTCTTACAACATCTTCAAAAGTAGTTTCTAAAACTTTAGTTGTAGCATTAAAGTTTTTAACTGTACCTGTATGTGTAGTAAGAGTATTGGTTACTCCAAAAGTTCCTGTTACATCTTTAACAACAAAGTTTGCGTGAAATTCTGCTTCTGGAGCTCCAGTATATTTAAATCCTTGGTTTGTAATATCAACACTATCTACCGCACCAATAGTTTTTGTTGTTGCAAGAAGAGCTGCACCAGTTCCACCAGTTGATGTAACACCAACTGTTGGTAATAAAGAATAACCATCACCACCATCACTAACAAAAATTCTAGTAATAACTCCTGTGCCAACCGTTCCTTCTTCAAGAGCAAAAGAATCTGTTTCTGTTCCGTAGGTATCAAGACTTTCTTGTAAATCATAACCATTTTGATTTAATACAATATTGCTACCAGCATTAGTAGAAGAACTATCTGTTCCATCTAAAACAATAGTGTCACCAACACCATCAGCAATATTATCAAAGAATAGATTAACATTATCTGCTAAAGTTAATGCAGAACTTATAGTAATAGAATTTTGTGACGCAACAGCTGTTACAGTAATACCTCTAGATCGTGCTATACCTTTACCAGAAATAGTCATACCCACTACAATTGTACCAGAGTTTCCATCTAATGTTATTGTAGTGCTTGAAGATGTTTCACCATTAACAACAGCAGTAGCCTCAGTACCACCACCATCCAACACAAGTTGAAACTCTTCTAGTTGTGAATTTGATCCTGCTTCAAGAACTAAAAGTTTTCCAGCATCTGTTGCTGATGAATCTGTACCATCCATTATTAAAGAACCATCAATAACAGAAACAAATCCAGTAGCATCTTTAGTGTTAGTACTTGATTCTGTAGTGGTAAATGAAAGAACATCTCCTACATTAAAATTAGTTCCAGCATCATCAATAATAACTTCACTAACACTACCTCTTTTAACAGTTGCAACTTTTGCTAAAGCTTCACCATTACCGATTGCAGTTTGTGCATCTAGTTCTACTGTATCACCAACATCATAAAGAATACCACCATTAGTTACATTGAAGTTTGAAACCATACCTCTAATTGTAAATGATATAGTGACATCTTTAACAGTAGAAGTTCCAGAAATAGTTTCACCATCTGTAAATGTTCCAACAATAGAAACAGGATTTAATTCAAATTGAACAATCGACTCTCCACCTTCAGCTGTACTCAATGCACTAGAAACAACAGCTGTTGCACCAGAACTACTGCCCGTAACTGTTGTGTTGACAAGTTCTGTTGCAATAGCATCTACGCCAGGAGTACATCTTAATATTACTTTATTGACCCAATTACCATCTGATGCTCTCATCATAAATTTATTTGGATAAGTTACTTCAGAATTTTCTCCCAACAACATCCTCATGAAGATTTTATGACCTTCAGATGTTCCTTTTGCTCTATACAACTCTCTTATATTTTTTATTAAATTTCTTTTGTCAAGACCATCAGCTAAAGTGTTTGGTATTGCGTTCATAAACGATTCACGTAGTTGATCCAAGAAATCATATATGGTATTATCTACGTTTGCGTATTCTAATAATTGTTGTAAGGTTTGTACAGGGTTTGCTCTGTATCTATCTACAGTACCAGTAGAACCAGAAGTGCCTCCTGTTATAGTTTCGCCTGTCTGAAATTGCTGTTGAGATGTTATAAACATCCTTGGTGTTGTTTCATTTTTAAGATCATCAACAAGAACTTTTGCAGTAGCTTTACTTGTTGTTCCAGTAATAGTTTCACCAACAACAAATTTACCATCACCACCAGAACCAGATTCTAAAACAATTTGACTACCACCTACTTCATTAGATAGTGGAGCTCCAAGAGCATCTCTAGCTGGTTCAATAATAATGCTTGATGGAGTTTCTAATTCTAAAAGTAGATTATCGACATTGACATTGACTCGTAATTCACCAGCTTCTAAATACTCATAATAGTATTTTAGAAACTTTACAAATAGAGGATGGTCTGCTTGTATGAAATCAGGAACTTGACCTTCTATTAAAGGACTAAGTTTAGTTGTCAAGTCTGATGAATATGGATTATCAAAAGGAGCCATCTGTTAATAACTCGACGGCGTTGTATAACTAGAGGTAGTATTATATGATGACCCTGCGGCCGAATCTCCTGTTGATACAGTATCTACTTCTCCTAGTACAGTAGTGTTAATAAAATCTATTTCTAATAGTTGATTACGTAAAGGAACAATATCGCTTGAATCTGGAATTGCTGTAACTCTTATTATACTAGAAGCTGCACCATCAACACTTGATATTGTTGTTATATTAATACTATTGATAACAATTTTACCAGCTGCATAATCTACTGTTCCAGCTGTTTCATCTTGATATATTCTTACACCAGCTAAAAGATAATAAAGTCTTAAAACTCCACTACCGTTATCATCAAAAAACATAACATTAGTTGTGTCTCCACTAATCTTAAATCCAGTAGAAGATATCACACCACCAGATGCTGAGTTGTGACCAGCATGAGGATTATATAACTTATTATTGAAACGAATAGTATATCCCGTTGATGTACCTATTGTTGGTGTTAGATCATCAGACATTGTTACTTTTGTAATATTACCAGTTATAGAATTATCAGCACCATCTATAAGGCCTGTTACTTTTGAATGTCTGAACACACCTTCAAATTGTCCTAAAGAGTCAGTATTAAAAGTTGTTAATGTAGAAGAAATATTAGATGCCAATGTAGATGAGGTTTTTGTTGTCTTACTAGAATCAAATTTAAATACTACTTGTAAAATAAGTTTTGTAGTTTGTACATCAACAATAACTGGAGTTATGGATGCAACTGTAAATGGTGCAAGATCAGTGACTAGTTGAGTTTTTTCAGTAGCAGTTAAAGCATTACCTGTTGTAGATTTTATTGATATAAAAACTTTTCCGTATTCTGGAGTATCTACAACACCAAGACTTGTATCAAAGGAACCAGCTTCTCCACCAAATACTTGAACAGATTGTGTGTTAGGAAAATACTTCTTTGCAAAAACTTTATAGTCCTCTGAAGTAACACAGCGACCTTGAGAAGCAAAGTCTAAAGGTGCATTATATTTAATAGATGAAATACTTTCTGGTTCTGAACCAGCAGTTGAAGTTGCTGATGTTGCAACTGATACATCTGTAATACTTGCAATCGCAGCAGAATTTGTAAAAATAGAAGCTCCGTTAGCTGCTGTTTTGTTTGATACAACATATGTAAGTATAACAATGTTGTCATCAGAAAGAGCAGTACCAATAATACCATCACCAAAATAAACTTCAAATAATCCAGCTTCAACTTCCTGTAAAAAATAAACATTACTTCCAGTTGTTACTTGTGTTATATCTGTTGCTTCTGTAAATGTATTAGAAGATGAATCTGTAGATGATGTTTGCACTTTGACGGTTAAAGTAGTAGTGTCAGCTCTATTGTCTGTGATGATAAATCTTTGATCTACATCAGAAGAATCTACTGTATACCTTGTAGTAATAAATGAACCTTCGTAGATATCAATACCAACAAAAGGAATAGTATTACCAGTGTTAGATTTTGTTACATCACTAATAGTCGAAAATTGATAAGATACATCATCCACAGTTGTATTGAAAACAGTTCCAGATGGCATAGTTGCAGAAGTGTCATTCGTATTAAGAGTAACATCTACTGTTGCTTTTGAAGCACGAGCGGAAGATGGTACATAACCTAATGTCTTTGCGTGAGAAACAACGCTTGATCTTAATGATGAACTATCCAAAAACATTTCGTTTGCTAACATATTTGCATTGAAACCAAGATAGTGAGTGTTGTATGCTAGAACATCTAACAACGCACTCATACCAGAACCCTCAAAATCATAATCAGTAAATTCTGTTTGAGCACCTAGAAATGTTTTAAGATTATCTTTTACATCATCAAAATCAAATTCTGTTACTTCTAATCTTTTATTGTTAGTTGCCATTATCGTAATACCTCTAGAAATACTGTTAAGTCAACAAGCTCTGTAGGTGCATTAACAACAAAGAACTCAATTGTCACTTCATATTCATTACGATCTAAATTTGGGTCAGCCCTAACACTAATAAGTCTAACCCTTGGTTCAAAATTTTCAATAACATCTTCTATCTTTTTTGCAAGAATAAAAGCTGTCATGTTACTCATATTCTCAAATAACATATCCCTAATACCAGAACCAATTTCTGGATGAAAGGGTTTCTCATAATGGTTCAACAAAACAAGATTACGAACAGACCTTTTAACTGCCGCAATATCTGTAACCTTTCTTACATCTTTGGAAGCTTGAGTCTTTGCAAAGAACAAATCCAAATCACGATATTGGCGCACATTACGTTCAATATCATTTTGACCTTGTGCATCTGGAAATGCGGTTGGTGTTGCCATTAAGCTAGACTCCTGTTACATTTATTTATAAAGAAAACTCATTTTTATTTATAGTTCATACTATTATATCTGTATTTATACAGTTTAGTCAACTCCATAATTTGGATCATATGTAGAGTTCATATAATATCCAATTTTAAACATAGTTCCATCTAATTGATTTTTCTTACTTAGTGATTGTACATATGATCTTAACCGCTGTTCTATTATTATTTCGTTTCCTGATACAGTAAATGTATCATAAAGTTTTTTGAACTCATTTGATATAGGAGCTTGAACTATAGTATGAGGTTTACCTTGTGCATCAAAACCAGTAATTCGCTTTATTTTTGTTGGTGTATCTGATAATGTAATAACCGCACCATCAACAGAAGTAGAAACTTCTTCACTCAAAATAGTTTTAGATTTGAGAATTGGCCTAGAAGCAAATCCAACAGCACTAACATTTCTCCTTTTACATTCTACACCCACACCTTCAATAGCATCTTCGGCAGTTGTTACTGATTTAGTTATTATCCCTTGAGTAATATTTGTAACTTTATCTGTAACCGTAAATTGCGCGGTATTTGCTGTAGGTAAAGTAGTTGAGGTAGTTAAAACTGAACTAGCTGCGGTAGTCTTCAAAGAAGTGAAGGTATCGTTGAAGGTAAATGTTGCAACATCTTCTATAATAGGATTAATAGATGGTATTTTAACTGCAACAGCTTTTTGGATTGCATCAGATACACCGTCAGCAGCTTTTTCAAAATTTGGAATATCAAAAGATAAACTCTTACCATCAACTACAGCTGCAGCTGCATCAGAAACAAGAGTATCCAAATCAAATCCAGCTTCGGTAAGTTCTGTACCAAAATTTGTAGTGATACTTGCAAGTAGATTTGATGCTTGAGTTGGATCAACAATACCAGACAAACTTTCTAATTGTGACTGTAAATTGATATTCGGTAAAGCAGCACCTTGAGGAACTAAACTTCTAAGTTCTCCACTAAGAGCTGATAATTCAGAACCAATTGCTGCGGCCGCAGCTGATGCATCAGCTTGTATTTGTGCTTTCATAGTTTCTGCTGTAGAGTCAATCTTCTTTAATATATTATTAAATTTATCATTTGTCCCTGCTAAACCTGATGTCGTTAAATCCATATTCTACCCCCCTGCAAACACATTTTCACTACCAGCCGCAACTGATGTACACGCACTAATACCATCACCAATTCTTCCACATCCCACACTATTAATCTTTACCGTAAGTGAACCTATAGCTATAGGTGCAACATGAGGTGGGCAAGGTGCGCCTGGAAGAAGATGTACTGTATTAATATCTCCTTGCCTACTTACCGCAATACCATTAACAAATACATTTGGAGAACCTACAGCTCTAGTCATACCAGAACAATGTGGTATATCTGCATCACCTATTCTAGTTACTGCTGGCATTTGTATTCTCCTGTGTTATTAATGTTTGTAATTTAAAATTCCACAAAGCAATCTCTCTATGTTCTTCTTCTGTATGGCCATCACCATCAACATGATTTTCTCCAACTGGAGGATGATAATGATCTGCACCAACAGCATCACCCACTATATTATCAAAATTAATCTTTCCACCATCTTCATCTAATAAAATATCTGTTGTTCCTGTTTCTAATTTAACAAACGGCCCAAAAAAAGAATCCCCATCTATAAGTTCTAATACCAAATGGTTTTCTTCACCATCTGCAAAATTCTCTGGTACTAATTTATCTCTACCCTCAGCATTCTCCATTACTAAATTATCACCATCAATAACTACAGAACTCTCATTTATTATATTACCATCTTGTTCTGTTACAATATGCCCACCACCTTCTAAAGATATATACTCAGATGAAGTACCATTAAGAATTAAATCATCTCCAACCAAAACTCCTTCAGACTCTTCAATAAATTTATCTGTTGCTCCAGAATTTAAAGTATCCACTTCCAATAATATTTCATTCGACTGTTCTTCTGTTCCTAAATCTGGTATAAAACTAATAACGTGTTTCAATGTTGCTAATGGTATGTCATCATAATTAGTATAAGTTGTTATTACGTTTGTACTGTCCATTATTCTAAATGCGTGAGCCATAACTATTCCTATGGATTCAAGTTGATATTTGGGCCACCAACAATTGTAATATCATCACCAGCAGTAACTCCCCATGTTGTTCCTATCGTAGCTGTCCACGATGTTCCAGATGTAGTTGCAAATGTTGTACCTGATATATGAGACATAGTAGTTTCCGTTTTAATTACCATAGCTGTCTGTGATCTCATATCTAAATCTGAACCAGACTTAAATGACATTATACCAGAGCTAGTTGCTAACGTCATATTATTTTCTGCACTAACAAACAAATCATTATTGGAAAAAATAGCAATATTATCTTCAGCAAAAATAGTAGCTCTCTTACCTATAATTTCTGTTTTCGATCCAACTATGTTTATATCAACATCACCTTCACCTGATGCAGCTGACCCTTCTAAAGGCCCAATGTTTCCTCTTACATAACCACTAATATTATATGCGTGATTACCTTTTATTTCTTCCTCAACATTACCACCACTTTTATATCCAACCTTGGTACGTATATTACCACCTATCTTTTGCGTATAGTCTCCCTCTACCTCTAAATGATAATCTCCTTTAATATATTCTCTTACCGTTCCTGCTATTGTTAGATTAACACTTCCTGATATAGACACATAAGAATCACCAGCAATAATTTCATAGTTGTCTCCTATAACCTTAACAACCTTTGAACCGTCTGTATGTAACTCTTCAAATGTACCAGACTTATGTTGAGTAAATAATCTTTCTGCGCCAGGG
>Ga0308010_1002276_pt1 | contig 10118 bp, 7 predicted proteins | sample Neamet129_FD_202368 | JGI IMG/M metagenome (GOLD analysis project Ga0308010, IMG submission 202368) | Marine microbial communities from water near the shore, Antarctic Ocean - #129 | ecosystem: Environmental > Aquatic > Marine > Unclassified | place: Southern Ocean | collected 2014-07-24 | reverse complement strand
ACTTAATTGAAGATGAGATAAATTATTTTTTCTCTAAAGCATCAGTAATTATCAACCCGAAGAATGTGAACTGCATTAATATTAGTGGTTATAAAAAATTAAACGGCTCACAAGTTTCTAAAGAAGACATTACTTATATATTAAATGACATTAAAACAATAATTACATCAAATGAAGATAAACATTCTCTGGTTCATCTTTTTAATTCTAGTTTTTCTTTAGACAGCGATAATTTAGAAAATTTACCAATAGGTCTCTTTGGAGAATTTTATAATCAAAATATGACTTTTTTTTTAGTAAATAAAAATATTCTAAAAAATATAAAATTAGTTTTTAATAATTGTGGGCTAAATATAGACCGAATTATATTAAAACCTTTTGTTGAGGGAATTAATTTATTAAAAAAAAATAAAACAAATAAAAATTTTACAGTTATTTCACTTGAAGATAAAAGAATAAATATCTCACTATTTAAAAATAAGTCCTATGTTTTGACCCAAGATTTTGATTTTGGTACCGACTTAATCATCAAAGATATTTCTAAGCTTTGCTCCTTAAAAATTAGTGAAGTGGAGTTTTTTTTGAAAGAAACTGATTTAATGTCTGTTTTAGAAAATGATGAAGAGTCTTGTGTTGATAGTTTTTTTTTTTCCTCCTCTCCATATAGAAAAATTAAACATCAATTAATTTTAAATATAATTTCTGCGCGTTTAGATGAATTAATTGAAATATGTTATGAAAAAAACACAAATTTAAATTATTTTAGAAAAAATAATAATACCATCTATTTAGTTATTGAAAATTTTGATTACTTCAAAAATATTAAATTTGCTCTTCTTAAAAATAAATTAATTAATCCAGAATTTATAATTGATAAAAATATTGAGGATATTTCTCTATTAAGCTTAAATGGAGCGGCTGAGTTAATAGCCAAAGGGTGGGAAAAAGAAGCAATTCCAGTTATACACCCAAAAAAATCACTGATTTCAAATTTTTTTACAAAATTATTTAGTTAGATGTATTGTATTTTTCTGAAACATTAGTTGTTTTAGCAGAAATTGCTTTATTTTGTATAAGAATATCATGTTAGATCCTTTCCAAAAAACAATTCTAAAAGAAGTTGTATTTAAAGGTATAGGTCTTCATAGCGGATTAAAGACAGAAGTTAAAATACTTCCTGCAGCTGAAAATCATGGAATAGTTTTTAAGAGAACAGATTTAAATAAAAACAATGTTATAAAAGCTAATTTTGAAAACGTAAGTTCCGCCAAACTTTGTACAACACTTCAAAACAAATTCGAAGTTTCCGTGTCAACAGTAGAGCATTTATTGGCAGCACTTTATATTACTGGAATAGACAATGCGTTAATAGAAATTAGTAATTCTGAAGTTCCAATTATGGATGGATCTTCTAAAGAATTTGTTGAAACAATAACATGTGCTGGCGTTAAAACTTTAAACGCAAAAAGAAAATATTTAAAAATCATCAAAAAATTTAAGCTCCAAGAAAATGAAAGAGAAGTTTCAATAGAACCTAATCCAGATGGTTTAAAAGTCAACTTTCAGCTAGTGTATTCCAACGATGTAATAGGAACGCAAAGTAATCAAATTAATTTCACAAATGCAGATCTAATAGATGTGTATACTTCAAGAACATTTTGTTTATATGAGGATATAGAGAAAATTAAAAAAATTGGCCTAGCTAAAGGTGGGTCTTTAGAAAATGCAATAGTTATCAAAAATAATGAAATCCTAAATGATGAAGGACTAAGGAACAGCAAAGAATTTGTTAACCATAAAATTTTAGATTTAGCAGGTGATTTTTTGTTGTCGGGATACAGAATATTAGGTAGCGTAAAATGTTCCCAAGGTGGTCACAGTTTAAGTAATTCATTCCTTAGAGCTATTTTCAAAGATCGATCAAATTTTATCATAATTGAACAAGGAGAAGCAATCTCTACAAAAAACTATTTCAAAAAACCAACAAATAAGCTAGCAGTCAACGCTTAAATTTTTAAAAAATTTACCTAATTAATTTATTTTGATAAGAGTAAAGCAATGTATCAAAAAGTAGTCTATTTTTTTTTAATAATTTTCTTATTTATATCCTGTTCAAAAAAAGAACCAGTAGTAATTAATCCAGCACTTAAAGAAATGTCATATGAAGTCTATAAGGAAGCTGTGGACGCCATGAATGAAGGAAAATATTTTATTGCCTCCAAGAAGTTTTCCGAGGCAGAAGTAATCTTACCAAAAATTGAATATTCTGCAAAAGCTTTATTGATGTCTAGTTACTGCTTATATTTAATATCATTTTATGAGGAAGCCAACACCGGCCTAGAAAGATATATCATTCAGTATCCAGCAGATAAAAATATTGCTTATGCTCACTACTTAAGAGCTATTACACTTTACGAACAGATTTTAGATGAAACTAAAGATATTGACCCTCTATTAAAATCAAGAGATCAAATAGACCTTTTTTTAAAAAAATTTCCTGACACAGAGTATGCTTTAGATTTAAAATTTAAAAAAGATTTAATAATTAATCAGCTGGCTGCTAAAGAAATGTATGTTGCAAAATATTATATTTCTACGCAAAAATGGATACCAGCAATTAACAGACTCAAAACAATTGTTAAAGATTATTCTGAAACCATATTTATCGAAGAGGCATTACACCGTTTGGTCGAAGTTTATTATCGAGTTGGCCTAGAAGATGAAGCAAGAAAAGCTGCAGTTATTTTGGGTTATAATTACAACTCAAGCAAATGGTACGAGCAATCTTATAAAATATTAAATAAAGAATACAAATTAAAAAAAAAAGTAGATAAAAAAGAAAATTATAGTTTAATTAAAAAAACTATTAAAAGAATCTTAAAATAAAATAAATGTCTCACTCAAAAGATAATATTATTAAAGATTATCTAAAAAAAATAAAACTATTAGAAAAATATAATAAATTTTATTATGATGAAGATTCTCCAGTTATTACCGATCAACAATATGATGATATAAAAAAAGAAACTATTAAGATAGAAAAAGATAATATTTTTTTAAAAAAATTTATCTCACCTACCAATAACGTTGGCTTCAAGCCATCTGATAAATTTACAAAAATAAAACATTCTAAACCCATGCTTTCCCTAGCTAATGCATTTAATATTAATGATGTAAAAGATTTTATAAAAAAAATTAACAACTATTTAAATAATAAAAATATAAATTTTTTTTTTTCATTAGAACCAAAGATAGATGGTATCTCTGCATCTTTAACCTACAAAGATGGTTTATTAGTTAGAGGTCTTTCAAGAGGGGACGGAACAACAGGAGAAGATATTCTTGAAAATCTTATGACAATTAAGCAAATACCCAATAAAATTAAGGGAAAAGACATTCCGAGTATTCTCGAGATTAGAGGAGAGGTTTATATTGGGAAGAAGGATTTTGAAAAAATCAAAGATAAATTTGCAAATCCGAGAAATGCTGCTGGGGGTTCGTTAAGACAAAAAAATTCTGCTATGACTGAAAAAATACCCTTACAATTCTTTGCATATGCTTTTGGTGAAATCAAACCTTTAGTTTTTAAAAATCAAACTGATTTTTTAAAAAAAATTAATGCGTGGGGATTTAAAACTAATCCACATAATTATTTAGCAAAAAATATTATCGACATAGAAAATCAACATAATAAAATTGAAAAGATTAGATCAAATCTAGACTATGATATTGATGGCATGGTTATAAAGGTTAACGATCTTGACCTGCAAGTTAGACTAGGCAACACATCCAATTCTCCAAGATGGGCTATAGCTTATAAATTTTCATCCGTTAAAGCTACTACAGTAGTTAAAGATATAATTATTCAAGTAGGAAGAACAGGAGCGTTAACCCCTGTGGCTAAAGTTGAACCTGTAACAGTTGGTGGTGTAGTTGTTTCTAACGCAACACTTCACAATGAAGAAGAGATAATTAGAAAAGATATAAGAATTGGTGATTATGTGAGCATTCAAAGAGCAGGTGATGTAATCCCGCAAATAGTATCAGTAGATTTAAATAAAAGAAAAAAAAATATAAAAAAATATATTTTCCCCACTAAATGTCCTTCTTGTGGCTCTCAAACAGTTAAAGAAATCAACACTAATACTAAAAAAGTGGACGCAATAAGAAGATGTTTGGATAAAGAATATATATGTCAACATATAGCAAAAGAGAAACTGAAACATTTTGTTTCAAAAGATGCATTCAATATAGATGGTTTGGGAAAAAAAGTTATAGATCAATTTTGGGAATTAAAGTTAATTAAGACTCCTTCTGATATTTTCAATCTCGATTATACAAAAATTTCAAGCCTAGAGGGTTGGGGCAAACTATCTGCTGAAAATTTAAAGAATGCAATAAAGAATTCATCAAATATATCATTAGATAAATTTATTTATTCTCTTGGCATAAGACACATCGGAGAAGAAAATGCAAAACTACTAGGAATTTTTTTTATTTCCATTAAAAAACTCATCGAGCTTTTCAATACGCAAAAAAGAAAAAACTTATTAAATAGTATTGATGAGTTAGATGGAATTGGGTCTGCTCAATTAAAATCTTTAGAAAATTTTTTTTCCAACAAATCAAATAGTGAAATTATACTTTCTCTGATTAAATATCTAAAAATAACAAACTCTAAGATTCTAAACACAAAAGGAAAGTTAAGTGGTAAAACAATAATGTTTACAGGAGGGTTTGAAAAAATTAGCAGATCTGAAGCTAAGTCCTTAGTTGAAGAAAATGGGGGCAAAGTGCTTAGCTCTATATCAAAAAAATTAAACATTCTTGTTATAGGAAATAATAAGCCAACAAAATCAAAAATGAAGCAGGCTAAAGAATCAGGTATTGATATTATTTATGAGAACGATTGGTATAAATTCTTAAATATTTGAACAAGCTTCTTTAAGTTGAGTCAATTCAAACTTATTCATAAACTGTTTTAGATTTTTAAACACTCTTTGATGATATGTGTTGAGCCAATTTTTTTCGGTGGTGGTTAAGAGTTTTATTTCTACAAGAGATTTATCAATTGGAGCTAAGGTTAAGTCTACAAATTTTAATTTATTTTTTATTTTTTTAACATAGATTAAATTTTCTATTCTTATGCCAAAGTGATTTTTTTTATAGAAGCCCGGTTCATTAGAGGTTATCATTCCTTCTTTAAAACTAACTTTATTACCTCTTGAAATCGCTTGAGGCCCTTCATGAACATTCAAAAAAGAACCAACTCCATGCCCTGTTCCGTGAGGATAGTCTAAATTTATATCTCTTAGAGGTTTTCTGGCTACTTGATCTATTTTGTCACCATTCGAGGCTTTATTAAGTTCATAAGATGCTACCGCTATGTGTCCTTTAAGAACTCTTGTAAAAATTTCTTTAATTTTTGGGCTCTTAACCCCAAGAGAAAGAGTTCGAGTTACATCGGTAGTTCCGTATAAATATTGACCTCCAGAGTCTACCAAATAAATATCTCCTTTTTTTAACAAACGATTACTTTTTTCCTCAGCTTTATAATGAATAATTGCACTGTTAGGTCCAGTGCCAGAGATAGTCGGAAAACTCGGAGAATAAAATGATTTATTTTTTTTTCTAAACTCTAATAACTTTTCTTGTGCTGAAATCTCAGTAATTTTTTTTATCTTAAAGCTATTTTTTAACCAGAATATAAATTAAGCTAAAGCTGCCCCATCAAATATGTGTGATTTGATAGAATTTTTAATTTCAGTTTTATTTTTTAAAGATTTTAACAAATAAATTGGATCTTGTTTTTCTGTTATTAAATTTTTTCTATTAATGAGTGCTTTGAAAAATATAGAACAAGTTAATATGTCAATTAATATTTTTTTATTTGACAATCTTGCAATAAAAGTTGGAAGTTGATCAATATCACAAATCTTAATTTTTTTATTTAATTTTGATTTCAAAGATTTGTTTATCTTTTTTAAATTACAAAAAAGGATTATTTCTTTATTTTTCCCAATAAAGGCATGTGAGTTAGGAAGTGGCGAATAGTCAGTATCATGTCCTCGTATATTCAACAACCAAGCTATATTTTCAGGCGCTGTAGTAAATAGATAATCAACTTTATTAAGTGTAATTAATTTTTTTAGTTTAATTAATTTATTTTCTAATTTTTCTCCTGCATCTTGATCTTTAATTAAATAAAAAGGCTTAATGTTCAAATTCTTTTTTCGCTTCCAAAGTAAATCTATTAAATTTTTATTAATTGGTTTAAGCTTAATAAATGAATTTTTAAAAAGTCTCTTTAGTGAATTTTCAGTATGAAGTCTAGGGTCAAACCCTAAGTTTAAATTTTTACTATTAAAAACATTAAAGGGATAGTGCTTTGGAATTGTAAAAATTTTATAATCTTTCCCACATTGAATAGCTGCTTGAGTAGTGTACCTACCATCCACAAACATAAGATTCTTATTTTTAAGAATAATCGCAAAACCAGCCGAGCCTGTAAAATTTGAAATATATTTCAAATTATCCTCTGAGGTTGGAACATATTCCCCAAAAAAATTATTATTTTTTGGCACGATGTATCCGTCAAGATTATATTGATTAAAAAGTTTTCTTAATTTGTTTATTTTTTTCATTTTAACATTTTATTTTTTTTATATCTTTCCCATCCTGGACTTTTGTAATCGCTATCATAATCAATACTTACATCTTGATTAAATTCAAAATCTTGTTCTGCTTCCTCATTAGAACTTATTTCATTTTTTTCAATATTTTCATCAGGTATTTCGTTAACAAATCTTGAGGGTAAGGCATCCATCCACTCACCATGATAAGATCTTTTCATGGCAAAAGATAAATATGCTTCCTTTTTAGCTCTGGTTATGCCTACATACGCCAATCTTCTCTCTTCCTCTAAGCCCAAATCTCCCTTTTCTTCTAAAGATTTTTGATGTGGAAACAGACCTTCCTCCCAGCCTGGTAAAAAAACCACATCAAATTCCAACCCCTTTGCCGCATGCATAGTCATTAAATTGATTTTTTCTCCCTCCCATTCTTTATCTATCGAGGTCGCAAGCGCAACATGTTCTAAAAAAGATTGTAGGTTATCGTAGTCATGCATAGCTCGAAGTAATTCTTTTATGTTCTCAAGACGGTTTTCGTTTTCTATATCATTTTTATTTTTAAGCATTTCACTATAACCAGATTCGTCTAGTACAGTTTTCAAAAGGTCATAGTGTTTTTTTGTATTTGAATCTAGTCTCCATTTATCAATCAATTTAGTTAATTGAGTCAGACTTGTTTTCATTTTAGGCTTTAAACTATTGGTTTCTAAATTTTTTTTTATAGAATCTTCTAGGCACAATTTATTTTGGCTACCAAAACTATACAGTTGGTTAAGTGTGCTCTCCCCAATACCTCGGCGGGGACTCCCAATCACTCTTTCTAGTGCTAAGTCATCATATTTTTGATTTATTATTCTTAAATATGCAACAGCATCTTTTACCTCAGCTCTTTCATAAAACTTTGTTCCACCCAGAACTCTGTAGCCCAATCCTACCTTAAGAAATCTTTCCTCAAATTCACGCGTTTGGTAGATTGCCCTAACAAGAATGGCTACATCATTTAAAGAATACTTATTTTTTAAATTTTTTTCTGCTATATCGCTAATAGCTTCAGCTTCTTCTCTACCAGTGTGATAGCAATTAAGTTTTACTTTTTCACCCTGCTGAGCAGATGACCAAAGTTTTTTTTCTACCCTTCCATTATTATATGAAATTAGAGTAGACGCTGTTTCTAATATATTTTTTGTAGATCTATAGTTTTGTTCTAATTTAAAAATTTTACAATCTTTATAAATAGTGTCAAATGTTAAAAAATTTTTAATCTCGGCACCTCTCCAGCTGTAAATTGACTGATCATCATCCCCAACGCAACAAATATTTTGCTTTTCATTAACTAATAAGTTTAACCACTTATTTTGAATAAAATTAGTATCTTGAAATTCATCAACTAAAATATACTTAAAGTTATTGCTATAGATTTGCCGTATATCAGAATTATTCTCAAATAGTTTTACGCAATATAAAATAAGATCACCAAAATCACATGCATTTAAGTCTCTAATTTTAGATTGGTAAACCTTATAGACTTTAAAGATTGATTTTTCTAAACCTGTAAATTTTTCTTCTTTTATATCTTCTGGTAGCAAACCTTTATTTTTCCATTTATCAATGAAGGAGAGAATGAATTGTGGCGTTATTTTCTTCGCATCAATTTCCTCTGCTTTACAAATATTTCTAACTATCTTTTTTTGATCAGAGGTATCTATAATAGTAAAATTTCCCTTTAATCCTATTGCTTCTGCGTGTCTTCTTAAAAATTTAACACTTATTGAGTGAAAAGTGCCAAGCCAAGGAACTGATGTAGATTTTTCGTCTATATATTTAATTACTCTGCTTTGCATCTCTTTTGCGGCTTTATTAGTAAAAGTTACACAGAGTATTTGATTTGACCAAGCTTTTTTTGAATTAATGATATGAGCAAGTCTTGTGGTTAAAACTCTAGTTTTGCCAGAACCAGCACCTGCTACAATTAAATTTGGACCTTCTGTACTTAAAACAGCTTCCTTTTGTTCCTTGTTTAAATTTTCTAATAATTTATTTATAGAATCCATAACGAAATTAAGAAACTATATACTACTTATTTAGACATTATAAATGATTAATAATCTTAATAACAAATTTAAATCCTATTTATGTTAAGTTTTAAAAAATTAAATTTTACTTTAAATGATAAAAAAAAATTAAAGTTTATTTTATATTTATTTTCTTTCCTTTTTCTTTCTTTAGTTGCTTACCTAAACATACCTAAATTGTTAAATTTTTCTGAAGATTCTTTAAAAGAAAATTTAAAATACAACAACAACATAAATATTAATAATATCTCTAAATTAGATTATAAAATTTTTCCAACACCAAGATTAAGAATACAAAATAGTAATTTTACAATTGGAGAGGGCAACCTAGAGGTAAACAATAGCGAAATTGACGTTATCCTGAGCGTAGGTCAAATCTATAACTTTGAGCAAATTAATTATAAAAAATTAATAATAAACAAAGGGTCTTCAAAAATTAATATAAATAATATTAATAAATTATTAACTAGCATCAATAAAAATAAAAAAAAATTAATTTTTAGAGAAAATAATCTTATTTTTTTAAATAAAAATAAAAAATTTTTCGAAATTAACAATACTTCAATTCAAATAGATTACACTAATAAAAAAAAAAAATTTGTCATAGATGGAAATTTTTTAAATAATAGAATCTTTATTGAGTTAAACAATAGATTAAAAAATAAAAATAGTTTAACACTTGAGATTCCTGAGCTTGACGTATCAACAAAAGTCTTATTTACGACTGACCAATTTGAAAATATTAATGGATTACTTAATTTAGAAATATTTAATAATTTCTTAACATTTAAATTTGTCAAAGAAAATAAAATAAAAATAAAAGATGGATTTATTAGAAGTAAATTACTCAATTCATCTATAGATGGAGAGGTAACTTTTGAGCCAAATTTTTTCACAGAATTAAATTTTAAATTTTCAGAACTGAACATGGAAAAACTATTTCCCTTAATACAAAAGAATTTCTTTTTTCAAAATACTAATAACTTAAATTTAATTAAAAAAATTAATGGAATTTTTAATTTTCAATCTAAGTTTGAAGGAAATATAATTTTCAAGAACGGAGAGATCGAACTCAAAGATTTTAAGGTAGGAAAAAATAAATCTTTATATTTTAACGCCAAAATTACTGAACCTGGTAAAAAAAGTAAAATTCAATTTAATGCAGTTAAAACCATTAATTATAAAAAGAACTTGATAAAAAAGATAGAATTTTTCGGGTATTTAATCCCCTCTATAAACAAAGTAACTTTTGAAAGAATTTTATTAGATGGGAATACTTTGTCGACAAAAAAAATAAAAGATTATGAAAAAATATTTGATGATGAAGTTATTCGAAAGTCTTTAAAAAATATTTTTAATGAAAATAAACTAAATAAATATTTTAAAAATCTAATTTAAATTATTTCGGTTTAGT
>Ga0308010_1002272_pt1 | contig 10132 bp, 10 predicted proteins | sample Neamet129_FD_202368 | JGI IMG/M metagenome (GOLD analysis project Ga0308010, IMG submission 202368) | Marine microbial communities from water near the shore, Antarctic Ocean - #129 | ecosystem: Environmental > Aquatic > Marine > Unclassified | place: Southern Ocean | collected 2014-07-24 | reverse complement strand
CCGTTGCCAGCGACTTCTTGTCGATAGTTTGAAAGTTGCTCTTCATCTAGGCGACCTTCTAAAAAGGCCCTAGCATAAACCCCAGGTGCAGAATGGGGCTGAAAGTAAACTAAATCGCCGCCAAAATTATCAGTTTGGGCGCGAAAGAAATGATTAAACCCGGTTTCAAAAATCTCGGCAGCGGAGGCATAACTAGCAATATGGCCACCAAGCCCACCATAGGCTCTGTTAGCACGCATAACCATCGCCAACGCATTCCATCGGGTAATCGCAGTAATTCGTTCTTCCAGCTCTAAATTACCTGGATAGGACCCTTGTCGCTCCAATGGAATAGAGTTGCGGTAAGCTGAAAATGGTTGACCGCTTGCCGTAAATCCACTATTCCTAATTACCTCCTCAAGCTGCCGAATTAGAAATTGAGCTCGCTCAACTCCCTGCAGTGAAGTAACGGCAGAGATGGAATCGATCCATTCTTTAGTTTCGGTAGGGTCACTATCGTGCAATTTAATTTCCATAGTTTCAAAGCTGTATTAAGGATGCAGTCATCTCGAAGAAAGGTTATCCCAAGTTTCCCACATGTGGGCTAAATGATCTTTCTCTTGTTTGATCTATATAAACCTGACCAATATCAGATCTAGTACAATAAGCTTTATATATTATTAACTTACACAAAAGAACTCCCCCGTATTGAACCTATTTAACAGTTACAGCTGACTTGTAACCAGCGCCATCATTGACTAGACCGGCGAGCTATGAAGACATTCGGTCGGCTTACAATATGCTCAACAAGAAAAAGCCCGCATTAAGCGGGCTTTAGGATGATGAATTTACTGCCAAGAATGTGAAGCTTATTCTGTAAGTTTGCTATTGAACCGTTATTGTTGGGATAAAGTTATTTGTTACATTATCCAAATTATGTAACTGCAATATTCGAGTTGCCAAATCTTCGAGTTCAAATTTATTGGCTTCATTTAATACGGGTAGATAATGACTTGGTAATGCCTCAATGCCATGTAGGGCACCGACGATAGAGCCAACCATAGTTGCAACCGTATCAGTATCATTACCAATATTGACTGCCGCAAAAATTGCCTGCTCAGGATCATTTCCGCAGCACGCTAATATTCCAAACACCGCAGGCACGGCCTCACTTGCATGAAGACCTGTACCAATAATATCAGCAAGCTCTACCACTGCTGTTTCCCAGGAATCGTGTTTTTCTCCAATTTGGATCGCTAATTCAATCCGTCTGGCAACACTTGGGCCGGCCATCATCATTGCGCCATGTTGCTCTGCATAGGAATAACCTTGATCCGCACCTTTAATCCCAGCTTCCATTACATCTTTTAGTGTAATTCCATCTGAAAGTGCAGCATTGACTGCCATTGAAACGGCGCATGCCCCTGATACTGAAATCACGTTATCATGAGTAAAGCGGGCACTTTCATACGTCGTGGCTATTAATTTTTCTGGCGTACTTAATGACAACATTGAAGCTGACCAGGCTTTCATTGCTGCTCCATTGGTGGCCGATGCATTGCCATTGTTTACCAGAACAACATCCTGCGCTGGCTCGCCTGCCTCTGCATTGCCTTGCAAGGACTCACGTTTATCGTCAAAAATACGCTGCATTGCCGCACGGGTCGTTGGGCCTGTAAAATTTGGATAGAAAGGGTAATCCATCCAGCGTTTAAAAGCCTTCTTCAGTACTTCGCCATTAACTTCACCATTTTGGTCTAAGGAGGCTTCTAAAATATACCTTCCCTGAGTAAAATCGTCTGTAACCATACCCGCTTCATTGCAGCGTCCAAAGGTGTCCTGTGGCGGTGCAATGAATGTTGTAACCCACCCATTAAAATCCGCTTTTATCTGCTCGATAGCTCTTAACTCCGTCGCCGCACCCATTGCATCGCCAGCAGCAGCTCCAACCAGACTACCTAAAACCTTGCTATTTAATTTCGACATTTTGACTATTTTCCACCATAAATTTATTTGCTGTATCTAAATCAGGCAATGCAGACATTGCCCCCTTTTTTCCTACAACCAATGCACCGCATGCATTTGAAAACTCGATAGCATCAATCAATTGATCATCAGTCCAACTTTCTAATGGCATAAGTTTACTAATCAAGGCACCAATAAATGCGTCTCCAGCTCCTGTCATATCTACAGTAGGAGCATTGTAACCTTCAATATGAAACTCAGATTTTTCGGTCAATAAGATTGCGCCTTTTTCTCCTAGCGTAATAATCTTGATCCTTGCAGGCCACTGTTTAGCTTCTCTTATTCCCTCTCCAAGAGATTCTGTATTGGTGAGAAATAATAATTCCTCTTCAGACATCTTAGCGATATCAGCTGTCTTTAGGACTTCTAGGGTTGTTGGAACTACCAACAATTCATCGTCCCACATATCAACACGAACGTTCGCATCAACACAAACGATGCAGCCTGCCATTTTTGCTTGCTGTATCGCGAAAAAAGTAGCTTCTCTCGATGGACGCTGAACGAGTATGAAGCCACTAACGCAAAGCCAATCATTCCGTTCAAATGCAGGAATATCTGAGTTATTCAATTGCGAATCAGCACTTGGTTTTACCATATGGGCAAAGTGTCTTTCGCCTGTGCTGTCGATCGAGATGATGATTAAGGCTGACTTATAGCGCTCACTAAAAGATATATGTTGTGTGTTTACTTTTTCACGTTCGAGTGTGTCTGTTAAAAATGGAGCAAGCGGGTCATGTCCAAGTTTAGTAATTAAGGCACTTTTAGCGCCCAATTTTGACAATGCCACTGCAATGTTAGCCCCTGTACCTCCAGGAAATTTTAAGTACTTATCTCCTTCTGGTATCAGATCAACAGTAGCATCACCTATTACCCAGCATTGGGACATATCGAATCCTATTGACTGCTTGCTAATTCAAGGTCGGATGCGATCTCATCGTAGAACTCATTACTAATATAGTACCTATGCATAATCAAACCGATTGCCAGGTGAAAGATTGCAGGAATAACTGTGATCAATAACGCAATTCCATTTAGCGTAAATTCGCTTTGTTCTGCACCAGCTTGATAATTAAAATAACTTAATAAATACCCCAATAAGCCACCTGCAATACCCATACCTAATTTTTGGCAAAATGAAATGCCACCGAATGCTAATCCTGAAACTCTGGTACCTGTTTTTCTATGCCCATAATCAACGGCCTCTGCAATTGATGACCAAAAAATTGGCATATACAAATCTGCAGAAAACCAAATCAAGAACGTAAACACAAAGGCTAGAATGATATCGTCTTGGCCAACGGTGAAGTACATTGCAATACAAAGCACAAAGGTTAATATTTGGCTGTACCTAAACAGTTTGATTTTGCAGTAAAACTTAGTAATCCAGGTACTCGCTATCATTGCTAAGATAGAGGCGGTAACACCCGTTGCTAAGAATGGTGAGATTAATGCATCTCCACCATGCAAATAGTATTTAGCGTAGTAAGCACCCACAGAGCCTCTTATTACGATGCCACACATTACCAAAACCAAAACAACACACAAGATAAGCCACTGATCATTCCTCAATAGCAATTTAGCCTGCTCTTTGAATTTTGTTTTTTCAATTACAGGTTTTATTCGTTCTTTTGTAGTGAAAAAGCAAATTAGAAATAGTATTGACCCTAGAATCCCCATTAGACCCATTGCAGGTTGATAGCCATCGCGCATATTCCCATCGCCCAGATATAGAGCCAAAGCGGGAACAACTATGGTCACAAGGAATGCGGCAACTTTTACAAGAACAAAACGGTAACCGTTAGCACTTAATCGTTCTGCTGGATCATTTGTAATAACGCCGATTAGTGAGATATAGGGAATGGTCACTATAGTAAAGAGCAAGGTAAGTAGAATATAACTAAAGTAAGCCCAAGCTAATTTGTATGAATAAGCGAGATCTGGAGTGATAAACGCAAGATAGACGCCCACGCCGAAAGGTATGGCAAACCACAGCATAAACGGTCTGTAGTGCCCATGCTTACTATTACACTTGTCTGTGATTATTCCCATTGCTGGGTCCGAAAACGCATCGATCAAGCGCACTACGACAAACAAGATACCCATATCTACAGGGTCTAATCCATAAATATCAGTATAAAAAAATGCAATGATAAGTTGCATCGTCATCATGACAATATTCACTGCCATATCACCTGCAGCAAACCCTAATTTTTCTCCGATACTAAGTTTCATTACACTCATAAAGAGAATCTTTTTACGTTTTAGGAAGTTGGATCGTCATTTGTCAGAACCATTTAGTATGGTTCGAAGCTCACTGATTTCAGACTCTATCGTTTTGAGAGTTTCATCACTGATGGTCAATTCTTTCACAGAGAGGATTTATTGGCAATGTACTGATTAGAATTAGTGAAGGTGCTGAGTCGAAGGGACAGCGAGACCTTAAGGTAAAAAAGGGGCGTCCCATCCCTTTTTTGCGAGGGAATGACCCCCCCTTGCTACTAATGGGGGCCGCTCAGGCAATGAGCTAAATTGTCTAATCTATTGCTGCAATTTCTCTTAGATCCTCCATAATGGCAGACATACCCATAAGATCTAGGCTGGCATATTTAGGAATCTCTACGGGTAGAGATATGTCATTCAGTTATTTTTCAAAATCTTATGAAGAAAATCAATAGAATTTTAGGAGAGAAGCAATGACTCACTTAAAGGACCGCATGATTCGTGCTGCAAAACTTGATGTCGACCTTTATGAAGAGGTTGAAGCTGATCAAGGGGCGCTGCATCAGGCTATGCTAGTTGTCGTTCTTTCGAGTGTCGCAGCCGGAATTGGAAGTTTTGGGCAAGGTGGCCTTGGAGGGGCGTTGATCGGGACGATCGCAGCCATTATCGGATGGTATACCTGGGCCTACCTAACTTATTTTATTGGCACAAGACTGCTTCCAGAACCACAGACCAAAGCAGATCATGGTGAGTTATTGCGCACGATTGGCTTCTCAAGTGCCCCAGGGTTAATTCGAGTATTAGGAATCATCCCGGGGCTGACAGAAATCGTTTTTTTTGTTGCTTCGGTTTGGATGTTGGTGGCTATGGTGATTGCGGTGAGGCAAGCGCTTGATTACGAAAGCACATGGCGTGCAGTAGGTGTGTGTGCAATCGGCTGGATCGTTCAGGCCATTTTCCTCGCGTTCTTATTTACCTTCCTAGGGGGGTAGCAATGCAATCCAAAGCCTCATATAAGCATTAAGAAACCGATAACAGCACTCGCCCTATAGCTTCGAGTAAAAACTAGAACCACTTGTAGGGTTTATCGCCTGCAACCTTGAAATAAATCACCATGTTGACTATGTGTGTGATCAACAGAGTGAGGCCTATTCCGCTGGCCCATAAAATATCTTGATAGTTCTTGTGAGCCCCTACAAGGTAGAGTCCAGACCCAAGAATCGTGGTCCACAGGGCCATTAAAATAAGCGCTTTAAATGTATTCATTTTTCTATTTCCTTTAAAAATCTATTCGTCTAAATTGAGACTAACCAAGAGGTCAGACTTAAGCATGGTCTGACAAGCGAGTATGTACCCCTGCTGGATTTCGGATCCATCTAAGACATAACTAAAATCGAGTTGTGGTTTAATCTTGCCTTCCAAGAGTTGGCACTTGCATGTTCCGCAACTGCCGACTTTGCACTTGAAGGGCCATTGAACACCCGCTGATAAGGCAGAGCTCAATAACGACTCTCCACGCTGCACAGAAAATTCTGTATCGCTGCCAGCCAGTTTTACTTGGTAGCTCGTTGGGGAAGGTTTAAATATTTTAAACATTTGTTATTTCTCTGTTGCTCCTACCCTTTAATCGGTGATCCATTGACCATTATGAAAATTTAGCTGCTACTGCTAGCTCATCGTCTGTGGCATAGCTCTCATCCCAATTAACCAGATGTTTTTCCACATAGCGTCGGAACAGTGCTGGAACCAAAGTAATAACAAACAGGGAAAAATAGCCTATGCCATAATTTGGCCCTTCCACATCATCGAGCTCCCAAAAATAGGTTTCACCTCTAACGTGATGGTCACACTGCCTGCCGATTTCGATAAAAAACCAACTGGTGAAGACTGAATCATTGTCCCAAGAATGACGATGCTCTACAGCGCCTTGAGTGCGGATAAGTCCGTAGTGACCCATGAAGTTGAGTGCCTCGAGAAGGAAGTTTGCGATAACCCACACAACGAACAAAGCCGCAACACCAATCAAACCTCCGGCCCATACGAACAGAACCAGTGAAGGTAAACTGTAGAGATAGCCGAGAATCCAGCGGTTATCTGCATTTAGGGTGGATTTGCCCTGCTTGTTCAAGCGGCCCTCTTCTAAGTTATAGGAAAATCGGGATTGCCCCATGTGCGATAACCAAGCATGCGCATAGATATTACGCCCCCGCGGTGCTGTAGCGGGATCGTCCTCATGACCCAAGTCCAAGTGATGATTGTAAACGTGGGCGTAAGTGAAGTGAGATGCACCACTGAGGGCCATAATTAGGCGCGAAGCTAAGAAGCCTTCTTTTTTATTGTGGGATAACTCATGGCCATAAATAATTCCCAAGCCTGCCCATAAACCACTGGACAAGACGGCGCCAATTAAATTGATGCCATTGATGCCAGACTGGTAAGCAATGCCATAGAACAAATCCACCTGGAGCGGTGTAGCTGCAGTGAATTGAAAAATACGATAGGCCAAAGCAATCTGTAGTGCGATAAACACTGGCAACATGAAATACATTACCCCGTACTGGAAAGCTTTGGTGCCATAGGACTCGCCCTGGTCATCAAAGTCTGCGGGTAAATGAATATCCTTGGTCAGGGTATCGATAACCGTATTGAGGCCAAAAAGCGCCACACCAACCCAAGCATAAGCACCGCCGATTAGGATGCCAAGGATTGCGATAATAGACATAGTGGGCACGATGAGATATCGCGCGTTGACGTAGAATTTCATGTTTTCCTCCTAAGATCTGTGAATAAATTAGACCCGGGGAGTACAACTTCCGTTTTAGCTTCTTATTTTAAATCGCGGCAATAGGATCAAATTACGATTTCAATATGATGTGGAGTGTAAAGTAGTTAAATGAATAAAAAATGTTTCTTATATACCTAAAAGGAATAACCTAAAACCCTGAGGGGATTTAGAGGCAGGAAAAAACTCGAAGATTAATCACTACCTCATGAACTGAATTATCAAATGAACCTCAAGAAAATATTAAATTCCTTCCCTACAAAAGTAATTTACCCATGAAAAAAAATCTCGGCATCAGCATATTTTCTCTCTTATTTTTATTACCTATATCAGTAATTTCTGCTGAAGAACATAAATTTGGTTTAGGTTCATGCATTCATCAAGATGAACCACAGTCAATATGGAATTCCATTAAAAAGGATAATGTGGACAGTTTTATTTTTTTAGGTGACAACGTTTATGGAGACTCGGCGTCGCTAAAGTTAAAAAAAATGGCTGCAGCATATGCGAAGCAGAAAGAGAGCTTCCCTTCATGGCTTAAAGAAAAGGAAGTTTTAGCGATATGGGATGACCATGATTATGGAAAAAATGATGGTGGTGGAGAATATCGCCTTAAAAAAGAGTCTCAAAAATTATTTGTAGATTTTTGGAATATTCCTAAAAATGATATCAGACGATTAAGAGAAGGAACTTATTTTAATCTTATAAAAAATGTTGATAACTTAAAAATTAATATTATTGGTCTTGATACTAGATATTTTAGATCTGAATTAAAAGTCACCAAAAATAACTATATTGATAATAAAGATCTAGGTGCATCAGTATTGGGCGATGCTCAATGGAAGTGGTTATCAAAGGTTATAAATAATGAATCTGATTTAGTTGTACTGCTGACTTCAATCCAACTTTTAGCAACAGAACATAGGTTTGAAAAATGGTCTAACTTTTCTCTTGAAAGAAAGAGATTGATTGACCTAATTGAAGCCTCCGGAAAACAAGTAATAGTAATATCTGGTGATAGGCATAGAGGTGGTATTTATAAATATAAAAATATTTATGAGTTAACAGCCTCATCAATGAATAGGCCTGCTAGCCCTACCTTTGAAACTGACTCTCTACTAATTGGAGAAACACACCATGAAGAAAATTATGGAATTATGTCTATAAACACCTCAGGTAAGGTAGTAAAGCTAATTTTAAAAAATAAAGACGGTGCTATTCTTGAGTCTATCGCTACTCCTATGAGCAGTCATTAATCTATGAGAAATCTAACCACCACCTTACTAACCTACCTCTTATCCATATTAAGTAATAAGTAGCAATCAGGAATTGATACGGGACTGAATCTCATCAAAAAGCTCTTCGCGCAGGCCTGCCAGTTTAAATAGTTCTACTACGGTAAAGAGCGGTGCTGCCAAATGTGCCTGAATCGGATGTTTAATCAAAACTGGTTTGGATTTTTCAACAGCGTGACCGATGAACTGCCCGATGTAGCCGCTAACTAAGCAGAACGCCGCGATATACCACGACATACTACCCGGATAATTACCGAGCTTTTCTGCAAGCAGCACTAATAAAAGCGCAGCTACCGCAAAGACAGTTGCAAACAAAATATCCAGCGACAGATAAAAAATAAAAAATCCTAATATCAGGATGTGAGCTAATGATACCCGTACCTCACCCACTTCAAAGCCAATCCAGGTCAGCGGGATCAACACACCCAGCAAGATTGTCGGTATACCAATCATATGCACGAAGATGTTGAATGGGTGCTGATGTGCCGCCGCATATCCCGTCAACATATCCATGAGTTTTCCGTCTGCAGTCATATTCGCGCCCTTCACAATCCTTCGTTTACCCATTACCCCTACTGCATGAAGCCTTACGCTGTCCGGTCTTCCGGAGCCACCTCCGCTCAGCATTAACCTTGCTTATTAATTCAAACCAAGTGCTTTATTTCGCATTTGAGATTTTTCTTTAGCATTGATCAATTCTTTTTCGAAAAGGTTTTCAATTCTCATTAATTCTGCCCCTAAGGCATTAGGCATTGAATCCTGAACGACAGGCTCGCGACTTTCTTTTATTGCGTCGACCGACATAGCAAGAGAGTTAGCATTAGAGGCTTTGTAAGGGAATTTCGATGCTATGTTCTTCATTAGGTTTTTTGCCAGCTGCTCTGGAGAGCTGATTACGCCTCCCGCTGCGCTATGGTCATAACTCCAAACTAAAGCTCCAGACGATGAGTCATGTATGGTTAGGTTAATATTAGCTTCGTTCGTCACGCCCCAGCCAACCAGCAGCGTAGTTATAACAGCTGTGCCAGTACCCATTGGCTTAGAGAGTGTCATTGAGCCACTGATTACAGCATCAACCTTTAAAATCTCTCCTAACTCTTGTTTGGTAAGAACCAGCTTTCCTTGCTCATCGAAGCCGTCGGCTCTTCGAATTAAAACATTGGTGTCGTCAATATCCTGAAAGGACACCGTTACTTTCTTTTTCTCAACTTTCTCTAAAAATTCTGTATAAACAGCTCTTTGAAAATTAAGAGATTGAGCCGCTTCTTCTGCGAGCAAGTCCTCCCTGGTAACCTCTTTTCCACGATTTCCGCTATTCATAGAAACCACGAAAGGAACTATAGCCACGGTTTTATGAGTTGACTGGTATTCTGCGAAATTTTCCGCCGTGTAAGTAGTCGCGCATCCAGACAAGGCGATTAGTATCATTCCACTTATTAGGAGATTCTTCATAGTCTTCTCTCGCTATTAGATTTATTACTACGTTCATGTTGAGCATCATAAGGATCACATAACTAGCGCTGCCCATAAAAGGCAATCACCTTTACAAAATTTCGAATATTTAAATAACTAAAAATCAACATCGACTGCTTATTAATTCAAACCAAGTGCTTTATTTCGCATTTGAGATTTTTCTTTAGCACTGATCAATTCTTTTTCGAAAAGGTTTTCAATTCTCATTAATTCTGCCTCTAATTCATTAGTTATTGAATCCTGAACGGCAGGCTCACCATTTGAAAGATCAACTATTATGTCTGCGGGCTCGTTACTTTCTTTTGTTGCGCCCATCGACGTATCTAGAGAATTGGCATTAGAGTCAGTAGAGTCGCTC
>Ga0308010_1002263_pt1 | contig 10150 bp, 7 predicted proteins | sample Neamet129_FD_202368 | JGI IMG/M metagenome (GOLD analysis project Ga0308010, IMG submission 202368) | Marine microbial communities from water near the shore, Antarctic Ocean - #129 | ecosystem: Environmental > Aquatic > Marine > Unclassified | place: Southern Ocean | collected 2014-07-24 | reverse complement strand
CGGAAGGAGTGGGCATAGAATCGCAAACAGAAGAGGAAGTGGGAGGGGAAAATAGATGAGATTTTCTTTCTGGTTACTGACACTAATTTTCGCTGCGGGAGTAATAGCGTTTGCGACTAAATATAATACTGGATATGTTCTATTGGTCGTACAAGAGTACCGTATTGAACTTTCATTCAATATGCTATTGGTATTCTTAATTGCATCATTTTCTATTGGCTATTTTATATTAAGACTTATAATTGGCACACTTCGATTACCAACAAGAATACGTGAATTTCGAGCAAGAAAAAATCATGAAGAAGCTCATTTAGCGTTAATTCATGGAATAAAGGAATTCTTGGAAGGACGCTATACCAAGGCGGAAAAAACTGCTAATAAAGCACTGAAATTTAAAGAATCTTCTGAATTTATTGCAATTAATGCTGCCATTGCGGCTCGTTCTGCCCACGAACTAAGTAAATATTCTCAACGTGACGAATTTATTGGCGTATTAGAAAACAAAGCTCCCAACGAGAAATCTTTACATGCTATTACAAAGGCGGAACTATTACTGGATGAAAATCGTTATGAAGAAGCGCTAAATATTTTACAAACCCTTGATAATGTTGAAAAAAATCAGCAAAATGCAATACTACGGCTAGAATTAAAAGCGCAGCAGCAAGCCAACCGCTGGGAAAAAGTATTAGATCTGGTTGACGTGCTGACGAAACGCAATGCTTTGAATAAAGTATTTGCGGAAGAATTACGACACCGCGCCCATCTGGAAAACTTTAAGAATGTTGTCTGGAATAAACAGTTACTTAAGAGATACTGGAGAAATATTCCTTCCATAGAAAAAGAAAATAATACAATTGCTTATTTTGGAGCACAGGCACACATTGCATTAGGTGACTGTAAAACAGCGCGCCAAATTATTGAAAATAGCTTAGATAAACAATGGAATTCAGAATTGGTCAGTATCTATGCTGATTGCATGAAGGGAAATGTAAAAAGACAAATTGAATATGCAGAGACATGGTGGTTAAAGTTCCACCCTAATGACTTTAATTTATTGCTTGCTCTAGGAAAGCTTTGTATAAGATGTGAGCTATGGGGTAAAGCACAGAATTATTTGGAAGAAAGTCTCGCAATAAAATCCAGTTACGAAGCGCATCTCATGTTAGCTCTATTAAATGAGAAAATAGGAAACCCTGAGATAGCTAGAGCTCATTACACTAAAGGGCTTGAAGCATCCCAAAGTCCGGGAGCAGGAAAATTTTCGGATAAAACTCTTGACGCTATCCCAGCTAAACTTTTGATACATAGAGACTGATTATTTGTAATGATAAAGATATCAATATTACAATTTTGCATCAGCCGGAGAAGGAGTAAATGCATCTGAAATAAACTCATCTTCTGGCAAGTTACGAAGACTGATAAAATCAGTGCGGGCTGCTCCCACCATTACCGGTGATCCACAAGCATATACCTGATATCCTGAAAGACTATCAAAATCTTCTAATACAGCCTGATGCACTAACCCAGTTCTTCCATGCCAGTCATCTGTCTGTAACGCTTCCGATAAAACCGGAATAAAACAGAAATTATCATGTTTTTGTTGCCAACTTCCAGCCAACTTAGCTAGATATAGATCAGCTTTAGTACGAGCACCCCAGTAAAGAATAATATCCCGTTCGTTTCCACGTGTCTCAGCAATATTAAAGATATGCTCAAGCATGCCTTTAACTGGTGCGAAACCAGTGCCACTTGCAACAAATATAATCGGTTTATCTGAATCCTCACGAAGAAAAAATGTTCCTAGCGGCCCCTCAAAACGAAGAATATCTTTTTCCTTCATATTTGAGAATGTATGTTCGGCAAAAACACCGCCCGGATAATTGCGTATATGAAGTTGTAAAAATTCATCATCATGTGGAGCATTCGCCAAAGAAAAACTTCTACGTTTACCGTCTTTCATTAGAATATCGATATATTGCCCGGCAAGAAACTGTAATCTCTCATTTGTTGGTAGCTTTAGAGAAATGATCATGACATCGGGTGCTACCAGCTCCATTTTTTGTACTCGGCATGGAAATTTCATAATTTTTATATCTTTAATTGCTCCAATTTCGCGACACTCAATCACCAATTCAGATAATGGTAAGGCGCAACAAAGCAGTGCCGCACCTTTATCCTTCTCTATTTCTGTTAACGTATCATCATTATGACTGCCAAAATCCACCTTTCCCTGTATGATTTTGCCTTTACACGTACCACAAGCACCATTACGACAACCATATGGGAGAGGAAAGCCCTGTCTCAATGCAGCCTGAAGAACAGTTTCTCCAGTTTCTGCATTAAAAGTGTGACCGCTGGGATTAATAGTGATTCGATAAGACATCGGATTATTGGCAGATCAACAAAAACCTAATAAAAAAATAATATAAGTTAATATGAAACAAACACTTTTGCTTATTGGATGCGGTGATATTGCTTTACGGTCTGCTACGTTGTTACGTGCTCACTATCGGCTAATAGGCCTCTGCCGCCACTTGGAAAACGCCCCCAAGCTTCGTAAATATGGAATTACTCCCATATTTGGTGACCTCGACAACCCTAAAACCCTTAATAAACTCGCAGGAATATCTCATGCTGTATTACATCTAGCGCCACCACCCAATCATGGAAAGCGAGACATACGTACTGCCAATCTCTTAGCGTCACTGACAAAGCGACTAGCTAAAAGAAAGATAATTTTACCACAACGATTCATCTACATCAGCACCAGCGGTGTATACGGTGATTGCAATGGTGCTCTAATAGATGAGACGCACCCGATCAAACCACGTATAGATCGTTCAATAAGAAGAGCTGATGCAGAAAAAAAAGTACGTAATTGGGGCTTACGTAATCATGTAAGCGTATCAATTTTACGTGTACCTGGGATTTATGCTGCCGAACGTTTGCCATTAAAACGAATACGTGAAGGTTCTCCGGTACTGCTCCCAGAGGACGATTGCTATACTAATAGTATCCATGCTAATGATCTTGCTCATATTATCTTTGCAGCATTACGCTACGCAAAACCAGGAAGAGTTTACAATGCTTGCGATGACTCAACCTTAAAGATGGGTGAATATTTTGACCTGATTGCTGACTTCTTTGATATGCCACGCCCGCCTCGCGTTGCTCGTGTCAATGCTTATAAGCAAATTTCAAGCGGTATGCTGTCATTTATGGAAGAATCAAGGCGACTAACAAATATACGTATAAAAAATGAGCTCTATATAAAGCTTCGTTATCCCACCGTAGCCAAAGGTATTTCTGCAGGTAAAGCAGCCGCACTAGAAAGAGGGTAAAATTCTTCTGCCAAATTAGTAGATTTAAATAATTCCTATGGACCCCATACTAGTTATAACTAATATTCCGGACAAAACCACTGCTTTGAAACTAGCTGAGGAATTAATTAGTAAGAAGCTAGCTGCTTGCGTTAATCTACAGGCTGAATGTACCTCAATCTATCGATGGCAAGATAAAATAGAAACCACAAGTGAACTGCCAGTATTTATCAAAACTTTAGCAGAGCACTACGCTGAAATAGAAAAGATAATAAAAAAAATACATCCAGACGAACTACCTGAAATTATTTCTGTCTCAATAAGTGGCGGTCTGCCTGCATATTTGCAGTGGATCTCAGATGAAACAGCAACATCAAACAAAAATTAAGTATGCCGGCCTCCTATGCATTTGATTAGACTTTTCTTATTATTATTATGTGTAACGAGCATCAATGCTTTTGCTGAAGAGGAAAAGCCATCAGGTATATTATCTGGGTTAAAACAGCTTGGGACTAGCTTTACGCAAGATGAACAGGAACTACTGGCGCCTGACCAAGCTTTTAAGCTCACAATAAAAGTACGTAGTGCGAATACTTTGATTGCTGAGTTTGAGCCGGCAGAGAACTATTATCTATACAAGGATAAAATTGCTTTCGAACCAAAAAGTGCAGGAACATTAATAGAAAAAATTTCTCTACCGCAGGGAAAAATGAAAAATGATCCGACCTTTGGTCAAACAGAGGTATATTACAAGCCATTCCAGGCCGTAATTTCTTTAAAACGTGAAATATCTGCGGCAACCCAACTTTCCATTGCAGCCACCTATCAGGGATGTAACGAACCAATAGGTGTGTGCTATGCGCCTATTGATAAGTTAATAAAATTAACTCTTCCAGTTGCAAAATCTGTGGCTGGAGTACTAGCAGATTCAATAAGTAATGATGCAACTGCGGAAACCGATTTTATAAAGACAAAACAGACGGACCCTAAATCAGAATTACTTGCACTCCCAGACAACCGACGATCCATTGAGTCTGAATCAATAAAAATTGGCAAGATGTTTGAGGGTGGCAATTTCTGGTTAATCCTTGCAAGTTTTTTTGGTATTGGCCTTTTACTTTCCTTCACACCTTGCGTATTCCCTATGTTTCCAATCTTGTCGGGAATAATTGTAAACAGCGGAGAGAATCTTACTAAAAGTCATGGATTTATCCTAGCACTGGCCTATGTTATGGGGATGTCTCTCACTTACTCAGCAGCAGGGGTAGCTGCTGGACTCTCTGGTGCAATGCTATCAGTTGCTCTACAGAATGCTTGGGTGCTAGGAGGCTTTGCGCTTGTATTTGTTGCATTGTCTCTATCCATGTTTGGGTTCTATGAGCTGCAGTTACCAAGCTCGATACAAAGTAAACTCTCTAAAGAAACAGGGCATTTAAGAGGTGGACATTTAGCAAGTGTCTTTGGAATGGGCGCGCTGTCCGCACTTATTATCGGGCCCTGTGTGGCCGCACCATTGGCAGGGGCGCTACTGTATATCAGCCAGACCCGAGATGTTGTGCTAGGTGCCTCTGCTCTATTCTCCATGGCGCTAGGTATGGGCGTTCCACTTTTAATTTTAGGTGCATCTGCTGGTGCATTCTTACCAAAAGCAGGGCCTTGGATGGAATCAGTTAAACGTTTCTTTGGTGTTCTGCTACTAGGTGTAGCAATCTGGTTAGTATCTCCTGTAATTCCAACAGCTATCCATATGTTGATGTGGGCTGCTCTCCTTATAATATCTGCCATTTATCTAAATGCTATTGATTCTTTACCGGCGGGATCTTCTGGATTTCGTAAACTTTTAAAAGGATTTGGTATCATTTCTTTACTGTTAGGCATTGCCTTATTAGCAGGTGTTCTGTCTGGTAGTCGTGATATTCTGCAACCTCTAGCTAAAATAAATTTAACTAGCATCAGTGGAAATAACACTAATAAAACAAGTATTATTGAATCTAAGCACCTCCCGTTCGAGCGGGTGAGTTCTTTGACTGAACTTAATAAACGCATTGCCGAGTCAAAAAATAAATATGTAATGTTAGATTTTTATGCTGACTGGTGCATTTCATGCAAAGAAATGGAGCGGTTCACATTTACTGATCCAGAAGTAAAAAATAGGCTTGGAGACGTAGTGTTACTCCAAGTTGATGTCACTGAAGGCACAGCCGATGACGAAGCTCTGCTCAAATATTTCAAACTATTTGGACCTCCTGGCATTCTTTTCTTTGACCCTTATGGCCGTGAAATTTATGATGCCAGAACCATTGGTTATCAAAATACGAAAGAATTTCTCGCTATTCTAAATGCTGTACTAATCTAAATGAATATACTTTGGAAATCATTACTATATATAGGTGTTACAGCACTTGCTATATTTCTTGGCTTCTTACTACAAGAAACTAAAAACAGCAGTGCTACAAAGCTTGTAGCCCAAAATGCACCCGTAACAAATAATGGTGCAAGCTTAATCTTAGCAACTACCCTACCCGACCTTCAAGGAAAAAAGCAGTCTATTTCACAGTGGAAAGGAAAAGTTCTAGTGATAAATTTTTGGGCAACATGGTGCGAGCCTTGTCGAAGAGAAATGCCGGAATTTATTGAACTCCAGAATGAATTACGTGACCAAGGATTGCTCTTTATTGGCATAGCAATGGATCAAGAAAGTAAAGTCCAGCAATTCAGCAAAGAAATAGGTGTTAACTATCCTGTTCTTTTAGGGGGAATTGAAGCTATGGAACTTGCCGAAGCAGCTGGTAATCGCTACGCAGTATTGCCGTTTACTGTCATATTAAATCGTAACGGGGAGATCGCTAGTACCCATGTTGGTCGCATTTCACGAGATAAGCTGGAGCCTATACTTAAGGATTTGTTATAAGGTTTGGGATGGCTAGGTGTCAATTACTAAAGATACTACAATCAAAGAAAATTGTGCCCACATTACCGACTATATAGCCAGAATCTATTGTCTTATAGTAAATTTTGCCTTACTACCAATCTTCTTTCCATCAACTTCTAAGTCAACTCCAGGTTCCAAAACAAATACCCGGTCACTAGAAATACCCCCTTTTCCAACTAGCCAATCACGTGCAGTCTTACCACGCTGCTCGGCAAGCTGACGCAACTCTTCATCACCAGCATTAATATTTGACAGAATTAATTGTTCTATTTCAGGAATTGAAATCGATCTTGTAAGTCCTCTTTCATTACTTAGTTTATCAAATTTCTCTTCTTCGTAAGCAAGCTTAAGAAATTCTTCATATTCTTCTGGCTCTATACTAATATCTTTCAAAGAATCCACGGACTCAACTTTCTCTGCTCCTTTGAGCAATTTCTGGGTCCTGATTTTGCGGTCAAGAATCTCTCGTTTAAGACCATCTAAGTCGTTTCCCAGGTCTGCATATCCTGTAATCTCTAATTTGAGTCCAGGGCGATCAGCCAATGCCTTAGATAGCATCTGTAAACGCCTTTCAACCTCAGGCTCTACTCGTCCGTAGCCCGGTAAAAAATTAATCTCTGACAGCTCCTCCCCATCACCGGCAAGAGAGCTAAGCAATACAAATGGAGATGTAACCGCCTTAGAAAGTAGATTAACAAACGTTTCAGCAATTACTTCGCCCAAATTAAACTCAGGATCATTAAATGAACCGTTAATCGGTAAATTGAGATCAATCTCACCTCGCTGATTCTTTAGTAAAGCTATGGCAAGTGTTAGGGGAATATCCAGAGCATCCCGGCTTTCAATCTTCTTGCCCAGAGTAAATTGATCAAGAAAAATATGATTCTCTGCTTTTAATATGCCTTCCTTAATATCATAGTGAATATCAGCTGACAACTTACCTTTCTCTATAACATAGCCCACATATTTTCCTGAATATGGACTAAATATTGGCAGATCAATTCCAGTTATTTTCGCTGAAATATCAAGGAAGAGATCGCCCCCAAAAGGATCTAATTCTCCTGTGATTTTAAACGGGGCAGACTTATCTACTACACCGTTAATTCTTAATTCCCCTGGGTTTTTAGGTGACAACGAGCTAATTTGACCAGTAATATCGGTTAAATTGGTTCGATAATTAGGTTTAATAAATTGATCATCAAAATCGATATTTCCACCCTTAAATATCACCTTGCCAATATGCACCGGAAGACCCTTGTCAACTTTTAATCCCGGCTGATCTGAGGTTTCAGTTACAGATATAGCGTATGCTGTTTTCTCTTCTGGAGCATCTTCTTTCCTAAAAATATTCTTGAGATTAATCTCACCATTCGGAGACAATCTCACATTTACAAAAAAATCAGAAAGTGCAATTGAAGTAATATCCGCACGAAACGGTTCACTTACAAAGTTAATCCCGCTAATATCAAATTTTTTCCAGCGGAGAATATCTACTGTATTTCCCTTATCAAAAAAATTAAAATTAGAAAATTGACTTTTGCCACTCAATGTTATCTTTAAAGGTTCTCCATCAGCTTTTACCTCACCCTCGAAAGACGCTTTGCCATGAGTGAGTAATGCATTTAAGTGATCTCCGGTCCAGCCCTGCAATGAAACAAGGTCAATATCTTTTGCATCAATAACAAAATTAAAAGCCAGTGGTGACCATGCCAAGGAGCCATTTGTTTCAATACTGCCATGCTTATTTATCGTAGCCTGTAGTGCTATATTTAAAGGATCGACACCACTAAAATCAATGTTGTAAATGTTTAAGTTGAGAGGGCTGACCACCACCGGAACATTTTTTGTAAGCGTAAGGTCTTCAAAATTTAATACTGCGTCTACTATTTTTAAGCTTTCAATTTTTGCCGCCCATAGTTTGCTGGCACCCTCCGGGTTCTCCTCATAAACCTCTGGCCCAACCTCCTTTTCTTTCTCGACTTTCTTTTGTCCCATTTTTTCTTCGACAAGATACGGCGTAAAATTCTGAATCAGATTAATGCGTCCATCTTCTTTGCGGCGTATTGATGCCTTAAACTGATCAAGTTTCACCATGCCAAGAACAATATTTTTCTGTAAAGAATCAATATAAATATTATTTATAACGAGTTTGGGAAGGCTAAGTACTAGCTCCTCTTTTTTCGGCTGCATTAACGATGCTCCCGCAAGTTCCATTATTAATTCAGCTGGTTTTTTCCCACTTAGATCAACATCAATTAACATGACATCAAGCTGTTCAAAATTAATGCTGTATGGCTCTTTTGTTGTTTTATTTTCAAACTTAAATTCACGTAACGAAGTATTACCAGACAGGATCATTTTGGTTTTTTTATTGGCCTCCTGTGTATAGATAAGCTGCAAATTACTATCGAAATACCCTGACAGTAAATTTATTCCTATCGGGACGGGCGAATACTCTTTCATTTGCATTAAATCAATATTATTTAATTTAAGATCAAGAGTTGCTTCCTGCTTTCCTGAGAAAGGCCGCATTTTTCCACTTAGAACAAGTGAAGATCCGTTTATTTTTGCATTAAAATATGGTTCGACCCAGGTTTTCAGATCATTTTCAAAACTAGAAATAAATGGAATGCCGAAATTAATTTCGGAAATTTTCTGGTGACTATTTTTAAAATAATCAATAAATTCAAAATGACCATTTTTAACAACAATATTACTAATCGATAACATTGGCTTGTTGTCACCAATTTCTCCCGAGAATTTTTCAATTAAATCAGAAATATTAAATTGGTTTTTGCCTTCACGAACTAAATACAATATTGGTTTTTTAATTGTTAAAGAAGTAACTATAAGTAACTGATGAACAATAGATTCGGTACTGACATTTATATACAACTCGCCAACAGAAAATAAAATATTATCAGCGCCCTCATCCTCTATCTTTTTTTCAACCCGGAGGCCACGAACGATTATCTCTAGTGAGAAAGGGTGAATGTCTATAGACTGAATTGATACCGGCCTATGGATAATTCCTGACAATTCAGTTTCAAGCTTATCCTTGGCATAATCAGGAAGCCAAAAATAACCAAGCATCTCAAAAATCACAACAAATATAACTAAAACGCCGAGACTAGCTCTTAAACGTTTATTTGTTACGAAGCGCCTGAGAGATTCGGTCTGCATTATTTATGCACAGATAATTTAACTGATGAGAGAATGAAAGATCTTTGAGAAATGGTCTAGCCAATATTTAACTCTCTACTCATTAAATATTTAATTTGACTTAAAGTGAGAAAACTATGTGTTGGTAGGCGCGATTGGACTCGAACCAACGACCCCCACCATGTCAAGGTGGTGCTCTAACCAGCTGAGCTACGCGCCTGAAAAAAAATGAATTTTAACTGAATCAATGAGAGGGCTCAAATTTAATATCTCAATGTTATTCCGGACGGCAATATATTACCATTAAAACTTCATTCTCAAAAAAACAAACAAGTCATATCAAAAATGTAAAGACTTTAACCAGAGTCTTTTAAATTCCTGTAAGACAAAGTAACACTTGCAGACGCGCCGAAAAGATAATAGGGTTAAGAGAAAATATAGCTTAAGGAAAGAAAATGATATTAGTAACAGGGGGCGCCGGATTCATTGGTGCAAATTTTATATTAGACTGGTTTGCGCAATCTGACGAAGAAATCATTAATCTTGATAACTTAACTTATGCAGGAAATTTAGAAAATCTAGCCTCCCTAAAAGAGGATAAACGACATGTCTTCATTAAAGGCGACATTTGCGATTCCAGCTTAATCATCGGCTTACTCGCCAAATTTAAACCACGCGCTATTATAAATTTTGCTGCTGAAAGTCATGTAGATCGATCTATTGAAGAGCCTGATAG
>Ga0308010_1002257_pt1 | contig 10163 bp, 7 predicted proteins | sample Neamet129_FD_202368 | JGI IMG/M metagenome (GOLD analysis project Ga0308010, IMG submission 202368) | Marine microbial communities from water near the shore, Antarctic Ocean - #129 | ecosystem: Environmental > Aquatic > Marine > Unclassified | place: Southern Ocean | collected 2014-07-24 | reverse complement strand
GTAACTCTATTTGCTAAGTAAATTTTATTATTTTGAAATGGCTCATTTCTTCTTATATCAACATCCCATAAATCACAAGGAGGTTCTTTTCCAACAATCCATTCTGCTAAATATTTACCCGCACCACCAGCCGCCTGAATGCCAATTGAATTGAATCCTGCAGCAACAAAAAAATTACCTAATTCTGGAGACTCACCTATTTGAAAATTATCGTCTGGGGTAAAGCTTTCTGGACCGTTAAACATTGTCTCAATTCCCAAGCTTTCCATAACTGGAACTCGGTTCATAGCAAGCTCAAGATAAGGCATACAGTGATCCAAATCATCTTGTATTTGGTCAAAGCAAAAGTCTTCTGGTATTCCATTTTGAGCCCATGGTTTCGCATTCGGTTCAAACAAACCTACTAATATTTTTCCAGCATCTTCTTTATAATATGCAGATTCATCAGGAACCCTAACTACAGGCATATCACCTATATTTGGAACAGTAGAAGTTAGAAAGTAGAAGTGCTCACAAGCATGGAGCGGAACTGAAACGCCAGCCATTTTTCCAACTTCCCTTGCCCACATTCCGCCGCAATTAACTACTACTTCAGATTGTATATCACCATATTCCGTTTGAACGCCTTTAGCCTTTCCATTCTCTTTAAGAATTCCAGTAACTTTAACATCCTCAAAAATCTTAACACCATTATTTTTAGCGCCTTTTGCAAGAGCCATTGCAACATTTGCTGGATCAGCCTTACCATCCTTTGGAATCCAAGCGCCTCCAACCACATCATCAAGATTAAAAAGGCTTACCTTTTCTCTTAGCTCTGCAGTTGTTAATATATGAACATCAACTCCATGTACTTTTGCTAAAGATGCGTTACGTTTATATTCTGTTAGCCTTTCTTGGTTAGTTGCAAGACTTATAGAGCCAGTTCGACGATAACCAGTAGCCATACCTGTTTCAGCCTCTAATGTCTCGTAAAGATTACCTGAGTATTTAACCATTTGAGTAAGGTTAAGTGATGAGCGCATCTGGCCTACAAGTCCAGCTGCATGCCACGTAGTTCCAGAGGTTAATTTTTTACGCTCAAGAAGAACAACGTCTGTATAGCCTAATTTAGCAAGATGGTATGCAACTGAGCAGCCTACAACCCCTCCTCCAATTATTACAGCTTGAGCATTTTTAGGTAATAGTGCTGACATGAACTAACCTTAAATAAATAAATAAAAACAGAATTATAGATCTATTTACCTTTCCATGGGACAAGATAATTTTCTGAAATTCTCATAAGTATATCAATTGCATAACCAATGACACCAATAAGGACAATTCCCATTATTACAAGGTCTGTCATTTGAAACTTTGAAGCGGTAATAATCATCATTCCAGCTCCTTTCTGAGCTGCTACAAGTTCAGCTGCTACCACAGTACCCCAACAAACCCCCATTGAGACTCTTGCTCCCGTAAAAATTTCAGGTAAGCTATTTGGAACAATTACTAATCTCATAATCTGCCATTTAGAGGCGCCTAAAGAGTAAGCAGCATGAATTTTAGCTATATTGACGCCTGAAACCCCTGCCCTTGAAGAAATAGTCATGATCCAAAGGGAAGCCAAGAATAGCAAAATAATTTTTCCTTGCTCACCAATTCCAAACCAAATAATAACCAATGGAATTAGAGCAAGCGGAGGTACTGGTCTCATAAACTCTACAATAGGATCAAACCACCCACGAAACCAGCCAGAAAGGCCCATTGCATATCCTAAAGGTATACCTATTAAAGCGCCAGCAAAAAATCCAACTACAACTCGAAGGAGTGACCAACCTAAATGCTCAAATAGACTAAAATTTTTATATCCCTCTGATGCAATCTTTGTTAGCCTTGACCAAACAGCTTCTGGAGAAGGTAGCCAAACTGGCTGCATCTGCCAGCCTTTATATGGGGTAAGACTTAGCGTTCCCTTGGCAGTCATATAAACACGTGCATTATCAATAAAAAGCTCACTATTGGGGGAAATAGGCTCCCCATTAATAGCAATAACTTTGTATTTTTTATCCTTTCCACCAACATCGTTTTTCTTAACTTTAATCAAAGCACTTCTATATGTAATAATTTGCGCAGTATCATTAAGTGCAAAACCTGATCCTGGCTCAATATCTAATTTATCAGGAATCTCTCCAGTTTGGACATCATAGACCGTAATTACAACACTAGCATCATCAGTCTCTCCTGAAGTATTCATTGCCGTATACTCAAATGAAAATTCACCAATAAATGGCCCAGGAACGTGGAGAGGAGTTAATTTAGAGCCCGTAAATGAGCCCCAGATAGCAAATATTGCAATAATTGAAATTATTGAAGCTGCTCTATTAGGCGTAACCGCGCTCTCATCACCAAATGTTACAGTTTTAAGACTTGTAAAATCATCGCGTGATTTTGTCAATGAAGTAATAGCTTTAACAATATAGAAAGCCGCAATAAAAATTACAATATAGATAATTAAAATAGTCATGAGTTATCGTCCGTCCTACCCATTATTTCTTCTTCCATCTCCCAAATAATCGAAAGAATTTCATCACGAGTTTCAGTGTAGCCATCAGATTTTTTAACTTCTCTGAGATCCATATTAACGCCCATTTCAGCAAATGGCAATTTATACTCTTTGTGAATTCTGCCTGGCCTAGGAGCAAGAACTAACAGTCTTTCACCTAGCAAAATAGCCTCTTCTACAGAGTGCGTAATCAATAAAATTGTTTTTCCAGTTTCTTTCCAAAGTTTTAAAACTAAACCCTGCATTTTTTCACGAGTCAAGGCATCTAATGCGCCTAATGGCTCGTCCATCAAAATAACATCGGGTTCATTTGCAAGGCAACGCGCTAGAGCAACTCTTTGCTGCATTCCTCCTGATAATTCATATACAGCTTTATCTTCAAAGTCAGCTAATCCAACTACCTCCAATAAATGCTTAACTTTTTTATTTTGTTCAGCTTTTGGCATTCCTTTCATTCGTGGTCCAAATGCTACATTTTGTTGAACATTCATCCACTCAAATAAAGCGCCTTGCTGAAAGACCATACCGCGCTCAGCGCCAGGCCCTAGAACAATTTGGTCATTAAGAATAACTTTTCCTTCTGTAGGAGCTAAAAAGCCAGCAACAATATTTAGTAGTGTCGTCTTACCGCAGCCTGAAGGCCCAAGAACAGTGATAATTTGACCTTCTTCTATGTCTAAAGATACATCTTTAAGAGCTTGAACTGAAGTACCATTCTTCAAATCAAAACGCATTGAGATATTTTCAATTGATAAACCTTTCAAACCAAACTCCGAATTTATTTTTAAAAAAAAGGTGGCACACTAAGTGCGCCACCTTGAATCTAACTAATACTACTAGACTTTTATTAAGCCTTATAAGTCAGTATTTTATTGCGCTGCTAATCCTTGAAGACCATCAGTATTAATAGCGTTTGCGTATGAACCACGAGCGCTTGGAATACTTCCAGCATCAACAAATACATCTGCTACACCTTTAAGGAAAGCTGCACCAGAAGCTCCCAGCCAGCTATCACCTAGTTGTGAACTAACTGAAGGGAATACAAATGTAGACATTGTTTCAGCAGTAGCTGCTTCATCCATACCTGCATCTTTAGCAATATGAGGAATCATTAATGAATGAAATCCACCTGAGTTCCACATTGCATTTGCAGCTGCAGTAACGCCTAAGAATGTTTGAAGAACTTCAGCATTTTCGTCAGCAAAACCTGCTGGAACTGAAGTTACGTCCCAAACTAGAATACCTAGTGCTGTTTTTTCTGCACCCGTCAAAAGAACATTACCATGCTCTAATGCACGACGAAGTGATCCACCCCATCCACAGAACATATCAATACTTCCTTGTGCCATAGCAGCTGCACCTTCTGGTGGAGCCATATCAACAACTTGCATTGAATCTACAGAAACACCAAAGTGAGCCATTTGCTTCAAGAAACCAAAGTGAGCAGCAGTTCCAAGTGGAACAGAAACTTTCTTACCAGCTAATTCTGACGCATTACTTGCATCAATTTCAAGGCCTGAAGCTACAACACAGTTATCATTGTCAGCATAACTTACAGCAACGTCAACAATTTGAATATCTTGACCTGTAGAAGCGGCAACAATAAATGGTGGAACACCTTGACTTACTGAGATATGAATATCACCAGAAGCCATAGCTGCAGACATCGCAGTACCTGTACCAAAAGCCTTCCAGTTAACTTTCATACCCAAAGCTTCATCATATGCACCAATTTGCTTTGCATATTCAAACGGCATTGGCCATTCTTCAAAATAAGCTACATTAAGCTCATCAAGAGCCATTACATTAACAGTAGCTATTGCACTGATAAATGTTGCTCCAATTTTCTTATAAATACTTTTCATTATTTCTCCTTTAATAAAAATTAAACTTACTCTTCTTTCAGTATAAAAAAAATATTCTACCAATGGCTCCTTAAGAACCAAATTAATGAAACAACAATTTTTTAACACTGAAAATGAGATATTACCATGAAAAAAGACTAGTTAAATCTCATTTTTCAAAATTGAGTTTAATTTAAGAATGGTTGCTACTAAAAAGAAAAGATAGTACCAGAGTTAGTTTTATTGATAGTCCAGTTGAAACTAGTTCGATTTTTTGATGAATAATTAAGTACTTATCTCGAATAAGAATTTATTTAGCTAATTCCATTTCACGCAGAGATGGCGCAATTTTATCTAGTGATGTATTAATAAGTTTAAAGGCCCCTTCTGCTCCATAAAGCTTTGATAATTCAACAGCTTCATTAATAACGACCTTATAAGGGACTTCAAGATGAAACTTCAATTCATAGACGCCTAAATATAAAATAGCTTTTTCAGTTGGGCCAAGTTCACTAATAGCTCTGTCAAGTGAAGGGTTAATAATTTCATCAAGTAATGAAATATTTTTAGGGATATTTAAAAATAAATTTGAGAAGAATGCTTTAGAAATTTTGCCTTCTTTTTGATTAAGAAATTGCTGCTCTATCTCAGGTATATCTCCACCAGAAACTAGCCATTGATACAAAGCTTGAACCACTCTTGCTCTTGAACGTTGTTTAGAAGTCACAGTTTTTCAAGTAAATTTATCATTCTAATTGTGCTCTCTGCTGCTTCAGCGCCTTTATTCTCAGAGTTTGCCGATGACCTTTCAATCGCTTGCTCAACTGTATCAACAGTTAAAACACCAAAGGCAATTGGAATTTCTGAGTCTAATGCAACCTTTGAAATACCTTTTACGCATTCACCAGCTACAAATTCAAAATGAGGAGTTCCACCGCGTATTACCGCGCCTAATGCCACAATACCATCGTATCTACCAGTATTCGCAGTCTTTTTAAGAGCCAAAGGGATTTCGAAAGCTCCTGGTACATAAAGAAGATCGATATCTGAGTCATCAGCCCCATGCTTTAGTAATGCCTCTTTGGCGCCACTTATTAAATGCTCAACTATAAACGAATTAAAACGGCCAGCAATAATTGCAATTTTTTTATTCTTAATAGTTAAATCACCTTCGATAGTTTTCATTTACTACTCCTTCATGTTTACATATTCACTAATGGTTATTCCAAAGCCTTCTAATCCAGGCCATTTTTTTGGCTTACCTAGAGACTTCATAGAAGTTACTCCTAAATCAGAAAGTATTTGAGCGCCAATTCCAAAAGTCTTTCCATCATCTTTACCTTTATAATCTTGATTATCAATATTTTCAAGAATAGCTTGATTGTCTTGCTTACGTAAAAGTAAGAAAACTCCACTTTCAACTTCTGAAATCATTTTTAAGGCACTATTGATACTAAAGCCGAGATTAACTTCTTGCATAACATCTTTAAAGATATTCTCCATATGAACCCTGACATAAGGCTCATTTGATTTATTAATTGACCCCTTTACCAAAGCAATATGAATATCATTATGAATTGTATCTAGATAAGAATAAAGTTCAAACTCACCGTATTTTGTATTAAAAGGCCTCTGACTTATTCTTTCTACAGTCTTTTCATTCTCAACTCTATAATGAATTAAGTCAGCAATATGCCCTAGTTTGATTCCGTGCTTCTTTCCAAATCTTTGTAAATCAGCGCTGCGAGCCATTGACCCATCATCATTTAATATTTCAACAATTACAGAGGCAGGCTCAAAGCCAGCTAACCTAGCTAAATCACACCCAGCTTCCGTATGACCAGCACGAATTAGAACGCCACCCTGCTGAGCCATCAATGGAAAAATATGGCCAGGCTGCACAATATCTAAAGGTTTTGCATCTTTAGCTACAGCATCAAGAATAGTTTTGGCTCTATCAGCTGCAGATATGCCTGTAGTTACTCCTGATGCAGCTTCTATAGAAACTGTAAAATTTGTTGAATGAAGATCACTATTTTTTGAAACCATCAAAGGAAGGTTTAATTGTTGACAGCGCTGCTGAGTCAAAGTTAAGCAAATTAATCCGCGACCATGGGTCGCCATAAAGTTAACATCTTCTTTAGTAACTTTTTCAGCTGCAATCAATAAATCACCTTCATTTTCACGATTTTCATCGTCCATTAGGATAATCATTTTTCCTTGCTTATAATCTTCTAAGAGCTCTTTAATTGATGCTTTCATACTTATCTGCTTTTTAGTTACAAGTGTTTGCTTTTATTGGGCGTTAAGAGATCAACTCCAGAATCAATCTGATGGTTAATCAATTGTTCAACATGTCTAGCAATTATATCTATCTCTAAATTGACCTTTGATTTTTCATTCAAACTGCCCAGCGTAGTTGCGGAAAAGGTATGAGGAACAATATTTACATCAAAAATATTACCAACAACGCTATTAACTGTAAGGCTTACCCCATTAATACAAATAGATCCTTTTTTAGCAATATATTTCATCAGGCCACTCATAGCTTTAATTTTTAATCTTGTGCTTACTCCTTCAGTATAAACAGAGTCGACCTCTCCAATGCCATCAACATGTCCACTCACTAAATGGCCATCAATACCCTGGTTAAGTCTTAATGATTTTTCTAAATTAACGTGTTGTCCTTTTGTTAATTCTGAAAAGGTAGTACAGCTTAAAGTTTCTTGAGAAACATCAGCAGTGAAAGAATTTTTCTTTAGTTCAGTAGCAGTTAAGCATACACCATTGACTGCAATACTATCTCCCACATTAGAATCAGTCAAATCAAGGCCATTTGAATTAATAACAAGCACAGCTCCTTTTTCAGAAGAGTGAACTTCATGAATGCTGCCTTTTGCTTGAATAATCCCTGTGAACATTTATAAAATAATTTTATTAGTTAAATTAAATTTTACGCTTAAATATATTTGTTGACTTATTTAACCATTAAACAAAAGGTTTTGAAATCAATAGATTTCGAGGTAATCATTAATTAAATTCACACTTGAGTTAACAAGTAGTCTTCATAGTTACCAGAATAATATTCAACACTATCTTCCTTGAGCTCAATTATCTTGGTAGATAAAGAAGAGACAAATTCTCTATCATGACTTACAAATATTAATGTTCCTTCATAGTTATCAAGAGCCAAATTTAAGGCTTCAATCGACTCCATGTCTAAGTGATTTGTAGGCTCATCCATTAATAGTATATTTGGCTTTTGGAGCATTAGTCTTCCAAAAATCATTCTGCCTTTCTCACCACCAGATAATGACTTTACAGATTTTTCAACATCTTCTTTTCCAAACAACATTTTTCCCAAAACAGAGCGCATCATCTGAATATCATCTTTTTCATTTTTAAATTGAGTCATCCACTCTAGTACGTTCATGTCTTTATCGAACTCATCGCTATGATCTTGAGCATAATAGCCAATATTTGCATTCTCACTCCATTTGGTTTTTCCGCTATCAGAACCAATCTGACCTAACAAAGTTTTTAATAGAGTCGTTTTTCCAGATCCATTCTGACCAATGACTGCAACGCGCTGACCTTTTTCAATTAATAAATTAATATCCTTAAAAACTAGCTCATCATCAAAGCTTTTAGTAAGGCTTTGAACCTCTAATATATTCCTAAATAATTCTTTTGTCTGATTAAAAATAATATAAGGACTAACTCGTGATGATGGCTTAATGTCATCAAGCTCAATCTTATTAAGTTCTTTTTGGCGGGAAGTTGCTTGTTTTGCTTTAGAGGCATTAGCTGAAAATCGAGATACAAAATGCTTTAAATCTTTAATTTTTACTTCTTTTTTGGCATTCTCTGATCGCATTCTCTCCTGAATCGCAGTTGCAGCAATCATAAAATCATCGTAGTTTCCTGGAAAAACATTTAGAGCGCCATAATCAAGATCAGCCATATGCGTACAAACACCATTCAAAAAATGTCGATCATGGGAGATTATTACCATTGTAGATTTTCTTGTACTTAAAACACCCTCTAGCCAACGAATTGAATTAATGTCAAGGTTATTGGTAGGTTCATCTAATAAAAGAACCTCAGGATCTGAAAAAAGAGCTTGCGCCAAAAGCACTCTAAGCTTCCAACCTGGTGCAATTTCACTCATAAGACCATAATGCTGATCTAACGGAATATCAAGGCCTTGTAAAAGCTCGCTCGCTGATGATTCTGCTGAATAACCATCCATTTCAGCAAACTCCATTTCTAGCTCCGCTACCTTAATTCCATCTGCCTCAGACATTTCAGGTAAGCCATAAATTCTCTCTCTCTCAGCTTTAATTTTCCAAAGTTCTTTATGCCCCATAATTACAGCATCAACAACACGGTACTTCTCGAATGCAAATTGATCTTGAGAAAGTACACCTAGTCTTTGTCCATCACCAACCATCACAGAGCCTTGAGAAGGCTTTAAATCACCAGTTAATATTTTCATTAATGTAGACTTGCCGCAACCATTAGCGCCAATCAAACCATAGCGATTACCACCCTGAAATTTAACAGAAATATTTTCAAATAGAGGTTTTTCACCAAATTGCATGGTAATGTTGGCAGTTGATATCATCGTCTTATAAAGATTTATAAAAAAAAATATTATCCCATAATGACTCAATAAAAGCATCACTATTATGCATTTGGATAACTAACAAAACTTTTCTCCAAAAAGTATAAAATATATTTGCCTATGAAATTAAATCCTTCCATGAGAACCAAACAAATGCCAGATAAGGCATTATTGTCAGCAATCTTAATGCTAATAATCTTTGGATGGATTATGATGCTATCTGCCTCTTTAGCGTATTTTGATAGCTATACATTTTTTTATAAGCAAACACTCTTTATATTTATGGGCCTTAGTGCTGGATTGATAACCTTAAATACGCCTATTTCAGTTCTTCAAAAATATTCAATCCCTCTTTTTATTCTTACGATTGTCTTATTGGCAGTTGTATTTCTTCCAAGCCCAATAGGACACTCAGCAAATGGTTCTACTAGATGGATAAATTTTGTTTATTTTAAATTTCAACCTTCAGAGCTCATGAAACTTTCAATGGTTTTATTTATGGCTGGTTTCTTAATAAGGCAAGAAAAAGATCTAAGAAAACCATGGATGGGCTTTCTTAAGACACTTCTTATTATAGGTATAGCAGATTTATTAATTTTATTTGAGACAGATTTAGGAGCAACACTAATTGTTTCATTAACAGCTTTAGCAATGCTGTATGCAGCAGGATCATATCTCAAACAACTCGGTATTGTTACATTTAGTTTATTTGCGCTTGTTGGTGTTATTATTATTAATTATCCCAATCGTCTTAATCGATTAGTGTCTTTTTGGTCAGAAGATCTATGGCGAAGTGATGCTAAAATTTACCAAACTCAACAGGCATTAATCGGAATTGCACGGGGTGACTGGTTTGGAACCGGCCTTGGAGCTGGTATTCAAAAATACTATTTACTTCCTGAAAGACATACTGATATGATCTTCGCAGTCATCGGAGAAGAGCTTGGCGTTCTTGGGATGTTATTTGTACTTTTATCATTTTTATACATCCTTCTTAAAGGATTTTCAATCGCCAAGCTTGCACTTCAAAAAGGAAGGCACTATAGCTCTTATGTGGTTTTTGGAATTTGCACCTGGTTTGCGATGCAAATAACTGTAAATATTGGTATGAATCTTGGACTTCTTCCACCAAAAGGATTTACATTGCCAT
>Ga0308010_1002256_pt1 | contig 10166 bp, 8 predicted proteins | sample Neamet129_FD_202368 | JGI IMG/M metagenome (GOLD analysis project Ga0308010, IMG submission 202368) | Marine microbial communities from water near the shore, Antarctic Ocean - #129 | ecosystem: Environmental > Aquatic > Marine > Unclassified | place: Southern Ocean | collected 2014-07-24 | reverse complement strand
ATTACAATTAAGAAAACTTCTTTGTGTTCACAAAGTTGCTGACTTTAATAGAAGTGATCCAGATATATTATTTAGAGAACTTGCTCTTTTTAAAATTGTTTCTTCAACTAAAAATCAAGAAAAAGTTAAAAAAGCTTGTAAAAAATATAACTCAGTTATCTTGGATAAATCAAAAAAGTCTTTTGTTATTCAAATAACTGCTTTAAGAAGAGAAGTTGATAAATTAATTAAAGTAATTAGCCCGTGGGGATTAGTTAGTACTTCAAGAACAGGCGCGGTAGCTATGACAAAAGGACCGGAAGTATTTAAATAAAACTAGGAGAAAAAAATGAAAATGTATTATGAAAAAGACGCTGATGTAAATTTAATTAAAGAAAAAAAAGTTGCTATTTTTGGTTATGGAAGTCAAGGACACGCACATGCATTAAATTTAAAAGATAGTGGAGTAAAAGAAATTGTTGTTGCTCTTAGAGAAGGTTCTTCAAGTATCAAAAAAGCTGAAAGTCAAGGTTTAAAAGTAATGTCTCTTTCTGATGCTGCAGCTTGGGCTGACGTGGTAATGATTTTAACTCCCGACGAATTACAAGCACAAATTTACAAGAACCATGTTGAGCAAAGAATGAGAGAAGGAACAAGTTTAGCTTTCGCTCATGGATTAAATATTCATTACAAACTTATTGAATCAAGAAAAGATTTAGATGTATTTATGGTTGCACCTAAAGGACCAGGCCATTTGGTTAGAAGCGAATATCAAAAAGGTGGTGGCGTTCCTTGTTTGATGGCGGTGCACAAAGACAGCACTGGTAAAGCAAGAGATCTTGCCATGTCTTATGCCGCTTGTATTGGCGGCGGAAAATCTGGAATCATTGAAACAAATTTTAAAGATGAATGTGAAACAGATTTATTTGGCGAACAAGCTGTTTTATGTGGTGGTCTTGTAGAACTTATTAAAAATGGTTTTGAAACTTTAACTGAAGCTGGTTACCCCCCTGAAATGGCATACTTTGAAGTTTTACACGAAGTAAAACTTATCGTTGATCTAATTTATGAAGGTGGAATTGCGAATATGAATTACTCAATTTCTAATACAGCTGAATATGGAGAATATGTCTCCGGTAAAAAAGTAGTAGACAGCAAATCCAAAGAAAAAATGAAAGAAATTTTAAAAGATATTCAGTCTGGAAAATTTACAAAAGATTGGATGGAAGAGTGTAAGGGTGGTCAAAAAAATTTTCTCAAGATGAGAGCTGATCTAGCTAAACATCCAATCGAAGAAGTAGGCAAAAAACTAAGAGATATGATGCCCTGGATTGGAAAAAATAAATTGGTTGATACCTCAAAAAACTAAAAAAACCATTTTAAGCACTTAAACAAAAAAAATATTTGGCAAATTCATTTTTTGATTGTATTGTCAATCGATCAACAATTTGAAAAATTTCAAAATTTTGATCTCTTACTTTTTATGAAAGATAAAAATAGAATAATTATTTTTGACACCACAATGCGAGATGGTGAGCAATCACCAGGAGCATCAATGAGTTTGGAAGAAAAGATTCAAATTTCACGAGTTTTTGATGAGCTAGGTGTAGACGTTATTGAAGCTGGATTTCCTATTGCCTCACCTGGAGATTTTGAGGCAGTAACAGCAATTAGTAAAATATTAAAAAAATCGATACCATGTGGCTTAGCTAGAGCAACCAAAAAAGACATTGATGCATGTAGAGATTCACTGAATCATGCAAAGAGATTTAGAATACATACTTTTATTTCTACAAGTGCGCTTCACATGAAACACAAACTGAATAAATCTCCAGAAGAAGTTTTAGATGCAATTAAAGAAAGTGTTTCTTATGCTAAAAAATTTACTGATGATGTTGAATGGTCATGTGAAGATGGTACGCGAACAGATATGGATTATATGTGTAGATCAGTTGAACTTGCTATTAAGTCAGGAGCAACAACTATAAATATTCCAGACACAGTTGGCTATTCAGTTCCCTCAGAGTTTAAATCAATCATAGAAACTTTATTAAACAAAGTTCCAAATATCGATAAAGCTATTCTTTCCACTCACTGTCACAACGATCTTGGTTTAGCTGTTGCAAACTCTTTAGCAGGAGTTATGGCTGGAGCGAGACAGGTCGAATGTACAATTAACGGAATTGGTGAGCGTGCCGGAAATGCTGCTCTTGAAGAAATTGTCATGGCCATGAAAACAAGAAATGATTTAATGCCATTTTCAACAGGGATTAACACAAAATTAATAAGCAAAGCATCAAAAGTTGTATCGAACGCAACTGGGTTTCCAGTTCAATACAATAAAGCTATCGTGGGGAAAAATGCTTTTGCACATGAGTCGGGCATTCACCAAGATGGAATGCTTAAGAATAGTAAAACTTATGAAATCATGACGCCTGAAAGCGTTGGTGTTAAAAAAACTTCTTTAGTTATGGGAAAACATTCTGGTCGACATGCTTTTAAAGATAAGTTGACTGATCTTGGTTATGTTGGAACAACAGATGATGTTATTGAATTAGCATTTGGAAAATTTAAAATTTTAGCAGATAAGAAAAAACATGTTTATGATGAAGACATTGCAGCGTTGGTAGACGATAGTTTAATTAAAGAAGAGAATGTTATAAAGTTAAAATCTCTGAAAGTAGTTGCAGGTACAGGTGAGCCTCAAAAAGCAGAAATGACGCTTGAAGTAATGGGAGAAATCAAAGCAGCTTCTGAAACAGGAGATGGACCAGTCGATGCAATATTTAAATGTATTAAAAAACTATATAAGCACGAAGTTAATTTACAATTATACCAAGTTCATGCAGTTACTGAAGGTACAGATGCGCAAGCAACTGTTAGCGTTAGAATTGAAGAAAACGGTAAGACAACAGTAGGTCAAGCAGCAAATACTGACACTTTAGTAGCCTCAGCGGAAGCTTACTTAAACGCATTAAATAAACTAATAATCAAACGTAAACGAAGTGCACCAGACGAAAGTCTAAGCGCCTCAGCATAAAGGAAAAAAATGTTTAAATGGAAAACACTTAAATCTTTTTGGTCACAAGACATGGCTATAGATTTAGGAACAGCTAATACCCTAGTGGTATTAAAAGGAAAAGGAGTAGTTCTTAACGAGCCATCAGTTGTTGCAATAATTAATGAAATGGGAAAAAAAACAGTTTTAGCAGTTGGGGATGAGGAAATGATCAAGCACTTTATAAAAAAAGTACATGTAAAGAATACATTTGCAAATCCTAGAATCTTAATTTGCGTTCCCACAGGATCTACACCAGTTGAGAGAAAAGCCATTCAAGACTCAGCATTAGCTGCAGGAGCAAGAAGAGTTCAATTAATTGAAGAACCTATTGCAGCAGCAATTGGTGCCGGCTTACCCATCTCAGAAGCAACAGGATCAATGATCGTCGATATTGGTGGTGGTACCACAGAGATAGCAGTGATGTCTTTGGGTGGAGTCGTTTTTTCTAAATCCTTACGTGTTGCAGGTGATGCCATGGATGGAGCAATTATCTCTTATATGAGAAAAAAATTCAATTTATTAATTGGTGAATCCACTGCGGAAAAAATAAAAAAAGAAATTGGAACAGCAATCCCAACTTCAAATAATATTTTTTTAATGAAAGGTAGAGACATCAGAACAGGAACACCAAAAGAAATATCTCTAACCGAAGAAGATGCATGTGAAGCATTAATGCCAATTCTAAGTCAGATGTTAGCAGCAATCAAAGAAGCTTTGGAAAGTACACCACCAGAACTATCTGCCGATTTAGTTGACATGGGACTAGTACTAACAGGCGGAGGAGCTTTGTTAAAAAATATTGATAAGTTAATTTCAAAAGACACCGGTCTACCAGTTACCATTGCAGATAATCCACTTGAATGCGTTGCAATGGGAACAGGTAAAGCTTTAGAAAATGAAGAATTGTTTTCTACAATGATGTCTGAATATTAATTTTTTAGCAAGTTTAAATGGCAGACAATAGAGATGACTTCATAATTGCATTACGATATGCACTTTTAAAAAAAGGTGCAAAACAAAAATTCTCTTTGTTTTTTTTAATTTCTTTTTCTGTCCTAATTATTTTTTTAGATAAAATTTCATTACCAATAACGACGTTTACAAGATCAGTCCTAAATGACATTGTTTATCAAATATCTTTTGTTGCATCTACTCCTGGTAAAGTTTTCAATTATTTAAACGATGAGAAATCAGAACATTTTAATATTGTAAATACGAATATAATATTAAAAGAAGAAATAGAGGCGCTCAAGAGCGAACGATATGATGCTCTTTTTTTAATGACTGAAAATACAATTTTAAAGCAAGCACTTAAATTAGGTAGTGCAAAAAATTTAGGAGACGAAGCTTCAATAAGAGCCAAAGTAGCTCTTGATCACAATAGTCCTTATTCAAAGTCACTCTCAATCAATAAAGGGAAAAAAGATGGTATTATTAAAGGTATGACTGTGTTCAGCCAAAGTTATTTAATTGGAACAATTATTGAAGCAAACTATTTTACTGCAAGAGTTTTGTTAATTACAGATTTGAATAGCAAAATACCTGTAGTTCTCCAAGATACAGGTGTTAATGCTATTCTAGCAGGCGCGGGTAAAAAAACAGATCTTACATTAGAATACTTACCCGATGATATCGAGTTATTACCCAACAAAATTATCTATACCTCTGGTAAAGATGGTTTTTTATCCTCTGGACTACCAGTCGCAGAAACTTATCTAAACAAAAAAAATGAATTTAAGATTAAATCCTTAGCAGACCCGCAGCAGGCATCAATTGTTCATGTAACTAGAGGACAATTTAATAAATAAATTTAATTATGAACATATTAAAATTAATAAAAGAATTTTTTCTTAATCATTTAGCTGTTCTTGCTTTATATTTTATATCATTTAGTACTTTTGAGGGACTAAACAGTATTCAAGAGGTGGCTATTTTTTCTTTTAACCTACAAATGATTATTGTTTATTTTTATGTTTTAAAATTTCCTAGCCATTTGGGAAATGGACATATTTTTTTAGCAGGTATTTTTAACGATGTAGTGATCGGAATACCACTTGGAGTTAGCTCCCTTAGTTATCTTGTGCTGTCTTTTTTTACTAACTATATAAGAAATGCAACCCTTAGATCAAGAATGTCAGCCGAATGGATAACTTTTATTCCAGCGTTGTTTTTTTCAAATTTAATATACTTTATCATTATTAATAATTTTACTCACCTATCATTTTTTTATGTTGAATTACTACAAAATACTTTTTTTACTTTTTTATTTTTTCCAATTTTTTATTATATATTTAACTATCATCAAACAAGGGTTTTAAAAGACAATGCTTAGTTTTAATTCTTCAAATATTATCAGTAAAACAAAAACTATTGGTAGAAGAATGTTTTTACTTAATTCTTTCAAAGCCATTGTTTTGATTGGAGTTTTTGGTAGGTTAGTATCACTTCAAATTAACGAAAGCTCAAAGTACAAATCATTAGCAGATAAAAATAGATTTAGAGAAACTAAGATTGCTCCACCAAGAGGAGTAATACAGGACTATTTTGGAAATGAAATTGCATCTAATAATAAAATTTACCAACTTCATATTGTTCCAGATAGCACTCCAGATATAGACGCACTTCTTTTTAGGTTAAAAAATATAATTAACTTAAGTGACAGAAAGCTGTTTCTATTAAAAAAACAAATTGCAAAAAAAAAAAGCTGGGACACAACTATTATTTCAGACAATTTAACATGGCCAGAGTTTTCCAGGGTAAATTTATTTCTACATGAGCTACAAGGTGCTCAACCTGTTGTCTCTATTGCTAGATTTTATACAGATGACAGCTCTGCACACGCTGTTGGATACGTTTCTGAAATTAGTAAAAAAGATCTTCGAAAAAAAAAATATTTACAGAATTTAAATATAGAGGGTGTTGCAATTGGAAAAACTGGACTGGAGTCTTCATTAGATGAACAGATGCTAGGTTCACCTGGTTATCTTAGATATGAAGTCAATGCATACGGAAAAAAAATACAGCAAGTAGCAACCGATAATGGGTTAAAGGGAAAAACTTTCAGAACAACTCTAGATCAAAGTATTCAAAAAATTTCTACAGAAGCATTAAAAAATGTAAGTGGAGCTATTTGTGTTATGGATATTTACAATGGCGACATCGTTAGTATGGTTTCATCTCCAAATTTTAATCCTAATTCATTTGTTCATGGTGTTAGTAACAAAGAGTGGAAAGGATTAATTGAGAATAGAGATAAACCCATGCTTAATAAGGCAGTATCTGGTCTCTATCCGCCGGGCTCAACCATCAAAACTCTGACTGCTCTAAGTGCCTTAGAAAATGATATTGTTAGTCCTAATCTAACAGTACACTGCAAAGGCTACATTGATTTTCACGAAGAAAGATATCACTGTTGGAAGAAAAAAGGGCATGGGGTTATCAACATGAGAACTGCTATAAAAAAATCATGTGATGTTTACTTTTATGAAATCGCAAGAAGACTAGGTGTGGACAGGTTGTCTAAAACAGCTAAAAAATTTGGTCTTGGACAAAAAGTTTTAACTCATTTTGCAGAAGAAAAATCCGGCATCGTGCCAAGCACTAAATGGAAAATGCAAAATATAGGAAAAAATTGGTATATAGGAGAAACACTACATACAGGAATTGGACAAGGTTATTTTTTAAGCACTCCAATTCAACTATGTTTAATGACGGCACAATTAGCAAATGGTGGTTTTATGATCAAACCTAGAATACTAGCTAACAACAACGATAAAACTGGAAACTTACAAAAATATTTAGATTATAAAAAAACAAATCCAAACGATACAAGCTGGCAAGGAAAATTTTCTAATTTTAATGTTAAACCTCTTTTCAGAAATCAAGAAAATATTAACTTTATAAAAGATGCAATGTTTGCGGCATCTAATGAACCAGGTGGAACATCTTATGTTTCAAGACACCTAAGTAAAAAATTTATGTTTGCTGGCAAAACAGGCTCATCCCAAGTTAAAAGGTTCACAAGTGCACAACGAGAAGCAGAAACCAAACAAAAAGATATTACTTACTTAGAAAGAGATCACGCTTGGTTTGTAGCATTTGCACCAGTAAAAGATCCAAAATACGCTATTAGTGTTTTAGTTGAACACGGAGGATCTGGAAGCAGTGCAGCAGCACCCATAGCCAAACAAGTAATTAAAAAAGTAATAGAAAGACATGAAGCTAGAACAAAACAAGTAGCTCAACAGTCAAGTGAGGATACTTAATGTTATACTCTAGAAAGTTATTGCACTCTCCTTTTGCTATAAGAGATAAATTTTTTGATTTAGATTTCACATTGTTGTTTTCTATTTTATTATTAGGAATTATTAGTATTTTCGCACAATATTCATCAAGTGGAGGACAATTTGATTATCATTCCAAAAGCCATGCAGTAAGATTTTGCGTTTTCTTTTTATTTTTTCTAGTAGTTTCCTTCATCAACATTAGGTTCTGGAATGATTATAGTTTGTTAATTTTCGGTTTATTAATATTACTACTTGTTGCAGTTAAATTTTGGGGTGTTCAATCGCAAGGTTCCAGGCGCTGGATTAATCTTTTTGTATTCAATCTTCAGCCCTCAGAACTTATGAAAGTTGGAATTATTTTATTTCTTTCAAATTATTATCACAAAATATCATCTGGTGATGTTAACAAATTTAAATATTTATTTTACCCTTTGTTAGCGTTAATAATTCCTTTTATGCTAGTGGCCAGTCAACCAGATCTTGGGACTGCGCTTTTAATTTTAGCTAGTGGTATTGTAATTACTTGGTTGTCGGGCGTTAAGTGGAGAATATTTGCTTATCTTTCTGGTTTCTTAATAGTTTTAGCTCCAGTTGCTATTTCCTTTTTAAAACCATATCAAAAAAGTAGAATTTTAACTTTTCTAAATCCTGATTCTGATCCTTTGGGCGCAGGATATCAAATTATTCAATCTAAAATAGCAATTGGTTCAGGCGGATTGTTTGGTAAAGGTTTTTTAAATGGCTCTCAAGCTTATTTGAATTTTTTACCTGAAAAACATACCGATTTCATTTTTACATTATATTCTGAAGAGTTTGGCTTTATAGGTTCGGCATTTATGATCTTTTTATATTTTATGATAACTTTTAGAATTACCATAATTGGAAATAATACGAGAAGTATTTTTGGAAAGTTATATTGCTATGGTTTCGCTACTGCATTTTTCATTTATGTTGCAGTTAATATGTCGATGGTTTTAGGGTTACTTCCTATTGTGGGTGCTCCATTACCAATACTTTCTTATGGGGGATCATCTATGTTAGCCATGATGCTAGGCCTTGGCATTGTTATGTCTTGTAATGTTTACAGAAACAACGCTGTAGGGTAAAAAAAATATAAAATAACAGACCAAATTTTTACTTGCCCTATCTCTAGATTCATGATTAAATTTAGATAATTAAAAATTATGTTTGGAGAAAATAAAGAAAAATTAGTCAGTTTAGTTGTAGAGAAATCTACAATTGGTTCAGATTTTACTATCGAAGGTCTTGTTAATTCAGCCGGTGATGTTGATCTTGGAGGCTCTGTAAAAGGACCTGTAAACGTTAAAGCACTCGTTATAAAAGAAAAAGGATCTGTAATCGGAGAAATCAATGCTGAAAAAGTTGATGTTTTAGGATTTGTTGATGGAAAAGTCACTGCTAAAAAAATAACAATCGGACCGACAGGCGAAATTAAAGGTGACCTTGAATTTACTGAATCTTTAATAGTAGAAGAAGGCGCTAGATTAGATGGTAATGTAAAAAAAGTACCCCTTGCTAAAATTGAAAATAAAGTATCAAACTTTCTAGACACTACAAAAGCAGTTAGAAAAACATTCCTTACTAAAAAAGACTAATCGTTCTGATTGCAAGCTTAACTTGCACAAAGTATCACACTACAATTTAAATTTAATTTAGAGTACAAGTTTAAATGAGCAAATATAATTGTAAATCAGCAGGTATAGTTGGGGCAGGTATTCAAGGAATTTGTATTGGACTGCAATTACTAAAAAAAAATATACCCGTTACAATTTTCGACAAACAAGATCCAGCTAGAATGGCATCGTATGGTAACGCTGGCCATTTCTCTCCTTATGCAGTTTTACAATTCAACAGACCTGATATTTTAGTTAATATTCCTAAAATGTTATTTAGTTCTTATGGTCCGTTAGCTTTAAAATGGAACTATGTTCCAAAAATGCTTCCATGGTTTTTTAATTTTGTTAAAAACTGCAATACAAAATCTATGCTTCATACCGCTAAGTATATGCACCAAATTTTAGATTTATCTTTAGATGCTTATGATGAACTTTTTAAAGAAATAGACACAACAGGTCTTGTTGAGAGAAAAGGTATTCTCTACGGATGGACTGACGAAAATTTAAAAAGTAGAAAATTAGAAATGAAAGTTAGATCCGATCTTGGAGTAAAACAAACTCCAGTTTCAAAAGCAGAGATTTCAGATTTAGAGCCAAACTTACAACCTATATTTGATAGTGGTGTGTTATTTGATTACGCTTGGCATGCAAGAGATCCTTATCAAATTTCAAAAAAGTTATTTGATTTGTATATTAAAAAAGGCGGAAAATTTATTAAAGAAAATGTTAATCAGATTAAACAAATAAACTCTCAAGAAACTTCAATTAATACAGATTCAAAGGAATATACTTTTGAAAAATCGGTTATTGCATGTGGAGCATTCTCCAAAAAATTAACAGATCAATTAGGTGAAAATATTCCTTTAGACACAGAAAGAGGGTACCACGTTCATTTCAAAGATATGGATCATCTTTTATCTCGTGCTGTTATTAATTTAGACAGAGGTTTTGGGCTCACTCCAATGAATCAAGGTATGCGAGCTGTTGGAACAGTAGAGTTAGGAGGATTAAATAATCCGCCTTCAAAAAAAAGAATTGATTACATTATACGTTGTGCAAAAGAATTATTACCTCAATTAGAAACTCATGAAGATGAGTGGTTGGGATTTAGACCTACATTACCGGATTTTTTACCTGTTATTGGCCCATCACAAAATAACAAAAATATTATCTATGCTTTTGGACATCATCATTTAGGTTGGA
>Ga0308010_1002255_pt1 | contig 10171 bp, 8 predicted proteins | sample Neamet129_FD_202368 | JGI IMG/M metagenome (GOLD analysis project Ga0308010, IMG submission 202368) | Marine microbial communities from water near the shore, Antarctic Ocean - #129 | ecosystem: Environmental > Aquatic > Marine > Unclassified | place: Southern Ocean | collected 2014-07-24 | reverse complement strand
TTGTTTAAGTGCTTTTGCGGCATCTCTAATGTGATTTACGACCTTTGATTTAGGTAAGTCTAAACCAATATCAATCATATTTTTTCTAAATTTTTTTCTATCTTCTGCATTTGATATTGCCTTAGAATTTGCACCAATCAGTTCAATTTTATATTTTTTTAAAAGTCCTTTTTTTTCTGCTACCATTGCTAAATTTAAGGCAGTTTGTCCACCCATCGTCGGCAGAATTGCATTTGGTTTTTCTTTGAGAATAATTTTTTCTAACACTTCTAAAGTAATTGGTTCAATATAAGTTTTATCTGCAACTCCTGGATCAGTCATAATAGTTGCAGGATTAGAGTTAATTAGAATAACTTTGTAGCCTTCATCTTTTAAAGCCTTACAGGCTTGAGTGCCGGAATAATCAAACTCACACGCTTGACCAATTATTATTGGTCCTGCTCCGATTACTAATATAGTTTTAAGATCTATTCTTTTTGGCATTTTTTTTCATATTGTCAATAAATTCTTGGAACAAGTAAATACTGTCTTGCGGCCCTGGATTAGATTCAGGGTGATACTGAACAGAGAAAATAGGTTCATTTTTTAATTTTATACCCTCAATGCAATTATCAAACAAAGATTTATGTGTAATCACAATATTCTTCGGCAAACTTTTTTTAATTATTTCAAAGCCATGATTTTGACTTGTTATTTCAACACTATCTTTAATTAAATTTTTCACAGGATGATTTGCTCCTCTATGACCTAACTTCATTTTTTTAGTTTTAGCTCCTAGTGCCAAACATAATATTTGATGTCCCAAACAAATTCCAAAAATAGGTATATTTTTTTTTATTAATTCTTTAACAATATTAACGGCATATTTTCCTGTTGCAGCAGGATCACCTGGGCCATTAGATAAAAAAATACCGCTTGGTTTTAATTTTACTATTTCATGAGCACTTGTTATGCACGAAACAATAGTAACCTTACAATTAAAATCAGAAAAATACCTTAAAATATTTTTTTTAATTCCATAATCAATTGCAACAACATGTAATGAATTTTTTTTATTTTTTAGATATCCGCCATCTTTCCTCCAGGTCTTAAATCCTGTCCACACATAATTCTTTTTGGTAGAAACTTTTTTTGCTAAATCTAAGTTTTTTAAACCGCTCCATTTAATAGTAGAGTTAGTTAATTTGTTGATATCAAAAATACTATTTTTAGAAAAAGCGATAGTTCCTTTTGGTGCACCCTTGTCTCTAATAAAATTAGTCAAATTTCTAGTGTCCAACCCTGTAATCCCAACTATTTTATTTTTTTTTAACCACTGATCTAAATTTTTTAAAGAACGGTAATTTGATGGGTCTGTTATTTCAGAGTTTAAAATTATACCTTTCGTCCAAATTTTATCAGACTCATTATCTTCATCATTTGAGCCAACATTTCCAACATGAGGGAAAGTGAAGTTAATAATTTGCTCTGCATAAGACGGGTCTGAAATGATTTCCTGATAGCCGGTAATTGAGGTATTAAAACAAATTTCTCCAGTAGCTGTTCCTTCATAGCCAAATCCAAAACCTTTAAAAGAGGTTCCATTTTCTAGAATTAAAATAGCGGTAGAATTGATCTGTTTAAGATTTTTATTTGAGTTTTTTATTTGTTTATCTTGTTTCAAATACAACTCATGAGTTAAAGCAAATACTTATAAACATGATTTTGTGGAAGATATGAAATAGAAATATAACCGTCAAGAAAGATGTTTTTCTTTTGAAGAAAAATTGTGATTAAAGTAAAATAAAAGATTAGAAATATGTCTCTACAAAGCCAAATAGAAGAAAAACTAAACCAATCTCTTAAGAATAAAGATAAAAGTCTTTATCCAACCCTAAGGCTTATTGTTTCAGGAATAAAAGACCTTTTAATTGCCAATAGGACTAAAGAAACTAAAGAAGTATCAGATCAAGATGTCATGGGTATTCTAAAAAAAATGGTCAAACAAAGAAATGAATCGTGTGAAGTTTATAAAAAAGCAGGGCGTGCAGAGCTTTTGGAAATTGAGACGAAAGAAATAGAAATAATAAGCTCATTTCTTCCCAAGCAACTAAGCGAAGAAGATACAAAAAAATTATGTGAAGAAGTAATTAAAAAAATAGGAGCTAGCTCTATAAAAGACATGGGAAAGGTAATGGGTGACTTAAAGAAAACTCATAACGATGTTTTAGATTTTTCTAAAGTAGGATCAATAATAAAAACAGTTTTAAAATAATTACAATGAAATACCCTAAAGAATATCTCGATGAAATTAAATTGAGATTAAAAGTATCACAAGTCGTAGGGAAATCAGTTCAATTAAAAAAAAGGGGCAAAGAATTTGTAGGCCTGTCTCCATTTAAAAATGAGAAAAGTCCATCATTTACAGTGAGTGATGAAAAAGAATTTTATCATTGTTTTAGCACAGGAGAACATGGAAATATTTTTGATTTCTTAATGAAAACAAAATCGTTAGGTTTTGGCGAAGCAGTTAAAGAGTTGGCATCCGAAGCAGGCATGCCACAATATAAGTTTTCTTCAATGGATACTGAAAAAGAAAAAAGATTTAATACATATAAAAGTATTTTTAAAGAGTATTCATATTTTTTTAATCAGCAACTTTTTAAATTTGAAAATAATCAATCTTTATCATATCTAAAAAAAAGAGGATTAGATCAAAATATAATTAAAGAATTTAATTTAGGATATGTGCCTTGGCAAAATAATTTTTATGAAAAGCTATTAAATAAATTTAGTGAGGCAGAAATTTCTCTAACTGGTCTTTATTATAAAAATGAAAAAACAAATAAATTTGTTGATCGTTTTAATTCTAGAATTATTTTTCCGATTAATAATTTAACAAACGAAACTATTGCTTTTGGTGGAAGAATAATTAGAGAGAGTAAGTTAGCAAAATATATAAACTCACCCGAAACTGAATTTTACAAAAAAGGTAGAACAGTTTTCAATTTAGATAGAGCTAAGGCTTTAAGATCGGAAACCAACGAAGCTGTCATTGTTGAAGGATATATGGATGTAGTAAGTTTATATGCAGCAGGCATAAAAAATACTATTTCTAACTCAGGGACAGCACTAACAGAAACACAAATAGAATTAATTTGGAAATTTTTTTCAAGTCCTATTATTTGTTTAGATGGTGATCAAAGTGGACAAAATGCAGCCCTACGTATTGCAGAAAAACTTTTACCTTTGATTAATGAGAATAATAAAATTTATTTTTCTATAATGCCAAATGGAGAAGACCCGGATGACTTTATTAAAAAGAACGGTAAAGACAAATTTACTGAATTCCTTAAATCTAAGAAAATAATACAGTCTTATATTTGGGATGTATATCTGTCAGAAGTAAATATAAGAAATCCTTTTGAAATCTCAAAATTTGAAAAAAAGATTAAGAGTTTATGTTATGCAATTAAAGATGAAACTTTAAAAAAGTACATCTTAGAAAACTTTTTAAGTAAATTAAAAGATCTAACACCTATTCAAAACTTTAAAAAAGTTTTTACTCCATATATAAAAAAAAATTTTAATGTATTAAATGAAACTAAGAAACTACACAGAGAACAAAGTAATTTTTCAAAAGCAGAAATTAAAGAACGATCAATTTTATATATACTCTTAAATTATTTAGATATTGCGCAAAGCAAAATTGATGATCTTTTAAAAATTAATTTTTCAAATGTGCAAAACGAAGATTTGAAAAAAGAAATAATTAAGCAGATGAAATCTGACAGTAGTTTAGAGAACAATAAGCCTAAGATTCACGAAAGATACAACATCTTAGTTAGTGAAATTGAAAAAAATACTAACTTAAAAAATATACTTCTTAAGAAAGAAGATGAGGAACGCATTGAAATACTAAACGACTTAATAGAAGAACTAAAAGAAATGAATCAATTAAAACAAATTGAATTTTTGGAGAATAAGGTGGCAAAGAATCTAGACGAAGCTTCTTATTCTGAGCTAATCAAGCTTAAAAGCCAGCTAAATAGCGAATAAAAAAAGATAGATTTTAGAAAAATACATACTATATATAACTTCGCTTTAAATAAAAATTTAGCCTTAATGGTAGAAAAATTAATTACAAAATCATTTGAAAGACTTCTCGATAAGGGAAAAGTGCGTGGGTTTATAACTTACGACGAACTAAGTAAGTCATTAGGTAAGAGAAGTAGCTCTTTTGAAAATGTTGAAAAAGCATTTATGATTATTTTAGATCATAGTGTTACCCTTGTAGAAAGAAAATCCCAGTATCAATCAAATAAAAAAAAAGATGCGCCGGTTGCAGGAGAAGAAAAAAAAACCGATAAAAGCGATGATCCAATTAGAATGTATCTTAGAGAAATGGGTGGTGTCGAATTACTTTCTCGTGAAGGTGAAATAGCAATAGCAAAAAGAATTGAAGCTGGAAAAGATGTTATGACTAATGCTTTAACTCAAAGTCCATTAGTAGCCAAAAAAATATACGAGTGGAAAGAAAAAATTGCAAGCGATGAGCTTTTAGTAAGAGATATTATAGATATAGACTCTACATACGAAGATTTCGAAACAGATGCTGTAGAAAGTAAAAAGCTAAAAGCAGAGAGTAATGATAAAAAAAATAAAGAAGAAAATAAAAAATCTGGTGAAGCGACACCAGCCGTAGCAGGAGAAGAAGATGAGTTCAATGTTTCTCTCGCAAAAATGGAAGAAGAAATAAAACCTAAAATTATAAAAATTATAGATAACTTAACTAAAGATTATATAAAATTACAGAAGTACCAAAGAGAAAAACTAGATTGCATCTTAACTTCTAAAGAACTTTCAGTTTCAAAAAATAAAAATTTTAAAAAAACCCAATCTACATTAGTTGATAATTTTAAGAATTTACAACTTTCACCTAACGTTGTGGAAGAGTTAGTTCAAGCGCACTACAAAGAAAATAAAAAAATTGTTTCCTTAGAAGGAGTTCTTCTTAGATTAGCATTAGACAATAAAATTACTCGTGAAGAGTTTTTAAAATATTATATTGGTAACGAAATAAACCCAAAATTTGAATCTTTTTTAACTGAAAATCCAATTTGGAGAGCTTTTTTCAAAAAGTTTAAAAATGATTTTGGTGAAATTAGAGAAAGATTAGTAGAATTTAGTGAAAAAATAAGTCTTTCAGTTGGTGAGTTTAAAAAGCTAGTTAGTAGAATTCAAAAAGGAGAAAGAGAATCGCGAATAGCAAAAAAAGAAATGGTAGAAGCTAATCTAAGATTAGTAATTTCTATAGCTAAAAAATATACAAATAGGGGACTACAGTTCTTAGACTTAATCCAAGAAGGTAACATTGGTCTCATGAAAGCCGTAGATAAATTTGAATACAGAAGAGGTTATAAATTCTCTACCTATGCTACTTGGTGGATCAGACAGGCAATCACAAGATCTATTGCTGACCAAGCTAGAACAATCAGAATTCCTGTTCATATGATTGAAACAATAAATAAAATTGTAAGAACACAAAGACAAATAATGAGTGAGTTTGGAAGAGAACCAACACCAGAAGAGCTTGCCAAAAAACTTGCGATGCCTTTAGAAAAAGTTAGGAAAGTTTTAAAGATTGCAAAAGAACCAGTTTCACTTGAAACTCCTGTAGGAGATGAAGAAGATAGTAGCCTTGGTGATTTTATTGAGGATAAAAATGCTCTTCAACCTTTAGATACGGCCATTCAGTCTAACTTAGGCGAATCAACAACTAAAATATTAGCTTCACTAACCCCTAGAGAAGAAAGAGTTTTAAGAATGCGTTTTGGTATTGGAATGAATACTGATCACACATTAGAAGAAGTAGGTTTACAATTTTCAGTAACAAGAGAAAGAATAAGACAAATTGAAGCTAAAGCTTTAAGAAAACTTAAACATCCAAGTAGATCTAAACAACTTAAAAGTTTCCTCGAAAAATAAATTCTGCTATACACAATACTGTGTCGGGCCTGTAGCTCAGTTGGTTAGAGCAGTACACTCATAATGTATTGGTCGTAGGTTCGAGTCCTACCGGGCCCACCAATTAATTATTAATAAATTCTTCTAATTTTAAAAGTAAAATATTCAGATCATTATTATTTGAATTTAAAACAGAAGAGAATTCTTCTTTTTGAGTTTTAGCTAAACTTAATCCCTCAACAATCAAATCTCTGACCAAAGGTTTAGCCGGGTCTTTTGTATAAACTCTCCAACTTATTTTAATTTCTGGCTGAGATGAACCCTCTAATATTTTTGAATTTACTATAGTATATGTCTCACTTTTTTGATCAGCACTAAGAACTTCAAATTTTTGTTTTGAATAATCTGTTAACCTAGAAGTTAAACTTTTTAAGAAATATTTTTGAAATGTTTTATTATATTTTTCAAGGGTATTTTTGTCTATTGTTTTTCTTGTACTACCCAATGCATACATTCCAAGTGCATTTATGTCTACATTCTCAAGAGCAATAATTTTAATTTTTTCTAATTTATCTTTTTTTGAAATATTTTTATCAGCTAACGTTTTAGTAGCATCATCCACAAGTTCTTGGATAAAAATTTTTGGATCTGAATTGTATGCAAAACTATTCGCGCTAAGAAAAAATAGTGTTAGCAGTACTAACGAGTTAATTATTTTTCTCATTTATAAAATTTATTTATTGAATTCAGCCCAATCATCTTCGTCTACAGACAAAAAAGTATTGTTTATTTTTTTTTCTCTACTTTGTAAATATAAGCTTTTCAAAGCTGAATACATATCTATAGAATTTTTTTCTAAACTATCTAGGTTTGTCATATTATCAGCTCTAAATTCTACAGCACCAACACTTTTGACTGAATAATAATCTAAATCACTTCCTGACATACTTAATAGCTCATGGTCTCTTATTGTAACGTGTGCAAAAGGATCAACAAAAGAATCCACAATCTTACCAAAAGAATCTCTCAATGTTGTCGGTCCTAATACTGGTAATACAAAATAACACCCTCCACTAAATCCGTAAGCACCTAAAGTTTGACCAACATCTTCCTGTTGATTTTTTAATCCCATTTTAGCAGCAGGGTTAGCAAAGCCAAGAACACCAACAGTCGAGTTTATTAAAAAACTTGCACCAGACTCACCTGCTAGCCTCCAGTTACCTTGAAGAAGATGATTAGGAACCGTTAGCAAGGTTGCTACGTTAGAAGTAAAATTTCCAGTGCCAGTTCGAATTGGTTTTGGTAATTTGTTATACCCAGCAGCAATTGGTCTTAAAACTGCTTTGTCAAAAACTTTATTAAATTTAAAAATGTTTCTACTGACTTTTTCGAAACATTCGCCCTCTGCCTCTGCCTTTAAACTAGTAGACATAAAAAGAATACTAGCTGATATGATAATTATAATTTTTTTAAAACTCATTCTGGTCTCTATATATATAAATTGTCTATTTTTACTAGTGCAAAAAAGCCACTATTACTATGAGTTTTTATGTTAATATAAAATTTTATTAGCTATGAAGATTAACATTTTTAACTCTCCAAATTATTCCACCAAAATTAGAGCAAAAAAAAATATAAAATTCTTAGTAATTCATTATACAGGAATGCAATCAGAACGTGTATGCGTTGAAAGATTATCAAGTAATAAAAGTAAAGTTAGCACGCACTATTTGATTAATAGAAAAGGAAAAATAACAAGAATGGTAGATGAGAAAAATGCTGCTTGGCATGCGGGAAAATCAAAATGGAAAAATTCTATCAATCTTAACGATCAATCGATTGGTATTGAGCTTGTAAATAAAGGGCATCAATATGGATACGAAAATTTTTCTAAAAAACAAATTTCCAAATTAATTTTGCTCTGTAAATATTTAATTAAAAAATATAAAATTAAGAAATCTAATATTCTTGGCCATTCAGATATTGCACCTTTGAGAAAAAAAGATCCAGGTGAAAAATTTCCTTGGTATTTTTTATCCCAAAAAAAAATTGGGTACTGGCACGATGTAAATAAAAAAAACATTAATAATCAAAATTTAAACAAAAGCGATTTACGTAAATTTTTTTTTAATAATTTATATAAAATTGGCTACAGATATTTTGATAAAAAAAAATCATCTAAAAGCGATCTAAAAATTATAAAAGTATTTCAAAGAAGGTTTAGACAAAATAAAGTTAATGGATTGATAGATCAAGAAATCTTTCAAATTAGTCATTATTTAGCTAGTTTTCTAAAATATTAGCTTGATTTCTGCCATATAAGTATAATAAAGCTTTATCGCTAGATAGTTGGCTTGTCGCTGTTAACTTTGGTTAACAGAGGAAAGTCCGGGCTCCATAAAGACACAGTGCCAGTTAATGGCTGGCGAGGGTGACCTTAGGGACAGTGCCACAGAAAATAAACCGCCTTATCAAGGCAAGGGTGAAAAGGTGTGGTAAGAGCACACCGGTTTTTTGGTAACAAAAAACGCATGGTAAACCCCACTGGGAGCAAGGCTAAATAGAGATGACATTGCGTTGATTTATCAGCGCTAAAAACAGTCTTTAGTTCGTTATCTGGGTTAGCTGCTTGAGTCTAAGCGTGAGTTTAGACCTAGAGAAATGACTGCTTTAATGACAGAACCCGGCTTACAGACTATCTAGCTAAGTAAACAATCTACTTAAAAAGACCTAAAAAACTTTATTTTTCATATTTTAGCTGAACGACTATTGTATTGACTAGATAAAATAAAACCCATATTATCCCATATAAACCCAAATAGGAGTTTTATTGATATATTTTAAAGAAAAGACTGTTTTAAAAAATTTATTTTTCTCAGCCTTTCTTTTTGTGTGGAGACAAAAAAATTATGTTTTTATCAAGTTACGAGAACAAATTAGACAAAAAAGGGAGAGTTTCAGTGCCAGCTAGCTTTAGGTCTCATTTAAGTTCTTTAGGATATAACGGTTTTATTGCCTACCCGTCTTTTAATCATGAAGCGCTTGAAGCATGTTCTGAAGACAGAATAGAAAAACTTTCAAACACAATAGATTCACTAAATCCTTTCGAAGAAAAAAGAGATTATTTTGCAACTTCAGTTCTTTCTGAAAGTGTAAGCTTACAATTTGATAGTGAAGGTAGAGTTTTAATTACAGAAAAATTATTAGATCATGCAAAAATTAAAAACAGTGTCCTATTTGTTGGTCAAGGCAAAACTTTTCAAATATGGGAATCTAAATCTTTTGAAAAATTTAAAATAGTTGCAAGAAAAAAAGCATATCAAAATAGATCTAACTTAAAATGGGATAACAAACAAACTGGGGAGAAAATATGACAATAAGAATAGGTAGTGGAGAGCTTAAGGAATTAAAACCAAGAATATTAGTTTTAGGTGTCGGTGGTGCTGGTGGAAATGCAATAAATGCTATGATTGAAGCAGGTATGCAAGGTGTAGAATTTGCTGCGGTTAATACAGACGCTCAAGATTTAAAGTTAAGTAAAGCTGACGCAAGAATTCAAATTGGTACATGTTTAACGCAAGGTTTAGGAGCTGGAGCAAAACATGATATCGGACAAGCTGCTGCAGACGAATCTCTAAATGAAATAATAAATTTTTTACAAGGTGCTAATATGGTTTTCATCACCGCTGGTATGGGTGGAGGAACTGGAACAGGAGCATCAGGCGTAATTGCTAGAGCAGCAAGAGAACTTAATATTTTAACTGTTGGTGTAATCACTCTTCCTTTTTCTTATGAAGGACCTAAAAGAATGCGTAGAGCAATTGAGGGAATGAATGAATTAAAAAAACATTTAGACACTTCTATAGTTGTTCCAAATCAAAATCTTTTTAAGGTTGCTAGCGAGACGACAACATTTGAAGATTCATTTCACTTATCTAATGATGTTTTAAATCACGGAGTTCAAAGTATTACGGACCTAATGGTTAAACCAGGAATTATAAATTTAGATTTTGCAGATGTTGAAACTGTTATGAGTTCAATGGGAAAAGCTATGATGGGTACCGGTGAAGCAGAAGGTGAGAACAGAGCTTTAACTGCAACTGATATGGCTTTAAATAATCCATTAATAGATGATTATTCCCTTAAAGGAGCAAGAGGTCTATTAGTAAATATAACTGGTGGAAAAGACATAACGCTCTTTGAAGTAGATCAAGCTGTAAATAAA
>Ga0308010_1002249_pt1 | contig 10188 bp, 8 predicted proteins | sample Neamet129_FD_202368 | JGI IMG/M metagenome (GOLD analysis project Ga0308010, IMG submission 202368) | Marine microbial communities from water near the shore, Antarctic Ocean - #129 | ecosystem: Environmental > Aquatic > Marine > Unclassified | place: Southern Ocean | collected 2014-07-24 | reverse complement strand
AATGAAACAATTTCAATTACTTCTGAAAATAATGATGTATGACGTTCATCTTTTAATTTAATTCTATTTATAAGATAACTTATTTTCTTCAAATCTGTGTTACTCATGTTGTTATCGCCTGTACATATATAAATATAAATAAATGTCACCATAAAAAACACATTATTATGGGTATTCTGGAGATATAAAATGAATATTAATTATTAAAAAAAACCTGTTTAATAGAGGAAGTTTAATAATCACCCATCACATAAAAGGAATATAGTGCAAATGAATTCGATCCGAAAAACGGAACCCTCTAGGACCAGATGTAAAAAGAAAAAATCGACAACTACACATACCCAGAAAGCATCATATAAAAAGGGAAGGGTTGGAAAAGTACATGATAATTTCGACCCATTCATTGATAATGATACAGATGAAAACCATCAAATGTATTGGGAGAGTACGGGTGATAGACTCGTGTATTATGTCGCTTGTAACGATATATCTAAGGTAAAAAGAATGTTATATACCCATAGTAGTTTAATTGAAGATGATACAGATGATACAGAGGATGGCTGGCCATACTCTCCATTTTTCAGAGCCATTTCAACATGTATTGACGATGATTTATTTGACATGTTCAAATTGATAGTGGGTAAAGCTGCGACACATACTGTCCACAGTATAATGGGACGAATGAGTTGTATGAACGAGACAAAATATTTTACAGAGATTTTAAAAAGAATAGGAGAGTTCAAGCATGACGCATTAAGCCACGTGTATATGGACATAATAATAGTTGATTATTCTAGAGTACGAACAAATATTTCTTTATTGAGAGATAATGGGGCAGATATTTCATATGCTCTATGTGGAGATAATCTTACAGATTTCAAATTTATATGTACGTGCATTGAATTGGGTGCAGATATAGACGCCAAATTACCATGGGGGGGAGATGATTCTGTCATGGATTCTCTTCGAGAGCGTGTAGAATTATTATCACGAGCGGATCGTGGTGGATGGGGGTGGGTGGCTGAGTCTCCATTTATAGATAGATATCTGGCTCTCTTTAGTGAAATAGATAGGAACCGTGCATCCGTGAAAATCCAGAGGTTAGCTCGCAGGATATGTGCGCGAAATAAGGTAGATATTATGCGCCACATTCCATACTTTCTATTCGGTAAAGATTTTGGAGAATATAGACAAGATATGCTTGGTGTAAGGAGGGATTTATGGGTTAATAATTAAACGTACTTCAATTCTATCATGTTTTACAGACTTTGTTTCATTTGTGTAATATGCCGAAAAAATCAGAATAATTTAATATGCCGAAAAAATCAGAATAATTTAATGTGCCGAAAATCCCTCCCCCTAGGATGTCTAGAACACTAAACCCTATCCCCTGGGGATTTGCGAATTGGCATTTCTATATTAATTATTAATTTAGAGATCCCACCCACCACCGACCCTGCCCACATCGATCACAACTTTCATCTCCCTCCAACTTTAAGCCAAAAAGTAATTTATACAACATGAGCATCGCAAGCATGTTTGGAAGGATCGGAAACTTGATGATGGGAGGAAGATCATGTATGGCTGGTCTAATCCAGAGGAGAGAACAAGAGCCGGTTGAAAATTCTATACAAGAGTCTTCATTCTGGGATAACCCTCAGCAATCTATCCTCGAAGCTCTGAGGTATGTCTGTGTCGATCCCACATCTGGGTTTAACAACGCGGATAATATCAAGTTTACGGATGCCAATGGAACCAGTCTCAGCATAGCACAGGGGTTTAACAATGCGAAGGCAAACCCTCTTCCTGGTATGGAGTTTCTTCAACCCAACTCTTTGGCCGGTATAGATCTTGCCCCGGGAAGCGAAATATGTGTGATTGGACACACACAGTCCGGAAAAACACTGGCGGCTTGGTACAAGATGTACTGCATGGCCGTTACCCACGGACTTGTACCTGTCATGTTTGCGATGAACCGCCGGTCGGAGCCGGAGCGTTTTGCCAAGGATGCTGAAAAGTTCAACAAGCTTGTTGAAACCGTCATCAAGATCCTGGGCCTTGAAGGGTGCGAAGAACAGGTTTTTTGGTTTACCAGTGTTCACGGTGACGGATCAGGAGAAACCGCTATCTGGTCAAAAGAGAACGGAAACAAGAAGAAACTTACATCGGTTTACATAGACGGTCAGGAACAAAAGATCACAAAGAACGACAAGGAGGAGCATGCTAGCAAGTTTGAAACGTACGGGCAGGCTCTTAAGGGGTGGTCTAACAACCGCTCTATAGCAGTCATGGTAACCATTGCCAATGACACCCGGTTCAAGAGGATGGAAACGATCATCGAAGAAATCTGTGAAAAGAACGGCTACGTCGAAACCGAAACGGGAACACACGCTAAATTCTTCAGTGTGTGCGACGAATCGGACAAGCTCATCACCCAAGAGGATCTCACATCGACACGGGCCAGGTTCTTCGGTAGGCAATTTTCGGTGAAGAACGAGCACGGAAATCTCATGCAGTTTCAATCTCTGTACCAAGCACCTATGGCTCTTATGGACCTCACGGCAACGCCGCAAATCCAGGCCATAGTTCAGAGGCAATCGTGGAGGGTGACCAGGGACCCTGTTGAAATGGAGCCGTCAAAGAACTTCTACGGTTACATCAAGTACCTCTACCAGGTGTACAACATCATCAACCGTGTTTTCTCCGAGAACTGGGTGGACATGATCGGAAATATGATCTTGACGCCATTCATTGAAAGCGCATTGGTCTACATTGTCTCCAACACCGAACAACGCAAGCGGTGCAGGCAGGCGGCTAAGGAATTCCAATCTATATTTGCGGTGGCATGGGATGGGGACCACGTATACGCGGCCACGATGAAAGATGAGTACATCACAGTGTTGGGAAACGTTTCTCTTGTAAACCGTACACTGGAGGTGATGTTTGGTCTTCCATCCAATAGTCTTAAGGAAAACAAACAGTTTGAAAAGATTGTTACGAATGGGATTACGACTTTTGAAACTGTCAGTCGGTCGTACGTCACCAGTTACCCTATCCTGATGGAACTTTTTTCCAGACTTGTTGACATGGGGAATGTACACAAGACTGTTCTTTTTGCTGGATTTATGGCTTGCCGTGGTACACCCATTAAGTCGTTCTTGAACCACAAGTTCGGTCTTACATTTATGTATATAGGTAGCTGCGCCAACGCTGAGAGTCTTGTACAGCTTGCGGGACGTCTTTGTGGAATTGTTTCGAGCACGGAATTGTTTAGGACATTCATGGAAGAAATGGAGGATGGTACCATGGTAAGTAGGACAGTTAGGCACACTAAGAGTCTATGGGCATCAAAAAAGATCCATAGGTTCCACCGTATGTCACTAGAGAAGACACCTATCCTGATGTATCTTATCCAGTGTAAAGTCAATGTTCACGACGCACTGGCTGATATGGAAAAGATAGTTTCGGGAGTTCGCACAGGGTCCCCTTACATACCCAGTGTGGAGACTAGGGCTGTTATCAACGCACTCATGGTAGACGGACCGGATTCTAGGTTGGGTGCAATGGGTACCGTACACAAGAAGCGTAAGGCTTTTGATAAGGATATTGGTACCGAGGCTAAGAGGAAGTCTGTTGCGAAGCCGGTGTTTTCTTTTGATGCTCCACGTGCTAGAAGCTTTGAGGCCGAAAAAGAGCACACGGAAGGTGCTAGGTACGGATCTATCGTGGAAGATAACGACGAGTGCGCGATATTTGTTTCGGAGAAGTTGGGTTGTTTCAAGACTATTTCTTCCTACATCAAGTCTAGGTCTACCGGAGGTGTAAACGATTTCGTAGACGTTGACGGGGTGGTTTCTCAGGATTTTATCAACTTCCTTGTTGAGGCAAGTGAAAGCAGCGATAAGAATTCTACCACCATTTGCAAGATGGGTTCTCCACCCTCCAGGTCTAACGCGTGTAACTACGTTGAGATTAAGGCAAATAGGGCGACCCAGTACCAGAATAAGAGTACAATGGTTAAGATCTCTGGGTGCCACAACGCTGTATCTAAGGGCGTTGGGAAGTACCTTAAGACGGTTTACATTTCGCGTTCAGAGGTTACGGTGGCTCCCCCGGCCCCGGTGGCTCCCCCGGCCCCGGTGGCTCGACAGGCTGCACCTCGCAAATCACCCTCTAAGGGTGTTATCGGTATGAAACTATGCGAGTTCATCAGGGACACTATGGGACAGGGCGGTAACGTTCCAATTGCGCGTGCGGAAATGGTAGCAAGGTTTATTGGCGAGAATTCGGTCGGGGCGTCAATTTGGGGTGACTGGGTAGAAAAGCTGGAAACAAACAAGGTGGGAATGGAAGCTCTTCTGAGGTCGCATATGACGGGTATAGTGGAGAACGGTCGGCTGGAAGATTATTCTATTGGACAAAGGAGGATTCAAAACTCTAACCTTTACGAATTCTTTTTCGAGCCTTGAGCACTGGGCTCTCATTGGACTTTGGTGGGAATATTAATTTATTAAAAAAACAACATGAAGTGTACGCACTATAAAAACTTGGCTCGCTTCGGCGTTGATGTTCCAAGGCACATACACTAAATGTCATATACGAATATCTTCTCTATGACCACTGTTTTAGTTATACCATTCATTCTAGGAAATTCTGCTATACATTTGAAATCGTCTGGTGCATTTCTCTCTGAGATTAACACGATATTCTCTTCTGACCATTTTCTCATGGTTTCCCAGAACAAAACAGAGTCGAATCTCAGTAAATTTTTAGCTCCATAGTTGAAACATGAATTTGAATAAGGAGGATCACAATATATCAAAGCACCTGAAGGAATATGGTCTATGTAGGATCTATTATTCATAAAAAACACATCTTTCATTGTATCCTTGAAATTAGATTTTTGAATCCTTCGAATTGCTCTACCCATACCGTCTTCACAAAACTTCACCCATTTCATACCCCTAAAACTACAACCAAATGCTATATATGCATACATTGGATCAGATTCATCACCATTTATCTTGGTTTCTTTAAATTTTTCATTTGTTATCGGTGTAGGTTCCCATCCATCCTGTATACCCTTCCAAAAAGAAATAATACATTCTTCATAGTCACACCCTATAATTGATGGCCTACCACCTTCCCCTGCAACATGGCGCAATACACCAGCCATTCCTACAAAAGGTTCCATATATGACATTGAATTAGCACCTGTTAATTCAAATTCATAATCTTTAATAATCTCGTGGATTTTTTTCCCTATCCTCATCTTACCACCCACATATTGGCACATAATTAGAATTTGTATACCTACACATAAGATTATTTTATCCATTCTATATTCGCGAAAATATTAAACGAGTATTGTGTTAGTATGTTCTATATTGTATGGAGGGGTATCATTATAGATACCAGAGAATGTATTAATACTCATCTGTCTAGGTACCATATATTTATAGACATACTTCCATGACATATATGGAGCCATACTGGAAAACCTAACCTTTAATTCGTCGACACTTATCAAATTAGGTAGAATAAACCAGTCGGATGATGTATTCACACTAGACTTCGTTTTTATACTCAAGGTGCTTATTTTCTTTTCCATTTTCCCAATGTCATCGGTAAATACCCCAATATACCCCCAATTCTTATACATTATACATTTAGGAAGACAATTAGATGCTTCATTAGGTGTAATTATCCAAAAGTCAGATGTAAAATACTTCCTTACAAACCCATCTTCCATACACGTATTTATGCTGTTTTTCACACGAATATTCGTTATTTTTACAAACGGTATAACAACCCTGAATGTCAAATTAATACGACAAGGATCATGACCATGTTCTATACCCCCAGGAGGTAGACAATGCATATATCGTGAATTAATGTCACCACTAAAAATAAGAAGAGATCCACTTTCTAGATTTAATTCTATAGTATTATTTGTTTCTTTGTGTAAAAATAGAAACTTTCTTGGATAACCAATTGTTAAAGAAGCAATAATGGGTAAAGAATTACTCTCAGAGTCAGAGTGGTAACCTATATGATCCTTACTACTTTCATACATATTGTAGAGACAATAGTTTACAGTTGCACTATTGGGAATTAATCCTCTTTTACGTAAAAGAACCGTCAATATAGATGCATATTTATCGATAAGTGTCCCTTCCCATGGTAGACCAGGTACATTTACAACTTTACTTTCTGTAACCAATGCTTCTCCAGATAAAGACAAACCTCCACGCAACCTGTTACTTTTACTACTCCTTACGAAAAGACGATTCCCGAGGGTAATTAACTGTTCTTTTATTGTTTCTGGATACTCTATAAAAGCCCCATCATATAATACATTACCATTGTCTGTGTCAAAATTCTCGGTTAAATCCAACATCATCATAACACATGTCCATATTATTTAGACCATAATATGGACACAGAATTCAAATCAATATACTGTTTTCACACACACCGGCTGACGGAGATTGGAGATAAATCTCAGAGAACTTGTATATAGACAATTGTACAGGGACTACATACTCGTATACATATTTCCACTTCATATATGGATCTATAGATGAGAATTTTATGACTAATTCATCAAGGCTTAATTTATTTGGGAGAATGAACCAGTCAGATGAAGAATGTACACGGGATTTGGATGTTTCAGACAATTTGTTTATCTTATTACACATTTTCACCATATCACATGTAAAATTACCAACAATCCCCCAATTCTTATACATTATACACTTATTTAACATAGTCAAAGATTCGGTAGGCGTGATGATCCAAAAGTCATCCGTAAAAGATTTTCTCGGAAACCCGGTAATACCAGAAGTTTTAACACCTGTACGTGAAATAGGATTTTTTATGATTTCTACAATTTCTGGGAATACCACCCTAAATGTTAAATTGATACGCCAAGATTCTTGGCCAGATTTAATACATATAGGTGGAACGCAATGCATATATCTTTGATTGATGTCACCGCTGAAAATCAAAAGAGAACCATTTCCTAGACTTATCTCGTTCGTATTATTTGTCTCCTTGTGTAAAAATACAAATTTTCGCGATAACCCAATAGTAAGAGATGCAATAACATTCATAGAATTTCTTTCAGAATCACTATGATAACCAATCCTATCCCTACCTGACTCATACATGTTATACAAACAGTAGTTAAGTTTTGAACTTTTAGGTATAATTTCTATTCCATGAAGAAGAGTTGTCAGTGATTTTGCCAATACTTCTACACAAGTACCTCCCCATGGAATACCAGGAACACCGTTTATTGTTCTTTCAGAAACGAGAATCTCTTTACCAGTCACGCACATCCCACCCCTTACACGATTACTCCTGCCTGTCCGTGGGAATTTAGTTCCTATTTGCAATAATTCTTCCTCTATAGATGAAGTGTCGTTAATGAAATTTCTATCATATAATACCTTACCATCGTGTGTGTCAAAATTGGACGTAAGATCAATCATTCATTTCCATATAATTAGAACCACATAAAAACGAAAGAGTTTGTAACCCATAGTTTTTTGAGGCGAATATTTATATATATGGAAATATATAAGGTATACCATGTGTCAATACGCAGGGGGTAAGGCAAAGCTTGGGAAAAGAATATCTTCTTCCATATTGAAATATGAATACGGGTTAACTGGTTCAAATAATTCCCCCTATTTCGAACCATTTGTTGGGATGGGTGGTGTTCTTAAATATATATGTGAAGACAGAGAAAGACAGATATTTGCATGTGACAAGGAAAAATGCATAATCAATTTCTGGAGGGGTATACAAGAAGGATGGACCCCACCGGAAGAAATGGACAAGGAGACATATAAATCCATAAGATCTGGTAATGTAGAAAATGAACTTTATGCATTTTCTGCTTACGGGTGTAGCTTTAAAGGGATGAGATGGGCAGGATTTTACCAAGAGGCATTTGACATTGCTACAAAGCGTTTAGAAAAAAACAATTTCAAAGAAATCGTAAAGAATGTTCACTATTTAGACCCGTCTTCATATATAGATCATGACCCACATGGTATGACCATATATTGTGATCCTCCATATAAAAAATGCAATTTTATTGCAATAAGGAAAAATCTTCTATCTTTTGATACAGATATGTTCTGGGAAACAATGAGGAAATGGTCACTTGATAATATAGTAATAGTGTCTGAGACAGAAGCACCAGATGATTTTATACCCATATGGACATATGTACGGATGAATGGTATAACACAGAATGGTACAATAGAAGAGAAACTGTTTGTTTTAAAATAATAATAAAATTAAAATCCAACCTCCCGAAGTTTGTCTGAAATATATAAATTTTGAGGATTCTTTCCTCATATTATATACAATGACACAATATGCAGGTGGGAAATCCAGAGTCGGTAAGAAGATTCATAATAAAATAAGAGAATATGAGTATTTGAAAACAGGGGAGAATATCCTCCTTTGTCCAATAGAATAATCTTCCAGCCGACCGTTCTCCACTGAGAAAATATTATCGTTTAAATATCATTCTTATAAATGTATAGAGTTAGATATTATAAGGTATATGTGTCAATACTTTGGAGGAAAGATTAGGATAGGAAAATATATATATGATGCGATAGAACATGTAGAAATATGTATACAGGGTGATATAAGTCCATTATATTTCGAACCCTTCCTTGGTATGGGTGGGGTATTCAGACATTTTGCAGAAGAAGGAAATAGGGTATGCATTGGGTGCGATTCCAATTCTGATCTAATGTTAATGTGGGAAGGATTACATGATGGATGGGAACCCCCCAGGAATGTTGATTTTAATACACACCAGATTTCCAAACATGAACCTCCTTCTGCTACACGGACATTTATAGGATTTGGATCTAGTTATATGGGTAGATTTTTTAGTGGTTACACTGATACATGCAGGAAGTCTTATAATCGTGTAATGTCTATTAGAGATACAGTTATGATGGATAGTAATGTTTTCATGGGAAGTTCAGATTATTCTACACATGATCCATATGGAATGACAATATATTGTGACCCTCCTTACATGGAGTCTGGTCTGTCAAACAACCTTATCCGTCATTTCGATAATTTTGATGCAGATTCATTTTGGGAACGAATGAGATTATGGAGTAAAAACAATATAGTTTTAATATCTGAAACATCCTCTCCGTCTGATTTCTTTCCTGTATGGGAGAAACAGGTAGGTAGGAATTTTTACAAAGAATCTGGGTTCTTCAATGGTAAGAGTGGAAGAACAGAAAAATTGTTCTTACATGAAACATATCGTAAATACACACACAAAGGGATTTTGACATAAATCAGTCCCCCATTATATATAATGACTCTGTTTCACTATTCGAATACTTACCGTATTTGAGATTTCTTGGTGTAAATTCGACTACTTTGGAGCTTAATGAAATTGCTTTCTCTATCCCACTCATTTCGTTAACTATTATTACGTTGTTCTTTTTCATTTCACCACACCAATCCCAGAAAGAATCGTGGTCGAATTTCAATCTATTGTCATATTCATCATAATACTTGTTCAGTTTCTGATACGGTGGGTCGCAAAAAATTATATTCTTTTTGAGATGACTGAATTGTGTATAATCCCCATTTGAGAAGGTAACATTGTCTAGACATTCACCCCGATGAATAACATTCTTTTTAGCAGTCCCAATTCTTAATACGAGTTCTTCCATGTACACTTTGAAGTAAAGACCCCCGAATGATAGACAATGTCCAATGAATCCTTTCTGTGCAGAACTTTCACCATTCCCTTTGAGAGACAGATAATATTCTTTAGATACATTCGATATATCAGGTTCCCATCCAATCTGTAGAGATTTCCACATTTCAATCATAGATCCATTCGTGTCACCTGCTAAGAATGTTAGTTTATCGTTATTTTGTGGGAGATGTTTAATAACACCACACGCCCCACAGAAAGGTTCACAGTATCCCTCAATATTTTCATCATTATCGATAATTTCTTGGATGATGTTAGAAATCTTTTTCCCTGAACGTGTTTTACCTCCATGATATTTCATTGTGTATACAGTGTGTATATAAAAACCATTCGCTTTGATCTCATACTACGCGTCATATCAAATAAATAAAATATATATATACGTATTATATAATGGTACAATATGCTGG
>Ga0308010_1002237_pt1 | contig 10211 bp, 4 predicted proteins | sample Neamet129_FD_202368 | JGI IMG/M metagenome (GOLD analysis project Ga0308010, IMG submission 202368) | Marine microbial communities from water near the shore, Antarctic Ocean - #129 | ecosystem: Environmental > Aquatic > Marine > Unclassified | place: Southern Ocean | collected 2014-07-24 | reverse complement strand
GATTTTAAAAAATAACATAGAAGAGCCTATTGATTTAATTCAATCTGTTCAATCTGAATCTGATCTAGAGACGACCAAAGAACATCAATTAAATTCTGATTCAGAAAAAGAAGTTGAACCAAACCAACAGGTAAAAACAAAAAAAATATCAAATCCTGATAAAGAAAATATAAATATTGATTCTTCAAAAACATCTGTTAGTCTTGATAAAGGTTTAGAGAAAACTAAAAATTCTTTTTTTTCTAAATTAGGAAAAGTATTAATTGGAAAAAGTAAAGTAGATGATGATGTGCTGGATGATCTAGAAGAGGTCCTTATAACCTCTGATGTGGGAGTAAAAACAACAATAAAAATTATTGAAAATATAGAGAAAAGGGTTTCTAAAGATAAGTTTTTAGGATCTAAAGAATTAAATAAAATTTTAAAGGAAGAAATTGCAGGAATTCTCTTGGAGCAACATTCGAATATTAGTTCAGGTTTTGAATCGCCTTTACCGCAAAATCCATATGTAATTATGGTAGTAGGGGTTAATGGTGTTGGTAAAACAACTACTATTGGAAAGTTAGCAAATAAATATAAATTACTTGGTAAAAAAGTAATTTTGGGAGCTTCTGACACCTTTAGAGCTGGAGCTATTGACCAACTTCAGGTTTGGGCAGATAGAGTTGGTGTAAAATTAGTTAAACAATCTATGGGAAGTGATCCGGCTTCAGTAGCTTTTGATACTTTAAAATCAGCAAAATCTCAAAAAGTTGATGTAGTTATTATAGATACGGCAGGTCGACTGCATAATAAAGTAAACCTAATGAATGAACTTACTAAAATAAAAAGAGTTATGGGTAAAGTTATCCCTGAATCTCCTCATGAAGTTTTACTTGTTTTAGATGGATCTACTGGTCAGAATGCTTTTGAACAAGCTAAAGAATTCTCTTCCGCTACTGATGTTTCATCTTTGGCGATAACTAAATTAGATGGAACTGCCAAAGGTGGAGTTGTTTTGGGAATTTCTCATCAATTCAAAATACCAGTTAAGTATATTGGAGTAGGTGAAAAAATTGAAGACTTACAAATTTTTGATCCGAAATCTTTTGTTGACTCTTTTTTTAGTTAATAAATTAATCTAGTTCATTATAGCTTCGATTTCCACTAAAAAACACCGCATTAGCCATAAAAAGTTTTCCATTTTCCCAAAAAGCTCTAAATAGAGGATTATCTACCATATAAACTATATTTCCTTGACCTAAATTTTGATTTCCAAACAACAAACTATCACCTTGTTTTGAAGAAACATTTGAACCTACAAAACCAGAGTGAGGTAAAATATCACTTTTAAGATAAGCAACGTTTTGATTTTTTAAAAGCTCATAAGCAACACCTGAGAGTTTTAAAGTGTAATAGTGGCTTTCATAACCATATGCTATTGGATGAGATGGATCTATTGAAGCTTTGTATATACTTCCAGTGATTAAATTACTTATATATTTTCTTTTTCTTAAACTGTTAGGACTTGTATCAGGTTTATCATTTATTGAAGACTTTTTTATTGAAATTTCAAATGGTTCAATTCCTGCTAAAGAATTTAAGGCACTGCCTATAGAAATTAAAGTACCCCCATTTCTTATCCAATTTGTCAAATCAGTTTTTATAGAATTAAAATTATAACGACCTGATGGTATAATTAAAACATCAGTTTTTAAAAGAACTTCTTTGTCTAATCTGGATTCATTCACATAATTTACTGGATAATCTAATTGTTGTTCAAAAAAGTGTATTATTTCACCTGAATTATAAGTTGACGAATTCCCTTCAGTTAGTAAGCTTATTCTAGGTGGAGATATTAAAGATAATTTATCTGAGCCAAGATCAGGACCAAAAGATGAGTAGCCTGAAGATAATTGAGTAATTTCACGATCATTACTTTCTGCAATAGTAGTAATTATATTTTTAAGTTCAGAATCTGAAAAGTTCAAATTATCTCCTTTTAACATAAAAAGAGAGCCTCTTTTCCAGTTAATATTTTCATTTTTTAAAAGGGTATTGTTAAACCTAACTTTGATTTTTGATTTCAGTAAATCTCCTAAAAACTTAGCATCCTCCATGCTATCCCACTTAGAGGCCCATCCGTAAGCATTTTGATTAGTAATTGTTTTAATATAGTTTTTCTTTTCATATTTTATTAAATCAATATTTTCTTTTGTTGCAATAGCATTTAGACCATATGCGTATGGAAGTGCCCATGCAGTTATGTCATAAGTAAGTGAGTCTGTTAACAAAGTTTGAGGCTCAAATAAAACATGTGCCATTTTACCTTTAACTTGATTTGTAGAAATTATAAGGTTGTTATGCCTAAGTTTAAATGATTTAGTTGTTTTTGAATTGTAGTCATAACCTTTAATCTTTTTATTTAATTTGGGAGATCCATATTTAATCTCATGTCTATCAAGAAGGGTTTTTAGTTTATTTATGTTGTCTAAATTCCCACTAAGCACAAAGTTTTTATATTTAGTCGATTTGTTTTTGTAAAATTCTTGATAAGCTACATTTAGTTTTTTGATGTTCTGTGAAGCAATTTCTACCGTTGATATACTAGTTGTGTAGTGATGATTAATTCGATCAATTAGTGTAAGTTCAATTCCTTCTCCATTGTTAAGTCCAAGACCGGCTCTTCCACCTCCTGCTTGTTCATATGTCATCCCAATTGCTCCAAGAAATGAAGGGTACGAATCCCCATAGCTAGGGTATAGTAAATCAAATCTTTCTTTAGTATAGTAGAACCAACCATTTTTATCAAAATATTTAGCATGGTTTTTTGCAATTATATCCTGAAAAGATCTTTGAAAATCTGTAATATTTTCATGAACAGGTTCGGCAGCGGGTGCAAAATAATATGGAGAATTCACTCCCTGTTCATGAAAGTCTACATGAATATGTGGTAACCATTTATTATATTTTATTAGTCTCTGTTGAGTTTCAATTTGTGTTGCCCAGGCCCAATCTCTATTTAGATCAAATGCATAGTGATTTGTTCTTCCATTTTGCCATGGTTCCTTGTGTTCTCGAGAAAAAGAGTTAGGGTTATAGGGCAGTCTTTTCTTTTGTTTATACCAATTCACATAACGGTCTCTTCCATCAGGATTAACACATGGATCAATTATAACAATCGTATCTTTAAGCCAATCCTTATATTTGGTAATTAAATTATAAATTGTTTTCATTGAAGCTTCTGTGCTTGAAGATTCATTGCCGTGTACATTATAACTTAACCAAACTATAGCCTTATCTGAGTTTAATTCACCAATTTCAGATCCTGAATTTTTTAGATGATTTTTTCTTATTTTTTCAATATCTTTTAAGTTCTCAGGACTTGAAATGAATGCTAATTGAAGTAAACGTCCCTCATTTGTCTTTCCATATGACTCAATTTTCACCCAGTTTGAGTTCAATCCTAAATATTTATAATAATCAACCACTTGATGATGTCGAGAAAAAACAGTGCCAAGTTCATAACCTAAAAAGGAATCAGGGGAAATTAAATCTTGAGCTTTAGAACTAAAGCTTATTATTGATAAACACAAAAGGAGATGCTTTTTTAACATAATTCATTATTTAAAAGTAAAATTAATTGTTTTTAAACATTAAGGGTTATTAGTGTTATAAAAAATGAAATATCTTTACAAAAATAATTTTGAATGAAAGCCTACAAAATACCATATAATTCATTAAATATTCATTCTGAATTAATTAGGGACTATCAAGATAAAAACATGAATTTGTTTCCATTGATAAACTCTTTTCCTGACACAGATTCTCTTACTAATTTAGCTAATATAAAATCAAAAGAATTCTCTGATGTTAATAGGGGAAAGTTAATTGAATTTTTAAAAAAACAATATTCTGAAATAAACACATCTGAGAATGTTCAAAGAAATTTAAATTTATTATCTAAAAACAACTCAGTAACTATAACTACGGGTCATCAATTAAGTTTAATGACCGGTCCTCTATATTTTATTTATAAAATTGTAAGTGTTTTAAAGTTATCCATATTAATGAATAAAAGGAAAACCGGAATCAATTATATTCCTGTTTTTTGGATGGCTTCTGAAGATCACGACTTTGAGGAGGTTAGTAGTTTTTATTTTAAAGGAAAAAAAATTGTTTGGAATGAATCCAGTGGTGGACCTGTAGGTGAAATTAGTTTGGAAAAACTTGACTGTTTATCTTTATTTATAAAAGAAGAACTTGGACTTTCAGAATCTTCAATAGCTATCAAATCAATAATTAAAAAAAACTATTCAAAAACTAAAAACTTATCACAAGCAACGTTTGGTATTATTGATGAGCTTTTTTCTGACTTCGGATTACTGATTTTAGATCCTAACTCTAGAAAGTTAAAGGAAATCATGATTCCATTCTTTAAAGATGAATTATTTAATCAAAACTGCAAGAAGCATGTAGATGTTCAGATAAGCAAATTAAAAAACAACTATTGTGAAAATTACAAACCTCAAGTAAATCCAAGAGAAATAAATCTTTTTTACATAGCTAATGGAGATAGGAAAAGAATTATAAAAACCGAAAATGGATTTGAACTAAGTGATTCAAATATAAAATTTACTAGAAGTTCAATTGAAGAAGAGTTGATGAGTTTTCCTGAAAGATTTTCTCCAAATGTATTAATTCGCCCTTTATATCAGGAAGTGATTCTTCCTAATATTGCATATGTTGGTGGTGGTGGAGAGATTTCTTATTGGCTTCAATTAAAAGCTTATTTTGAAAACCAAAATATTATTCTACCTATTTTAATAGTTCGAGATTCAGCAATTTTAGTTTCCTCAAAAATTTCAAAAAAAATTGACAAGCTAAATATTTCATATTCTGACTTACTAAATGGAAAAAACCATTTAATTAAAAATAAGATTAAAGAACTATCAAGTATAAGTCTAGACTTAAAATTTTTGAAGGATAAACTTGATTCTCAGTTTATTTATTTAGAGAAAATTATTTCCAAAACTGATCCATCTTTTGAAGGAGCCGTTAAAGCACAAAAAGCTAAACAATTTAAAGGAATAGAAAATCTTGAGAAAAGACTTTTAAAAGCTCAAAAAAGAAAACATAAGAATCAAGTTGAAGAAATAGAATTAGTTTATGATTTATTATTTCCAAAAAATAAACTTCAAGAGCGTACAGAAAATTTCTTTGATTATTACTCGCAATTTGGATATAATTTTATACCAGATTTGATTCATGAATTTAATCCACTAAATAAAGATTTTATTGTTTTTGAGTCAAAATAATTCTAAAAAAATACTCTAATTTTAAATTTCTTCCCTAATAAATAATTGTATTTTTGTTTATGCAAGATAAAGTACTTATCCTTGATTTTGGATCTCAATACACTCAATTGATAGCGAGAAGAGTAAGAGAGTTGTTTATTTACTGCGAAATAATCCCTTATAATAATCCTCCAGAAGACTATTCTGCATATAAAGCAATAATATTGTCAGGATCTCCATATTCTGTCAGGAACGAAAACCCTCCTCATATTGACCTTTCTTTAATAAAGGGAAGAATTCCTTTATTAGGAGTCTGTTATGGTGCTCAATATTTAGCTCACTTTTTTGGTGGTAAAGTTAGTCCATCAAAGTCAAGAGAATATGGTCGAGCGAATTTGAAATGTATAGATTTAAAATCTATGTTCTTTACTGATATTCCTGATAACAGTCAGGTTTGGATGAGTCATGGTGATACTATAAATAAACTTCCTGAAGGTGCAAGACTTATTTCTAGTACTTCAGATGTAGAAAATGCTGCTTTTGAGATAAAAGGTGAAGATACGTACGGTATACAATTTCATCCTGAGGTATATCATTCTTCGGATGGCTCTAAAATGCTAGAAAATTTTTTAGTAAGAATTTCAAAAGTTAAACAAGATTGGACTCCTGATTCTTTTGTTGAAATGACAATACAAAAATTAAAAAAACAAATAGGAAATGAAAAAGTCATTTTAGGCCTATCTGGTGGAGTAGACTCAACAGTTGCTGCAGTTCTATTAAACAAGTCAATTGGAGATCAATTAATCTGTGTTTTTGTTAATAATGGTCTTTTAAGGAAAAATGAGTTTGATTCAGTTCTTAATCAATATAAAGGAATGGGTCTAAACGTTAAAGGAGTTGACTCTTCAGAATTATTCTTAAACAACCTTAAAGGTGAATCAGATCCTGAATCAAAACGAAAAATTATCGGTAATACTTTTATTGATGTTTTTGATGAAGAAGCAAAACAAATAAAAGGAGCCTCTTGGCTTGCTCAAGGAACCATCTATCCTGATGTAATTGAATCCATTTCAGTTAATGGCCCTTCAGTAACAATTAAATCTCATCATAACGTTGGAGGTTTGCCCGATTTTATGAAGTTAAGTATAGTTGAACCTTTGAGAATGCTTTTTAAAGACGAAGTTCGAAGAGTAGGCCATAGTTTAGATATTAACCCTAAAATTCTTGGAAGACATCCTTTCCCTGGACCTGGTTTAGCAATTAGAATTTTAGGAGAAATAACACCTGAAAAGGTAGAAATGCTTCAAGAAGTTGACTCAATTTTTATAGAAGGTTTAAAAAAATGGAAATTGTATGATTCTATATGGCAGGCTGGTGCAATTCTTCTTCCAGTGAATAGTGTCGGAGTAATGGGAGATGAGAGAACATATGAGAAATGTGTTGCATTAAGAGCTGTTCAATCTACTGATGGAATGACTGCTGATTGGGTAGACCTCCCCTATGATTTTTTGCAAAAAATATCAAACGAAATAATAAATAAGGTCCCTGGAGTAAATAGAGTGGTCTATGATATAAGTTCTAAGCCTCCAGCCACAATAGAATGGGAATAATTATCATTATATCATGAAAATTAAAATTACATTTATATTCCTAATATTATTTTTCCAATTTGGATATAGTCAAGATGACTTAACTCCTGAAAAATTTATAATTCATAAAGTTAAAAAAGGAGATAATCTTTTTAAACTTTCTAAAAAATATAATATAAGTGAAAGTCAAATTAAAAATTATAATCCAAGAATTAGTAAAAGAGGATTAAGAAAAAGAATGCAGTTAAGAATACCAATTTACCTTAAAATTGAGATTAAAAATGAACCATCTGAAAAACTAGCAACATACCTTGTTCAGCCTAAAGACACAAAGTGGAGAATTGCATATTCATATGGTATTACTATTGATGAGTTAAATGAATTAAACCCAAAAATAAAAGAGGGGCTTAAATTTGGCGACTCCATTAATTTGCCAATTAAAACTGAAGAAGAAAAAAAACTTATTGAATCAGATTTTTATTATTATAAAATAAAACCTAAAGAAGGGTATTATAGAATTGAAGTTAAAACTGGGTTTAGTAAATCAACAATAGACTCTCTTAATCCTTTTGTTATAAATGAAGGGTTAAAAAGAGGTATGATTTTAAAACTACCTAAAACTTCTTCCATTAGTCTAAAAGTAGACAAAAGCCTTCTTCTTATTGAAAGAACAAAACTTCAAGATTCTGTTTTCATAAGAAAAAAAATTAATCTTGTTTATTTCCTCCCCTTTAAAACATCAGTCATTGAGTTTGACTCAATTGAAAAAACAGATAGATATTTAAAAAGAAGAACTCTTACATCAATCGCATTAGATTTTTATTCTGGATCACTTTTAGCAATGGAAAAAGCAAAAAATGCTGGAATAGATATAGAAGCCAAGGTGTTTGACACACAAAATAAAAAAACTGAAATTAACACACAAATTAACACTCTTGATTCAAATAAAATAGATGTTATAATCGGCCCTTTGTTGCCTAAAAATTTTAATTATTTATCATTAAATAATAAACTGAAAGATGTTCCCAAAGTAGCTCCATTATCATCAAATCCAGTTATTATGAGAAAAGGAGTTTTTCAAAGTATTACTCCTAGATCATTTATTCGAAATGAAATGAAAGAATATTTACTAAACATTATAAATGAGGATGATAATATTTTAATTGTTTCTGATTCTTTAAACAGAAAAATAGAGAAAGAACTTAATTTTTTATTTCCGAGTGCAGTTAAATTAAGACCTGAATTTGGAGATTTTCTATTACCAGAATTAGTGGATTCTCTAATTGTAGACACTCTTTCTAATAAAGTAATATTAGAAACAGAAAAATTTTCATTGATTTCAAGTGCAAGTTCTCAAATACGCTCACAGCTTAGTGAGAATAAGAAAATTAGACTTTTTACAACTTATCATGGGTCTTCATATGAAGATCCTAATCTTTCAAATATGTTGTTTGGTGATCTTATGTTTACCTACATGTCAGACTATTATCCAAGAGATATTGATGATTCAGATTTGATTGACGAATTTATAAATCGTTTTGGTATTCCACCAAATAAAACTTCAATAAGAGCATTTGACTTAGTTTATGATTTGATATTAAGAATTGCTACTCAAAACGATTTGTATTCTAGTGCTAAACTAGGAGAAACAGAGTATATAAATAATAAGTTTAATTATATTCCTATTATAGGAGGAGCTTATATAAACAATGGATATTACCTATTGCAACACAACGAATACGATGTTCTAGAAATAAATAAATAATATATTTTTAGCTTTAACATCATTCATATTTCGTAAATTTGAGCCCGGTATATAAAGAATAGACAGTATGTCAGAAACAAAATACATTTTCGTTACCGGGGGAGTTACATCATCTTTAGGAAAAGGCATTGTGGCAGCATCTTTAGCGAAATTGCTACAATCACAAAAATTTAGGGTTACTATACAGAAGTTTGATCCTTATATAAATGTTGATCCAGGAACTTTAAATCCATACGAACATGGTGAATGTTATGTTACTGATGATGGTGCTGAGACAGATCTAGATTTAGGACATTATGAACGTTTTCTTAACGTAACAACTTCACAAGCAAATAATGTAACTACTGGAAGAGTTTATCAAAGTGTAATTGAAAAAGAACGCAGAGGAGAGTTTTTAGGCAAAACAGTTCAAGTAGTTCCTCATATCACAAATGAAATTAAAGAAAGAATTTTATTGCTTGGTCAAACAGGAGAATATGATATAATTATAACAGAAATTGGAGGTACAGTGGGAGATATTGAATCGCTTCCATACATAGAGGCTGTAAGACAGTTAATTTATGAGCGTGGAGAAAGTAATGCAATGACGATTCATTTAACCTTAATACCTTTTTTATCTGCCGCAGGAGAGCTTAAAACAAAACCAACACAACACTCTGTTAAAACACTAATGGAGAGCGGTATTAAGGCTGATGTGCTGGTATGTAGAACTGAACATGAATTGTCAAACGATTTAAGAAAAAAATTAGCACTATTTTGTAATGTTAAATATGAAGCTGTAATTCAGTCTATTGATGTAGAAACCATTTATGATGTTCCACTAAAGATGCAGGATGAAGGTCTTGATCGGGTAGTTATAGATCGTTTAAAATTAAAACCAAAACAGTCTACTGATCTTAAAAAGTGGAAAGATTTTTTAAAAAAATATAAAAATCCAAAAAGCAAAGTAAAAATTGGGTTAGTTGGAAAATATGTTGAGCTACAAGATTCATATAAATCAATTCTTGAAGCATTTATTCATGCTGGAGCTACAAATGAAGTAGAGGTTGAGGTAATAACAATTCATTCTGAATTTATATTAGAGAATGGTAATATCGATAAACTTATATTACTTGATGGAATACTAGTTGCTCCTGGTTTTGGAGAAAGAGGTATAGAAGGGAAAATTAAAGCAGTTGAGTTTGTTAGAAAAAATAAAATTCCTTTTTTTGGAATTTGTTTAGGATTGCAGATGGCTATAATAGAGTATTCCAGAAATGTTTTAGGTTTGGAAGATGCTAATTCTACTGAAATGACAGACAAAACTACAAACCCAGTTATAGATTTAATGCAAGATCAAAAAAATATTAAAAATAAAGGAGGAACTATGAGGTTAGGTTCTTGGGAATGTTCTTTATCTAAAGGGAGTCTTGCTAACAGAGTTTATGGTAAAAATTTAATAAATGAACGTCATCGTCATCGCTATGAGTTTAATGATAAATATAATGATATTATGTTTTCTAAAAACTTAAAAGCTAGTGGTGTTAATCCTCAAACAGGTTTAATAGAAATTATTGAACACAATGATCATCCATGGTTTGT
>Ga0308010_1002234_pt1 | contig 10213 bp, 7 predicted proteins | sample Neamet129_FD_202368 | JGI IMG/M metagenome (GOLD analysis project Ga0308010, IMG submission 202368) | Marine microbial communities from water near the shore, Antarctic Ocean - #129 | ecosystem: Environmental > Aquatic > Marine > Unclassified | place: Southern Ocean | collected 2014-07-24 | reverse complement strand
TTCAGCAGTCGCTTCAGGGTTTTTCCAGTAACAAATCATATTAGCCATAGATTTAATGGCCACCTCTCCAAGCTCGCCTTCTTTAACCTCATTCCAATTATCGTCTATGATTCTAATATCAGTTACTGGAGGAGCAATTCTTCCAGCTGTAGAGGGATGATTTTTATATTCATCGCCATGACATAAGGTTCCGAGGGCATTAGTTTCTGATAATCCATATCCTATGGAAGGACGACCTTCGAAGCCTTCATCAAGTAATTTCACATGCTCAGATGGCCTTGGGCCCCCTCCAGCACCAAGAGTTTTTAAACTTGATAGATCATAGTTTGATCTTTCTGGATGATTTAAAAGCTCCCAACTTTGAGTTGGAACACCAGTTATATCTGAAATAGTTTCGTCCTGAATAAGCTTTAGTGCGTCGCCTGCATCCCATTTTTTCATCATAACTACTTTTCTTCCTACCAGAATAGACATCAATAGCCCCACATGACTTCCAGTAACATGAAATAACGGCACGCATAGAAGAATTGCTAAATCTGGACTTAATGCAACCTCACCAGACTCTTCGATAATAGCTATTTCACCCAATACAGATGAATAGCAGCCCCAACTAAACATAGTTGCAATTACTGCCTTTTGCGATGAAAGAACACCCTTAGGCTTTCCAGTAGAGCCTGACGTGTAATAAATTGTTGCATTGTCATTTCTCTGAATGTCGACCTCAGGGAATGAATTACTATGGCCTTCTATGAAATCAGTAAAAGATGTAAATGATTCATCCGGAGTGTAGCTGGTTACAATTTTCTGAACATTAGGAGTTGACTCTAAACCTTGAAGCCTTTTTTTGTCTGCAAACAATAATTTAGCATCAGAATGCTCTAAACCATAAATAACTTCTGCTGGCACCCACCATGAATTAAGCGGAACGCAAACTGCACCAATGCCTATAATACCAAGATATGCAAAAATAAACTCGGGATTATTTGCCATACATATTGCAACTCTATCGCCTTTAACTATACCCGAGGCCATAAGCGCATTTCCAACTTGAGCGCTTTTTTCAAAAACTTGTTTGTAGGAATACCTTTCACCCTCATAAATAAGCCAATCTTTTTCCTCATGCAGAAGTCCAAAATCTAAGAAGCCCCTCAGGCTATCTGGAAAATGAATGTATTCGTTATATGAAACACCCTGTTCATTAACGACCACCTTGGTTTCAAACATTTGCCCTGGTGCTGTTTGTTTTTCTAAGATTTGATTAAAAAGATCTGACATATTAAGCCCCTAAATTTTATGATAGATATTTTACTATCAGACGAGTTATTATAGCCAAACAATTTTTAAAAAAAATTACACAACAAATAAATGGTAAATTCAAAAGTTCTGCATTTTGCTGATATTTGGGAAAATGTTTCAGACATAATCCCTGATGATATTGCTGTGATATCTGGCAGTGATAAAAAAACTTGGAAAGAGTACGAAAATACAGCAGCAAAAATAGCTTCCTTTTTGAACGATCAGGGGATAAAAGAAAACTCTAAAGTTGGCTTGTATCTCCATAATGGAAATGAGTATTTAGAATCTCAATTTGCAAGCTTTAAGTTAATGGGAGTTCCGATTAACGTTAATTATAGATACCAAGCCAAAGAATTAATTTATCTCCTAGATAACTCCGATTCAGAAGCTGTTTTTTTTCAGGGCTGTTATTCAGATCAGGTTAAGTTAATTGCCAAAGACTTACCAAAAATAAAAACTTGGATTCAAGTTGAAGATGGTAAAGCTGAATTATTAGACTTTGCATATAGTTACAATGACATAGTGTCTAAATCTTTAGCTATGCCTCGTATAGAAAGAAATGAGAATAATATTCTTATGATATATACCGGAGGGACTACCGGAATGCCAAAAGGCGTTATGTATAGTCATGGGAGTTTTGTTGTATCAATATTTGGAGGGCTTAAAGCGCAAGGCTATAAAGTTCCAGATGTTAGAGATAGAGAAAATATTGAACAGCTTAGACCAATAATCTCAGAGATGAGCAAGACCAACTCTTTAAGCAGATGTTTAATTGCATGCCCCTTGATGCATGGAACAGGAATGTTTCTTGGCGGTTTTATGACTCATAATCTTGGCGGAGCTATTATTACAGTTCCCAAGGTGGGTCTTGATCCTTCGCTTTTACTGAACCAAATAAAGTCTTCAAAAGCAACAAGCATGGTCATAGTTGGTGATGCATTTGCAAAACCAATACTAGGCGAGCTTGACGATGCTAAAAATAAAAATAATCCTTATGATATTTCAAGTTTAAAAATATTAATTTCGAGCGGCGTTATATGGAGTGCTGAAGTTAAGACTGCATTACTTGCGCATCATGATATGAAGCTCTTTGATTCAATGGGCTCAAGTGAAGGCGGAATGGGATCTTCAATTTCCTCAAGAGATAAGCCTGCAAAGACTGCTAAATTTAAAATAAATAGAGATTCTATTGTTCTTGGAGATAACGGGGAATTGGTGAGACCCGGCTCTGGTGAAAGAGGTTTAGTTGGAACAAGCGGCCTTGTTCCCATTGGATATTACAAAGATCCAGAAAAATCAGCGCTGACATTTAGAGATTTTCAAGGAATAAGGTATAGCTTTCCAGGTGACTATGCTTTGATTGAAAGTGATGGCAGTATTACTTTGCTGGGGAGAGGAAGTAATTGTATAAACTCAGCTGGTGAAAAAATATATCCAGAAGAGGTTGAGGAGGCAATTAAGTTAAATAAAAGTGTTTATGATTGTCTGGTTGTGGGTGTAAAGGATGATAGATTTGGTCAAAAGGTTGTGGCAGTAGTATCCTTAATTAAAAATAGTCATATTGATCAAGCTGAATTAATTGAAAGTACAAGAGCTCACATATCAGGATATAAATTACCAAAAGTAATAATATTTGTTGATGAGGTTCAAAGAGCTCCCAATGGGAAAGCAGACTATAAATGGGCTAATGGAGTAGCTAATTAAAAATGATAAAAAATAAAAAAATATTACTTACTTCAGCGTTAATTTTTTTAAGTATTTTAGCCAAGGATGTTAATGCACAAAGTTTCCAAGCAATTGGTACGGTTGATCCAAAAAAATATATACCTACTCAAAAAACCATAGCTGAAGGAAGAAATGGCATGGTAACTACTCAGCACTTTATAGCAACAAGAGTGGGTGAAGATATCTTAAACCAAGGTGGAAATGCATATGATGCAGCTGTAGCTATAGGATTCTCCTTAGCTGTAGTTCTTCCTAGGGCGGGAAATATTGGCGGTGGAGGATTTATGGTCATTCATGACTCTAAAACCAATAAAGCTTATTCAATAGACTATCGTGAAAAAGCGCCAATAAGCTCAACTAACGACATGTATCTTAAAAAAGATGGTTCATTTAATTCTCAAAGTCTTTCAACTTTTGGATATCTTGCTAGCGGCGTTCCAGGAACAGTTGCTGGATTATGGGAAGTTCATCAAAAATTTGGCTCTTTGCCATGGGAAGACTTATTACAGCATGCAATTAATTTAGCTGAAGGTGGCTTTAAAATAACTCCTTACATGTCTGACATGCTATTAAAATATAATAAGAAGCTTTCTGCATTCTCTTCAACGAAATCAATTTTTCAAAATCAGTACCCTAAATTTGAGGGAGAAATTTTTATTCAAAAAGATTTAGGACAAACGCTACGCTTAATTGCTTTAAACGGAAGAGATGGTTTTTATAAAGGAGAGGTTGCTAAAAAAATTCATGATGAGATGTCAGCAAATGGAGGCCTTATAACCAAGAAAGATCTAGAGGCTTACAACCCTGTTTGGAGAGAGCCATTAAAATCAATTTACAGAGGAAGTGAAATTATTACGATGGGTCCGCCATCTTCTGGAGGGGTTCATATAATACAGATGTTGAATGTTTTAGAGCAACATAACCTTAAGGAGCTTAGTCATAACTCCTTTGAATACATTAGTCTGTTAACTGAGGTTATGAAATATGCCTATGCGGATAGATCAAAATATCTAGGTGATCCAGATTATTTTAAGGTGCCTGTTTCATCGATAACTAATAAAGATTATGCAAAAAAAATAAATTCCAATATATCTATTGGTATATCAACGCCCTCTTCAGAAATTCTACCCGGAGCATTTTTAGATAACGAAAGCTTTGAAACTACTCATTACTCTATTGTTGATAGTAAAGGAAATGTTGTCTCATCGACATACACGCTTAACTCATCGTTTGGTTCAGGTGTTGTTATTGAGGGAACTGGCATACTGATGAATAATGAGATGGATGATTTTGCAGCTGCTCCAGGGATACCGAATCAGTTTGGCTTGCTTGGTTCAGAAGCCAATGAAATTCTGCCCGGAAAAAGACCATTAAGCTCAATGACCCCAACCATAGTCATGAAAAATAATGAACTATTCTTCACAACAGGTAGTCCCGGTGGTTCAAGAATAATTTCAGCAGTACTTCAGTCAATTCTTAATATAATTGATTTTGATATGGATCTAGAGGAGGCAACAAGCGCCAAGAGAATACATCATCAATGGCAACCTGATTTATTGCAAATAGAGTCATCAATTAATCCTGCAATCAAAAAAAAATTGCTAGATGCAATGTATGATATAAAAATAATTAAGCCTGCCACTTGCCTTCAAACAATAATGTTTAAAGATAATAAATTCTTCGGCTATGGTGACTATAGAAGGCCTGATGCCTTTGCCTCTGGAGAGATAGATGATTGATAAGTTAATGATAATAGGTGCATATGCAATCCCAGCATTATGTCTTTTATTTTTTTGCTTTTGGATAACTAGAAAAAATTAAATTGATTCAAATTTCTGAGGCGATTTCTTTGATTTATTTTCAATCTGGGGAGTTGTAATCTATATTTTTTTTGTTTGTATTCTTCTTCTCTCAATGGGAAGTTTTTCTTCTGTATTGATTTACAGACTTGGAAAAATTGAAGTTGAAAAAAATAAAGAAATAAATTTATTCTTTCCCAGATCACATTGCACACATTGTAAGAAACAGATCTCATTAATCAACCTTATTCCTCTTATAGGATTTATCAAACAACTTGGTAAATGTAAGAATTGCGATGAGCCTATTTCTTTAATGTATCCATTTAATGAATTATTGCATCTTGTGGTCGGAATTCTTGTTATCTATTTTTTTGGGATTTCTTTAATATCGATAATTATTTATACAATATTTTTTGTTCTCTACGTACTCTTTATTTTAGATCTTAAATATTTCTACCTTCCGATTGGTTTAAATATTTTCTTAGGGATCTTAGGAGTAACAACTAACAGCGTATTTGATGGTTTCATTAATGACATTGATGTCTTAAATCTAGGCAGTGCCTCGCTTTCAATACTTGGATATTCAGCCGGCTTCTTGAGTCTTTGGACTGTAAATTTTATATATAGATTAATAACCAAGAAAGATGGGATTGGCGGAGGAGACTTCATACTTTTTGCCGGGTTAGGTTCTATCGCAGGACCTCTCGCACTTGCTCCGATATTGTTTCTAGGTTCTTTATCCGCTCTTTTGATTGTCATAACTAATCTAAAAAAATACTCGAATGAAGTTCCGTTGGGGTCTGGGCTAATACTTGGTTTTATCTTTTATGTTTTATTAAAATATTTTGAACTTTTAGTGAATATAGTAGTCATATAAGTAAGACCTTTTGAGTGTCCTCCTCAAATTTATATCCCCTTGGTCTTGTAAAGCAGGCCTCGGGCCTGCTTTTCTTTTCTAGAATATGTTATAAATATGCTCATATATAAATTATTATGTAAGGAGACAAAATGAAAAAAATAACACTTTCAATTTTAACAACTTTATTCGTCATATCGTGTTCTCAATCAAGCGAAGAGAAAGCTCCTGAGCAATCAGTAGTAGAGTATGTATGGCATTCAGCTGGACCAGATTTTACCTCTCAAAATCTAGCCAAGTTAATTGATGAATGGAATCAAATTATTACAGATTCTGGGATAGCTATGAATGGAGCTAATATTTTAACTCCTAAAGTATTTAATGATGGTTATGATTTTATCTGGGTCATACAATGGCCTTCTATGTCAGCAAGAGATGCTGGATGGGACTACTGGACAGCAAATGCCTCTGAGCAATGGACGCAGTCTATAGAGGGAATTATGAGCTTTGATACTGATAATGTATTTGCTTTTAACGTTACTGATTTTACTCAACCTAAGGTTGAAAATAATTCCGGCTCATTCACAAATAGATTTCATTTTTGCACATTTAACGAAGGTTATGACAATAGCTCACTGGATACTTTTAAGAATGATGTAGATTCAACATCATGGAGTGATACCTACTGGCATGTAACTTTAGATCCAACATTTAATCCAGATCCTAGACCAGATTTTGTTTGGTTAGATCTTTGGGCTAACGATGCCGATAAAGACATGGCATTGGGTAAATTTATGCAAAGTGAATATGCTAACAGGTACGTAGAAATGTTTACCTGCAATACTGCGGACTTTAACGGAACGGTTATTAGATAAATTAGTGGAGCGGGTAGAGAGGATCGAACTCTCATCAAAAGGTTGGAAACCTCTTATAATAGCCATTATACGATACCCGCGCTGAAAGGATTATAAATAAAAAGGAAGCCAATTGCTTCCTTTTTTTATATATATCTTTAGTAATTTAAATTAATTGATAGGATTTATAAGACTTTGAATCTATACAAGAAGAATTGCTATTGAATTCATCTTGGATTTCTATTGAGTCCTTGGACTTGATCCAGTTATTTGATAGCTGGTCTTTAAAATTCATCCCATAGAAGGAATTAATCCATAAAAAGTCATTATCAGAATCTTTATTTTTTATATAAGATAATGTGTATGGAATATCTAAAGCATTAATCTGGTTTAGAAATCTTTCAATGGATATCTTGAAAGTTCCAAAATTATACCCTTCGTTATACTTACATCTAAGCATCTCAATGAAAACATAATCTGAAGCAGGTTTTATTTTTTTAGCTACAATATTGAATCCTTTCATTTGATAAATAGAGAATGAACAAGATGCAATATCACTAAAACCCTTTGCTGCTAGGTCCTCAACAAAATTTGCGACTGCTTGAGGATTGTTATCAGAAATAACACTAATAATAAATTTTTTAATAACATCAACCTTGTCTGGAAAAAGAACTGAGACCTTAACTCCGTCATCTTTCTTCTTATAGCCGTCTACAAAGGATGAGAAAAAGGACTCTAAATTAATTAATGAGTACTCTGAATTAATAGAGCAATCAAAAAAATCTTGGCTATAAGTAAATTCAGGCTGTATAAGTGCACTGAGCGAGCTGTTGGTTTCTGTCGACGAACCCCCGCATGAGGTAATAATAAAGAAGGAAATTAATATATAAATATTTTTAAACATTATTATGAATGTAACTCTGATGTTATTATTGTACAGTGAAATCATACTACCGCCCCGCTCTTTTCCTTCTACTAATATCTATAAGTAATGCTGTTTACTCCGATCCCTTCAAGATAGCTTTTGGATCTTGTCTTGATCAAGATTTACCTCAGCCTATTTGGTCGACTATACAAAAGGATGAAGTTAATGCATTTATATTTCTTGGTGATAATGTTTATGGAGATGACAACTCATCTGGTGAATTAAATATATTACAGAAAGCTTATTCAAAGCAGAAGTTAAAACTTCCATCATGGTTAAGTGAGAAAGACATTTATTCTATTTGGGATGATCATGACTATGGTGAAAATGATGGAGGAAATTCCTATAAAGGTAAAAAAGAATCTCAGGAACTTTTTTTAAATTTTTGGGGAATACCAAATGGTGATCAAAGGCATACTCAAGAGGGAGTTTATTTTGATCATGAATTTATGGCTGATGGTGTAAGAGTCCACCTAATAGGCTTAGATACTAGATACTTTAGATCTGAATTAGATGGAGGGTTTCGTTCATATAAAGTTAATGATAATAATCAAGCAACAATACTGGGAACTAACCAATGGTCTTGGCTAAATAAAACAATAAAGAAAGATGCAGATCTAATCATTTTAATGACCTCAATACAATTGCTTGCAACGAATCATGCTTATGAAAAATGGTCATTATTTCCGAGTGAACGAAAGAAAATGCTTAAGTTAATTGATGGTCTAGACACAACAACTATAGTCTTGTCTGGAGATAGGCACAGAGCTGGCATATATAAATATAACGATATTTATGAGATTACAGCTTCAGCATTAAATAGACCAAGTTCAAGAAAATCTTCAAAGGAAACTGATCCTCTTTTATTGCATGAGATGTATGTAAAAGAAAATTACGGACTAATGTTGATAGATGGCGGAAGTAGAAAAGTGAAATTTAGCCTCAAAAATATTGAGGGAAATATCATAAATACAAAAACTATTGAGATAAAGTAAAAGAAATATACGCAGTCAATATGTTGCTGAGACTTGTAAATATTTTAAATAGTGACAATATAATTTATACATGAACACACTAGGCATAATATTCCCCGATCAACTTTACATAGATAATCCTGTCTTAAATTCAATTAATGAGGATGATTTTGTTTTGCTTTACGAGCCTATGGATACATTTTATGAGATTGCCCATCACAAGCATAAGTTAATTTTTTTAATTAGCTCTATTCGCCATTTCAAAGAAAAAATTACTCATAAAAATATCCTGCATAGAAAAATTACAAATGAGCTATCGGAAAATCTAGAAAAGTATCTCTACTCTACTTATAAAGAAACTCCCTTTTCAAAATTGGTTGTATCAAAACCATCTGATTTTAAGACTCTTAAAGACCTGATGTACTTTTGTCAGTCAAACGATATTGAGCTAGAAGTTCTTGAAGATAAAAAATTCATAACTTCAAGTAAAGATTTTATAAACTGGTCATCAGACAAAAAATCCCTTGTACAAGAGTATTATTATAGATATCTAAGAAAGAAATTTGATGTGCTTATGATGCCAGATGGAAAACCTACTGGTAATAAATGGAATCTTGATAAAGAGAATAGGAAGGGAATTTCTAAACTTAATATAGAGATTCCAAAGCGTGGTAATTCTTTAAGTGACCCGATAACCATAGAGGTCATGATAGAGGTTGAGAAGATATTTACTTCCTCCTTCGGCTCTATAGATAATTTTAAATGGGCAGTCACACACGAAGATGCGTGGGAGATTTATCAAGACTTTATCTCAAATATATTACCTAATTTTGGAACCTTTCAGGATGCTATAAATAAAGATAATACATTTATGTTTCATTCATTAATCTCGCCATACCTAAATGCAGGTCTATTAGACCCCCTGGAGTGCGTCAGAGAGGCAGAAAATGCATATAACGAATCAAATGGAGCAATACCATTGAACTCTATTGAGGGTTTTGTGAGACAGCTGCTTGGCTGGAGAGAGTTTATAATGGGTGTATATTGGGACAATATGCCTAAATATAAAGATTTAAATTTTTGGGCACATGACAGAAGGCTTGCTGATAGCTGGTACTCCGGTGAAACTGGTATACCTCCTCTTGATGACGCAATAAAAGAATCTATTGAATTTGGATATAGCCACCATATTAATAGATTGATGGTAATTTCTAATTTAATGAATTTATCTAATATAGACCCAAATCATATATATAAATGGTTTATGGAGATGTATGTCGACTCCTCTGATTGGGTCATGGTTCCAAATGTTTATGGAATGGGAACTTATGCTGATGGTGGTATTTTTTCAACAAAACCATACATATGTGGATCTAGCTACATTCTTAGAATGTCAAACTATAAAAAAGGTGAATGGTGTGACGTTGTTGATGGTCTTTACTGGAGATTTATCGAAAAGAATGTTGATTTCTTTAAATCAAATCATCGTCTTTCTCTAATGCCTAAGGCTTTGGAAAAAATTGGTCTTGAAAGGAAAGAGTTGATATTTGGTAAAGCGGAAGAGTTTATAAAAATTCATACCTGCTAGGGCTTTATATCCTCAACATCTGCCAGAAGAATTTTAGCAGCAGCTGGAGTCATTTCAGCATTTGAGTGAGCTACATCTTTTATTAAATGAAAATTCCATCTAAATGGGATTCTGTTCTCCTCACCCGAAAGGACTAGGCTACTAAAATAATTATTAGCTCTTTCAAGCCTATTATTTCCCTGCCTCATGGCACCCT